>Ga0335072_10006709_pt1 | contig 16807 bp, 13 predicted proteins | sample Lox_Sample_21_FD_206725 | JGI IMG/M metagenome (GOLD analysis project Ga0335072, IMG submission 206725) | Soil microbial communities from Loxahatchee National Wildlife Refuge, Florida, United States - Lox_Sample_2.1 | ecosystem: Environmental > Terrestrial > Soil > Wetlands | place: USA...
TCCGTCGCGCTGACCGAGGTGCGCTCAGCCAAGAAATAGCCGAGGGAAGCAGGTTCCCCTAGAAGCCCTGCCCTGCGAATCGCTTTCTCGCTCGGGGAAGTCTTTTCAATCAACTTGAACCATGGTTCAAATTCCGCCAGAACACCCGCCTCATCCCACCGGGGCCGCACCCACGGGGGGTTTCCGACCTGCACGTCGAACCCGCCGGCGGCGAACACGCTCGCGAACCGCAGCTCCCAGTGAAAGAAGCCCTGGTCCTTGGCGATGTCCTCCACCGTGGGCAGCCACGGGAACCGCTCCGGCAGGTCTCCCCACTTGTCCATGTACATGTACAGGGGGTCGTCGAGCTTGTCTTCGTAGCTGCTGAGTTCCTTCAGGCTGCCGTTCCACTGCTCGCCGAGGGCGTGCTCCTCGATGTCCTTGCGGCCGAGGAGGGCCTCGGCGAAGTCGAGCCAGTCGTCCAGCGATGTGAGCGGCACGGGGCGCTGGAGGTCGACCGGGAGCCGGGCGGGCTTGGGCTTGCGCGGGGCGACGGGAGCCAACTGCAACTGCTGGGGGGACTCGCCGAAGAGGGAGACCTTCTCCCACGACTGGGGCAGCCCGGCTGGATCGGGGTCCACCGGCTCCGGCTGAGCGGCTTGGGCCGCCACCGCCGCCTCCAGCCGACTGGAAGGGGCATAGGCCGCGGCGCTGCCATCCAGCAACTCCGCCTTGTCAACCGGCCAGAACCACAGAGCGCACCAGGCGTCCATCAGGGTCTTCAGCCGCCAGTAGGGGGTACCGGGCGCTTGTAGGTCCTGGACGATCTTGTCGCGCGGGATCGCCTCCTTGGCCTTGGGCAGGTCGCCCGCGCCCCAGACGTCGATCGCCCGGCTGATCTCCTGCTCGGAGATGCGTAGCCGCGCCGTGACCAGGGACCACAGGTACTCGGCCCGGCCCGCGAGTGCCTGTAGCCGAGCGACCTGGGTCAGCTTGTGGGCCTGCGACCGCTTGGAAGACGGAGCCAGCTGGATCTTCTTGCGCCAGGCGGCCAGCTTGGCCGTGTCGTCCGGAGCGAGTTGCTTGGCTTCCTTCTCCGACGCGACCGCGCCCCAGCCCGCCGCCGGGAGCAGGAAGTGATGCACGTGAGCCGCGGGCACCGCTCCGGCGGAGAACGGCACGTCGAGCGGCGCGGTCTTGAGCCAGGACTTGTCGGCCAGCGACGCAGCCGGGTACAGCCGCCGGCCGCAGCCAATGAGCGAGTTGCCGCGCACCAGGTGCAGGCCGAACCAGGGGGCCTGCAAGCCCTGGTGCATGACGTTGAGCCAGATGGATACCTCGGCCAGCTCGACCGCGGTCTCGTTCAGGTCGACGCCGTAGCAGTTGTGCAGGGCGATGTGGGCCTTGACTCGTTGCAGGGCCGCGGCTCGCTCGTCCGGCTCCAGGCGCTGGTCGAGCTCGGCCTCGCGCTTGCGCAGGTACAGGGCCGCGAGCTGGTCGATCGCCTCGTTGAGGAACGCACCCGAGCCCAGGGCGGGCTCGCACACCCGCCAGCGCAGGACTTCGGCCGCGGAAACCGAGCGTCCTTCCTCCTTCTCGCGTTGCTCCAGCTCGAGTTGCACGGTGACCGAAGTCAGTGACTGCGGCGTGTAGTACGACGCGCTGGTCTGCCGGTCCCGGCCGGCCAGCCGGTACACGAACGAGCCCGCCCGGTACCGGACCCGCTCGGAGGTCTTGACCCCGTTCTCGTCGACCACGCGGACGAACACGTCGTCGGCGTACCCGTCCACGCGCGAGGCCGGGACCATCCACGAGCCGCCGGACGGGTCGCCGTTCTTGGCCACCTCGTACAGTTCCTCGGCCGCGATGAACCCGGTGTAGGACATCAGTCCCTCGTACACCGCGCCGAGCTGGTTGATGCCGAGCTGGGCATAGGAGATGAAGCCGCCCCGTTCGGTCCGGCCTCGCCGCCCGGCCCGCTTGCCGCGTCCCTTGGACAGCATCAGGCGGCGCAGCACGTGGTAGAGCGTCTCGTCGCGCAGCCGGGTGTCGATAAACCGGTCCTCGCCGGTCCCCACGACCTCGACCGACTCGCTAATCAGCCGGGTACGGGCCGGGTCGAACAGGTCGGCCTTGAGCGCCTCGAACCGCAGCCCTGCTCCCCCGGAATCGCCTGGATCGTGCCCCTCGTTCACCATGCGGAACAGCAGGTCAAGCGACTCGTACAGGTGCAGGCCACGCCGGGCCTCGCTGCCGCCGAGCCGCCGGGTGACCAGCTCGCCCAGGCGGGCCAGGCTGTACCCGGCCACGTAGTCCTCGTCGTCGGCGGGCAGGATCTTCAACTCGGGCCGGGCCTCGGCGTAGAGCAGGAACAAGATCCGGTACAGGTAGCGCAGGGACTGGCGGCCGAGCTCCCTGGCCAGGTCGGACTCGACGTCCTGCGGCCGGACGCCGTGCTCGCGGATGCGCTCAAGGACCTCGTTGGCGATGATCTGGACGGACTCGCGCAGTCCCTCGCGCAGCTCGGTCGACACCCCGACGGCGTGCTGCCGGGAGCCGGTCACGAACGTCGCCAGCGGCTCGGTGCCGCCCTCGGCGGGCGGCTGCAGTGCGTCCGCGCTGAACAGGGCGGCGATCAGCTCAAGCTCGGCCTCATCAGCCCGGGCCCGCTCCAGCGCCACGTCCAGGCTGACTGCCAGGTACCGCCCTTCCCCCCAGGTCAGCCGGTCGGCAAGGACGATCACCCCACCATGAACAAGCAGAACGTACCGGGGCGGGTCTTCCACCGCGAACAGCCATCGGGCCAGACGCGCTCCGGTCTCGATGACCTCGGTACTGCTGACCTGGACCGGCTCAAGCAGGCGGCTGCCGCCGACCGGATCGAAGGCCTCATCCACGTCGGTCGCCCACTGGCACCCGAGGGCGACCACGCCCCGGTCGGCGTAGGCGACAGGAATCTCATGCGTTTCACCGGCCCGGGTCACATGCAGCCGCTGCCCGGGTTCTGATGGGTAGCCCAGGGAACGGAGGACGGTTTCGTTCTGGGCGTTGGTGGCCTTGGCTTTCAGGGCTTGATCCTCATCGGGACTGGCGAGAATGAGCCTGGTGCCGAAGTAGTCTTGCCGAAGGGCGCGCAGTGCCTTGACCGGGGACGAGGCGCCGTCCCGCTCCGCCCAGCGCGCGCGCAGGCCGCCCTTTTCCCTGATGGCGGCGGGCAGCTTTTCCGCCAGGTAGTACGGAGACAGGTAGTCGCCGCGGTTGGTGAGCGAGTCGTAGGTCACTGGTCCCCCTCGGGCGCCTCGTACTGCTCGGGTACCAGGACAGCCAGGACGCGGAGCAGCGGCTCGCCCGTTGTCCGCAGCGAGTCAGTCATGTCCTTGAGCTTGGTTGCCGTGGCCACCGTGTCGCCGAACAGGCTGGCCTCCTGTTCCCAGGTGTCCAGCCGGTCCCTGTAGGCGTCGATCGGCTGGTTGACGCGCTCGTCGTAGGCTTGCCGCTGCTGCTCCAGGTGGGCGCGGGCGGCCTGGACGGCCGGAGGGATCAGCTTCTCTAGCTGGGCGACGTCCCCGAACTTGAGCGTGTTGTTCATGCCCGGGCCCACACCCGCCTGCTTCAGCGCCCCGGTCATGACGCTTACTCGCGGGCGGGCGGGAAGGCCGGTCACGGCCATCCACTCGACCACCGTCGGCTGGCCGAGCGCGTTGGAGTACACGCCCTGGATGAGGAAGGCGGGCTCGGTCACCGCAGCGATCAGCACCGGGGCCTGCTGGCGGACGACGCGCAGTAGCACCTTGTCGGTCAGCCACTCGATCATCGGGTGCAGGTCGGACAGGTAGGCGATGTCGGGCCAGAGGGTCTTGGATCGGCGGGCCTCATCCAGCTTGCGCTGGGCGAGGTCGCGGTTGAACGTGACCTTCATCCGCTCGGCGACCTTGTGCGTCCGCAGGTAGCTGGCGGGCAGGACGTCGAGGCGCTGCAGCAGGTCATCCGGCGGCGCGAAGGCGAGCAACTGACCGTCGTCGTCCACGAGCAGTTCGGGCGCGGCGGAGGCGAGTGCCTCCCGGGCGAAGGTCTCGGTGCTGGCGAAGAGGGCGGGCGCCTCGGCTGTCTTGACGGCGGTGTCGGGCTGGTCACCGACACCGGCCAGCAGGCTGGCGAGCAGGCCGCCTTCGAAGCCGCCTTGTGCTTCCTGCTCCCGCAACGACTCCTCGACGGTCTTGCCGGCCAGCAGGTCCTTGGTGAGCCGGTCCTCCTCGCGGCGGGCGGTGAACTCGCGGGTGACGCCCTCGGCGGTGCCAAGGGCGCGGTGAGCCTCTTCCTCCCGGGCCAGGAGCTTCGCCGCCACGGTGGTGTCATCCTTGGCCCCGTCGACCTGGCTGGTGAGAATCAGGGCGGCGAACTGAGGCTGGTACTGCTGGCCGTAGCGGTCGATGCGGCCGTTGCGCTGCTCGATGCGGATCAGCGACCAGGGCAGGTCGTAGTGGATGAGGTGATGGCACTGCCGGTGCATGTTGACGCCCTCGGAGGCGACATCGCCGGTGAGCAGGACCCGGACCGGGGAGTCGGCCAGCGAGAAGCGCTCGACGATCTCCTGCTGCCTGGTGTCGGAAAAGGCCCCGTGCATGAGGTCGACCTGGCCGGGCTCATCACGGGTGCTCGCGGTCAGGCCTAGCCTGCCGGGCAAGACCTGATGCAGCCACTCCAGGGTGGGCACGCTTTCGGAGAAGACGACTGCCCTGGCGGCACTGCGAGGGCCGATGCTGATCTTCTTGAGCTTGGCTACTAGGGCGGCGAGCTTGGCCGAGTCATCATTGGTGATCTTCTGGGCCAGGCTGACGAGGGTGGTGAGGGCTTCGGACTCGGCTTGGTCCGCAGTGTTCTGGCGGCGCTTGGCTGCCGTCGTCGCCAGCGCCCGGTGACTCGACAGGAACGCCTTGAGCAGGGTGTAGGCGAAGAGGCGGTCCTTCCTGGCCTCCAACTGCTGCGGCTGCAGCCAGGTGCGGGTCAGCTCGGCGAAGACGGCCTCCTCCCCGGGGGTGGCCGGGCAGGGAACGGGGACGGATGGGCCGCGGTCGGGCCACTGTCCCCGGATCTCGTCGGTCACCTCGGGGCTGGCCTTGGTCCGCCGAATGTAGAGGTGCTCGATGTCCTTCGGCTCGTAGTTGCGCGGGTCGGCGATGGCGGCCTCATCGAGCATGCTGATCAGCTCGGCGAAGGACCGGCCGTCGCCGTTGTGCGGGGTAGCGCTGGCCAGTAGCAGGGCATCCGTGCGCCGGGCCAGCCGCTTAGCCAGCTCGTTGCGCAGCGTCCGCTCGCCGATCAGGTTGTGCGACTCGTCAATGACGACCGCGTCCCAGTCCATGGCGTCCAGGTGGTGACCGTAGCGGCCCTGGTTCTTCAGCGTGTCGACCGAGATGATGATGCGCTTGTAGTAGGTGAACGGGTTGCGGCCCGCCGGAATCTCTCGCTGGATGCGCTCGATCCCGATGGAGTCCAGCCGGATCAGCGGGATGGAGAAGCGCGTCCACAGCTCCTGCTGGAACTGCTCAAGGATCTGCTGCGGGGTGACGACGAGGATGCGCTCGCCCCGGCCCCGCCGGATGAGCTCCGCGAGGATTAGCCCGATTTCCAGGGTCTTGCCCAGGCCGACCACGTCGGCGATGAGGATCCTCGGCCGTAGGTTGGCCAGGGCAAGCTCGGCCGGGCGCTGCTGGTAGGTCAGCGGGTCAAGCAGGAAACTGCCGGCCTTGGTCGCCAGGCCTCGCTCGGACTGGGGCAGCGGCGTACGACGCAGGGTTGCTTCCAGGTAGAGCCTGCTCTTGGCGAAGGCCGGGGTCTGATCGGGCACCAGTCTGGTGTCCTCGGGCCGTAGCAGGACCGGCTCGGGCCGCTCTAGCTTGGTGAAGAACGTCGCGCTTGTCTCCCGGACCAGCTCAGAGACCCCGGTGGCCTTGATCTTGTAGCCATCGCGGGCGGTGCGCTCGCAGGAGCGGACCATCCACTCGGCCCCCCGGACGAGGATGCGCGCGCCGGGCGGGAACGGGGTCTGGCGTGTCATTTCGCTGTCGGTCATGACGGTCCCTGCATCAGAAGGCGGCGCTGGCGGAGTACTCCCGCCGTAGGCTCTCCGCGATCTCGCGTACGAGCTGGCTGGGCACGTGCGGATCTTCCTGAAGCCGCCGCCGCGCGCGACGCGGGGCGGGCGTGTCCGGGTCTGACGCGCGCTCGATGTAGGTCAGGTCAGCCAGGCGGCGCTGCTCCTGGGCCGGGGTAAGGCCGGCGTTGGCGAGGACCTGAGCGAGGACCCGTGTGACCACGGGGAGGCTCGGCCGTGCGTCCGGGTCGTGGGCGAGCATCGCCTGCACCGGCTCTCGCATCTGGTCAGGCAGGCCGGACAGGTCCGGTGCCGCGTTCACGTCGGCGATCGCGGCCATGACGGCCTGCGAGCCGGGCCGCTGGTAGAGGTAATGCCCGGTGAGGGCGAATGTGAGCGTCGCGCCAAGCGCGTAGACGTCCGTCGCCGGCGGCAGGTCACGGGCGGAGTTGACCTGCTCGGGGGCCATGCAGGCGGGCGTGCCCAGCCGCTCGCCGGTGGTGGTGATGTCGCCCGCCTCGTCCAGGAGTCCCACCAGACCGAAGTCGATGACGATCGGCCCGTCGCGGCCGAGGATGATGTTGGCGGGCTTGAAGTCACGGTGCAGCAGGCCGGCCTGGTGGATCGCGGAGAGCGCTTCGGCCAGCATCAGGCCAAGGGCGGCCCCCATGGTGGCTGATAGCGGCCCCTTGTCCTCGACGTACTCCTTGAGGGTCAGGCCCTGGATGTACTCGACGGCGAGCCAGGGTGGCATTTCGCCCGCCTTGCAGCTCCCGATCAGGGCCGCGATCCGGGGGCCATGGACCATGCCGAGGGCGAGGATTTCCCGTTCGAAGCGGCTGCGTGCCTCCGCCTTGCCCAATTGGGCGTCGCGGATGGTCTTCACAGCAACCGGCGCCCCGTCCTCGGTGACGCCGTAGTACACCGTGCCCATCCCGCCTTCGCCTAGGCGGCCAACCAACGCGATGCCGCCCAGTTCCTTCGGGTCGGTCGGGTTGGGTGGTTGCATGCGCGCCTGCCTTGTTGCCGAGAGACCGTTGCCATGACGCCGTCGCCTCGGCGCCCAAACGGGGCCATCTGATGACAGCGTTGTACACAGTAGTGAATTCGGCAATGCTCAGTGATACATCCGCACGGTCGCTACTTGCTAAACGCACCAGGTACGACTCACCGACTACGAACAGCAACCATAAGAACCTGGCGCGACCCGGAAGGGATCAGAGAGGGGCGGCACGACTAGGGAGCGAGCACAGCAAGCCCGGCTTGTGCGCATTCGTCGTCTTGCCCCGGCTCCATTCCGCCGCTTACCGCCATCGCGCCAAGGACGGTGTCGCCGCGCTGGATGAGCGGCGCGCCGGCGCCCGCCAGGATAGGCTCCCGCGCGGCCCGGTCCAGCTGGGCGAAAAAGCCAGGGTTGGCCGCCTGCATCTGGCGCAGTGCGGCGCCGTCGCGCCGGAAGAGGGCGACGCTGGCCGCCTTGGTCTCGGCGATCCGGGCTGACAGCGGCGCTGCGCCGCTCATGCGGCCGAGGGCCTGCAGGTGCCCGCCCTCGTCGACGACCGCGACCGTGACCAGCGCACCTAGCTTGGCGGCCCGTTCGTGCGCGCGGGCGATAACTGCCTGAGCCTCGTTATCGTCAGGCGCGGCAGGCGGCCTGGGTGCAGGACCATCCCGGCATCCACAAGGTGACGCACGAGAGCAAGGTCGGCATGCCCTTCAAGGAGGTCATGTTCACGCGCACCACGGCTGCGGTGCAGCGCTGCATGGACGCCGGGGCTGGCTCGTCGGACTCGCGCTACCTCGAACGCCGCCCCGGCCCGAACCTGGTGAGGGGCTGCCCTAGCTGTCGCCGTCCCCGGTGAGCAGGGCCAGGGCGACTGCCGTCCCCGCCGCGGCGGCGCCGCCCGCCGACGCGGCCACCAGCCACCGGCCGACTGGCGGCAGCCGGTCCCAGGCGGTCGCTGTGGCCAGCAGGTCCACCGAGTCAGCCAGCGCGCCCATCCCCACCCAGAGGCCGGCCGCGCGGGGCGAGCTCCCGGCCAGCGGAAGCTGCCTGACCGCCGCCAGCGCGCCCAGGCCCAGGGCGAGGTCACGGCCGCCCAGGGCGCGGGCGAGTACCCGGCCGGAGGTGGCATCCGCGGCGTCTCCCACCCAGGGGCGGCCGACGAGCGGAGGGGAGGCGAGCGCGACGACGCCGATCGCCGTCCGTGCCGCCGCGAGTGCCACCGCTCCGCGTCGTGCCCAGGCACCGGTCATGGCACTCTCCCGTCGGTCGATTCGGGCTCACTCGCGTCCTGACAGGTTAGCGGCCTACGATCAGCCGGGCCCGCCCCGACCGGCCGTTGCGGTTAAGTCACGAATCGGCACCAAGTAGGGCCGGCTGACTTGTCGAACGCTCAGGCAATGCCTTGAATGATGATTCATCGGCTGACGGTTACTCCTAGCACAGCTTGGGACTTGAGTGATGAAGCACGATTCAGTCCTCGAGGTCAAGGATGTGAGTGTTCGCTTCGGCGGCCTGACAGCGCTTGACGCCGTATCCCTTACCGCCCCATCCAGCCACGTTCTCGGCATCATCGGGCCGAACGGGGCTGGGAAGACGACGCTGCTGAATGTCTTGTGCGGCTTCATCGCGCCCGATGAGGGACAGGTCCTCATCGGGGGCCGCCGGTACGACAGCCTGCGGCCGCACCGGCTGGCCGGTCTTGGCATCGCCAGGACACTGCAGGGAGTGGGCCTGTTCCCCAGCCTGTCGGCCATCGAGAACGTCATGATCGGCGCGAACAGCCGGGCCGCGGCCGGATTCTGGTCGGCGCTGCTTGGGCTGCCTCGCTCTGGCCGAGACGAGCGCAGGCTGCGGCAGGAGGCTCACGAGGCGCTTGAGCGGGTGGGGGCGGGCGAGGTGGCGGGTGCCCGTCCTGGCGAGTTGCCCTATGGCATGCGCAAGCGGGTCGCGCTGGCCCGAGCGCTCGCGGCCAGGCCCAAGATCCTGCTGCTCGATGAGCCCGCCAGCGGCCTGGCCGAGGACGAGCTCGACGAGCTGGGCGCGCTCATTCGCCAGCTCGCCGCGGAGACGTCCCTCGTCATCGTGGAGCACCACATGGACCTGATGATGTCGGTCTGCGACTCGCTCGTCGTGCTGGACTTCGGGAAGGTGATCTCCCGGGGATCACCCCGGGAGATACAGGCCGATCCAGCGGTGACGGCCGCCTACCTCGGCGTGAGCGGGTCCGCGGATGAGTAGCGAGACCCCATCGCTCGTCGTTGAGGACCTGGTCGCCGGGTACGGCGAGGTCATCGCGCTTGACAAGGTCACGATCACGGCCGGGGCGGCCTCGATCACGGCGGTGCTCGGTGCCAACGGCGCCGGCAAGACCACGCTGCTGCGGGCGATCAGCGGCATAGTGCGACCGCGGGCCGGCCGAATCCTGCTCGATGGCGCCGAGCGGACGGGACGCGGACCCGAGGCCATGGCCAGAGCCGGAATCGCGCACGTGCCCGAGGGCCAGGGCGTCATCGCCGAGCTGACCGTGGAAGAGAACCTGCGGATCGGCATGATGTCGTGGCCGGGCATCGGCTGGCGACGGACCGAGCGGGCGGCGGCGCTGGCCGAGGCCTACGACCGCTTCGGCCCGCTGGCCGACCGTCGCCGCAAGCTGGCGGCCACCTTGTCGGGCGGTGAGCGGCAGATGCTGGTGATCGCCCGCGCCCTGGTCGCGCGCCCGCGGGTCCTGCTGCTCGACGAGCCGTCGCTTGGGCTGGCGCCACGAATCATGACGCAGGTCATGGACATGGTGGTGCGGCTCAGCCGGGAGAACGGCATCACCATCGTCCTGGTCGAGCAGAACGCACGCGGCGCGCTCGCGATCGCCGACCGGGGCGTGGTGCTCAACCTCGGTCGCGTCGTCGCCTCGGCCGACGCCGCGACGCTCGCCGCCGACGTCGCGCTGCGCCACCACTACCTCGGGTTCTGATCCGACCAACGCAGACAAGCAGAAGGGAGGAGCGAATGGTTGAGTTCCTTCAGTTCACGCTCAGCGGGCTCAGCTTCGGGATGATCTACGCCGCGATAGCCCTGTCTCTCGTGCTGATCTGGCGCGGCACCCGGCTGCTGAACTTCGCGCAGGGCGGGATGGCCATGTTCACCACCTATATCGCGATCGAGGTGATCCACGGCACCGGCTCCTACTGGGCCGGCTTCGTTGTCGCGCTCGCGGCCGGGGCGGTGCTTGGCGCGGTGGCCGAGCTGGCCGTCGTGCGGCCCGCGCTCGGCAAGCCGGAGCTCAACGCCGTGATCATCACGATCGGGCTGCTCATCCTGATCGAGGGCCTGGCCGGCATCTTCTACGGCGGCCAGTACCGGTCGTTCCCTGCGGCGTTCTCTGTCATCGGGCTGAGGGCCGGCTCGACACCGCTCGGCGTGTCGCGCTTCGACTTGTTCGTCGCGGCGGCGGTGCTGGCCACCACCCTGCTGCTGGCCGTCGGCTTCAGGTACACGAGTGCGGGGCTGCGCATGCGGGCCGCGGCGTTCAACGCGACCGTGGCGCGCCTGTCGGGCATCCGGGTCGCCCGGGTGATCACCCTGGGCTGGGCGCTGGCGGGCCTGCTCGGGGCCCTGGCGGGCGTGCTGGTGTCGCCGTCGACGTTCCTGTTTCCCAACAGCATGGACTCGATCTTCGTGCTTGGCTTCACCGCGGCGGTGATCGGTGGCCTCGACAGCCCGCTGGGCGCGGTCGTCGGGGGGCTGCTGCTCGGGCTCGTGCTGAGCTACGCCGGTGGTTACCTGGGCTCGCAAGGCTCCAACCTGACCCCGCTTGTGGCCCTGGGCATCCTCGTCGTGGTGCTGATGCTCCGGCCCGACGGGATATTCTCCGGCACCCGGGTGCGGCGGGTATGACCGCCTTGTCAACGCCCCGTGTCCTCGGCGCCGCCCTCGTGACGGCCGTGGTGGTCGTGATCTTGTCCATCCAGCTGAACACGTTCAGGGACTATCAGATCGCCGAGATCGCCATCGAGGTGACAGCCGTCGCCGGCCTTACGGTCCTGACCGGGCTGAGCGGGCAGATCTCCCTCGGAAACGGGGCGTTCATGGCCATCGGCGCCTATGCGACCGCGCTGCTCACGCTCCACCTCAACTGGCCTTTCTACGTCGTGCTCGTGGTTTCCGCCCTGGTCACCGCGGCCGCCGGCGGGGTGGTGGGCGTGGCCGCGGCCCGGCTGCGCGGCCCGTACCTGGCCGGCGCCACGCTCCTGCTCGGCGTCGCGCTCCCCTCCCTGGCTGAGGCCTATCCCGGGGTCTTCGGCGGCGACCAGGGCCTCGACGTCAACTTCACCACTCCCGGCTTTCTTGGCGTGAACTTCCCGCTGACCCGGTGGCAGGCGTGGGTCTGCTCGGCGGTCGCCCTGGTCACCCTGGTGCTGCTGGCCAACCTGGGACGCAGCCGGGTCGGCCGCAACTGGCGCGCGGTCCGCGACGACGAGGTCGCCGCCGCGCTGGCCGGCGTGAACGTGGCCAGGGCACGGATCCTCGCCTTCGTGGTCAGCGCGACTTGCGCGGGAATGGCCGGGGCGCTGCTCGCCATCGTCACCGGGCTGGTCGCGCCGGGGGCCTTCACGATCACGCTGTCGATCGCGCTGCTGACCGCGGCGGTGATCGGCGGCCTGGGCACGCTGCCCGGTGCGGTCTGGGGAAGCCTGGTGATCGTCCTCGTGCCGACCTACGCCACCGACGTGGCCACCAGCCATGGGCTGTCGAGCTCGGTCGCGTCCAACATCCCCGTCGCGGCCTACGGCGCGGTGCTCATCGCGGTCATGCTCGTCTTCCCGCAGGGGATCCAGGGCGCGGTGCGATGGATCGCTGGCCTTCTCGGGATCACCTCTGCCCGCTCCGGGCGCCTTGTGTCCGCCCCGGAGGGCGACGAGCTGCCGCCCAGCCGACATCAGGCTCTCCTCACCCCGGGGGGTGACCCCCCCGACCCCCACGAGAAAGAAGACACTCAATGAAGAGATCACATCGGCTTGGCCTGCCCGCCATTGCCGTCATGACGGTGGCCGTCTGCACCGTCGCCGCCTGCTCCTCCGGCGGTGGTTCCGGCGGCGGATCGGGCAACAGCTCAAGCGCGGCCCTGACCGCGTCCGCGCCGGGCATCACCGCGACCACGATCACCATCGGCAGCCACCAGCCGCTCACCGGGCCCGCTGCCCCGGGCTACAGCGAGATCGCCCCCGCGTCGGCCGCCTACTTCGCCTACGTCAACGCCCACGGCGGGGTCTACGGCCGCGACATCTCCTACAAGTACCTCGACGACGCCTACAACCCGACTCAGACGGCAACCGTGGTCCGCCAGCTGGTGCTGCAGGACAACGTGTACGCGATATTCGACGGCCTCGGTACCCCCACCCACCTGGCCGTGGAGAGCTTCCTCAACTCGCAGAAGGTCCCCGACGTGTTCGTCGCGTCCGGGTGTGACTGCTGGAACAACCCAACGGCGGACCCGGAGACGTTCGGCTGGCAGCTTGACTACATACGCGAGGGGAAGATCCTCGGTCAGTACATTGCCCAGCATTTCTCCGGCAAGAAGATCGGCTACTTCTACCAGGACGACGAGTTCGGCATGGACGGGGTCAAGGGCCTCGACGACGAGATCCCGCACTCGAGCGTGGTCAGCCGGGAAAGCTATGACCCGACAAGCACCAACATCGCGCCGCAGGTCGCGGCCCTGCGGGCGTCCGGCGCTCAGGTAGTCGTCTCGTTCTCCATCCCCGCCTTCACCGCGCTGCTCAAGCTGAACAGCCTCAAGCTCGGCTTCAGCCCAACGCTCGCGGTCAGCAACGTCGGCTCCGACCCGATCACCCTGTCCGGGCTGCTCGAGTCGTTCGCGAAGCAGGGCGGCGCGACCGTCAACGGGAACGCGCTCACCACCGGAATCATCACCGATGGCTACACGCCATCGCTTGGCGACACGACCAACAGCTGGATCGCGCTGTTCAAGAAGGTGCACGATGCCTACGACGCGAAGGCACCGTTCGACGGCAACGTCCTCTACGGCATGGCCGTGGCCTACACGTTCGTGCAGGCCATGCTCAAGGCGGGCAGGAACCCGACGCGGGCTGACCTGGTGTCGGCGATCAACGGGGGGCTTCCGCAGGGTCCGGCGATAGCCCCGTATGCTTACTCCATGACGAACCACGCGGGTGTCACTGGCGCCTACATTGGCGTCATCAGCAACGGCGTCCTGCAGCAGAAGGGCCCGGTCCTCACCACGGACACATCCGCGTCGGGCACGATTACCACCTACAGCGGAACCGAGCCACAGGCGCCGGCGAGCGGGATCCCCGCCCCCTGACCCTGGACGGCGAACGCAGCATGACAGCCGATGAGCGGCCGCCAGCCGAGCGCTTGCTGGCGGCCGCCGAGGAGCTTTTCGGTGAGCGCAGCTACAGCCGGACGACGGTCGCGGACATCTGCGCCCGGGCCGGAATGGCTACCGGCAGCTTCTACGCGTACTTCGATTCCAAGGCGGAGATCTTCGCCGCCGTGGTCCGGGCGATCAACGCGGACCTGAGGATGGCGATGAGGGCGGCCTTGAAGCAGGCCGGCGAGGGCCAGCGGGCGCGGGAGCGGGCCTGCTTCCGCGTGTTCTTCGACATGGTGTCGAAGCGGCCCTGGATAGACCGGATCGTGCGCGAGTCGGAGTTCGTGGCGCCGGGGCTATTTCGTGAGTACTACGAGCACCTGGCGCGGGGCTACGCACGTGGCGTCCGCGTAGCCCAGCTCGCCGGCGAGGTCGACGCCCGTTATGACCCGGAAGTCATCGCCTATGCCTACACGGGCATCGGCAACTTCGTCGGCATGCGCTGGGCCGACTGGACCGCGGGCGGACGGGTCCCCGACGACGTGCTGGATGACGTGCTTGAATTCCTGGCCCGGGGGCTGGCCCCGCGTGCCCAGGCCAGCCCGGACGAGGGCGCACGACAGTAAAAGACGGGCATAACGGATAGTGGCCCCTGTCCACCCGCAGCCCGCCCAGCTGACGAGGGAAGGACCGGAGTGCGGGTCAGCTACGCAACCCAGGCCGGCGACGGGCACGGCAACGAGGACTACGTCGTCGCCGGGCTCGACTGGGCGGTCATCCTCGACGGCGCTACCGCCCCGGCCGGCGTCGACAGCGGCTGCGTCCATGACGTGCGCTGGCTCGTCCGGCAGCTCGCCGCCGCGGTCGCCGCCCGCATGCCCGCCGCCACCGCTGGCCTGGCCGACCTGCTCGCCGAGGCGATCAGCGACGTCCGCCAGGCTCACGGCGGCACCTGCGACCTCAGCAATCCCGATAGCCCGTCAAGCACCGTGGCCATGTGCCGCGTTACCGGCACCGCCCTGGAGTACCTGTCCCTGGCCGACTCCGCGGTCCTGCACGCCAGGCCCGGCCGCGCCGCCGAGGTGTTCCTGGATGACCGCACCAGCTACCGGCCCGGCGAGCGGCCCCGCTCCACGGCCGAGGCCAGCTCCCTGCGCAATCAGCCGGGCGGGTTCTGGGTCGCTTCCACCTCCCCGCAGGCCGCCTACGAGGCCGTGCTTGGCCGCTGCGCGATATCCGCCGACAGCAGCGTCCTGCTCCTCACCGACGGCGTGACGCGGCTCGTCGAGTGCTACGGCCAGACGTGGGAATCAGTCGCCGCCCTGGCCGCCGACCGTGGGCCCGCCGCCCTCATCACGGCAGTGCGGCAACGCGAAGATGACCGGCCCCTGAGCTATGGCAAGCGGCACGACGACGCGAGCGCCATTCTCATGACCGGCCTCGCCTAGCGGCCTTACGCAGCTGCTTGCTGTAGCCGGGCTGTTGCGGCACGTACGGGAACAGACCGCCCGGGTTTCAGCGGATCAGCGGCCGGATCGGGCCGCGCGGGCCCGCCTCATGTAGGCCACCAGCGCTTGTACCTTCTCGGCTGGCCAGGGCATGTTCTGGCTCAGTTCCTGGTTGTGGTCGTCCCACAGCCGCTGGGCCGCCGCTTTGACCTGCTGACCGACGACGCCTTCCGGCAGGAAGGTGGCGCGCAGTTCGTCCCACCGCCGGACGAGGTCCTGCACCTCCGGATCGTCAACCGGGGTGTCGTTCTGCATATGGGTCAGCACCTGCTCGACCAGGGCATTACCGCGGGCTCTGGCCTGTCCGAGGCGTTCCGGACCGAGGGCCGCGCGGCGGCGGGCCATTTCCTCCCGCAGTTCCGGGGTGAGGTAGCTGCCAAGCACAGAGATCATCTCCAGGGTCGTCATGAACTGGTCCGGATCAGGCATCGATCCGCAGTCAAGTCGCTGCAGCAGCCCGCCGAGCCGGCCGATGAGCTGCTGAAGGCGCTCCGCCTGCGCGGTTAGCTCGTCCAGCTGCGCAGTCAGCAAGCCGCGCAGCCCTGTCAGGTCCTCCAGCGAGGCTCCGAGCACGCCCTTGATCTCCTCCAGGGACATGTTCAGGTCGCGCAGTGCCCGCACCCGGTGCAGCCGCCGCAGGTCATCCGCTGTATAGCGGCGGTGGCTTGCGGGCGTACGCTCGCTGGCCCGCAGCAGACCGATATCGTCGTAGTGGCGCAGCGTGCGCACGGTCACGCCGGTCGCCTCTGCCAGCTCACCGATGCTCCACCGGCGCTGGCTATCGCTGTTCCCGATCACGCCAGCAACGCTAGAACCCGCCGCCACGTGAGGTTCAAGCCCATACGGCGAACATCTTGGAATCAGTCAACCAGTCGGCGAGCGCGACCTCGGTGGCCGGCGCGCCCCAGCCGGCCTGGAAGCAGGTCCCGGTGCCGACCGTAGCGGTGAGGATGCCGCCAGCCCCGGATGCCGCAGATCGCCCCGGCGCCCGCGACAGCCAGCCCTCTGACCGGCCTCGCGGCGACTAGCTCGGGTAGCTCCAGGGCTCCTGGGTGTAGGTCCGGCCCGATGGCGTCGTCCACTGGTGGTAGCCGGGCTTGGTCTCGGTGACGTCCCAGCCGGCGGACTGCTTGAGCTGATGGCAGGAGCGGCTGGCTGACCAGCAGTTGCAGCCGCAAGTCCGGCCGCCCTTGTCGAACGGGATGGCGTGCTCGAAGTCCGATTCCCTGGCATGCCGGGAGCAGGCGGGAAAGCCGCACTTGCCGTCACGGACGCTGACGAGGTGGCGGAGCAGGTCACCGGGGTCATGGCGGGCTGACTCGTGCTGGTGCCCGCACTCCCCGGTCGGGACCGCGTGCAGGTCCACGATGAGCTCCCGCGCCTGTCCCGGCAGCGTGAGTATCCACGACCCGAACCCGCCCGGCGGGCCGGGACCAGCACGTGGGGTGAGGGTGAAAGCCGACGGTAGCGGGGATGACGGGAAGCCTGACGCCGCTGTCCCGGCGTGCGGACCCTTGCGCGGCTTGCAGCAGCCATGGCCGATGGCCCGACCGTCCTGGTTGACCAGCGTCAGGCAGAACGTGCTGTCCGGGTGCCGCGCCGCCGCCTCCGCCAGTTTGCGGGCGAGGGCCGGATCGAGAACGCCGAGGCTGCGGGCCTCACCGAGCCGTTGCGCGTACCCAGCGGCCGTGACAAAGGGAATGTCGATGTGCCGGAGGGTCACGTTGACCTCGGCCGCCAGGCCTGGCTCGGTGGGCTTGGGCTCGGTGGATCCGGGATCGGGATCGGGATCGGTGGATCCGGATCCGGGGCCGGGATCGGTGGACTCGTCCGGCGCGCCGTCCTCGGCCTTGAAGCGGGCGAGCCGGCCA
>Ga0335072_10006710_pt1 | contig 16807 bp, 11 predicted proteins | sample Lox_Sample_21_FD_206725 | JGI IMG/M metagenome (GOLD analysis project Ga0335072, IMG submission 206725) | Soil microbial communities from Loxahatchee National Wildlife Refuge, Florida, United States - Lox_Sample_2.1 | ecosystem: Environmental > Terrestrial > Soil > Wetlands | place: USA...
AGCACCTGATCCTTGCGCATGCGGTGGTACTCCTCGGCGACGGGCTCCTTCACCTTCAGGATCAGCTCGCCAGCCTGCCAGACGTCGTCTGCCGTCGGCAGGATCGCAGCGCCTGCGGCCACGAAGTCCTCGTCCGGGATCGACGAGCCGATACCAGCGTTCTGCTGCACGTACACCTCGTGCCCGGCTCGCACTAGCTCGTGCACCCCGGCGGGCGTGATCGCCACGCGGTACTCGTGGTTCTTGACTTCCTTAGGAACGCCGACCTTCATTGGCCTTGTCCTTCCTCGCGTGCCGAACTGCCCCGGCTTCATGCCGGATGGTGCCCTCCGGGAGGGCGTGCTGTTAGTCATTGAGTATGCGGCTCGCCGGCCGGGCGAAGCTCCCGGAACTCTGCGCTGCGTGCCGCATATGCGGACAAGATACCCACCATCGTCACGCCGTTGTGCATGTGCCCGGCAAGCACCGCCCGGACGGCCTCTGACAGCGGCATCCAGGCCACTGTCAGGTAAGCCTCCTCGTGCTGCCGAACATACTCACGCTGCCCGACAGGGACCACTGTCAGATTCCGGGCCAGGTAGACCCGCACTTGCTCGGTGCTGATGCCAGGCGACGACAGGTAGTCCGCCAGCACGTGCCAGTCCTCGGCCTGGTAGCCAGCTTCCTCAAACAACTCCCGCCGTGCGGTCTCCAAGGGCGGCTCGCCGGGGACATCCCGGAGCCCGGCCGGAAGCTCCCAGAGCATCGAGCGCACCGGATGCCGGTACTGGCGGATCATGAGCACCTGGTCGGCCTCGTCCATGGCCACGATGGCCACCGCTCCGGGGTGCTCTACTACCTCGCGGACGACCTGCTCGCCGTCGGGCAGCCGGACGTCGTCTTGCCTGAGCGTGACGATCTTGCCCCTGGCGAGTACTGCCGATCCTGCTACCGGCCAGCCGGCCGCCTCGTCTGTGAGCTCAGTCACGCGGCGACTCAGGCACTCGCAACGGGCCGCGCCGCGGCAGCGGTCACGACCTCGCCCGCCCCGACTTCCCGGCTGCGCTCGAGAGCCGCCGAGACCAGGCCGCTGAAGAGAGGATGCGGGCGGGTCGGCCGCGACAGCAGCTCCGGATGGGCCTGCGTTGCAACAAAGAACGGGTGCACATCGCGCGGCAACTCGACGAACTCCACCAGCCTGCCGTCGGGCGACAGCCCTGAGCAGATCAGGCCAGCCTTTTCCAGCATCGGCCGGTAGGCGTTGTTCACCTCGTACCGGTGGCGGTGACGCTCGGAGACAACGTCCTCGCCGTAGAGCTCCCGGACCAGGCTGCCCTCGGCGAGCACGGCCGGATACAGGCCAAGTCGCATAGTGCCGCCCATGTCCCGTTCGCCAGCCACCACGTCTTCCTGGTCGGCCATCGTGGCGATCACCGGGTACTCGGTAGCCGGGTCGAATTCGGCGCTGTTGGCATCCTCAAGGCCAGCCAGGTCCCGGCCTACCTCGATGGCCATACATTGCAAGCCCAGGCAGAGGCCGAGAATGGGGATCCCGTTCTCGCGCGCATACCTGACGGCGCCGATCTTGCCCTCGATGCCCCGCACCCCGAAACCACCGGGCACAAGGACCCCGTCCACGTCGGAGAGCTGGCGGGCCGCGCCCTCGGCGGTCTGGCAGTCGTCGCTGATCACCCACCGGATGTTGACGCGCACGTCATGCGCGAACCCGCCCGCGCGCAGCGCCTCCGCAGGCGACAGGTAGGCGTCCTTTAGATCGACGTACTTTCCGACCAGTGCGATCGTGACCGTCCTGGCCGGCCGGTGGACCCGGCGCAGCAAGCCGTCCCAGTCGGTCCAGTCCACATCGCGGAAGGGCAGCCCGAGCCGGCGCACAACGTAGGCATCCAGGCCCTCAGAGTGCAGCACCTTGGGTATGTCGTAGATGGACGGCGCGTCCGGTGCCGACACCACGGCCTCTTCGTCGACGTCGCACATGAGGCTGATCTTGCGCTTCAGCCCGTCGCTTATCGGCCGGTCGGACCGGCACACGATGGCATCCGGCTGGATACCGATGCTGCGCAGCGCTGCAACTGAGTGCTGCGTGGGCTTCGTCTTGAGCTCGCCGGACGGGCCGATGTACGGCAGCAGGGACACGTGCAGGAAGAAGCACCGGTCCCGGCCGATCTCGTGCCGGATCTGACGGATGGCCTCAAGGAAGGGCTGCGACTCGATGTCACCAACCGTGCCGCCGACTTCGGTGATGACCACGTCGGTTTCCGGACCAGCCATCTCCCGGATCCGTGCCTTGATCTCATTCGTGATGTGCGGGATGACCTGCACGGTGTCGCCCAGATAATCGCCGCGTCGCTCCTTGGCGATGACGCTTGAGTAGATCTGGCCGGTCGTGACGTTGGCCGATCCCGGCAGCCTGATATCCAGGAAGCGCTCGTAGTGCCCGACGTCCAAGTCGGTCTCCGTGCCGTCGTCGGTCACGAAAACCTCGCCGTGCTGAAACGGATTCATGGTGCCTGGATCTACGTTCAGGTAGGGGTCGAGCTTCTGCATGCTCACCCGGAGCCCGCGCAGTTTAAGCAGTCTGCCGATGCTCGATGCCGTAAGTCCCTTGCCGAGACTGGAGGCAACGCCACCGGTGACGAAAAGATGTCTAGTCGTTGCTGGTCGTGACGTATAACCCGATATCGTCAATGACCCTCCCGTGGTCAGATCCGGCGGAAACCCGCTCGCCCACGGGTTATCAGGATATCAGGAGCAGAGGTGCTGGCTGGGCAAACACGACGCCGCGAGTGCCAGATTCACGATGCTAACGGGCGATCCGCTCCGAAAACTCCAAGTGCCGGGGGCTGCCCTGCACCGATCGCCGTCTCGTCAGCCGGGCAGTGCCGCCGAAACCAGCCGGCGGATCGCGCTCAGGTCGACGTCCTGCGCCAGGTCTGCGTCCTCGGGCTTGTCCTTGCTTACGTCCCCGACGTTGAGCAGCGTGCGCAGCAGTCGCGGCAGCACTGCGTGGTCAAGCAGGTCCTCGGCTAGCGCCCTGCTGCGCACATGGTCCATGGCGTATCGCGCGGAGAGATAGCTGCTCAGTCGCTCATAGGTGCTGGCGAATATGTGATCGAAGTACGCATTCGAACTGCCGGGCAGCCGCTCGGCTTCGGCGATGCTCAGCCGGCAGGTCCGTACCTGAGGCTCCCACACCATCAACTGCAAGAACCGGCCGCAGAACAGCGTCACCGCGTCCACTGGGTCCTCGGAATACGCGTCCGGGGTCTTAAGCGCGCTCAGGTACAGCTCGCGGATCAGGTCCAGCACAGCCAGGAACAACTTGTCCTTGCTCTCGAAGTGGGCGTACAGCGACCGCTTGGACGTCTCGGCACGCACCGCCACAGTGTCCATGGATGCCCGTTCGTAGCCGGTCTCGAGGAATACGTCCTTGGCCACGAACAGGATGTGGCGGCGAAGTTCCTCACCACGGCGCTGTTCACCTGGTCGCCGGTCACCATGCCGCCGGTCACCATGCCGCGCGTCAGTCGTGTGCCGCGGCTCGCTTTCCTGAGTCATCGCCTTGCATTCCCACAAGTAAACGGTACGGTAGAGTTTACTTGTCTGCCAGCGCGGCCTCGGACTTCCCGGAGAGACCACATGATCGTCATCACCGCCCCCACGGGCAACATCGGGCATCAGGTTCTCGACAACGTACTGGCTGGCGACCAGCCCGTCCGCGTCATCGTGCGTGACCCGGCCAAGCTGCCCGCCTGGATCCGCGACCGGGTCGAGGTCATCCAAGGCTCGCACGGCGACCCGGAGGTCGTCACGCGCGCGTTTGACGGTGCCGATGCCGTGTTCTGGCTGCTGCCCACCAACACCCGCGCCGCCAGCGTCGATGCGGCCTACGTGGGCTTCACCCGCCCCGCAGCCGAGGCGATGCGCAGCCAGCACGTCAAACGCGTCGTCGACGTCAGCGCCCTCGGCCGCGACACCGCTTACGCCAGCCGGGCCGGGCACGTGACCGCCTCGCTGGCCATGGACGACCTGATCGCCAGCACTGGCGTCGCATTCCGCGCACTGGCCATGCCCTCGTTCATGGATAACCTGCTTCGCCAAGTCCGCGCGATCAAAGAGCAGGGAATGATCTTCGACGTCATCTCCCCGGACCGCAAACTGCCCGTTGTCGCCACGCGCGACATCGCCGCGATCGCCGCCCGCCTGCTACTCGACGACAGCTGGACCGGCCAGCAAACCATCCCGGTGCTCGGTCCGGAGGACCTCTGCGGCAACGACCTGGCGGCCGTCATCTCCGAGGTACTGCGAGCCCCGGTGCGCTTCACGCAGATCCCGCTCCAAGCGTTCTCCGACCAGCTCACCGGCCACGGCATGTCGCCAGCCATGACCAAGGGCCTGCTGGACATGATGATCGCCAAAGACAACGGCCTGGACAACAGCATCGCCCGCACGCCCCAGAACGCGATTGAGACTCCGACGACGTTCCGGCAATGGTGTGGATACGCTCTCCAGCCAGCCGTGCAAGCCGCATGAGCCGGGAGCGACGCGAGCGGCCGGCTACCAGGCGGCGGTCAGTTCTCGTCGGGCAGCTCTCGCCGCCTTAACGCTGCCCGGTGGCGGACCGGCGGGCTCAGCCCTGGCTCGGCCGGCGCATGCCGTTCGCCATGATCGCCAGCCTCGCCGAATCTGGCCAGGGCGAGCGCGCATGCGACGGCGAGGATGAACCCGAGCACCGCGACCGCCGTAAGCCCGTGCCGGGTGCTGTCACCAAGGAACAGAACGCCAACGATGGCCGGCGGCACTGTCTCGGTCAGCACTACCGCCGCCGTCGCGGTCGTGACGCTGCCGCCCTCCAGGGCAGTCGCATACAGCAGGAACGACACTATTCCGGCAGCGGCGAGGGTATAGGTCGCCGGACTCTTGATCAACTGCAACGGCGCGAATCCCGGCAGGATCCTGGCTGCGACGGCCAGCACCGCGTAGCCGAGGCCGGCGATGGCGCCAAGCGCCGGCGTGCGCACCGGGTTGGGCAGCCGAGCGACTGCGAAGCCGGCCAGTCCGACACCGGCGACAGCCAGGATCAGCGCCAACTCGAACTCGGACCCGACCCGCTTAGCACCTTGCGCTCCGGCGGAGAGGCCGAGCAACGCCACGCCGAACACGACGCCGGCCACTGCGAGCCACTCGCGGAGGGCAAGGCGCATATGCATCACCCAGGCAGCGAGCACAGCAGTGACGGCCAGGTTCGCCGACATGATCGCCTGGACGGCGAAAATCGGCAATCGCCGCAATGCGATGAGCTGGGCGACAAAACCTGTTATGTCGATAGCGATGCTGCCCAGGAAGAGGCCCTGACGAAGCATCCGGACTAGCAGGCCAGGGTCGACACCTTCCCCGGCCTGACCGACGGCTTCGGCCGTGCGGCGGCTGGCCGCGCGTACCGCGATCGCCTGCATCACGGAAGCGACCCCGTAACACAGCGCAGCAATAACAGCGGCCACCAGGCTCGCCAGCATTATTTGACACTACGCTGCCGGCAACCTGGGCATATGGTTGACGCCCGCCTTAACCGGTGGGCGCAAGCGCGTCAGACCCCGGCTGCCTGCATCCCCCGCAGCTCGTGCTTGAGCTCGCGGATCTCGTCCCTGATCCGGGCCGCCACCTCGAACTGCAGCTCAGCCGCAGCGGTGTGCATTTGCTCGGTCAGCTCGGCGATCAGTGCGGCAAGGTCGGCGCGAGCCGGCCCGGCACCCTTCTCGCCAGCTGCCTTCTCCCCCGCGGCGGCTGCTGCCGCGCGCGCTCTGGACGATACGCCGGGGACCGGCGCCTTGCCGCGGCTCTGCTGCCGTCCGGATCCGCCCAGTAGCTGCTCGGTGTCCGCGTCCTCCCTGGCTAGCTGGTCCAGAATGTCGGCGATCCGCTTCCGCAACGGCTGCGGGTCGACGCCATGCTCACGGTTGTAGGCGATCTGCCTGTCCCGCCGCCGGTTGGTCTCGTCAATTGCCCGCTGCATGGATGGCGTGACCTTGTCGGCGTACATGTGCACCTGGCCTGACACGTTCCTGGCTGCACGCCCGATGGTCTGGATCAGCGACGTGCCGGACCGAAGGAAGCCTTCCTTGTCCGCGTCCAGGATTGCCACCAGAGATACCTCGGGCAGGTCAAGGCCCTCGCGCAGGAGGTTGATGCCGACGAGCACGTCATACTCACCGAGCCGCAGCTCGCGCAGCAGCTCCACCCGTCGCAGCGTATCCACCTCGCTGTGCAGGTACCGCGCCCTGATGCCCAGCTCGAGCAGGTAGTCGGTGAGGTCCTCGGCCATCTTCTTCGTCAGCGTCGTGACAAGCACCCGCTCGGACTTCTCGGCCCGGTCCCTGATCTCGCCTACCAGGTCGTCTATCTGTCCCTTGGTCGGCTTGATGATCACTTCCGGATCCACCAGGCCTGTCGGCCTGATGACCTGCTCGACTACCTCGCCGGCCGTCTGGCGCAGCTCATACGGTCCCGGCGTAGCGGATAGGTACAGGGTCTGGCCGATCCGGTCACCGAACTCGTCCCACGTCAGCGGCCGGTTGTCGATGGCGCTCGGCAGCCGGAAGCCGTGGTCAACCAGGACGCGTTTCCTGGACACATCACCCTCATACATGGCGCCGATCTGCGGCACCGTGTTGTGTGACTCGTCCACGACCAGCAGGAAGTCTTCCGGGAAGTAGTCGAGCAGCGTGTTGGGCGGGCTGCCCGCCTCGCGCCCGTCGATGTGCCGTGAGTAGTTCTCGATACCAGAACAGCTGCCGACCTGCCGCATCATCTCGATGTCGTAGGTCGTCCGCATCCGCAGCCGCTGGGCCTCAAGCAGCTTGCCGAGCCGCTCCAGCTCCGCCAGCCGATCCGCTAGCTCGGCCTCGATCCCGGCGATCGCCCGTTCCATCCGCTCCGGCCCGGCCACGTAATGCGAGGCAGGGAAGATGTACAACTCCTCGTCCTCACTCATCACCTCGCCGGTCAGCGGGTGCAGCGTCATCAACCTCTCGATCTCGTCGCCGAACATCTCGACCCGGACCGCGAGCTCCTCGTACTGCGGGATTACCTCGATGGTGTCGCCGCGGACCCGGAAGGTGCCACGGGTGAACGACAGGTCGTTGCGGGCGTAGTGCATGCCGACAAGCTGGCGGAGCAACCCGTCCCGCTCGATCCGGTCGCCGATCTTGACCCGCAGCATCCGGTCGACGTACTCCTGTGGCGTGCCGAGGCCGTAGATGCATGAAACCGACGCCACCACGATCGTGTCGCGCCTGGTCAGCAGCGAGTTGGTCGCCGAGTGCCTGAGCCGGTCCACCTCGTCGTTGATCGAGGAGTCCTTCTCTATGTAGGTATCGGTCTGCGGTACGTACGCCTCAGGCTGGTAGTAGTCGTAATAAGAAACGAAGTACTCAACTGCGTTCCTCGGCAGCATCTCGCGGAGCTCGTTAGCGAACTGGGCGGCGAGAGTCTTATTCGGCAGCATCACCAGCACTGGCCGCTGCAGTCGTTCGGACAGCCAGGCAACCGTGGCGGTCTTGCCGGTCCCGGTCGCGCCGAGCAGCACGGTGTCCTTGGCGCCGCCGGCTATCCGCTTCTCCATCTCCGCAATGGCAGATGGCTGATCCCCGGCGGGAACCATCTCCGTTACCACCTCGAATGGGGCGACACGGCGCTGCAAGTCGGTTACTGGGCGCATGTCATCTCCTCGGCTTGCTGCACGCTTTCCACTGTAGGGCGACCCGACGACAATTCGCGGTGCGGAACCAGGCGCGGTAGCCAATCACAAGGCCGACCGCGCGGCACGGCGTCTCCAGGCGGCGGCGCCAGGACAGGAGGCACCGGCAGCCCGCAGCGCAGGCGGCACTGAACCGCGCCACGTGGGGTGCCGCCATTGCCCGCAGGTACGCGCGCGCCAAGCCCGTCGCGCGACAACCGCCGCTCGCGGGCCGACGGTATCAACCGCCCAGTGCAAGCGTTTGCTGTCGCTATTTGTTCCAGTGGCAGCTGCGAGCTGCGGTGCGGACTGACGTCGGGCCGGTCCCTAGTTGGTCGGTGACCACATAACCGGCAAATCCGGCGATGGAGGTCACCGAGCAACTAGGGAGTCATTCTCTGGGCGCCGGAGCCTGGCCTAGGCTGGCCGGACCTGTGTGCGCTTTCGCAGCTCACTCCACAGCTCGCCAACCTGGCGGTCAAGCTCGGCTAGTGACCCGGAATTGTCTACCACGATGCCCGCAATACTCAGCCGCTGCTCGCGGCTAGCCTGCGCGGCCATCCGTGCCTGCGCCTGCTCCCGGCTCATGCCGCGCAACCGCACCAGCCGGTCAAGCTGGATCCGCGGCGGGACGTCTACGACGACGACCAGGTCATAGGCATCAGCTAGCCCGTTCTCGGCGATCAGCGGCACATCGTGCACGATCACCGAACCTGGGCCCGCAGCCTCCTCTAGCTCGCGCATCCGGGCACCGACCCGCGGGTGCACGATCGAGTTAAGCGTTGCCAGCTTCCCTTTGTCGGCGAACACGATGTCGCCGAGAGCGACCCGGTCCAGCGAGCCGTCGGGTCCCAGGACTCCAGCGCCAAACTCCTCGGTTACCTGGGCAAGCCCGTCGGTACCCGGTGCGACGACTTCGCGGGCGATGAGGTCAGCGTCGATAACGACCGCGCCCTGGGCAGCCAGGCGCTTGGACACCTCGCTCTTGCCGGCCCCTATTCCGCCGGTCAGCCCGACCCTGAGCACGTCAGCCCGGTACCGAAGCCGAGAGGCAGGCAGTCACCCGAACAAGCCAGCGGCGGGCGCCCGGTGCGTCGCACCCGGAGCCCGCCACCGCCATGTACCGGTTAGCGTTCGCCGTCAGCTCTGGCCGCCAGACAGCTTGTCGCGAAGGGCGGCAAGTGCCTCGTCTGAGGCCAGCGTGCCTGCCCGCTCGGAGTCGGCGCTGGAGGTGCTGTGGTCCCCGCGGGTCTCGCCACCCTCCCCGCCAGCTTCCTCAGCGGCGGCGTCGGCCTTGCTGCGGGCTTCGGCGACCTGCTGCTGGTGGGCCTCGTACCGGGCACGGGCCTCGGCGTACTGCCGCTCCCACTCCTCGCGCTGGCTGTCGAAGCCTTCCAGCCATTCGCCTGACTCAGGGTCGAAGCCCTCTGGGTAGAGGTAGTTGCCCTGTTCGTCGTAGGCGGCTGGCATGCCGTACAGGGTCGGGTCGAAGTCCTCGCCTGAGACCTCACCGCCGCCCTCATTGGCCTGCTTGAGCGACAGGCTGATCCGGCGCCGGTCCAGGTCGATGTCGATGATCTTGACGAAGATCTCGTCGCCCACCTGCACGACCTGCTCGGGAATCTCCACGTGCCGGTCGGCCAGCTCGGAGATATGCACCAGGCCCTCGATGCCCTCCTCGACCCGGACGAACGCGCCAAACGGCACCAGCTTCGTGACCCGGCCAGGCACGACCTGCCCGATCTGGTGGGTGCGGGCGAACTGCTGCCACGGGTCTTCCTGAGTCGACTTCAGCGACAGCGAGACGCGCTCGCGGTCCATGTCGACATCCAGGACCTCGACGGTGACCTCCTGGCCGACCTCGACGACCTCGCCTGGGTGGTCAATGTGCTTCCACGACAGCTCCGACACGTGCACCAGGCCATCCACGCCGCCAAGGTCGACGAACGCGCCGAAGTTGACGATGGACGACACCACGCCCTTGCGGATCTGGCCCTTTTGCAGCGTGTTCAGGAAGTTCTGGCGGACCTCGGACTGGGTCTGCTCCAGCCAGGCGCGGCGAGACAGCACCACGTTGTTCCTGTTCCGGTCCAGTTCGATGATCTTGGCTTCGATCTCCTTGCCCACATACGGCTGAAGGTCCCGAACCCGGCGCATCTCCACCAGCGAGGCCGGCAAGAAGCCGCGCAGGCCGATATCGAGGATCAGGCCGCCCTTGACGACCTCGATGACAGTGCCGGTGACGACACCGTCCTCTTCCTTGACCTTCTCGATCGTGCCCCAGGCCCGCTCGTACTGAGCCCGCTTCTTGGACAGGATCAGCCGACCCTCTTTATCCTCCTTTTGGAGGACAAGGGCCTCGATGTGCTCACCGGGCTTGACGACCTCGTGCGGGTCCACGTCGTGCTTGATCGACAACTCACGGGACGGGATGACGCCCTCGGTCTTGTAACCGATATCGAGCAGCACCTCGTCTCGGTCGACCTTGACGACGGTGCCCTCGACAATGTCGCCGTCGTTGAAATACTTGATGGTCTCGTCGATCGCGGCGAGGAAGGCCTCCTCGGAACCGATGTCGTTGACCGCTACCTTGGGGGTCGAGGTGGCCTCTGTGCTGCTCGTCATTTGTAGGTGGACTCCGGATACGGACATGGGTTGGATTTGCGGGACTGTACCGTGCGCGGCGCGTCCGACAACGAAGCCGTGGTTTGGGTAACATGCCCGGTCAGCATGACCGACCGCGGCCTGCAGTGAGACTGCCCCGCGGGCTGCCTGACCATTGGCGGACTGCACCAGAACACAGTGCAGAGACCAGCATATGAGAGCCCGGCCACGGGGTCAATTGGCCTGCCCCCCGTTCTAGCACGGTGCTGGTCGGTTCCGGCACTGTGCTGGCCTAGCACTGGACCGCTCGCGCGCGATTCTGCCGGGCCCCGAGCAGAGTCCGCGGCTTCTCGACCGGGATGCCGGGCGTCGCCTCGGCGTGCAGTTGGCCAGGCACGGCGTAGAGCTCAGCCAGCAGGCTGTCCGGCTGCTCGCGCAGCGGCCACTCTTCGATCGTCCAGGCAAGCACGGCCCCTCAACGTAGACCGCGGCCTAGCCGGGGTCAATCGCTTTTTACCGGCTATCCGGCAGTAGCGTGATCTTCTCCTCTGCCACGGACGCAACGGCCCGACGGGAGTACGGCGCGGGCAGCAGCCGCCCAGCGCGCCACGCCTCCTGCTGATCGAACGCGTGCCTGCCGCCCGGCTCGCCGGACGCGCCCAGCGGGACGACCCAGGCCGACTGGTCCCAGTCAGCGAGGTCAAACGCGTACCGGGCGACTGACCCGGTTGCCGTCCGCAGGCCCTCGAACGGAACGTAGCCGCTTGCCTGAACGGTGTCCATGTCGCCGCCGTAGGGTACGGACGGCGGATCAAGTCCTGCCTGGCCGAGTGGGTGCCGCTGGCCAGTCGCGTGCAGCTCGCCCCACGGCTCACCGTGCCAGTTCCGCTCGGCGCGGCGCACAGCCTCGGTCAGCGCCTGGCGCCAGGACCAGCCACCGAGCAGCGACTCATCGCCAGCCTCCAGGTGATCCCCGGCCACCCACCAGATACGTGACTCAGCGCGGACGCCGGGCAGGAGCCGGTTCCACCGGTGGCCGGTAACGTCCGCCAGGCCAGATCGCTCCAGAACCAGGAGCGCGAGCTCACGCCGCAGCACGGAGTACGCCGCGGCAGCGGTCGAGTCAGCTGCCATCTGGCCATCCCACCCGGCAAGCGGGTCCCACTCGCCGAGCAGGCGAGCGATCCGCCGGGCGGGCAGTGACACCACGTCCCGGTGTAGTGCGGCCATGTCCGCCACAGTTGCGCTAGACAGCGCCGAGACCGTGTCCAGAATCCGGCTCGCCCGCCACGGCGGCGCGACGTCCAGACCCAGGTAAGGGCCGGAGTTGGCAGCGAGGATCCGGTTGTTGGCACTGAACAGGAATCCGCCCGCCGGGTCGCGCGCCTGCGGCATGTCACCAAACTCGACATATCCGCGCCAGCCGTAGGACTCGTCGCCTGCCGGGACGGGCGTCCACGCAGCTTCCGGGCGTGCTCGGACGGGGATACGGCCGCGCGTGAGGTAGCCGATGCTTCCGTCAGTGTCAGCCGCAAGCAGATTGTTGGCCGGGTCGACCCAGGAGCGCATGGTGTCGAACAGGTCGCCCACCGACCGCGCGCGGAGCATGGCTGGCAGCGCGTCGAAGCCCGTGTTCGGGTCCGCGGTGGCCGCCCAGGCCACCGCGAGGTCTTCGGTGACCAGCGCACCGCGAGCGGTCAGCCGGACCTCGACTGGGACCGGCCCCTCGCCGCGCACCTCGATGACCTCGCCGCGGGCCGGGCCATCCGGCGCCCCGGCCGGGAAGTGATAGAGATCCTGATCGTCAGCCATCGCGTGCGTAATGCACCAGGCGACCCGGTCGTTGTGCCCGAAGTGCGGAAAGCCGGGAACGCCCGGCATGCCGATCCCCAGCACGTCGAACGTCGGACCGGCGATATGCCCCTGGACGTAGACGTTCGGCATCTCCAGCGGCCGGTGCGGGTCCCCGGCCAGCAGGGGCAGTCCGGAAGCCGTGCGGGTACCCGCCAGTGCCCAGTTGTTACTGCCGCTGTCGTCGAGGCCTGCCCAGGCCGGCACCGCGCCCTCGCACCGCTCCCCTGGCGGCACGCAGGCCAGCTGCCAGCCCGTCCGGCCCGAGGCCATCGCCCTGGCTGCTGCCGGGCCGAGAGTCTGCGCCACAACCGCCCGCCAGAGCTTCCCGGCCGCCGACCCCATCGTGAGGTGACGGACCCGGTGCACGAGCAGGCTGTGCCACGGCTCCCATGGTTCCGGTGCCGTTGCGGCCGGTGTCTGCCCGCGCGGCCCGGCCAGCATCGTCACCACGGGCGGCCCTCCATCGCGATGCTGACTGATCAGCGCGTTGACGCCTGCCGTGTAGGCGGTGAGCATGTCGCGGGCCGGCACTGACAACAGTGCGAGGTCCCGGCGCGCCCCGCCCGCGAGGTCCAGCCGCCGGGCCAGAGCGTCCCCGGTCACGCCCGCCGGGCCGACCACCTCGGCAGCCCGACCCAGGCCACGGCGGCGGTCGTAGTCCATCTGCCAGAGCCGGTCGGCGGCGTGCACGAATCCCTGGGCAAAAAACGCGTCGTGCTCACTAACCGCCCAGCAGTGCGGCACGCCTGCCTGATCCCGCAGCACCTCGACCGGGCCGTCCAGCCCGCGCAGCCGGAACTCCATGAGGCAAGTATCCCACGAAACGTCCAGGACCGTGCCCTTTGCGGCATTAGCCCGACGGTGCGGGGCCACAGCAGGACAGCGGTCCAGCGGGCACAAGGGCTCCAGCGGGCACAAGGGCTCCAGCGGGCACAAGGGCTCCAGCGGGCACAGCGGTCAGTGCGCCGCGTCCGCCCAGCTTCGTCCCCAGCCCATGGAAACCTCGAGCGGAACCGTCAGATCCGCGGCGCCGCCCATTGCGACCCGCACGAGCGACTGCACGGCTTCGAGCTCACCGGGCGCCACTTCGAAGAGCAACTCGTCGTGCACTTGCAGCAGCATCCTGGAGCGCAACCCGGCGGTGCGCAGTTCGATGCTCGCGGCGAGCATCGCGACCTTGATGATGTCAGCGGCAGAGCCCTGAATCGGCGCGTTCAGCGCCATTCGCTCGGCCATTTCGCGGCGCTGCCTGTTGTCTGAGGTCAGGTCGGGCAGGTACCGGCGGCGCCCCAGCATCGTCTGGGTGTAACCGTCCATCCGGGCCCTGGCGACAATGTTCCGCAGGTAGTCGCGAACACCGCCGAACTGCTCGAAGTACTCGTCCATGTAACCGCGGGCCTCGTCCGGCGAGATCCGCAGCTGCTGGGACAGCCCGTACGCGGACAGGCCGTAGGCGAGGCCGTAGTTCATCGCCTTCACCTTGCTGCGCAGTTCGGGCGTGACCTCCTGCGGCGCAACCCCGAACACCCGGCCAGCGGTCGAAACGTGGAAGTCGTGCCCGGACGAGAACGCGGCTGCCAGCGCCTGGTCCTCCGACAGGTGCGCCATGATGCGCAGCTCGATCTGGCTGTAATCGGCAGTGAGCAGGCACTCGTAGCCTGGCCCGACGATGAATCCCTGCCTGATCCGCCGGCCTTCTTCGGTGCGGATCGGGATGTTCTGCATGTTCGGGTCGGTGGAGGAGAGCCGGCCCGTAGCCGCGATCATCTGGTTGTAGGTGGTGTGAATGCGCCCGTCGGCGTCTGCCATCGGGATCAGCGAGTCCACGATGCTCTTCAGCTTCGCGACATCCCGGTGCCGCAGCAGGTGCGCCAGCACGGGATGCTCGGTCTGCGCCAGCAGACCGGTCAGGGCCTCGGAGTCCGTGGTGTAGCCGGTCTTGATCCGCTTAGTCTTCGGCAGCCCGAGCTCGGTAAACAGCACCTCCTGCAGCTGCTTGGGCGAGCCGAGGTTGAACTCGTGGCCGGTTACCGCGAAAGCCGCCTGCTCGGCAGCCTTTACCTCACCGCCCAGCTCGGCGGACATCGCAGCGAAGTGCTCGGAGTCCGCGCCGATGCCCGCCCGTTCCATCTCGGCCAGCACGCCAACCAGCGGCAGCTCGACATCCGCCAGCAGTTCCGTCGCGCCGCGCTCGGCGAGATCGCGGTCGAGCGCGTCGGCCAGCTCGGCGGTGGCCAGGGCGCGCTGAGCCAGCGCGCTAGCTACCTCCGATTCGTCCGGCAGGTCCAGCGTGAGCTGCCCGGATGCGGGCTCGGCGTCGCGCAGCTCCCGGTTCAGGTACCGCAGGGCAAGGTCGGCCAGATCGAAGGAGCGCTGGCCGGGCAGCGCCAGATAGGCGGCCAGCGCGGTGTCGCTGGTCAGCCCGCGCAGCTCCAGGCCACGGGCGGCGAGTGCATGGATCGGCCCCTTGGCATCGTGCAGCGCTTTGGGCCGGTCAGGATCGGCGAGCCAGGCGCCTAGCGCCTTGTCGTCGGATTCGGTCAGCTGTGTCGGGTTGAGGTACGCCGCGCCGCCGCCCGGCGCGGCAATCGCGAGACCGGTCAGCGTGCCGGTACCGCGTCCCCAGCTACCGGTGACGGCAAGGCCGGACCGGCCGGGAACGAGCACGTTCCCGGCTATCCAATCGGCCACCTGATCGGGGCCAAGGACGGTGGCGGTGACGTCAAACCCGCCGGCGTCGCCGGCGGGCGCGGCCGCCGCGGTTGCGGCGACACCGATACCGTTCGGCAGGGTCGAGTACAGCCGGTCGCGCAGTACGCGGAACTGCAGCGTGTCGAAAAGCTGGTGGATCTGCTCGCGGTCCCACGGTACGGGTCGCAGATCGTGGGGCCCGACCTCCAGCGAGACGTCGCGCACGAGTTGGGTCAGCTGGCTGTTGCGCAACACTCCGGCCAGATGCTCGCGCAGCGCGTCGCCCGCCTTGCCCTTGACCTCGTCAACCCGGTCGACCAGCGCGGCCAGCGAACCGAACTCCGCGATCCACTTGGTCGCGGTCTTTTCCCCGACCCCCGGGATGCCGGGCAGGTTGTCGCTCGGGTCGCCGCGCAGCGCGGCGAAGTCCGGGTACTGGGCCGGCGACAGGCCGTACTTCGCCTGGACAGCCTCCGGCGTGAACCTGGCCATCTCGCTGATGCCGCGCATGGTGTACAGCACCGTCACGTTGCCGGTGACGAGCTGGAGCGCGTCCCGGTCGCCGGTCACGATCAGTACGTCCATGTCGGGCTCGGCCTGGGTCGCGAGCGTCGCGATCAAGTCGTCTGCTTCGTAACCGGCCACCGACAGCCGCGCGATGCCGAGGACATCCAGGACCTCGAAGATGAGGCTGAGCTGATTGCGGAAGTCGGCCGGGGATTCCTTCCTGGTCGCCTTGTACTCCACGTACTGCTCGTGCCGGAAGGTCGGCTCGCTGCGGTCGAAGGCCACCGCGACATGCGTCGGCTGCTCGTCGCGCAGCACGTTGATCAGCATCGAGGTGAAGCCGTAGACGGCGTTGGTCGGCTGGCCGGTCGTGGTGGAGAAGTTCTCGGGCGGAAGCGCAAAGAAAGCCCTGAACGCCAGCGAGTGCCCGTCCAGCAGCAGCAGCCGGCCGCGCCGCGCCGGCGCGTGGTCGGGCTGTGCCTGGTCGGACTGTGCCTGCCCGGACTGTGCCTGCCCGCACTGCGCCTCGTCGGACTGTGCTTGCCCCGACTGTGTTCGTCCGGACACTGTTTGCCCGGACACTGTTTGCCCGGACACTGTTTGCCCGGACTCTGTTAGCCGGGACTCGTCGTGACCTGGTGCAACGACCTCAGCCGGTGCCACTTCATTCGCTGCCGCGTCACTCTTTGCCACCTCGCCAGCTTAGTGCGCCGGTCCGTCAGTTTCCCTGGCGTTAGCTGGCCGCGCAGTTCCCCTGGCGCCTACCGCCGGATCCCCGGCGCCCGGCAGCGCATCGGCGCACGGGCGCCCGCCCACTCTTCACCCGAAACGGCCCTGCTGCGAGACGTTATAGATACATATGCCGGGTTCAGAGGTCACGTTCCGGGTGAAAAGTCGATGAAGGCACCCCTACGCTGGCTCCAGCCAGGGTCAACAGACTTTGCAAGCCGGGAACGCGGAGGTAGGGGTGCCGGAATTGTCCGCCGAAGAGATGCAGATCGCGCAAGCCTTTAACCGCCAGGGTAGCGAGACGCTCGCCGGCCGCATGGGCATCAGGATCGTCGAAGCTTCCGCGCAGCGCGTCGTCGGGACGATGCCTGTCGAGGGCAACACTCAGCCCTACGGCATCCTGCATGGCGGCGCGTCATGCGTGCTCGCCGAGTCGCTCGGCTCGCTCGGCTCCGCGCTGCAGGCCGGGCCGGGCCGGTTCACGGTAGGCATCGAAATCAACGCAACGCACCACCGGGCCGCGCGTTCCGGCCTGGTGACGGGCGTGGCGACGCTGGCACACGGCGGGCGCACCATGTCCACATTCGACATCGTGATCACCGACGAGGACGGCAAGCGGGTGTGCACCGCGCGCCTCAGCTGCCTGCACCGGGATGGGGTTCCCGGCGAGGCAAGGCCCGACGGCACGAA
>Ga0335072_10006711_pt1 | contig 16806 bp, 16 predicted proteins | sample Lox_Sample_21_FD_206725 | JGI IMG/M metagenome (GOLD analysis project Ga0335072, IMG submission 206725) | Soil microbial communities from Loxahatchee National Wildlife Refuge, Florida, United States - Lox_Sample_2.1 | ecosystem: Environmental > Terrestrial > Soil > Wetlands | place: USA...
GCAATCTGTCTGATTCCCACCCCACTTTCCGCCGAACGGAGCCTCACGTTCAAACCATATCGAAGACATTGTGAAAACGGGAGCCGCAAATGCCTCGCTACGATCTGGCCCATATTCGCGAACAAGGAATCGATTTGATCATCATTCCGTTGAACTCTTCTTTCGGTCACCGTACTCAAGCCGAGCAGCAGGAGATCGTCGGCGAACTGCAACTGCGCGCCAACGGTGCAGGGCTCAAGGGAAGCGTGGTTCCTGTCTGGGAGTCGCTCGGGCGCATGGCGTTTCTCGCGCCTTCCCGGTGGCATCCGTTCTTTCAATCCATCAATCTCCAATTCGTACACGCCAATCTGAACAGATATATTTCATGGTAGGCAGCTGTGGAGGTCCGCGCTTTCGCGGAGCTCGCTGGGGCCGGCCGCACTCCTCAGCTGCGGCTCGACCCCTTCTCGCCGTTGCACCACCAGTGCACGGCCTGAATGTTGTCGGGGTGATCGTCGCGCCATGCGCCTCCCATGCCGCGGGGATTGATGTGGTCGGGGACCACATCGCTGTATTCGGTGAACCTCTCTTTGCAGATGGCGCAAATGCCGTTCTGAGTCACAATCTTGCGATTAAGCAGCTTCCGCATCTCCCCGTTAGAACGTAGCTCCCGGTAACCGCGGGGATGTTGCGGATCGTCGAGGCGCCGGACGCCCAATTGCCGTTGGCGGCTTTCTTTCGGGATTGCCTCCCTGCCACAGCAGAAAAGGGAGTGGTGTATGGGACAAATTTGGTTTCGGCGGAGTCGCACGGAATCCTCCTGGTTGGCGGGAAGGCACGTGATGGATTGGCGGAAATTATGAATTTCGGGAAAGGAAATGCGGCACCTGGGAGCTAACCCCGCCGTGAAGTTGGGTATTCCAGCGGGTACGCGCGGTAGACTTGCTTCAACGAATCAGCTGGTGAACCTCTGAGTTGAGGCGGTCTGATGCCTACGAAGTATTTATCGTTTTTCCCGAAGCCTGTACTCGACGATCTTGTCCTGGGCAAGTGGCTGCCGGTGATTGGCGCGGGCATGTCGATAAATGCCATTGTGCCCACAGGAAAGAAGATGCCGCTGTGGGCGGCCTTGGGCAAAGCGCTGACCGACGAACTGAAGGACTTCAGTGCTATCAGTGTGCTGGACGGAATTTCGGCTTATGCGCATGAATTCGGACGGGCACATCTTATTGAACGACTTTCAGACATCCTGCTGATCCGAGAAGCACAGCCCGGTATCGCGCACCGAGAGTTCTGCACACTTCCCTTTGATATTGTCTGCACCACCAATTTTGATTTTCTGCTGGAGCGACAATATGAACTCACCCCGCGTTACGTCTATCCGGTGGTCGATGAAGAACAGCTCTCGATCAATTCCGGAGACGCCGGCACCCTACTTCTCAAGCTGCACGGCGATTTGCGCCATCCCGACCGGCTGGTGGTCACCGAGTCGGATTACGACGGGTTCCTGCACAACTATCCCCTCCTCTCAACGTATCTTTCCAACCAACTGATCACCAAGACCGCGGTCTTTATCGGGTACAGTCTCGACGACCCGGATTTCCGGCAGATTTGGCACATCGTGTCCGAAAGGCTCGGCCGGATGCGACGCATGGCCTACACCATCGCGGTTGGTGCGCGGCCAGGCGACATCGCGCGCTTCGAGCGTCGCGGCGTGAAAGTGATCAATCTGCCCGGCGTCCAGAATAAGTATGGCGAGATCCTTGCGGCTACATTCGTTGAGCTCAGAGAGTACATGCGCGAAAACGTGATCGGCGTCAGCAAGGTGACCGAAGAACAGCCTCTGCGCGAACTGCTGCTGCCGCGTGACGCCACGACGCGCCTCTGCTTCTTCTCCGTACCACTGGAGCTGCTGCCGTTTTATCGAGAGCGGGTGTTTCCCGTCGTTCAAGAAGCAGGCTTTGTTCCTATGACAGCTGACGACGTTGTCACTCCCGGAGACAACATCAGCGCAAAGCTTGATGCTCTTATCGATCGCGCTGCAGTGATGGTCACAGAACTTACGTCCTCCTGGACAATGGCCGAATACCGGATGGCGCTCGCGCGACTCAGGGAACCGCAGACTGCTGGAGCCCAGCGCAAAGCCCTCCGCGTTATTTTGGTCGTTGCAGACTACGACCAGGTGCCCGCGTCAGCTCAAGGATGGCCAGTCCTCCAGCGGCCAAACGTTCTCACCGACGACCCGTCAGGCTTCTTAGGAGATTTGCGGGGGATGCTCGCCTCAATTGCTATCGACCTCGGCATCGAAAGACAAGCTGAGCCTCAGCGTCTTTTCGATGCCAAAGAATACCGCGCTGCTGTGATTTCTGCGATGACCCTCCTGGAATCTAAACTGCGCGAGCGTTTGAACAAGAGCCCATGGCCAGAGGCACGGCGGCCGTTAGCATTGCGTCCCCTGCTCGATCTTGCCGTTGAGCAGCAGTTGATAATGCCCGCGATTCGGCCGCAAATCGATGGCTGGATGCGTGTACGCAATGAAGCGGTCCATTCCTCGATGGCCGTCTCTCGGATTCAGGCTCAGGAGATCGTCGAGGGCGTTCTCGCGGTCATCGGGCAGCTCTAACTAATTCAATAGTGTCCCATTGAGCGCGAGATGGAACATCGCCACCGAGGAGCCTGCCGACAATGAGTCAACCAGTCGTAGTTCCAGATTGAACCACTAACGTGGCGGTGATCGGCTTACAATCGTGCGGAACGCATTCGCAGAATATGAAGCGATTTCGTGGGCGATCAATCATTCCGCATGACCACTTCCGACCGGCTCAATGAATTGATGCTTTCCTATCGTCGTGAGGCGCGCCGCTGCAGCCGGGCCAAGGCGTATCTGGCGGCAACCATCATGCAGGTTTCTGCCGTCGAAGCGGGACTGCAGGTGATGTGAATTCTGTATTCCGAAGAAGTAAAGACGACGATCGTTTACGCAAGGAAGCGTTTTCGAGGAGCGCGAAATCGAGCGCTTGAATTCTCGCTGCATCAACTCATCAATATCGCCGACGAACTGGGCTGGTTTCCCGTCAAGCGCGTCCGGTGGGCCGGGAAGTTCGGCACCCTTGCCGCTTTCTCCCATGAGATTCGCAAGGTGCGCAATAACGTCCATCCCGGCGTGTGGGCCAAGGACCGCACGAATCCTCTGAGATTCACCAAAGACGCCTATGGCGTCGTCGATGAAGTGATCGATGTCGCCAATTCCTGGCTGCTGCATCGCATCAACAAAGACCTATTGAAAACGATTAGCCGAGCCGAAAGGAAGCAGGCGAAGCTGGTTGGGTCCGCAGTGCTGGCAAAGAGCTAAAGATCGCGCCGTCTCCTATTGGGAATGCGCGGCGGATTTCGGCGGCGGGCCTAACTCCAGTCGTCGGGTGGGGTGTGCGGCGCACGGTTCGATTATCATCGCTCTCAGGGTCTCCCCGAGAGGAACAAATGGCCGACCAAGATGTAAGCATTGTTGCCCTTTCTGGCGCTACGGCGCCTGCCAACTACAAGACAGATCTTCAAACCTTTGAAAACGGGCTCATGAAGTTTATCGAGCAGCACGGATTGCCAACTACAAATGTGCTCGTTCCGGTGACGGAGCGCGTTAAGGTGTTCAGCAATGTCGGAGACGTTCTGTCCCTTCTCGATTCCGAATATAGAGAAAAATCAATCTATGTTTCCAAATTCATTGCCGCGGCTTCTTCGGGCCTCTTTGATGCTGCTCTGAATTATTTGTGGGATGAGACGATTTTTGAACTTCGCAAGCGTATCGTGCGCTACGATCTCGAATACTTCTTTGATCTCGCAGTTACGAACCCTGAGAAGCGAAAGAAGCTCAGCACCGACGAGGATCTTGCGCGTCTTGACGATAATGAACTGATTCGCGGCGCATGCGAGATTGGTCTGATCTCGGAGTTGGGATATAGACACCTCGATTTTATCCGGTACATGAGGAACTGGGCGAGCGCCGCTCATCCTAATCAAAACCAGATCACGGGGCTCCAGCTTGTTGGGTGGTTTGAGACGTGCATCAAAGAGGTGATTACTCTCCCGGAAACCAATGCGACCGCACAGATCAAAAGCTTGTTGGCGAATCTAAAGGCTCATGCTCTTGATGCAGCCGGTGCGAAGCAGGTCAGCAGTTTCTTTGTAGAGCTTACACCGGAACAAAGTGCAAACCTGATGGCGGGTCTCTTTGGCATTTATACGAACGAATCATCGTTGCCGGTGGCGCGTGACAACGTGAAGCTGCTCGCACCCAGTCTTTGGCCCTTTGTCGGCGAGTCGATGCGCAACAGCCTGGGTGTTAGATACGGTCAATTCACGGCGAACAATGACGCGGCGAAATCGAAATGGGCGCGTGAATTCATTGACGGAGTGGGCGCTGCGAGCTACATTCCCGATGCGATCCGAGCAGCGGAAATTGAAACCGCCCTCGATGAATTGCTTGCCGCCCATCGGGGTTTCAACAATTTCCATATCGAACCTTCATTTGCGCGGAGGTTGGAATCCCTCGTCGGTGACAAAGGTTTGATCCCTGCAACAGTCGCAGAGCCGTATGTTGAAGGCCTGGTGGAGGTCTTGCTGACCAATGGTCATGGTGTAGCGTGGGCTGCGGAACCCACCTACCAACGTCTGCTTGCGAAGCTCGATGCAACGCAAGCTCTCTTGGCTGTGCTGTCGTTTCGTAAACTACATATCTCGAGCAGATTGCAGTTCAGCCTGAGTCAACAGAAGTATCGTGAGTTGGTAGCGTTGGCGAAAACAAAAGTCACCAGTCCCCAAGGAATCGACATCCTTAACATCATCGAGAGCTATAAGCCTCCGCTCGCAAATATGAGTTCAGAGACAAAACTCATGGAAAAGGTCAACGCGATCACAAAATCGCTCGGCTTCTAGCCGCACCAGAACTGCCTGAGGAGGCATCGCGGTGACGACGGTAGGCGCGACAAAGCGCCAAGTTGCGTGGCGGGGCGTTGCGGCCCTTCTGGGAATCTTCGCCGGGCTGTGCACGATCTTCGCCTTGGTGGTGACGGTGGCGGAAGCCTGGCAGGGGCATGTCGAGGCGCAGTGGCCGGAGACGACGGCGCATGTGGACCGCTGCTATCTGCACCAGACGAGCACCCGCAAGCGGGACCGCTACTACATCGATTGCCGCTTGAACTATGCGGTTGGCCCCGAACAGATTGCAGCCCATGTCTATTCGGGCAATGTTCCTTCGCGTGCAGTTCCGCAATACCCGCCCAATCAGATCGGTCCGCTCGAAGATTGGGTGGACCGGCATCCGCCCGGGACACAGATGGCGGTGCGCTACAATCCCGCCAAGCCCAACAAGATAGTCCTGGTGGCAACCGATATGCCCCGCGCAGCTGGACCCCACACGGCGAACAACTTGAAGCTGCTTGGATTCTTCGCTGCGAGCTCGGTTCTGCTTCTCGCAATAGCGCGGGTCTGGCACCTCAAATCCGACGCCAATGCCGCAATCGCGAACGGTTGAGCCAGATCGAAGATTGGCCGTTTGGCGGTACCGCGCCGAAGCCCACAGAGCACGGCATTACCCACCTGCCACTTGCTACTCTTCCAGAGAACTCTGCACGCTGCCGACGATGTGCCTCTCCGTCATTCTAGGTCGGGCTTGGCCAGATTGAGAGCAATCCGCGTCCTGGTTGTCGGCTCGTAAAGACAACAATCACGATCGTCGAACGCCATCCTGATCACGAGTTCCCTGCCCTCGCCCCAATTGAGGCCCGCACGGATGTTGATCGCGCTCTCCTTCACTACCTTTTCCCAGTACTCAAGCTCGGATGAGATCTTGTCGCAATTGATCCGGTCATCGCCGCAATCACCCGACGCCATGAGCCCTCCCCCTGGCGCCAGATACACCGTTCCATCAGCCATGGTGGTCGTGAAGTTCGCGTAATTCTGGCGCAGCGCGAGTCTTTTCGCGGACGGTACGACCTCGCCCGCAATCCCGCGGAGTTTGCCTTGAGCAATTTCTGCGGGCCAATTGTTATGCAGAATCTCAAGCAGTTCGGCGTCAACAAACGAGTCGGGTGCGTGCGGCAAGGTCTGAATGACAAACACATCCTCGTCAGTGATTTTCGCCAGCAGAATATGCCGAGTTCCTTTGGCACGAAAGTGGAGGTGCTGAATTCCCCATGCGTTCAGAAGCGGATCATTTCTATCCGGCCGCCCTTTGTGCGGAATGTCGCGACCCAGATAAGGCTTCAGGCTCTTGCCTGCGCTTATGACGCTCTTAAGCCTTTGATAGTCCTGTTCATATTCGGACGGCACCGAAAGCTCTCGCGATTCGTGAACGACCCTTGGCTTGCGCCTGGGAATTCTTCGCTGGTGTGCATTGAGATAACGCATGGTGTTCTCATCGAGAGTGCGGGCGTCATCGAACTTCAGGCCGCAGACAGGGAGGCCTTTTTCACGAAGGAACTGGGCCCAATCGCCTTTGAAATCCACGCGCAGATCTTCCGCCATCGAGCCACCTGGAACACTCGAAGGTGGGGCTGGCGGAAGCAGCTCCGTGGAGAAGCGGAAAAATGGACCGGATTCGCGGCTGCGCCCCAGCGCGCTACTCATCGCTGCGACCGCCGCGTAAGGACCGCTCTTCGAATGAACCACGAAGGTCCGCTTGTTGCCTTTCAATCTGGCGGCTAGATCGTTTCTGGTCATAGCGATGGCGCAGGACCAATGTTCCTCGTATCTATGTATTGTCGCGCTTTCGAGAGGAATCTGCATGGCGCGATCCGGTTCGAGAAGCCGCAAATAGTCCATCGACTATTTTGCATGGCTAATTCCGGGCCTCTGGTTCGCACTCTGGGCAGGGATTTCCCCTCGGAGGTCCAGCGATGTTCATTCTCGTTCCCTAGAAACCGGTCGTAGCGAACTGGCTGGTGCTGTCGGCCATCGCTCTGGCCGAGTATGTGGCGTCGAGGCTGATCGAGGGGAAGCTATTGTTCGCGCCCTACAGCTTGCATCTGAGCGTGGGTGTCGCCGGCAGTTAATCTCACCAATTAGAATAGCCAAAACTTCGCACCATACGTTGGAGCCGCCCCTGAAAGCGGTTAGAGGGGACTTTCTATGGATAGCAGACGTGCGATTTTCATAAGCCATGCCACTCCGGAAGGCAATACCTTCACCCTCTGGTTGGGTGCCAAGCTGGCGGCGCTCGGCTACGAAGTTTGGGCCGACGTTCTTCGGCTTTCCGGCGGTGATGACTGGCAAAGAAAGCTGGAAGGCGCGATCCGTCAACGAGCCCGGAAAGTGCTCCTTGTCGCAGATTCATGTTCTGTCCAGAAACAAGGGGTCCGGAACGAAATCCAAATCGCATCGGACACGGCGAAGAAGATTGGCGATCATGAGTTCATCGTCCCGTTGAGGTTGAGCAAGTTTGAAGCGCCCTTTCTCATCGCCCACGCTCAATACATCGACTTCGAAGCAAGCTGGGCACAGGGACTTCGTGAACTGGTCACGGCCCTTGAAGAGACTTACGCAGTTCCAAAGACGGCTCCACAAAACACATCTCTGTGGATTGCGCTTCAGTCAATGGGCGGGCGAATCCCTCTCCGCTCTTCGGAAGAGGTCATTTCCAATTGGCTTGAGGTCCGAAAGACTCCAGGCGCCGTGTATTTTACAAACAATCCCATCCGACATGGCAATCGTCCGAAGACCCCTTCCACGGACTTCCGAGATGGAATTTTGACTTGCGATGACATCTACGATGGAGACGCGGAAAGGGTTGAAACAGCGAGCTTTCTCCAGGAAGGATGGCCCAATTTGGGCGTACGGACGGACGATGCCAGAAAGCTGTTTACTCGTCTCGCAAACCAGGCCATTGACGATGTTCTTGAATCGAAGACACTGCGAATGTTCGAAATGGCGAACCAACAAAAATGCTGGTGGGCGGGGGAGGGATTACCCACCGGCCGCATCGGCTTCCGATGGCCTAACTGGTCAGGCAGCCGCCAGTTGCAAGGATTCTCCGCAAAGCGGAACGTTCATTGGCATTTCGGAGTTTCCATGTCCTTTCGCAGCGCCCCGTGTTTGCACGTTCGCGTCAAACCGAGATTGATCTTTTCCCAGGACCAGAAGAGCCCCCTGAGCAGCGCAAGACGTATGCATCGCCTGCGAAGGTCTTTCGCCAAAGGCTGGAGAAACGCGAGATGGCGCGACATGCTTCTCGCTTTCTATAAATTACTCGGGGATGGTTCAACGATTTTGGACGTGCCAATGGGCGCTTCCGAAGATCTCGTGCTTACCATACCCTCCATGAACTTCACTAGCCCGATAAGCATCCCTCCGGCTATTACTTCTACTGAGCCGGATTCGGATGATCCTGACGTTGAATTCGTCGACGATGAGGAATCCCTTGATGAAGAGGAATAGAGATACCGCGAAGTCGCGCCCACAGAGGCGGAGCCAGCGAAAACGTACGTGGACCAAATCAAGGCGAAAGACAGCGCCCTTCAAACCTCTTATCCAATATCTTGAGGAACCGCTGTTGCAATTTAGCTGCGGGCAAAAGGTCAGCTATCCACGCGATGGGTTGTTTCTGTTTGGCCCCGTGGATGCCGAGGAAAAGCGAGGCCCGCTCAAGTTTGGCGCTATTGGGACGCAGGAGGGTATTCGACGATTTCGTGATTGGTCGAACAAATTGCGGAGCTTTATTGACATCCCGAAGCCGGGCCCGCGCGATCGATCGGTTGAGCCACAGCACGTGCCGTTTCCGGGTTTCGCAGAAGCGTTCCGACGTGAATGGCCAACCGAGCCAATAGTGTCAATCAACGATATTGATCCCGATGAGATCAACCGGCTCATTCACATCGAAAACCGGCACGAAGCGATTCGTAACACCGTAGATCAGTACGTGAATCGTCTCATTCGCGAGCACAACCGCCTGGAGGATCCGCCAACTTTCTGGTTTGTCGTAATTCCTGAAGTGATCTACGAACTGGGCCGACCGCAGTCGTTTGTTCCCAAAGAGGAACGAACTGCCGGGGCGGTGCGAATTTCTCAGAAGCGTGCGAGAGATCTCGAGATACAGCCGACACTTTTCAAGGAAGATGAACAGGATGCGAATGTCTACAAATATGCAACTCACTTCCGGCGCCAGCTGAAAGCGCGGCTACTGAAGGATCGAATCGTTACGCAGATCATCCGTGAAACCACGCTGACGCCAGATGAATTTCGTCGCGAAAATGGAATGCCAAAGCGGAGAGTGGAGGACCCAGGAACCATTGCATGGAAACTCGGTACGGGTGCCTACTACAAGGGTGGGGGCAAACCGTGGCAGTTGGCCGATGTCAGGAGAGGTGTTTGTTATGTCGGCCTGGTATACAAACAGGCCGAGTATGCTGCCGATTTGCGTCATGCGTGTTGTGCTGCACAGATGTTTCTTGCAGACGGAGAAGGGGTAGTTTTCCGGGGAGCACTCGGACCATGGTTTCACACCGAAACGAAGCAGTTTCACCTTGACCACGCGGCAGCGAAGAGTCTCATCGAGATGGTTATTTCCGAGTATCAGCGCGATCATGATGGACCGCCCCGGGAACTTTTTATCCACGCAAAGTCGGCATTCTCTGACGAAGAGTGGGCAGGGTTCGGCGATGCATGCACAAGGAAAACCAACTTGGTTGGTGTGCAGATCGTCGATGCTCATGATGATCTGAAGCTCTTCCGGCCCGGAGGCTATCCGGTCATTCGAGGCACAGCCCTGCAGACCGCGGCAAACGCAGCCTATTTGTGGACGTCCGGCTACGTGCCCCGATTGGATACCTACATGGGGCCTGAGACCCCGAATCCGGTTCAGATTCGAGTTCAGCGTGGGAGATGCAGACTGACTACTGTGTTGAAGGACATCTTGGGCCTGACGAAGATCAACTTCAATTCCTGTCTCTTTAATGACCGTCTTCCGGTCACGATTCGTTTCGCGGATGCGGTTGGAGATGTGCTCATGTCAGCTCCAATCGATTGTGAGCCGAGATTACCATTCAAGTTCTATATCTGAGATCGATTCGCAGCCTCTCGCTGCAATGGGACAAGTATTGAGGGAAGAAGCGGCCACGCTTCAAATGTTGGCGGATGGCGCGCACGCTGCGAGAGACGGGTTTCGATCGCGAATACCGCAAATCCGGACTTAGAAATGGTTTTGGTGGATGAGGGGAACTGGGAGCTGACGGGGTTCCAGCGACCGGCTATCTTGAAGGCTTTAGCTTTCCGCGGTCCCTGGTCGGGTTCATGCAGCTTCCATCGGAACGACCTTCCCAAATGGCGCACTTCGAGCCTCGGTCGATGCCCAGATGACTGGATACGGAGGGGCTTCACTCGGAAACCTGCCGCAAAGGTCGGTGAGAAGTACCATGGTTTGTGGTATCACGCGCTGCTCCTGGAGCCAGTCGAAGCACGGCCGAAAATCCGTTCCGCCTCCTCCAATCGGAGAGAGGGAGACGGGCTGTCCTGCCTGATACGTCTCCACCTTTTGAACCGCGGCGTCGAAGTAGAGCACGTGCACCAGCCGGGGCCGCTGTCCGGCAAGGATCGACCGAATCTCCGCTTCGAACAGCCCTAACTGCCGGGAGCTGACTGACCCGGAGCAGTCGACGGCAATCGCGATCTCTCCAACCCCTTCCGATATGACTCCCGGCAGATACAATCCGGACCAGACATGGCGCCGGTTGGGACGCGTCCAGCTGTAGTCGGATGGGATCGTGTCGGACCAGGCTCGCCGCAGCAACTCGCGCCAGTCCACTTTCGCGGCTTGCGAGGCTTCGAGAGCCCGCACAGCCCCTCCCGGAAGCTTGCCAGCCACTTTGGCAACGGTTTCTGCCTGTTCGACCGCGATCTGCCATTCACGTTCCTGCTCCGCAACGGAAGGGCTCGATTGTTCTTCTGGTTCCGGCGCGTCCAGGACCTGGCCCACACCGCCCGGAGTCAAGGGCGCTTGGGGTTCACTTCCGGCCTCATCGTTCTGGGCAGAGTCATCCTTCGGCGCGCTTGAACCATTTTCCGCCTGGCTCTCGGACTGGCCGGAGTCGCCCTCCTGCTTTTCGTCCTCCTCAATCAGGTTGTAGATCCGTTCCGCGCTCATCCCTCGAAACCGGTTGTCGATGAGAACATCTTTGGGCAGCGTCAGTCCTGCATCAAGCAGCATCGGATTGATGGCATAGTCGCAGGCGATATTCCACCGCGCCGGATCCCGGTCGCCGCGGCGGGTGTGATGTTGCAGAGCTGGGTGCATGACCTCGTGAGCCAGGACGCCGGCCAACTCCGCCGCATTCAGCGTTTCGACAAATTCTGGGTTATATAAGAGTGAAACGCCGTCGGTCGCCATTGTCGCGATCGAACTCGATGGTCTGCCCCCAAGCCGGAACAGCAATGTGCCGAAAAAGGGGTGGTCCAACAGGAGCGTAGTCCGCGCCTTCTGAATGCGCAGGCCGGTCGGGGGTTGTTGTTGTTGGTGGTGGTGGTAGTTCATGACGCCGGAGCCTCCATGTAGGCTGCCATGTGCGCAAACACGTCGTCGGCGCTTACGGCATTCGCAGAAAGATCACTATTGGTGTTCCGCACACGCTCCCGCAAAACAGCGTCCATCTTCGTCAGGATTTCGGCAGCATCGTTCGCCGTCGCCGTGCGCAGGATCTCGTTCTTCTTGAGATCCCGAGCGGTGAATCCGCAGAGCCGATTCCTGATCTCCTCGGCGAAGCGATCGAGTTCTGCATCCTGATTTACGTTGAGACTCGGGAGAAGATCCACCAGCTCACCGATGTTCGTCACCAGCGAAGCATGGAAGCGCGACTCGGGTTCATTGAGGCGCTCGACCATGTGCGCAACGACGCCTTTGAGCCGCGTCCACAGATCCTCGGTTCCCTTCTGCAACGACTGCCGGACGTTGTCATCGATTTCCCGCGCCACTCGCGCCTGTTCTTCCTCGGACAGTGTCACCCGGAAATCGTTCCCGCTCGGGATGGGCAGGACTTCGAGTTTGACCCCGAATTTATTGCGCAGCTTTTCGGTCGATGGATAATCCTCTTCCCGGAATAGGCCGTTCAGTTCCGGCCGGACCTGCTCGATGTAGCTGGGGTAGACGGCCAGGAACTCCTCCACCTGCTGCGCGAAGGCCTGCTCGAACTCCCGCATCTTCGTGGTCAGCTCGAAGTAGAAGTGGGCAGGTAAAAGGCGGTAGCCCTCGTCGGACCAGGGCAGCGTGATCTTGTAGAAGTACTGACGAATCTGTCCGGAGAGCGAGCGCAGCGATTCCAGCCGCTCCGCTTCACGAAGCAGCTGCTTGTTGTAGCGGCCGGCGCCGGCATGGGCTCCGTGCTGCTCCGCAACTTCCCGGCTGACCTTTCGGTCATGTTTGATCGCGGTCCAGACACTGATGTGGATCGCCGCCAGCATGGCGCGTTCGGTAATCATTGCAGAACCTCCTGGTGTTCCACGCCGAAGCGGACGAACTCCGGCGTGTGAGTAATGGCCCGATCCCGGGCGGCGGCATCGCGCATGGCCAGCACGCGCATCTCGGTCGGCATGCGGTCGAGATACCGGATCCCCTTCGGGATCGAATGGTCGGTCAAAGCGCGGCCCAGGGCTGTGGCAATCGCAATCCGCGCCGATGGCTCGTCTGGCAGCGGCGCTGCATCGGGATTGAGCAGAATTTCATCGATCGACGGCAACTGCCGGAAGAGGCGCAAGAAGGCCACTAGTTCCGTGGTCGCCGCCTCGCCGATGGTTCCCTCGAGGAGCTGCGCCTCAATTTCGGTGGTGCCGGCAAAGAATCCACTCTGCTGCCGGCGCGCGAAACCACTCAAGACATTCGAGGCCATCTCCCAGGAGCGGGGTGTCGGCCATGCGTTTACGTCAGCGGTTGCATCGGGATCATGAAGAAGTGCCGGCTTGAAGCGCAGGAAAGCGATGATCTCGGGACGAATCCCAGCTCTGACAGCCCACTTGCACCAGTCCATGAAGTCGGGTTCGAGGTCGAGATGGACGAAACGGTTCCGCAGAGGCCGCGGCATCGAGAAGTGCACGCCTCGCTCCGATGCCGGATTGCCGGCCGCGATTACCACCCAGCCGTCCGGAAGCCGGTATTCGCCCAGCTTCCGATCGAGGACGAGCTGATAGCAGCCTGCCTGGGTCATCTGCGGCGCCGAAGTCAACTCGTCGAGGAACAGAATGCCCTCGCCATCGAGAGGAAGGAATTTCGGCGGCACCCACTCGGCTCGGTCCTGGGTGATCCGTGGCAAACCTCGGAGATCAACGGGATCGAGTTGCACAGCCCGGATGTCGAGGAATTGGCATTGGCGATCGGCGGCAACTTGCGCAACGATCTGCGACTTGCCGACGCCGCACGCACCCCAGACGTGCAGGGGCACACGTTCGTTGATTAGCGCGTGAAGCGCCTCGTAGAGTTCAGAAGGTTTCATGGAATTGGGATCCTTTTCATCAAGAGCAATCGGCAGAATGCTCTTGAAGGAGGCTGCCAGACGGCAGGTGTGAATGGAACCGCCAGTGCCGACCTCTTTCGGTGGATCAGCATTTTTCAAAACCAGAGCCACCCTCCGAGTTACTGAGCCTCGGAGCCCGAAATTCTGTCAGAGGCGCTATAGTGGAACCGAGTCCGAGGGGGGAACTGCCGTGGACAACGAAAGCCTACTGACGGAGGAGCAGCAGTTTCGAATCGATGTAATTGAGGCTCTAGCCGCCATTGACACAGAGATTGATGCCCTACAGCAAGCCATCGAACAGGGGAAAGTCATCACCGCTGAAAGGTGGAAGGAGATTCGCGCGATATCGAGGCAGCGTCTTTCGAAGTTGGGAGAGTATCATTCCCAAAAAATAGGCCGTCTTTGAATGCGTGTGACGGGTCAAAAAGCCTGAGATGGTACTTGGCCAATTGAGATGCGCGCAATGAGTCCGCCGGCTGCCGCACAGTTTGAGGGGTATCAAAGCAAGAGGCACCAATGACTTTCAAGTATGATGTGGCACTTTCTTTCGCAGGTGAGCAAAGAACTGAAGTGGAGTTGGTCGCGAGCGGTTTGAGGGCTGCGAATCTCAATGTCTTTTATGACGACTTCGAGAAGAGCAATCTGTGGGGTAAGGACCTTTACGTTCACCTCAGCGACGTTTATCAAAACCAAGCTAGGTATTGCATCATCTTCGCTTCGAAAGAATATCAACAGAAAACTTGGACCAATCATGAACGGCAAAGTGCGCAGGCCCGCGCCTTAAGCGAAAAAGGTAACGAATACATCCTCCCGGTGCGATTCGACGACACCGACATTCCGGGCCTTCCCGGGACTATCGGCTATTTGGACTTCCACCGCGAAGGCGCCCGTGGGATCTGCGAGGCATTTCTTCAGAAAATAGGCGCCTCAGTTTCTGCGCCGCTTCCCAACGCTGACGCTTCTTGTGAGTCATCGGCCAGAGCCCTTATTCAGTCAATTCCGCTCAACACAGTCGCATTTCCTCCAGTGACCGAACTATCGTGGACGCAAGATTCCGCAATGCTGCTCGTGGAACCGGACGATAAGACCGATGGCCCTTTCCTCGATAGCCTTCGCCAAAAGCGCGATCATGTCATCGTCGCCTTTTCCAATAATGCGGGGATTGGCAGCATATCAAGTGTTCAGCATATCGTTGCGGCTGGCAAGCAGAAGTGGAGAATCGAAGTCGGGCGGTTGGAAACAGACTTCTCACACAGCATGGAGATGGGAACTTCAGGCACGTCAGCGGATGAATTCGCGGAGCTGCGTGCAAGACGCATCCTCCTAAATGAGAACCGGTACGAACCGACAAGCGACTACAACAAGATTATGCGTGAGAACCTGTTGCAAGGGCATGACGCCTTGCTAAAGATTGAGAGTTCGCCATTCGTACCGTTGTTTCGAGAATTCGGAAAAAACCCAAGGAGATTCCTAGAAGTCGCGTGGATAACGGCGGCAATGAACTTGAAGATCGGCAGATGCATTGCGGATTTGGAACTGCTCAGTCTCACTCTTAAAGGCACAACCCTCTCCGTTGCCTGTCGCGGGAAACGTGCAAGAAAATACGTTAATGTCGATCCATTTATCATTCGAATCGAGGGCGAACTCAATTTGCGCTCATAAACATAAATCGTGCTCGATAGTTGCATTCCAGAGCCAAGAATTGGTTCAGCAAGACAGACGCGTCGATGGCCTGTGTCGATGGACGGGTCGGCAAGCGGCACTCACCACAGATAGGACTCCCTAGCCCAACATGACGGCTCAGTGAATCTCCTTAACTTTCTCCGGTACCTTGCGGAAGACCTGGTTATAGACTTCGTGAGCCAGATCCACCGATTCCTCGATCGCTTGTCGTGTCGGCACAACCCGCACATTCACCTGCCGTTCGCGCGCCAGTCGTATTCCGGCGATGAGACACGCGCCGAGATAGATCATCCCGCGATTGATCCGAGGCATGTGCGCGTTGGGGTCGAACATCAGATTGCCCCCGAGCGCTTCGGGCGGCTGACGAGTTGATCGACTCGTCCGAGAAATACTTCTGAGGGCAGATAACGACGCTTCTCTCCGCACAGCGGGCACTCGACGACGATCGATTGGAATGGGAATTCAGTGACGCCGGTCGGGACGTCCCGGCGGCATTTCTTGCATGCGACAACAAACGTCTTGCGTCCTGACGGTCCCTGGAACATGGTTGGAGTATAGGCGAAATAAAAGCGAACATCTAGGAGTCAAGCCGTCTCTGCGGATGCACCTTGGGGAAATCTGCCGGACTTCTCGGGAATCCCTATGCACAAGAGCCTACCGCCGCGCCTGCTGCAAGCGACAGATTCTGCGCCGTTTAGAACGGAAGTCTCGCGGCCTGCCTCGAAGAGACGGGCGCCTCCGGATTGATTGTGGATTTCACCTGGAAAAACGGCGCGTAAACGGCAGATCTGAAGTCCCTTAGTCCCTTAAGCCGCTTCGTCGTCTTCTTCGGCCTCGCCTTCGGCGTACGATTCGCGGAGGATCTCTTCGTCCTCATCGGTTTCCGATGTCGCGTACGCAGGCCGTTTGACGCCCGAAGTCGGTACCTCAACTTCACGAGCTTTTTCAGGCTCCAGTGCAGAATCGAACAGACTGGCGACTTTGGGCGTTTCGGCTTTCGTCGGACCCGAAGCTACGGGTATCGCCGCCGGCGTTTTGGGCGACTCGGCCAACTCCTTCTTTGTCATCTGGCTGCCCGACTTCTTCCGCGCCTCAGCCCTGGCGGCCTTCGAAGCCTCCTCCATCTCTGCTTTGGATCGTTCGAGCGAGTTCTTCAATTCGAGGTGGCTGGAGACGAAATGGAGCAGAGTCTGGGGGAGTTCTTTGTCGAGTTCTTCGACCGTTCCGGTGACACTGACCGGCGTCGTCAGAGCGTCGTTCTCACCGTCGGTGATTTTCTTTGGAATAACGTTCACGCGGAACCGCTCGTCTTCGACGTGGGTAACGGTGAACAAGACAGCGCGATGCCGCAGAAGCGGCGCAAGTTCTTTGAACATGGGAATGGGTCCTCCGGAATGGAGTTAGGTTTCGGTCGGAGTGCTGAAATGTAGAAGAGGGGGCCTGGTCCGGTGCGGCTCCGATCGGCAGATGTTGATCGTGAACCGCAAATTCATCGGTGAGTTCATGGCGACAATGCGTCGACCGACGATACTGCCTTCAGAAGTCTTCAGAATCCCTCAGAACCCGCTAAGGACATCCCGCCGAATCTCCGGCAACATAATGTCATGAACGAGCGTCGGGAAACGCGTTCCGCTTACGGCTGGGTGCTAGTCACGGC
>Ga0335072_10006712_pt1 | contig 16806 bp, 13 predicted proteins | sample Lox_Sample_21_FD_206725 | JGI IMG/M metagenome (GOLD analysis project Ga0335072, IMG submission 206725) | Soil microbial communities from Loxahatchee National Wildlife Refuge, Florida, United States - Lox_Sample_2.1 | ecosystem: Environmental > Terrestrial > Soil > Wetlands | place: USA...
CCGTTGAGGAGCGGGGATTCGACTCGCTGTTCTGTGCTGAGCACACGCACATACCGGTCGGCAGCGCGCGGGCCGACGGCAGGCCGGTGCGGCCTTATGCCGATACCTTCGACCCGTTCGTGATGCTTTCTGCAGCTGCGGCAGTAACCAAAAGGATCAAGCTCGGTACTGGCGTGTGCCTGGTCACCGAGCGGGACCCGATCACGCTGGCGAAGGAGGTGGCAAGCTTGGACCGGCTGTCCGGCGGCCGCTTTCTCTTCGGCGTCGGCGCGGGCTGGAACCGGGCGGAGATGGCCAATCACGGCACCGATCCGCGTACCCGGATGGCGCTGCTGGCCGACCGGATCCGGGCCATGCGGGAGATCTGGACCGCCGAGGAAGCTGAGTACCACAGCGAGTACGTCGACTTCGGGCCGGTGTGGTCCTGGCCCAAGCCGGTGCAGCGACCGCACCCACCTGTGCTGGTTGGCGGCAACGGGCCGGGTACGGAGGACAGGGTGCTAGCGTTCGGCGACGAGTGGCTGCCCCAGAGCGGACCGCTGGCCGACATGGCCGAGTTCCGGCGGCGGGTGACGGCGCTCCGGCAGCGGGCCGCGGACGCGGGCCGCGAACGGATTCCGGTGACGGTCTTCGGGGTGCCGCCCGATAAGGGACTGCTGGCGGAGTTCGCCGCTGCGGGCGCCGATCGCTGCCTGCTCGCGCTGGCGCACCTGGACGCGTCGCAGACCCTGGCCGCGCTGGACGACTGGGCCAGGCTCATCCCCGCCTGAGCGGCCGCGCCGCCCCTGCACGGCGCCGACGCCGTCTTTCATCGCCTACATATCCGCGCTTCAGTGACCTGCGCACGCATTGCGCAGCCGGCGTGCCGCAACTCACGTTTCCTGGGCAGGGTCGGCAGGACGCTAGCCGCTGAGCTCAGCCGGCAGCGGACCGAAGATGGCGTGCCGGGCTTCGGCGACGCGGCCGTCGACGACACGGTACAAGCCCAGGCCGCGGAAGTCCGAACCGCTCGGAAGATGCCCGGTCCAGGCCGCGGAGACCGTGTCGTCGCGGGTGACCAGCGCATCGATGTCGTACGGCGTCACACCGCCCAGAATCTGGACGGCGTGCTCATAGTCGTCCCGGGCGCCCTGGGGGCCGTGACCGGGCGGCGTGTGCCCGTAGTCGACGTAGTCAGGTGACACGACCTCTTCGAACCGCTCCGGGTGCCCCTCGCTATAGGCGGCGAAGTACGCACGAACCGCATCCTCTGGCGTCACGGGATCTACTCCCATCCGAGATCAGTGCTCTACGACGAGGTCCGGTGGGTGGTGTAGTCGACCATCCCCGCGCTTAGCTGAGATCACACGCAGTTGGGCTCGGGCCGTGTCGGTTCAGTGCGCTTCGTTCATGACCGATATGTATGAACTGCTGCCCTTACTGCCGACTCAGTGACGCCGCGGCACCCGGCGGGCAGGCTCACTGATCCGGGAGTCGCCGCCGGGACTGGCCAGCTGGCGTTCCAGCGCCGTGAACGCCTCGATGACCTCGGGGGCCTCGAAGGCGCGGTTGCGACGACCGATGGTGATCTGGCGCAGAATGCCGGCCTCGCCGAGCCTCGAGACGGCCTCGTTGGCGGCAGTGAAGGAGCGGCCAATAAGCCCGGCAGCGGACGTGACGGTCACGATTGGAGCGCCGGGAAGTCGGCGCAGCAGGAGATCCGTCGCGGAGTGGGCCCGCACAGAGCCGAGCTGAGCCCGCCACGACTCCTGTAGCTGCCGCGTCCGCTCCTCAAAGCTGGCAGCATCTGCGACCGCGCGCCTGCAGGCTGCCGCGAATCGGCCCACCCACAGATCCGTGCCGTCTCGTGCGGCAGCTGAGTTGACCGGGCCACGGTACCGGGTCGCCTCCAGTCCCAGCACGTAGTCGTCGGCCCACGTCGCCAGGACCAGTGACACCGGCGGGAGAACGCGCGTTGCCAGCCCGCGCCGGCGCAGAACGAGATGGATGAGCGCCCGGCCCGTGCGACCATTGCCGTCGATGAAGGGGTGGATGGTCTCGAACTGCGCGTGCGCCATCGCCGCCTGAGCTACAGCCGGGATGTCATCGCTGTTGCAGAACCGGCTCAGGTCGTCGAGGAGCTTTGGCACGTACTCGGGCGGGGGCGGGACAAATGCCGCCGAGCAGGGATTGTAGCTGCTGCCGCCGATCCAGTTCTGCTCCTCGCGGATTGCTCCCGCGTGTGCCTCCAGCCGGGTTCCTGCCAGCAGCCGCCGGTGGAAGTCGAGCAGCACGTGAAGTGTGATCGGCTCGCCCGCCTTGATGCTCTTGACGGCCGCGGCCATGGCGTCGATGTTGCCGAGCACTTCGGTTGCGGTGACATCGGACGTCTCCGCACCAAGCTCGATCGCAGCCTCGGCTCGCAACAGCCGCCTGGCACCAACCTCCAGCCCTTCGATGCGCGACGACGCGACGCTCTCCGCTCGAAGGAGGATCCGGGTGGGCGCCTCGGTGTCCGCCAGCGTCGCGGCCTCTGTGTCCAGTACCGCTATGGCACGCTCGGCATCTGCCACGTCAGCAGCGGTCTGGCTGCTCAGCACGATCGAACGGTCAGCCAGCATGTCGGGCACGTAGGCCTCAAAATCGCAAGACAGCCGGTCGCGCCGGGCGAGACCCGTGCCCGCATCGCTCACCCAGTGCCTGCGGATAACCTTGGCCACGGGACCTCCTTATTCAAGGTTACTAGATAACCCTGAATAAGAATCTCTACGTGGCGGCAGTCGCACCGGATTGCAACTCGGGTTGCGCTTCCTAATGAATGGGCTCCGGTCGGCCGGCATCGCTGGTCACGTGATCGCTCCGGTCGGCGAGAGCTTGGGCGATCTGCGCTCGGGAATCGACGCCCAGCCTGGCCAGGATCTGGCTCAGGTGGAACTCCACGGTCTTGACACTGACGTACAGCTCCGAGGCCACCTGGCGGTTGGTCTTGCCCTGGGCGACTGCTCTGGCTACCGCGAGCTGGCGTGCGGTAAGCGGAACGCCAGACGACGCATCGGGTTCCGTGATCAGACCAGCTCCGAGCTCGGCGTCGCAGCGCGTTAGGAACGGCGTCGCGCCGAGCCGGGCCAGCAGAACGCGGGCTCTGCCGAGCTCCCTGGCGGCTGATCGTCGCTGCCCGAGGTGGCGAAGCAAGCGTCCGAACTCGAGCCGGAGCAGCGCCTCGTCAAGCGGCAGGCGGAGTCCGTCCAGGTGGCGGATGCCGGCGGCGAAGGCGGCCAAGGCGTCCGCGTGACGGCCGACGGCAACATCGAGCACGCCTCGCGCCCGGCTCGCCGCGGCAAGCGCCGACCTGCGATTGCGGGCCTGCCCGGCGAGCTCGTATTCGTGCAGTACCGCATCGGCTTCAGCGAACTGGCCAGTGCGCGCTAAGGCTTCTGAGTACGCCGGCCAGAACGACAGCCTGGCGGGCTCGAGGCGGCCGAGCATTGCCGCGTCTGCCATCGCCTCCGCGCACACCTGGAGCACCTGCTGCGGGTCATTGCGGGCGACTGCCAGCGCGGCCAGCGCATCTGTCGCCTCGATCAGGCCGGCTCCGGCCTGCTTCCCGGTCAGCTCAGCCGCGGCCGCGGCGTGCGAGTCGGCCAGGTCCCATTCCCCCCGGCCTGCGGTGACGTACACCGCGATGAAGTGGGCACGGGTCAGCTGCCAGTACTGGTCAAGATCGTTTGCGGCCGTGACCAGGCGCTCTGTCTCAGCGGCAGCTCGGTCCCAGCGTCCGCGGCGGTAATCGGCCATCACTAGGCCTAGCTGGGCGTCCAGCACCTTTCCCGTCGGCAGAGCTTCAGATCCAGTCGCCAGCATTGCCGCTTCGATGTGCGCCGCGGCCTCTTCGGGCTCATCGCTGCGAATCATCGTCAGGCCAAGCGACATCTGCAGGAAGGTCCGGCCGGGCCCTCGGCTGGTCCGGCTCATCTCGCCTTCGATCAGCTCGCGCGCTTCGCGGGCGAGGCCAGCTGCCGCGAGCGACGCACCCTCGATCACAAACGAGCATGCCCGGGTCAGTTCGGTAACCGCGGCACTCGCCGCCCGGCTGCCCCAGGCAGCTGCCGCGTCCAGCCGGTGCACCCCGACCAGCGTCATCGCCAGCTCACATGCTGCGGTGGCGGCATGTTCACGGAGTTCGTCTGGGCCAGCCGCTGCCGTCGGCCATGCACTGGCGAGCAAAGTCTCAGCTGCCTCGCGCCCGCCGCTGAGGAGTGCGAGCCGCGCCAGCGCCAGGTCACGCTCCGGCGATGGCGGCATCGACTCGACCTGCGGGCGGTAGAGCAGGGCTCCTCCGGCATCGCCTTGATCGATCATCATGCTGATCGCATCCAGCAGCCGCGCATCTCGGCGCGTCCCCGGCGGCTCGACTCGTGCCGCCATGACCAGGTGATCAGCGGCAGAGGCCAGCGAGCCGGCTGCGCGATCGGCGATGGCCTGCGCTGCGAGATCGGCCGCTAGGGCCGCATCTTTCCCGCGGCAGCCAGCCACCCGGTGAGCGAGCGCCGAAGGACCAGCGGAGAGGGGTGCGGCCCGCTCGTGTAGGCGCGCGCGGCGGTCGACACCTATATCTCGGTAGACCGCAGCGCGGATCAGTGCGTGCGGGAAAGCACAGCGACGGCCGCTTGTGGTGTCGTATTCGATCAGCAGGCGTTGCCGAACCGCCTCTTGCAGGGCTGGCAGCGGGTCGTCCAGCTCGGCTACCGCGGCCGCGTCAGTGACCGTGCAGTCCCGGCCGAGCACCGCGACGGCAACGACGAACTGCTCGGTCTCGGCCGCGCAAGCCGCCAGCCGGGACAGCACCAGCGTCGCCAGTGATCTAGGTGCTGGCAGCTCAGCGCCCGGCGCTCGCAGAACTTCCGGCGGCAAGTCGTGCAGCAGCTCCAGGACATGCAACGGCACGCCATCGGTGTGATCGCGGATTCGCTGTGCGGCGACGCTGGCGAGCCGTCCAGCGCCGCATTCCTCGGCCAACGATGCGATCTCCGGCGGATCCAGGCCGGCCAGTTCGAGCCGGGTGCCGCGATCAGCGACAAGCCTGGTGAGCCCAGGCGGAAGCGCTGGCTCGTCCTCGGTACGAACCACGATGATGCCCAGGATCCGCTCGGCAGAGAGCCTGCGCGCCACGAAGGTCAGCGCCATCAGGGAGGGTGTGTCGCCCCACTGCGCGTCGTCGATAACCACGACGACCGGCCGGGCGGAGCTGAGCTGACTCAGCGAGGCGAGCAGAGCCGCGCCCACATCCAACGGGTGCGCCTCTCGGCTGCCCAGCATGTCCGCGAGTTTGTCCAGGCGGGCCTGCCGGGTTAGCTGGTCTAGCAAACCCCAGGCAAGCAGCCGCTCGCCAGGGTCGCCGGAGGCTCGCAGTACCTCCCCGCGGTCCGCCCAGGTCGCAAGAGATCGGCGGACGATGGCTGTCTTGCCAATGCCAGCGGGACCAGCGAGCAACACGGTGCTGCCCCGGCCGCTCTCCGCTGCGGCGAGTTCGCATGCGATTGCTGCGAGCTCATGCGCTCGCCCGGCAAATGGTTCCCGCACCGCTGACCCTCCCGGCCGCAGCACGCAACGCGTGCCGACGTACCGCCACGCTTTAGCTTGCGCGCAGCCTGCCGCGGACGCAAGGCGCTGCAGAGACTCGGGCTACCCCAGCATCGGAGGCTAGGGCAGGTCACGGGCGCGGCAAGCACCCCAACGCGCAGACACTGGTCAGCAGGCAGACAAGGAGATCGATGGCCGAGATCGTGATCCGTCTTGAGCGCGGGCCTGACGACCAGCCAGTCGGGCAGGTGCGCCTTGCGTCCGGACGCGTAGCGAGCTTCACGGGATGGCTCGCACTGATCCGGATACTCGAGGACGAGTTGGACACACTGCCGCCGCACAACACTGCCCCTGGAGCTCTGGGCGGTCAGCCGCCGCCGCCACCCTAGTTATGCGAACTAGGGCAGCGCCCTGATGCGCCCGCGTTGTCGGCGCGATCACAGTGTGAGCCGGTAACGCAATCGAGTTCCGGAAGGTCACTATGAACACCCGACTCACCAGAATCCTGGCCGTGGCTGGTTCGCTCGCCGTGGCAGGAGCGATCACGGCATCAGGCCTGTCAGCCGCGAGCGCGGCTTCAGCCGGGCGGGCCGCCCCGTCAGGCACCGAGCACTTTCAGCTCGTAAGCGCATCCGCGACCGCCAGCAAGGCTCCGGTCATTGCTTACGGCCTGTTCGGCGCCGCAGGTATCGATCACATGGGCAACAGCGTGGACAAGTTCGTGTTCAAAGGCGGGACGTTCAAGGTCTTTCACTCGCCCGGAAAAGGTACGCCGCACTTCAACACCAGGACATGCGTGCTCTCCGGAACGATCCGCGGCACGTTCAGGGTGTACGGCGGCACCGGCACCTATGCCAAGATCAGCGGCCACGGCCACTACGTGCTCTCGTTGCTCGCGGTCGCCAAGCGCACGGCGAGCGGATCCTGCAACAGCAACCAGAACGCGCTTCCGGCGGCGTCTGAGGAGATCATCAAGGCCAGCGGCCGGATCAAGCTCTAGCCAGGGCCGCCACCGCTAGTAAAAACCGGTCAGTGTTTCGGTCACACCCGGCCGGGACGAGTGCGATGTCGATGCGGCTTACGACATTCGCAGCCGTCCCGGCCGAGCTGACCGCGGAACGTGGCTCTCGGTCTTGGCCAGCCGCTGACATAGCGCGGCTCGCCGGGTCCGCGTCGTTCCGGGGCAAATTAGCTAGCTACCAGCCGCGGAACTGGCCGTCGACCAGCCAGAAGGCGGCGAGCACACTCACGCACATCGCGGCCGCGAGCACCGCCAGCACGCGGCGGCCAGTGTTCCCGACAGAGCTCCGTAGGCCGATGCCGACGGCCCGCCGCGCCAGCCCGCTGACGACGTAAAGCGAACCGGCCACCGACAGGGCAGCCAGTCCGACACCAAGCGCATCGACGGCTCCGGCTGCGTAGTAGTGGCCATCGACCGCAGCGGCCGTGAGGTGCGCTTCACGGCTCGCGGAGTGCCACAGCGCGCGGTTGATAGCGGGAAGCCGCATCAGCAAGTACCCGACGGTAAGCGTGAGTAGCGGGATGGCACAGGCCACCCAGCCGATCACGAGGTTGCGCGCACCGCGCCGGAGGTCGCCAGGGCGCGGGTCCGTACTGGCTCCCGGCAAAGCGCTTTTCAGGATGGGAACAACGCGGGCAAACAGATCCGGTACGCCAGCAAGGTCGCTGAGGATGAAGTAGCCATCGAAGCGGACGAACGGCAGCAACTGCTCCAGCATTTCCAGGTGTGTCACCGCAATGACGAGAAGCAGGATCTGGGACGACGTGGCGGTGTAGAGCCCGGCCAGAATCAAGATGTAAATCAGGTTGAAGTACAGGCCGCCGAGGTCGGTGCGCAGCCGGCCGCCTCTGCTGAGCCGGTAGGAGTCTGTGACGTTCGTAAAGAAGGATGGCCACACCAGGTAGATGCCCACGCCGATCCTGCCGGGCTTCGCTCCGCCGTAGCGGCAGGCAGTGGCGTGCCCGCATTCGTGAAATGCGGCCGAGATCATTGACAGACCGACCACGATAAGGAGGTCCGTCGGGTTGAGGAGCATCTGCCCGAGCCCAGCGCTAAGCCCGTGAACGGCGAACAGCCAGTAGTCCAGTCCCGCGACGCCGGCGCAGACCGCCACGACGACAGGCCACCGGAACACCGGCCGGAGGACCAGCCCGGCGGCGTTCGCCGCACGCTCTGGCAGCAACGTGGCCCGCGCCCTGAGCGCGAGCAGCGGATTGGCCTTCGGCAGCGAGACAGGACCGCGGTCGCTGGCGACGACGCCGAGAGGCATGAGCTTGCGCGCGATGAGGTAGCGGACCTGGTCGGGACTCACGGACCGGCCGAGGTCATCGCTGACCAGATTCGCGATCGTCACTGACGTGCGCGAGCCGTCGATCCGGCTCGCCACTAGGTACAGCAGCCCGGACATCTGGATGACCTGGCCGTCGCCCCGCCGCACCAGTGACACGGGCTGGCTGTAACCCGAGTCCTTGTACTCGCCGAGCAATTCGACTCCGTTGGCGAGCCGGGGCGCCACAGCGGTCTCGCTGGTATCAGCGCCAGGCGGCGCCGGTTCCGCGGGCCTGAGGACCACAGGTGCGCTAGCGGTCACTGGTCTTCTCCTCCCTCGCGTGCACGTCCGGCTGCACGGAACGGGCTGCGCTCATCGCCTCGGATGATTGCAAGCGAAAGGGCCGCCGGAGGATCACGGCGGCCCTCCCGCTGCCACGCACTTCCCCACACAGAGCGCGGCAAGTAAGCAGTGTGAGCCGGGTAGCTGCTACAGGATGTTGCCGGAGCCGAGGCTCAGGATGTTGTCGAAGCTGCCGTTGGCTAGCGAGACATTCACGAGCCCGGCCTGAGCCGTGTTCCCGTACCCGACCTGCGTGAAGCTGTGGCTGGCGTGGGAGCAGCCGCAGCACAGCGTCTCCCGGCCGGGCAGCAGCTCGGCGTGCTCGAGCTCAAGGTCCTGCATCGTCACCGCAGATTGGTTGGACATGTATTCCCTCCGAACAGATCTGCCCCGGCTGCCGCAGCCTGGGCGGTGTGGCCGCGTTCCCAGGAGCCCGGAGGCCTCCGGGAGCGCCCGGCTTTGCGGTTGCGCCGGGCCGCGGGTGGTGTACGCTTGGCAGCGTACGACCTGTACGGCCACCACCGTACAACATGGGTGCTGACCAGTCAATTTCGAAGCTGCCGTGACGGGTATCAGACGGGCTAGATTGATTTCATGACGGCGGATGCAGCAGCGAGGTCCGACGAGGACGCCCCTGCGGACCGTCCTCAGGCCGCTGCCGCGCCGGAGCAGGACGCGAACCCCCTGCAGCGCCTGATCCGGCAGCGGCTGCGCGATCGCGGCTGGTCTTATGGCGACGTTGCCCGGCGCGGAGGGCTGCCCCGCTCTACCGTCTACACCCTCTCTACGACGCGCAATCTTGTGCGGCCGCCGAGGCCGGCAACAATCGACGCGCTTGCGAAGGGTCTTGACGTGCCAGTCTCGGTCGTCCGCCTTGCCGCTGCCGAGTCGACCGGACTGCATTACTACGACGACGTGGCGGCTGGTCAGGGACAGCAGGGAGACCGCGAGAGGGAACTCCTGATCGCCAGCATCGACGAACTGACACCCGAAGACCGGCGTCATGTCGCCGCCTTGGTCGAATCTCTCCGTAACAGGTCCTGATGGCAGCCTCCGGGCCGATACGGCAGCCGGAAGGATTGCGGCGGTCGTGCAGTCCGAAGCCTCCGCTCCGGTGAGGTAAGGCTGGCCGTCCACTAGGCCCGCTGCCCTGGGGATCCGCGCGTCGGAGCGCTGACCGACACATGGAGGTGGTCAGCTAGCTGCCGGTAGGAAAGTTCCCGCAGCACAAGGCGCGCGACCCGCAAGACTGCCAGCGGATCTTCCCCGGGCGGCCGCAGCACGTAGACGGTGTCGTCATCCTTGCGCTGAGTCACCACCAGCCGGTCATAGTCGGCTACGACGATGCGAGGCTTTCCATCTGCACGACAAGCAGGGCCTGGGCCTTCCAGCGCGCTGGCAGGGGTCGTCTGGAGCTGCCGGGCTGCCTTCCGGCGGCGGCCCGCGAGAACGACGACCGGCTCAGCGAGGAACGCGACCGCGATAAGCAAGGCCACACCCAGCAGCAGGGTCACTAGCCACCGCGGCATGCCGGTGGTGGCCGGACGACTCGTGCCGACCGAGACGTGAGCCCGCTTCGTGCGGGTAGGGGTAGGCCGCTGTGCCGGCCGTGGCACCGACAGGCGAGGGTTCGTCACCGACCGCCGCACAGGATGGCGCGGCGGTCCAGGAGCAGTCGCCGATGCGGCGTGACGCGGTACTAGTAGCAGGGTCCCGGGTTGGATCACGCCCGGATTCGTGCCGATGATCCGATGGTTGGCCGCATACAGAGCGCGCCAGCCGCCAGGCACCGCAAGTGCGGCAGCGATACCGGACAAGGTATCGCCTGGCCCGACTGTGTAACGAACAGGCGCTGTCTTGCGCGGCAGGACCAGAACGGTACCCGGCTGAATGACGTTCGGATCGGGCCCGAGCTGCGCTCGGTTCGCCGCGTATAGCGATGGCCAGCCGCCGGGAACGGCAAACTGCGCCGCGATGCCGGACAGCGTGTCACCGGGTTGTATGACATAGGTCGCAGGGCTATTCGCCCTGACGACCGCCGCGGCGGGACTCACCGCGGCGGTGAGTGTTGCAAGAGTTCCGCTCGCGATGCGAGTGTTCGCCTTGGCCTGGGGGTGTGCGGAGCCAATCATGCCGACCGCCAGGAGGATGAGCAGGGCGCTCAAGGCGAGCACGACGCACGCGGACTTCGTCCACATACGCATGAGGTAGTCACTTTCCTTCCTGAGGGATCAGCGCCGGACGCTGATGTTCCGGGCGCCGAAACGCGAACCGGTTTGGGAAGGAAAGGACTTAAGCGGGTGGTACCTCGGGCAGGTAGCAGCGCCAGATAGCTTTCGTGCCTGCCCGACGTGCGAGCCGAATCAAGATAGACATGAGCAACGCGGTCAGAAGCGCACCGACGGCACCCTGAAGGCCGCCCTGGCCGGCGCCCCCAAGAATGCTGGCAGAGCCGCTTCCTCCGCTCGGGGCGCTGGAGGTGCTGATCGGAAACTCAGCCGCGGTGGGAGTTGCTGGGGCATCCGGCATCGGCCCACCGCTGCCGCTCGCCGCGATCAGCGGAATCGAAACCGTGAGCGATCCGCCGCCTGGCGCCGTTCTGATGGTTCCGTCGGGCGACGCGCTTCCGGCGTGGGGCGACTTCGAGGCCACGCCGGGGCCGGATTGCGGTGAGCCCGGAAGTTGGCTGGACGGGGCCTGATCGCCGGACAAGGATCCGATGGCCGTCCGGACGCCGCTGACCACCGTGCCGGTTGCGACCAGTTGAGTGGCGCCAGTAGACCCGGTGACGGTGCTGCCGATTGTCTGCAGGGCAGACCCGGCGGAGTTGGCCAGGTCGGTGACGGTGCTGCCGGCCGTCTGCACTGCGGAGTCCGTCAGCCCGGAGAGTGTGCTGCCGGCGGCCTGTACCGCCGACCCGGCGGAGTTGGCCAGGTCGGTGACGGTGCTGCCGACTGTGTGCACGGTCGACGCTGCGGAGTTGCTCAAGTCGGTGACGGTGCCGCCGACCGTCTGCAGGGCCGACCGGGCGGAGTCCGTCAGCCCGCCGAGCGTGCTGCCCGCGGCCTGCGCTCCCGAGCCGGTGCGGCTGCTCGGCACATTCGCTACCGGCCTGGACGCGTTCGTCGAAGCAGTCACAGCGGAGGCCGTCGCAGCCGTGACAGCGGGAGCCGCCGAGCTGGTCTCTGACACGGCCGGGTGAGAGCCAGCGGTGCCAGAGGCGGAAGCGGTGCCAACGGCGGAAGTGGCCGCTTCGGTTACGGAGCTGACGGCCGCCGACACAGTGTGCGTCGACGAGGCGCTTGCCGGGACGGCTGACGAGACTGCGGACGCTGCGGAGGTGATCCCCGAGGTTGCGGTGATCCCCGAGGTTCCAGCCGGGACAGAGCTAGTCGATATCGAGGCCGGACTGAGCGGTGGCGACGCCACCGTCGCGGCGTGAGCCTGGCGAGATAGCAGCAGCAAGAAGACGCAAATGGTGGCAGCCACGAACGCGACTTGCATCGCTCGGAGAGCGATGCGGCGCGCACTCAGCTGCGGCATAAGCAGCTCCCACTTGCCCAGAGGCGGAGCCGACCATTCTTCATGATCAGCGTGCTCGAACCCAATACCCTCTGCCCAATTTCGGTGCTGGTATTCACCAGAAGCCTTAAAAATTCCACCGGAATTAGTGTTCGGCCACCACCGTACAGCACTCTAGCAGGGCATGCAAGCAGGCGCCTGCGCAATGACCAAAGCGAGAACAATTTGTAACACGCCGAACAAAATGGACAAGAATAATCGCGCTGGCGCCATTTGAAGATCCACAGTGGTCTCCGGCTCTGTGAATTGCGGCAGCAATACCCGCGTGCTCGCTCGGCACAACTCACATCGGCGGAGGACCGCGTGTAGCCACACAACATCGGCGCAGGCCGAGGTGGCTCAGTGACCGGTTTGTCCGCCGTCGCCGGCAACGAAGCAAGGCGTCGTGTTCCCTCAACGTCAGTAGCCTGGGGCCATGGACAATTCGACGGACACCAATGCGGAGATCTGGCACTCCGAGGAGATGGTCCAGCACTGGGTGAAGGAAGCCACCGCCCAGGAGCGGAACCGCACTGAGCAGCGGCGGCTGATGGCTGACCTGCTGCCGTTCGCCGATGATCAGGAGTTCACTTTCCTGGATCTCGGCGCCGGCACCGGAGCCGCCTCGCGCGCGATCCTTGAGCGCCACCCGCGCGCCACGGCTATCCTCGCTGACTTCTCCGCCCAGATGATGGCCGCGGGCGAGTCGCAGATGCAGCCGTACTCCGGGCGCTACCGAACCGTCGAGTTCGACATGACGACCGGCGAGTGGCTGGCGGCCATCCCGAGTCAGCTCGACACGATTGTCACGTCGATGTGTATGCACCACCTGACCGACGAGCGGAAGCAGGGCCTGTTCGGGGAGATCTTTGAGCATCTCGTCCCGGGCGGCTGGTACTTCAACTTCGACCCGGTCAGCGCGCCGGATCCTGCCGTCGGGCAGATCTGGGAGCGGATCAGCGACCGGGAGAACCCGGAGGCCGCGCATCGCCGGCACCACCGAACGGCGGAAGAGCAGGCTCGCTGGGAGAACCACGTTCGCTACATCATCCCGCTCGACCAGCAACTCAACTACCTGCGCTCCGCGGGCTTCGTCGGCATCGACATCTTCTGGAAGAGGCTGGAGAACGTAATTTACGGCGGCTACCGCCCGATGTGATCTACCTCTCCGGGCCGAGGCGCCCGTCGCGCAGAGCAATGCCGTCGACGCCAACGCTCTGATGTGGGCTTTCTTCCAGCGGGACCCGCTCAGTTAGCCGCTTCGCCGGTTCGCAGCCACCCGGCGGCAACGCCCGCGCGGCCGACGGTTCACCTGGGCCCTTTATCCTAGTAACGAGATCATCACCGGCCGCCGCCGTGAGCGGCCGCCGCAACGGAGAGGAGTCGTCTCGCGCCAGGATCAGTCCCCTAGGGACGCCACTGACGCGGCGACGCCGCCGTCGGGGCGCACGCTGACGACCGTCCCGCTGCCGGCCGGAACCGCACCTGAGCAGCTTCGGCTCACCTGGGGCGCCGATCCTGCCACCGAGGTCACCGTCTCCTGGTCGGCGCCTGGCTCGACTCCGCAGCCCGCGCCAACGCTCGCCTACTCGACCGGCCCGATTGCTCTTAGCCGACCCGGTCAGCTCATCACGCTGCCCGAGCCTGAGCCGCTCGACGTCACGCGGCCGCGCCCGCAGGCCCAGGCGGTCAGTTTCACCGACGGCCTCAACAACCAGACGACCTACCACTACCACGTCCAGCTAACCGGCCTCGAGCCGGGAACGCGCTATTACTACCGGATCAGTGACGGCGCCGCGCAGAAGCCCTCGACTGCCGACGGATCGTTCGAAACCGCACCCGCCGGCCGCGCGCCCTTTCGCTTCTCCAGCTTCGGTGACCTGGCGACGCCATCCTGGGACCGCAACGCGTCCGGCAACCAGTGGTTCCAGTCCTGCGACAACGCCTGGTACGCCGTCAGCGCGATCGAGGATCCGGGCGACGGCGCTGGCCCGCCACTGTTTCACCTGATGAACGGCGATCTATGCTACGCCAACCTCGACTACGCGAACGCGCCCGGGGTGTGGCGCGACTTCGGCGCCAATGTGTCGCGCTCTGCCGCAAACCGACCGTGGATGCCCGCACTCGGTAACCACGAGATCGAGTTCGGTATCTGCAATCAGACAGGCCAGCAGGGCGACATTCCCGGCGGCATCGCCGTACAAGGCGTGGCGGGCAACTACTGGAACGGCCCGTACGGCTACGGCCACTACCAGAGCCGGTTCCTGCTTCCCGACAACGGCGTGATCAATTACGACGGCAACCGCCTGCGCGGCAACTTCTACGCCTTCCGGGTGGGCACCGTTCAGTTCATCTCGCTGGACGCCGACGACGTCATCTACCAGGAGAGCGCGTCCAGCTACCTGAGATCTGAGCCCGATACGCCGCCGATGATCACCACGTCCGGCGCCGCGATTCCCAACGGCGCGAGCACCTACAACCGCGGCTACACCGGTGACCTCGAGTTCAGCCGGGCGGACAACTCCGCGGTGCCAGACCACAGCCGGGGCCAGCCCAATCTGCAGACGCTGTGGCTGATCCTCACGCTCGCGCAAGCGCGACGCGACCCGGGCATCGACATGATCGTGGTGTTCATGCATCAGTGCGCGCTGTCCAGCGCCCGGGCGAACGGCTCCGACCTCGGCATCCGCCAGGCCTGGCTGCCCCTGTTTGACAAGTACGAAGTCGATCTGGTCCTGTCCGGGCACGAGCACAACTACGAACGGAGCTACCCGGTCCGCGGCTACGACCGCGGCGCGCACGGCACGGTCGTCTCGGCGAACCCGGAGCAGACCGCAGGAGAGAAGATCGACACCCGCCGTCCGCGGGTAGTGACGACCGAGCCAGTGGCCGTTGGCGACCTGGCAGGCTGGGATACGCAGGAGGGCACGGTTTTCGTCGTCCTCGGTTGCGGCGGTAATAACGGCCCGTCGAACAACTACGGCACGGATCCGGAGACCGGCGCTCCCCGCGCCAAGGTGATCACCCGGCGGAACGTCCTTACTGGCTCACCCGCTGCCGGATTCCGCCGGTACGCGGCCGACACAGTCGAGGAAGCGCTCTGGTCTGCTCAGACGAACCCTGGCGACCCTTACGGCTACGCGATCTTCGACGTAGATCCCGGCGAGCGCCCTGGCGAGACCACGATCACCATGCAGTTCTTCGCCGTCCCGGCTGTCACGAACCGCGGCGGTCCGTTGCACGACGGCACGACCACGCTGCCGGAAAAGCCTTACGAGACGGTTGTCTTCGGTCGGGGCATCTCCCGCAGGTCCGGCTGCGGCTTCAGGGAACTCAGCACGACCACCGCTTAGCGCCTCGCGGTCCTGTCCCGGCGGCTGCATGACACAGGCAGGTCATTCTGGTGGGTCTTGATCGGTCTCATTCCCTTGATCGGCGCGATCGTTCTGCTGGTTTTCACGTGCCTGCCCGGCACGCCTGGTCCGAACGAGTACGGTTCCGATCCGAAGGCAGTCAGTAGTTACGTCTGAGGATCCGCGGTCCGGCTAGCGCTCGGGATCACGAGGAACTAAGGCTCGGCGTACCCGTGCGCGTATGCGTACCGCAGCGCCTGTGAGCGGTCTCGCGAGCCGGTCTTGGCGAAGATCCGGTTGACGTGCGTCTTGACGGTCGCTTCGCTGACGAACAGGGTCCGGGCGATCTCCCGGTTCGACTGGCCGGCTGCGATGAGCCGGAGTACTTCGGCTTCGCGTGGCGTGAGGTCACCGTCGCCTGAGGAGTCAGCTGATTCGGAGATCGCCGGTGCGCGAGCCGCAGCGGCCAGCAGCCGCTGCTGGACTGAGGGGTCCAGCACGGCCTGGCCAGCTGCGGCGGCTATTACGGCCCGGCCGATCTCCGCGCGCGTCGCGTCCTTCGTGAGGTAGCCGAGCGCCCCGGCCTGCAGCGCGCTGATGATCGACTCGTCATCGGCGTAGGTGGTAAGGACAACTACGCGCGTGCCCGGATGATCTGCGGCAATGCGGCGGGTGGCGGCCACGCCGTCGCACCCTGGCATGTTCAGGTCCATAAGCGCGACCTGCGGCTGCACTGCGGCGACAAGCTCGACTGCGGCGTCGCCGTCGGCGGCCTGACCTGCCACGACGATGCCCGGCAGCGTGCCGAGCAGCAGCACGAGGCCCTCGCGCACCGCGGACTGGTCGTCGGCGATGATGACGCTGACCCGCTCCCCGGAGTTCTCAGTGCTCATGCCGGGATTCTCAAGCAGACCCGCCATTCCCCGTCGGCTGGGCCCGCCGCAAGCGTGCCGCCGCCGAGCGCTGCGCGTTCCCGCAGGCCGGTGAGCCCGTACCCGCTCCCCGCCTCGGACAGAGCGTCACGATCACCGGCCGTCGGCAACTGGTTGACGACCTGGACCGCGATCTCTGAGTCGCAAAATTCCAGGCTGAGCCGGGCCGGCTGACCGGGTGCGTGCTTGCGCGCGTTGGTCAGCGCCTCCTGTGCGGTCCGGTAGGCGGCCAGCCCGACCTCGACGCCTACCGGCCGGGGCGAGCCGCTCACGCTGAAGTCAACCAGCACGTTGGCGTCCGCCTCCCACTCCTTAGCTAGCGCGGACAGCTGATCGGCTAGCGGCGCCGCGTCGTCCCGCAACGCCTGGATCGCGCGGCGCGCCTCCGCCATGCCCTCCCTGGTGAGGACGCTGGCCCGGCCGATGCACTCGATGGCCCTGCCCAGCTCCGGGCTTCCGTCGGGCAAGGCGTCGAGCAGGCCTGCAGCAGCCTGCAGGTTGACCGACACCGCGGCCAGCGAATGGGAGAGGACGTCGTGGATCTCCCTGGCGATCCTGGCGCGCTCGTCGAGGGCGGCGGCATGGGTCTCAGCCTCGTGCGCCCGGCGGGTCTCCGCGAGCGTCCGCTCGGCCTCTTCCGCCCGGAGCAGATAGGCGTGACGCGTCAGGCCGAACGCCCACAGGCCGATCCAGGCGAACGGATAGCCAACCAGCGCCTCGGTCGGCGCGCCGAGCGACAAGCCTGTTGCCAGGAACGCCGCGACAGTT
>Ga0335072_10006713_pt1 | contig 16805 bp, 13 predicted proteins | sample Lox_Sample_21_FD_206725 | JGI IMG/M metagenome (GOLD analysis project Ga0335072, IMG submission 206725) | Soil microbial communities from Loxahatchee National Wildlife Refuge, Florida, United States - Lox_Sample_2.1 | ecosystem: Environmental > Terrestrial > Soil > Wetlands | place: USA...
GGTCACGGATTTTTCGCACGGGATGCAGAAGAAGCTCGCGCTGGCGGCGGCGGTGATCCACGGACCACGCATTCTGTTCCTCGATGAACCGTTTGAGGGAGTGGACGCGATTGCTGCGGGAACTCTGAAGTCGATGCTGCAACGCATGACGGAGCGCGGGGCCACGATTTTTCTAACGTCGCACGTGCTGGAAATTGTGGAGCGGCTGTGCAGCCATGTCGCGATCATTCATCAGGGCCGACTGGTGGCGAACGGCTCTCTGGATGAGCTGCGAAGCGGGGTCGCCGCGACGCTGACGGGGCCAGAAGCCGGGCAACGGCTCACGCTGGAGGAGATTTTCCTTCGCGTGGTCGGAGGGTCGGGCAGCGGGGCTGGAGAAGAGTCTCTGCAGGAGCTCTCGTGGCTGACGTAAGAGGCGGCGACGGATTCCTCTCGCGGCGGGCACGCGAGCAGTATGCTGCGCTTGCCTGGATACAGACGCGGATCTTCGTTCACTCGCTGCGCACGCGGCGCGGCGGCTTTGAGCTGGGGGCGCGGGTCGCTACTTTTCTTGTGTTTACCGGCGTGGCCATCGGGCCCTCCATCGGTCTCGGCATTGGCGCGTGGGCCGCAGCTGCGCACGGCCGAATGCTGGGGATCGGCATCCTCTTGTGGGTGCTTTTCGGCGCCTGGCAGGGCTTTGCGGCCCTGGCGCCGGCGCTGGCCGGGCAAAACCCGGAGCTGAGCCATCTGCTGCGCTATCCGGTGAGTTTCGGCTCGTGGATTTTGCTGTATCTGATCTATGGGATCGTCGCGCCGTCGACGCTGATCGGGCTGCTGTGGACGACAGCGATTGGTATGGGCATCAGCATCGCGCGACCGGATCTGGCGAGCTGGGTGGCCGCCACGCTGGCGGTATTCGCGTTCTTCAACCTGGTACTGTCGCGAACGATTCTTGCCTGGATTGAGCGCTGGCTGGCGCAGCGACGGACGCGCGAGATTGTGACGGGCCTGTTTCTGCTGGTTGCGCTTGCCGGGCAGGCTCTGAATCCGGCGCTGCATCAGGGTGCTTTCGGATGGCATTCCAGCGCTCATTTGCAGACGCTGCAGCGTGTGGTCGACCGTGTCTGGCAGGCGCAGGGAATTTTTCCGCCGGGCGTGGCGACGGACTCGATTGGCAATGCGATGCACGGTCGCGGCATGCCGGCGGTAGAGTCGCTGCTGGCGCTCTGCCTCTATTCGGTGGGCGCGGCGGGAATGCTGGCGATCCGGCTGCGCGCGGAGAGCCGGGGCGAAAATCTCAGCGAGGCTCCGAGGCGGAGCACGCCGCCGAAAGCCAGGGTGCGAGCGTCGCGGGGATCTGTGATCGACTTTTCGGGTCCTATCGCTGCTGTCTTCGAGAAGGACCTGCGGTATTTGTTGCGGAGCGGACCGATGCTCTACAACCTTGCGGTTCCGCTGGTGATGGTGGTTGTTTTTGGCGGGGCCATGGGCGGCAGCAGCATGGGCGACAGCGGCATGCGGGCGGCGGGGATCAGTGGCCTGCGTCTTACGTATGCGCTGCCGCTGGGGATGGTCTGGGCATTTCTGGGGCTGACTCGCCTGATCAGCAACAATCTTGGCGCAGAGGGCGACGGGATCCAGTTCTTCTTCCTTTCGCCCACGCCGATGCGCACCGTGATTCTCGGGAAAAATCTGCTGCATCTGACGCTGTTCCTGATCGAGGCGGGGCTGATTGCGTCGATCGTGTTCTTCCGGTTCGGGGCACCGGCTCCGAGCATTGCTGCGGCGACGGCCGCGTGGATTCTTTTTGCCGTTCCGGCGAATCTATCCGCCGGGAACCTGCTTTCCATCCGAATGCCTTATCGGGTGAACCTGGCCCGCATTCGCCGCGAGACGGGCGCGCTGGGAAACGGGTTTACCAGCATGCTGGTGCAGTTCAGCATTATCTTCATCGGCGGAGTGACCCTGGCGGCGACCGCGTTTATCGGGCATCCGTGGCTGGCGACTCCGCTGCTGCTTCTTCTGGCAAGCCTGAGCCTGCTGGTGTACGGACGGGTGCTGGGCAGCGTCGACGGCATGGTGCAGGCGAGGCGGGATTCGCTGCTGCTGGAGATCGCCAAATAGCGTCACGCATTGACGGATGTTTTACGGCGGAGCTATTCTGCGCTCCACATGGAAATCGCCGGAAAAGTCGGAACCCTGCTCCGCAACAAAACCGGTGCGATCTGGTCGCTGGATCCCTCCGCATCCGTCTACGAAGCTGTTCGCATCATGGCCGAAAAGGAAGTGGGGGCACTGCTGGTGATGCGCGAGGGCAGGTTGGTCGGCATTGTTTCCGAGCGCGACTACGCCCGCAAGATTGTGCTGCAGGGGCGCTCGTCCCATGACACGCCGGTGGCCGATATCATGACCAGTCCTGTGATCACGGTCACGCCCTCACATACGGTGGGGGAGTGCATGCACCTGGTGACGGAAAAGCGCATTCGGCATCTGCCGGTGGTGGAGGGGGACCGGGTGACGGGGATCGTCTCAATCGGCGATCTGGTGAACTGGGTTCTTTCGGAGCAGCAGGAGACGATCCGGCACCTGGAAGCCTGGATCGCGGGGACGCCGGGGGGATAGTTGCGCCCACTTGCCGGGCGCAACGCATTCGGTGAGATCGCTCAGGATGACGGTTGCGTTGTTCTGGTCCGGTCTAGACGAGTTCGTAGCCTGCGAAGAAATAGCCGATTTCGAATTTTGCGGTGTCCTCGGCGTCGGAGCCGTGGATGGCATTCTCTTCGATGGAGCCGGCGTACTTTTTGCGGATCGTGCCCTCTTCCGCGTTGGCGGGGTTGGTGGCGCCCATGAGCTTGCGGAGGTCCGAGATGGCGTTGTCCTTCTCGAGAACAAGCGCGACGATGGGGCCGGAGGACATGAAGTCCGTAAGCGATGCGAAGAAGGGGCGCTCTTTGTGGACGTAGTAGAAGCCCTCGGCCTGCGGCTTCGAGATGAACAGCTTTTTGATGGCGATGATTTTGAAGCCGGCCTTCTCGATGTCGGCGAGAATGGCGCCGGCGTAGCCCTTCCGGATCGCGTCCGGCTTAATGATGCTGAATGTGCGCTGCATAATTAGCCTCCAGCTTTTAGCTTCCAGCTCTCAGCCTCTGGTGAGGCTGGTTGAATGTTGCTGCCCGGGGAAACCTGGCCATTGAAGGTGCAGAAGAACGAGCAAAAGCCGGCAGCTGTTTCTACGCCTTGCCGATTACTTTTGCCATGGTTTCCCCGATGGCTGCTGGTGTTTCGACGACGTGAATGCCCGCTGCTTTGAGCGCCTTCATTTTTTCAGCTGCGGTACCCTGTCCGCCGGAGATGATGGCGCCTGCGTGGCCCATGCGACGTCCCGGAGGAGCGGTTTGTCCGGCGATGAAGCCGACGACGGGTTTCTTGACGTGGTCCTTCACAAACTGCGCGGCGGTTTCTTCGGCGGTGCCGCCGATTTCACCGATCAGGATGATGGCCTCGGTTTCCGGATCGTCGTTGAGGAGCCTGAGCGCGTCGACGTGGGTGGTGCCGACGATGGGGTCGCCGCCGATGCCGATGGCGGTGGACTGGCCGATGCCGCGCTGGCTGAGCTGGTAGACGGCTTCGTAGGTGAGGGTGCCGGAGCGGGAGACGATGCCGATGGGGCCTTCCTTATGGATGCGGCCTGGCATGATGCCGATTTTCGCCTTGCCGGGCGAGATGACGCCAGGGCAGTTGGGTCCGATGAGGCGCGAGGGGGAGTTCCTGAGGACGCTCCAGACCTTCACCATATCGTTGATCGGAATGCCTTCGGTAATGCAGATGATGAGGGGCAGTCCGGCGTCGTTGGCTTCGAGAATGGCGTCCGCGGCGAAGGGCGGCGGCACGAAGATGACGGTGGCGTTGGCGCCTGTCTTGTCGACGGCTTCGTGGACGGTGTCGAAAACCGGCCAGCCTTCATGGATGGTTCCACCCTTGCCGGGGGTTACACCGCCGACGACTTTGGTTCCGTATTCCGCGCAGCCTTTGGCGTGGAAGGTGCCTTCGCGGCCGGTGATTCCCTGCACGATGAGGCGGGTGTCCTTATTCACTAAAACTGCCATTGCTATGCTGCCCCTTTCGCTGCTGCCACTACCTTTTGTGCTGCGTCCTGCATGGTTTCGCCGACGATGAATTTGAGGCCGGATTCTTTCAGTATGCGGCGGCCTTCTTCTACGTTGGTGCCTTCGAGACGGAGGACTACGGGCACTTTGACGTTGAGATTTTTTGCGGCCTGGACTACCCCCTGCGCCAGCGTATCGACGCGCAGGATGCCGCCGAAGATGTTGATGAAGACGGCCTGGACGCCCTTATCGGAGAGGAGAATTTCGAAGGCGTGTTCGATCTGCTGCTGGTTGGCACCGCCGCCTACGTCGAGGAAATTGGCCGGCGAGCCACCCGCGTACTGGATGATGTCCATGGTGGCCATCGCCAGGCCGGCGCCGTTGACCATGCAGGCGATGTTGCCGTCGAGCTTGATGTAGTTGAGCGCGTACTTGGAGGCTTCAACCTCGAGGGGATCTTCCTCTAATACGTCGCGGAGTTCCTTGAGATCCTTGTGACGGAACATTGCGTTGTCGTCGAAGTTGATTTTGCAGTCGAGCGCGAAGAGCTTGTCGTCCTTCGTCGTAATGAAGGGATTGATTTCGAGCAGCGAGGCGTCAGTTTCGACGTAGGCCTTGTAGAGGCCGGTCATGAACTTCACCGCTTCGTTGATCTGGGTCGGCTTGAGTCCGAGGGCGAAGGCCAGTTCGCGAGCCTGATAAGCCTGGAAGCCGACGCCGGGATCGATGTAAGCCTTGTGGATGGCCTTCGGATCTTTTGCGGCGACCTCTTCGATCTCCATGCCGCCGGCCTGCGAAGCCATGAAGACCAGCTTCGCGGCCGCGCGATCGAGGACGATGCCGAGGTAGAGCTCGCGATCGATGGCCGCGGTTTCTTCGATCAGGAGACGCTGGACCTTCTGGCCCTGCGGGCCAGTCTGATGGGTGACGAGTTGCATGCCGAGGATCTGCTTGGCATACTGCTCGGCTTCATCGAGGGTTTTTGCGACCTTCACACCGCCGCCCTTGCCGCGGCCGCCAGCGTGGATCTGCGCCTTAACGACTACGCCCTTTGCGCCGCCGCTGAAAAGCCGTTTCGCCACTTCGAGGGCTTCTTCGAGTGTGTTGGCCACTTCGCCGTGCGGAACGGCGACGCCGTACTTCGCGAGAATGTCTTTTGCCTGATACTCGTGAATTTTCATAGGAGGTCTTCAGCAGAAATCTTTCGGTACCTGGTTCCCGCAACCCCGAGTTCAGCGCCGTCATCGGCGCCCAATCACGCGGTTTAAGGCCGAATGCCCAGTGTAGCGGACGCTTTGGATACGGAGCAAACCGGTGCAGTTGACGAACATTTAATCTTCGCTGCAGTTCCGTCCTTTTGCGCTAGACTGGCTGCCTCCCGGAGGGCTGGCTGTCGGAGCGCTCCGGAAATGTTTGTCCCACCGGCCCGCGCATCTCTCGCGAATCCTCTCAGCACGTTTTGGAGGGAATTTATGAATCTCAGTAAATGTCTGGTTGCCGAATTTTTCGGAACGGCGTGGCTCGTCTTCGGCGGATGTGGCGCTGCCGTCCTCGCTGCCGCTTTTCCTGGCCTTGGCATTGGGTTTGTCGGCGTCGCGCTGGCGTTCGGCCTGACGCTGCTGACGATGGCCTTTGCCATCGGGCACATCTCGGGATGCCATATCAACCCTGCGGTTTCGATCGGGCTCGTGGCGGGACGGCGCTTCCCTGCCAGCCGGCTGCTGCCGTACATCGTGGCGCAGCTTCTGGGCGGGACGGCCGGAGCGGCGATCCTTTATGTGATCGCAAGCGGCAAGCCCGGGTTTGTTCTGGGGAGCTTCGCGGCGAACGGCTATGGCGTTCACTCGCCGGGCGGCTACAGCCTGGTGGCCTGCTTTGTTGCGGAGATGGTTCTGACCTTCTTCTTCCTGATGGTCATTCTGGGATCCACGGACATTCGCGCGCCGCAGGGCTTTGCGCCGATCGCGATCGGGCTGAGCCTGACGCTGATTCATCTGGTGGGCATTCCGGTGACGAATACGTCGGTGAATCCGGCGCGCAGCACCAGCCAGGCATTGTTTGTGCACGGCTGGGCGCTGTCGCAGTTGTGGCTCTTCTGGGTGGCGCCGATTGCGGGCGCGCTGCTGGCGGGTCTGGTTTACCACGCGTTCTTTGCGGAAACGCCATCGCCTTCGGTCCAGGCTGTGGCGGCGAAACCAGCGTACGAACCGCTGCCCGGCACTGCTGCGGGAGACTGAACCGGTTGCGCAGGCGATCGCAGGGCGATGCGGTCGCCTGCGCTGTATGATCGGCATTCGGTAGCATGGAATCATTCCATGCACGGGTTGAAGGAAATTTTGAAACAGGTTGCCGAGGAGCATCGCAGGCTGACGCGCGATGAGGCGCGGTCGGCGCTGCACGCGATTCTGACGGCGGACGCCGATGCTGCTGCGGATCTGGCGATTGCCGGATTGCTGACCGCGATGGCGACACGCGGGGAAACTGTCGATGAGCTGACCGGCTTTGCCGAGGCAATGCGGGCGCTGTCGGTTCCTGTTCCGCTGACGGATGAAGAGCGGGCCGCGCTGGTGGATACCTGCGGCACGGGCGGTGATGGCCAGGGAACTTTCAATATTTCGACGGGCGCAGCTTTGGTTGCTGCTGCGGCCGGAGCGAAAGTTGCCAAGCACGGGAATCGCGGCGTGACTTCGCGGTGCGGCTCGGCCGATGTGCTGGAGGCGATGGGCGTGCCGGTTGCGCTGACTCCGGAGCAGTCGGCGGCGTGTTTGCGCGCGACGGGATTTACGTTTCTTTATGCGCCGGCGCTGCATCCGGCGATGAAGCGGGTGCAGCCGATCCGGCGGGCGCTGGGGTTTCGCACGGTTTTCAATCTTGCCGGGCCGCTGACCAATCCCGCGGGGGCGCCGGCGCAGATTATGGGCGTGTATTCAGCCGAGAAACTCGAGGTTGTCGCCGGCGCGATGGCTCAGCTGGGCGTGCGGTTCGGGCGGGTAATGCACGCGCGCAACGGGATCGATGAGCTGGCTCTCTCGGCTACGGACACGATCGTCGTCCACGGCCCGTCTGACTGCGCGACGGGGTATACGCATGCTCAACCTGTTGATCCCGAAAATGCCGGACTCGCGCACGCGAGCCTGGGACATCTTGCGGGGGGTGATACGTCCGATGCCAACGCGGGGATTCTGGAGGCTGTGCTGACGGGAGTCGAGCGCGGGCCGAAGCGCGATGTTGTGCTGTTGAATGCTGCGGCGGCACTGGAGGCGGCGGGGCTTGCGGCGGATCTCAGAGACGGAGTGGCCCGAAGCGCGGAGGCGATCGACTCGGGTGCGGCGAGGAATCTTGTACGCGCGCTGCGGGAGTTCGGAAGATCGGTCGCGAGCTGAGACGCGCAGTTTTTATCGCGTGAGGGGAAGCTGGGGCAGGAGCATCCCCGACGCGTTGGCGGGATCCAGGGCAGGATCGGTATATCTCATCGAGCCCGGCTCATCCTGCAGCCGTTTGACGAAACGCCGGAATCGCCAGTAGAGGGCCGCTCGCCAGACCTGTCTGTAGACTCGCTCCAGCGCGTAACTTGTGTAAAAGCTGAACGGGTCTTCCATCTGCATCGAGGGGCGCCGGTCGCGGCGGTGTTTTCTCCGCCATGAACCGCCCCAGAGGGGTTCTACCTTCTCGCAGAAGACTGAGAAGTGGAACCAGAGAAGCACGGCGGTGAGATCCTGGACGTCGGTTCCGGTTGCCACTGCGCGCCGCAGGACCTTCTCCATGTGCTCCCGGGTGTAGAACTCCTTCCAGGCATCGTGACCTGCGTTCGCCCACGCATCGTCTCCGCGGGTTGGAACCCAGAAGGGCTCCAGGACGTCGATGGGGAGTTCGCGCTGGAGCATGCGGATTTCTGCGGGAACGGCTTCCGGTGTTTTTCCTTCGCCGCCGATGGCATAGCGCACAAAGACGATCATGCCGGCGCGTTTCCATTCCAGAAGAACGGTGCGGTAAGCGCTTATGGAAGGCTCGTGCATCTGCTGATCGGGCGAATTTTGCCGCCGCCGGAGATCCATATCGAGGAACACGCCACGCACGCCGGCTCGCGCGGCCTTCTCCATCAGGCCGGGCAGGCGATGAGAGGTCCCATCAATCTGCAGCGTGTATTGAATGTTGATCTGCTCCTGTTCGCGCATGGCGATGAGGCGATCGAAGATCTGCTCCCAATCCGGACAGCGGGAGAGATCCTTGTCGGCCAGCAGGAAACGGTTTATGCCTTTCCGCAGATGCGTTCGGATCGTTCGCTCGATGTCATCGGCGCGGGTCGGTCCCGGCAGCAGATTCTCCCTGAGGCTGACCACGGTAGAGAAGGTGCAATCGAAGGGAGACAGGCGCAGCGCGGGCCCGGTTCCGCTTCGCGCGCGCCGGGTAGCCGCCATCGGAGGCGGGGCTGTTCCGGCAGGAGCGGAGCGCTCGCCACAGTTATAGATGGACTTCAGCCGTCCTCGCCATGCATCGCGCACCAGCTCGTCGATCCGCTGCTGCGTGGGCTGACCGACGAAGAGGGAAATGCCGAGATTCATCGCTTCCTGCAGTTCGGGGATGACACCGTCCTGCAAGGCTACGCCGCTGGACACAAAGAAGCCTTCCATGCAGACGGAGACGCCGCCTACGCGCAGGGGCAACGCGATATCCATCGCGCGGGCGAAGCGGCTGGGCGAGACACCGACGAGAATCACGAGGCCGCGGCCGCTCTGAAGCTGGAGGGCGAGCCGCTCCGGGCGCACGCGGCGCGCTTCCTCTTCGATCCAGCGGAATTCCGTCTGCACTTGAGAACCCAGCACCTTACGCGCGAGGCTGTCCTGCACCAGCGCCTGCATCGCGGCGGTGGCGCCGGATGAAGAGGCCGAGCGGAACCACTGAATCACATACCCGTCAGCGTCATAATGAGAAGGCCGAATGAGCAGAACAGGAAAGCGGCTGGGGCCGTCGCCGCCGCCGGCGATGCCGTAGCGCGCTCGGATTTCGGCTGTTAATTCTTCGATGCTTCTTTCTGGCATCGTTGCTTACCCGCTTCCTGGGTACCCAGAGTTTAGCAGTCCTTATCGCCGTCCCCATCGCCCATCCGGGTTATAGGTATCTGCTTACGTACGAGGTATGGAAAGCCGCTGGGAGGACCGCAGCGTGCGGGTATCCGAGCCGCCACGGCATGACGTTTGTCACTGCTCATTGCTGACAACCGGCACTGTTTTCGTACGCGCCTTTCGCACACCATGGCGTTAGAGCGAAAGCAACGATCTGTATCCGGTCGCCGAGGGCCAGGAGCGGCTTTCTTCCCGCCCCATCGCACCAACATCCGGCGCGCCGGGAACTGTGGCTCCGGGATTGACCGCCGCTGATTTTGCTCCAGTCGGAAGGAATGGTTATGCGCGTCCCCATGGTTTTCTCCATCGCGGTTTTGCTGTTTCTGCTGCCGGGTGCTGCGGCAGCTTTCGGATCGTCCTGCACGGGCGGTTCGGTCGAAGGCAGCGTGCTCGATCCGAGCGGCGCCGTCATTCCGGGCGCGGCGGTCCGCGCAGGGAATGGCGCCCCCGTTATGTCGAGCGCATCGGGAGAGTACGCCCTGTCGTGCCTTGCTCCCGGTACGGAGACGATTACTGCCAGCGCGGACGGCTTCGAGTCTTCTGCGATGCGGGTTCAGGTACGCGCGGGCAGCGCACTCCAGATCAACTTTCGTCTCGCCATTGCGGTGGTAAAAACCAACGTTGAGGTTCCGTCTGAAAACGGTGTGAGCCTCGATGCGGACCAGGGCATTGGCACGCATACGCTGACGCAAAAGGAAATCCGGGAATTGTCGGACGATCCGGATGACTTTCAGCGCGAACTGCAAATTCTGGCGGCCGCGAACGGCGGGGCCCCGGGCGCCGCGCGGATCACCGTCGACGGGTTTCAGAATTCAAGTGCGCTGCCGCCGAAGGCGTCTATTGCACGCATCGTGACCGCTCCGGATATGTTCTCCGCGGAATACGACACGCCGCCCTATGCAGGCGGCCGCGTGGAGATCTTCACGAAGCCTGGCGCGGATTCGATCCATGGGGCCCTGTTTCTCACGGACAGTGAGGGGGTCTTCAATGCGACCGATCCCTTCTCGACGGTGGCCACGCCTGCCAGCCGGCGCCGGTACGGCTTTGAGCTGGGTGGGCCAATTCGGAGGAGCAAGAGCGACTATTTTGTTGCGCTCGAGAAGCGGGATATCAACGAATTCAACGTAGTGAACGCGGTCACGCTCGATGCGGCGGGCGATGCTGCTCCTCTGCATCAGACGGTTGGCGCGCCACAGCGTTTGTGGATTGCTTCGGCTCGCAGCGACTGGCAACTGGGGCCGTCGGATGTCTTCACGCTTTCGTTTGCGGCTAACACGAACAACCTTTCGGACCAGGGAATTGGGGGGCTTTCGATCGAGCAGGCGGGGTATAACAGCACCGTCAGCGAATACGATCTGCGTGCCACCAATACGCAAACGATCAGCCCCATGCTGCTGCATGAGACACACGCTGCGTTGACCTGGAAAGATACGGCGCAGGCTCCGCTCTCGACTTTGCCCAGCGTGGAGGTCGCGGGATTCTTTCAGGGCGGCGGGAGTTCGGCGCAGAATCTGAACGATCGCGAGCGCGACCTGGAAATCGATGAGGACTTTCTCTGGTCGCATCACCGCCAGACCTGGAAGATCGGCGCGCAGGCGCTTGGACTGTTGGTTCACGATGTGGATCCGAACACGTTCAACGGCGCGTTCACCTTTGCCGGCGGTACGGCTCCGATGCTCGATGAGAACAATCAGCCTACCGGGCAAACAACTACTATCTCCGCGCTTGAACAATACCGTCGCGCGCAACTCAACCTTGCCGGTGGGACGCCGACGTTGTATCAGGTCACCACGGGGACTGCGCTGGTGCCATTTACGCAGTGGCAGCTGGCTCTGTATGCGGAAGACACCGTGAAGATGAACCCACGAATGTCGCTTTCCGGCGGCGTGCGTTATGCGCTGCAGACGAGCCCATCAAGCTACGCGAACTTTGCGCCGCGGGCCGGAATGGCGTGGGCCCTGGACAAACGCGCGAAGACGGTTCTGCATGTGCACGCGGGATTGTTTTCCTCGGTGGTGCCGGAAGCCGTTGCGACGGAGGCCTATCGGCTGAATGGATCGCGGCAGATCGAGTCGATGATTTACTCGCCTTCGTTTGCCACGCCGCTGACGCCGACGGGCAGTTCGCTTGCCGTGACGACGGTTCGCTCGCTGCCGTCTTCGCTGCCTCAGGTTCCGTCCTTCCAGAGCGGCGTCGGGATCGAGCATGACTTTCCGCACCACTGGCATGCGCAGGGGAACATCTATCTGGCAGAGTCGTGGGCTGACCTTCGGTCGCGCAACATCAACGCCCCTCTGGTGAACACCAGCAACGATACGGCGGCGAATCCGACCGCTGCCCTGGATGCGCCGCGGCCTGGCGCTCCGAATGAAAATATTTTCCAGTTCGAAGCCACCGGTCATCTGAGCGGCGATGTGGTCTTTCTCGGACTTGACCAACACAGTTACAAGCGATTCGCGTTCTTTCTGGGATATCTGAACTTCAATCTCACGACGGATGCAGCTGCGAACGCGGGGTTCGCGCAGTCGGCGTATTCGAATCACGGCGAGGCCGGGCCGCCGGACTGGCAGGCGCGGCAGCGGGTCTTCTTTTTTGGAAACCTGAATCTTCCGGAGAAGCTCGATCTCTCGGCGCAGATGGACGCACAGAGCGGGCTGCCCTACAACGTCACAACCGGCACCGACAACAACGGCGATGGGACCTTCAACGATCGGCCCTCCTATGCCTCGGCTGGGGGGACCGGCGTTTACGCTACGCGCTTCGGGCTGCTGTCGACGAATACGGTCAACGGCGATGTTCCGCGCGACCTGGGGACGATGCCGGCGCTTCTGCATCTCGACATGAACCTGAGCCGCGCCTGGAAGCTTGGCGGCAAGTCCGATCACCAGCGCACGCTCACGCTGAACGCGCGCAGCGCGAATCTGCTGAACCACACCAACGCCAGCGCGGTCAGCTCGGTTGTGTCCTCACCCAACTTCGGCACTGCCATCGCCGCCGAGAGCGCACGCCGCTTCGAACTGGGCGCGCGCTTCAGTTTCTAAACTTCCGCTCTGAAAGGAATCTGCCATGTTGCATCGCCGTATCTCCCTGTTCGCACTCACCACTGTTGCTGCACTCACCGCTGTCGCCGCGCTGCCGCTGGGGCTTGCCGGCCAAACGCCTGCTGCCTCTTCGGCAACGCTGCCCCTTGCGGGGGTCTTCTATCGCTACTGGCCGGAGCAGATCGTACAGTGGGTAGGGCCGGAGCTGCCGTATTCGATGATCGTGCTTGACGTGGACGATCGGGGCAAACAACCTGTGTACGACGTGGAGCTGGTCCCAAAAACTCCCGGGACGCCCGCGCACTACACCAACTCCGCGGACGAGCTCACGCTGGATCAGCGCGCGGGGTTCACGGTACACCAGGTGAAGATGCAACTCGACGGTCCCGCTGCGCCCTCGAGTGGTGCGCAGTACATGCTGCGCTTCAATACGGAGACCGGGACGCCGGTGGTGTGGCAATTCGTGCTTGGGACCGATGTGACGGAACAGGGGGCGGGGGCCTCGGCCATCGCCGCGGGACCGGCTTCTCTGCTGATGGACCGCGAGCAAGGGGGACTGGCCGGCCAGGGAACGGCTTTGCAGATAGGGAACGTCACAAGCACCGCCGATGTGTGGAAAGAGATCGCACAACCGCCGTACTTCGTTCCTTACCGGGGCGCGCTGTCGGTGGATGTGCATGTTCTGACGTTCGCTCCGGTGGAGGCGAACTGGAAGGCTGACGGTTCGTCGCTGACCGACGCTAAGGGCGAAGTTCTCAGCGTCGCGAAGAGTGCCGATGGAGTCGTGATGACGGACAAGGCTCTGGGGACGACGGCGACGTACGATGCGACGGGCGTCGCAGTCAGTCGAGTACTGTTTGCACCGGTGGGCGACAAGCATGGCCACGGCCTGACACTACAACTCTCCCCTGCTCTGACTTCCGGCGGGAAAAGCACCTTCGAGATCATCGCCGGTAAGAAAACGAAGGTCGCGGCTGGAACGGTCGAGGCATCTGCCGCGGGCCCGGGCGTCGTTGCCGAGACATGGACCTTTACTGCGCCGGACGAGCTGCGCGGCCGATCGGTGCATGCGACGAGCCAGACCCAACCCTGATTTCTGCGTCGCCCGCTTCCGGCATGCTGCTCCGACGCCGGAAGCGGGCTGACCTCTGCGCGGTCAGACCTGAGTGGCCGTTCGACGCCAACCTGCGGCCCAGTTCATTGCCTGCGAGTTACTTCTTACTTCCGGTAATTGAGGGTTCGTCAGTTCAGTTGTGATCCACTTGCATCTCGGTGTTGCGGTATTCCTGTTCGATCCGGGTGCGACGGACGATGGTGAGGCCATCGGGGTTCAGCAGGAAGAGCGTACCGGTTTCCGGCCGAACGAGACGCTGGGAGACCTGATCGACCGAGGCCAGGGAGCCCACGCCGGGGGGGCGGAGAGATCGAGGATATTGTAGTTCTCCGCAGAATGCATGGGTGTCTGCTGGATCGGGAATACAGTCTCCAGCAAAGCCGTTTCTCCCAGCGGTTCGTTGAATAAGCCGTCTGTCATCTGGGGCGCTGCGATAAGGAGCGGATGCGTCGTGTGGCGGAAACTGAGCACGGCATAACCGGAGCCATCGCGGTAGCGGATGAGAGCTGCGTCATTCCTGATATCCCGAACAAAGTCAAAGGGAGCAGGAGCGTTCACCGCTACCTGCGCGATCGTCCGGATGCTCGCAGGATCTGTTACATCCAGAGCGGTGTGTCTCTTGCCGCGGTTCTGTTCGAGGTAGAGAACGGTCTCGCCGGCGCTGTTCTCGTGCAGGTACATGGCGAGGGTTGGGGCCTGTGCGGCCTCCGGCAAATCGGCCGGGCGATCGACGATGATGGTGCCCGCGTGCGATCGGACAGCAGCGTTAGCGTTGAAGGCAGCAACAAAGAGGACGGCAGCGAGCGCTTGGCTCCGAATGTTTTTCATTGCAGTTACTCCTTTTTTTCGATAGCCAGTATCTCTGGCGACAGGCTCAGTCTTGCTCCAGTGCCTGAGTAAGTCAAAGGAGAAATACTTATAGGCAATAAGCCGGACCGAAGGCGGGCGCGACATGATGGATGCGCGCATCCTTTGGCGCGGTAAACCTGCTCTGCCGCAGGGTTTCGACGTGAGCAGACCGGCGGTTATAAGTGGCCGTAATTGGCCATAATGATTTTGAACTTCCAGAAATAACTCGACGGAGTCAGCATTGAGTTATGAAAACGTCGTCTTACATCATCATCGGGGGCGGGGTCAGCGGAACACTCACCGCGTGTCATCTGGCACGGCGCACGCGCGGGGCGCGGATTCTTCTCATCGAGCCGCGGCCTGAGGCGGGGCTGGGGCTCGCCTATTCCACGCCCAGTCTGCGACACCTGCTCAACGTGCCGGCGGGGAAGATCAGCGTGCTGCGGGAGCAGCCCTATCATTTTCTCCACTGGGCGCAGAGGCACTACGACCCTGCCCTGACAGAGTCGGACTTTGCGCCGCGGGCGATATTCGGAAAATATATTCAGTCGCTGCTGGCGAAGACGCCGGAGGTGGAGCATCTGCAGGCAACGGCGGTGCATTGCCGTCTGGACGACGGGCGTGCCGTGGTGACCCTGGAGAACGGCAGCACAGTTGCGGGGCGACGCGGTGGTCCTGGCGACGGGCAACTTCGATCCGGCGCCGCTGCCGGGCGTGGCGTACGAGACAGCACGCAGCGGCGTGTATCGAAACTCAGCGTGGGACGAGGGGACATATCGAGAGCTGGACCCGGAGGCAGAGATAGCGCTGATCGGCACGGGGCTTACTGCCGTGGACGTGATCCTGCGGCTGCGGGAGACGGGACATCGGGGACGCATTACGACTATTTCGCGACACGGGGTTTTTCCGAATCGGCATGCGCCGTACACACCCCTCGCGCAGGGCGTTATTGCGGGTAAGCCCCCGGCGACAGCGCTGGCAGTCCTGCGGGCAGTGAATAAAGCGATCCGCGCGGGGCAGCCGTGGCGGGCGGTAATCGACAGCCTGCGGGCGCGCACCAACGAGCTGTGGCTGGCATTACCATCGGAGGAACAGAGGCGGTTCCGGCGGCATTTGCAACGGCGCTGGGAGGTGGTGCGGCATCGCATGGCGCCCCCGATTGCGGATGCAATCGATGCGGAGCTACGTGCGGGAACGGTGGTAATCCGACATGGGAGCCTGGAGACGGTGACGCCGGAGGGCGATGGCGCACGGGTGCGAGCGCGGGCCAGGGACGGAGCAATCTTTCAGGTTGCGGCGGCGCGGGTGATCAACTGCACTGGTCCGGATATGAATTATCGGAGGACGGGGTCGGCGCTGCTGAACAGTCTGTTTGCACAGGGTCTGATCACGGCGGGACCGCTGGGGGCGGCCTGTGGACCGATGAGGACGGCGCGCTGCGTGGCGCGGACGGCAGCTTTTCGGAGGTACTCTTCACTCTGGGGCCGGCGCGGCAGGGGACGCTGCTGGAATCGATTGCAGTGCCCGAGCTGCGAGTGCAGGCGATAGCGCTGGCGGAGTTGCTGGCGCAACGCAAGAACCGGGCCATGACGCGGTACCAGTCCGAGGCGCGGACCGTGAGCGGCGGTGGGCTGCTCCGGATGCCGGAGGTGGTGGAGCAGGGCGCATGAAGCGCAGGTCGGTCGACGCGGCCGGCTGGGTGCTCCGGGCGGCCGTGGAGGCTGCGGCGATTGGTGCCTTGAGCGGACTCGCATGCGCGGGCGTACGGCTGTTCTTTCGGCTGCTGCAGTGGTGTGTGACGGGACATACAGGGCTGGCGCCCCTTGCCGCGGAGGCACTTCCCCTATGGCGGCGGGCCCTGACGCCGGCGCTGGGCGCAATTGCAGCGATGACAGTTACGTTTCTCGTGCGACGGGCAGCGCCAGGGCGGCGCGCGACCGAGTATGTGGAGGCGGTGCGCTTCGAGGAAGGGCGTATCTCACTGCCGGCAACATTCTGGAGGACGGTGTCGTCCGCGCTTTCAGTGGCGACAGGCGCGCCGATCGGACGCGAGGGTTCGATGATTCAGTTTGCCGCCGCCGTGGTTTCGTTTGTCGGGCAGCGGTTGCGCGGGCTGCAATTACCGCTGGCGGATCTGGTGGCGTGCGGCGCAGCCGCGGGTGTAGCCGCGGCGTATCAGGCGCCAGCGGCGGCCATGTTCTTCGCGCTGGAGATCGTTCTGGGGCGCTTTGCATGGCGGACGGTTCCGTGGCTGGCGATCGCAGCGTGTGCGGGAGAGGCGGGGAGCCGGTTCGTTCTGAGGGGCGGCCCGCTGTTTGCCGCGCACGGAGCGATCGCGATTTCGGGAGACAGCCTGGCGGCGGCTCTGACGCTGGCTGCGCTGATGGGCGCAATGGGACCGGTGTATTTGTGGCTGCTGCGTAGTCCGCGACTGGGCCGGCGTCTTCCCCTCCCTTTGCTGTGGAGCGGAGCGGCGGCAGGCGCGGCTTCTCTGCTGGTGACGCAGGTGTGGGGCAACGGCGACGCGGCTCTGCTGGACATTCTGCAGGCACACCCTGCTTTTCGTGCATTAGCCCTGGCGCTCGTACTG
>Ga0335072_10006714_pt1 | contig 16803 bp, 16 predicted proteins | sample Lox_Sample_21_FD_206725 | JGI IMG/M metagenome (GOLD analysis project Ga0335072, IMG submission 206725) | Soil microbial communities from Loxahatchee National Wildlife Refuge, Florida, United States - Lox_Sample_2.1 | ecosystem: Environmental > Terrestrial > Soil > Wetlands | place: USA...
CTTGGCTTCGGTCTTTATCACTATCGGGCGATTCTGGACCGCATTGAAGATGATGACGATCAGCGCATCTCCGCTATCAGTGTGCAAATTGTTGAAGATCTCAATGTTGGGAACAGGATCGAGATACTTTTCGAGTATCGGCGTTACTCGCGCCTGATCAAATTCAGCGGCATTTGTGACGGGATAGAACTGTTGCTCGGCTGGATCAGCGCCGACGACGATGTAGCGTTCTTGCGAGGATTCGGCGTTCGCAACGCCCTGTATTATTTGAGGATCACATAATATAGTGACGTTTTTAGGGTTCCATGCTATCGTTCGGGAATGGGAAACCCTGCAGGAGTACGGCGAGACTTTACTGCGTTGGAGCAGCGACGTTTGCGAGCTGCCCGGTTGCTGGAAAAGGGAGTGCATCAGTCCGAAGTAGCGCGCCAGACGGGCGTGCATCGGCAATCGGTGAGTCGCTGGGCACAGCAGTTGGAGTCGGAAGGTCGAGCCGGGTTGAAGCAGGCCGGACGGGCCGGGCGCAAGCCCCGCCTCAGCGCAGAAGATGTCGAACGGATCGAGCGTGGCTTGAAGCGTGGGCCGGAGAGTCTGGGATATGACACGGGGCTGTGGACTTCGGCTCGCGTGGCGCATTTGATCGAGCAAGAGTGCGGGATCGAGTATCACCCTGGACACGTCTGGCGCATTCTTCGGCAGTTGGGATGGAGTTGTCAGCGGCCGACCGGGCGGGCACTGGAACGTGACGAGGCCGCGATTGTGCGGTGGAAACGAAGGCGCTGGCCCGAGATTAAAAAAAAGCCCAAGCAGAGAATCGTGTCATCGTATTCGTCGACGAAAGTGGATTGAGTCAGAGGCCGCATCGGTACCGGACTTGGGCGCCGCGCGGGCAAACTCCAGTTTTGCAGTACCACTTCAATTGGAAGACGCTGTCCGCGATGGCTGGTATTACGTGGTGGAACTTCTACTTCCGTTTATTCTCAGGATCGATTCGCAGTCCGCAGGTGATTGAGTTCTTGCAGCATTTGTTGCGGCATCTGGACTGCCGATTGTTGGTCGTGTGGGATGGAGCAAAGATTCACCGCAGTGGAATGGTTTGGGATTTCGTACGCGAACAGAAGGGACGGCTCTGGCTGGAGTTCCTGCCCGCCTATGCTCCGGAGCTAAACCCGGTCGAGTACCTGTGGTCGCATTGGAAGCAGCATGAACTTCCGAACTTCTGTCCGCAGAACTTTTTGCAACTCAGTCACCATGCACGCAAAGCACTGCGACGGATGCGCCGACGCTCACGTTTGGTGACTGCTTTTTGGGTTCAAGCCGAAATGTTCTGATTGAGACCTGGCAGGTCGACGGAACAACTATCGAGCGGCTTTGATGATACTCGGGTTTACATAGATAAAATGGATTACTCCGGCAGTGTCTGTGAACTCAAGCTCAGCTCTCCCATCGCCGTCGTATCCAACAAGTTGAATCGGCTTCCCAATCGTCTCACAAATTGCCTTTTGATCTTCTCCCGGCAACCCCTGTAGCAGGCCCGGCGGCGCCTCCATGAGCAACACCAAGTCACCCGGCTTTGGCCTCGTCGGTTCTGAATCCATCATCGTAGTATGTCACTATATTATATGAAGCTCAATAGCTTGATGAAATCCAGGCGGTCATCGAAGTCGTCGCGGGACAGCGAGGTGGAACGTTTGAACTCGTAGCGTGAGTGTTCCACCCCTTGCTTGATGAGCGACTGGATTTCGGTAAGGCAATTTTTGAGCCTCTCTGAGAGTCCGGGTGGAGACGTTTCCTTACCATCGGGATTGTCAGGCATTCGGCGCTCCGGTCATGAGATTACCCAGCCGCCGGAATTTTGAAATCTTCGTCACTCAAAATAAAGAATTGGCGGGTGGCCCACCTTCAATAATCCTTGCGTGCACCATTCCCACTGAGGGTGCCCCATCCCCGCGTTTTTTGCAAGGTGGGCGGCGATGCCGTGTGTGCTATTTGATTTTGTTGTGGGCATGCGATCAAACCCACTTGTCACGTATGTCCCCGGTTTCCCATTGTGTTGGTGAAGCCAGCGAGATCAAGAATCTGGGCCAACCGCCTGCGTTGTTTAGACGCTACGGTATCGAGCGCAGCAATTTTAGGGTTCTCTTCTCTATGTCTTTCCCTGTGGTGCTGGAGGTGCGGCGGCGCATTTGCGGCTTCACGCCATTGTGGTACCAATGCCAAAGCTCGTCGTGGAGCTTTTTCAGGTCAATAAGGAGCCTTGACAATTCTGTTGTATTGGTTAGCGCATAAATTTTACTCAGGTCTACCCCTCGTTGCCTGTGGGCGTATCGCTGATTGCGAATCTGCTTGTAGCATTTTTCATACACGCGCCGTCTGACCGCGACGAACTCCTCAAGTTGCCGGAAATCCGCACCGGTAGGTTCCTTCGCGCTCTTCATCAGATTGTCTACGATGTGGCTGGCCTTTGGATTTTGTCTTTCCTTACGCTGCCTGAAAGCGGATTTAGAGAAAATGCCTGAGCTCTTCGCGAGATTTAGAAGCCGCCCTACATTGTTGGTTCGACTATCCTCGTCGAAGATTCTCCCTAAAACGATCAAGGAGTTTGACTGAATAGAATTGTCCACCGTGTTCCAAAACTCTGCGTTTCTATTCAATTGATGGAATATTTTCTGACTCTTGCGAGCCGCCTTCTTAAGAGTGCGCCAGATGTAGAAGCAATGAAGGGCTTCCTGAAGCTCGTTCTCTAAAACAAGCAGTTCGTATTCAAATCGCGCTTCAAGTTCGGAGGTTTTCATTTAGGGATGCACGAACAACAAGATTTTCCATGAAATAAGGTTGCCATTCTTCGCCTATAATAGAGGTAATCGTAAGCCGCTCTTCGTCCCCGGAGGTCTGCCATGTACATTCTGTTTCCCTGGAAGCCAGTCGTTCTTGTGTGGGGATTGCTGAGCGCGATGATATTCTTTGGTTTCGTTGCATCTTCGGTCCTTCAAGGAAAGGACCCCTTCGCGCCTGGTGCGACCATCACGCAGCCTTCAGCCATGAAAGCTACTCCTGCGAAAGCGGGGCAACAACCTAAGCACTCCCAAAAACCGGCTCGGACTCCGGGTCAGTGAGACTCGGGGATCTCTTCCTTCTGATTTTGTTTCCCTTAGCCTTTTTGGTCACGTCCTCCCGTGGTTTAGCTTGCCCAATATCTTCTCCAGCTTTTGTTTCAGCACGACTTCTGCGGGAGAACGTCCTTGGCGTCCGAGCCATGAGACAAAGTCCTTCATTTTGACTTCGTGCTTTACGGGCGGCTGCTGGACAAGAACAGTTACGGTTGCGAACCCCTGACCGATCTCTCCTACCCAGTTGTCCTGCTGCAACGCGGCGAGAGCCGTGGCGATCGCTTCGTAGAGAGTCTCCGCAGTGACCTCTGTGGAGTGCTCAACCTCCCGAAGATCTTTTATCGCTACTGTGCACGTTCGAAGAACCACGTTCGAAAGCGTAGCATATTCTCCTTTTGTTCGCCAAGCAAGTTCTGGCCTCTACCTCAGTCAGATGCTCCGATTACCTCCGCATTGCGGCAAATCTCTTCGGGGGGGCCATGATCCATTGCGACCGGCAAAGTGACCAACGTACGTCACGCACGCGCTTTGTACTCCTTAGAGCCGTGACGCGCGTTGCTTGCGTCCCAGGCGTCATTTCTGTTGATTCAATTTCTCGGACTCGGACTTCGCGCTCGCCTGAAGAGCCATCTTCTCAGCGTTTATCGCTTTTTCCTCGCGATCGGCTTCAGCAACGCGAGCGTCCAGATCATCCAAACGCTGACGCATCTCTCTTCTAAATGCGTACCAAAGCGTTCTTGCAGCAACGAGTTCGTCCCGCTGACCCTTCGTGGGTATCTTCACGTCCTGCAATCGCTGGACTTCATTCGCCAGGTTTCGCTCCTCTTCAAGAATTGACTGAATCCGGCGGTTCAACTCAGACCGGTGCTCTCTCGCACTTTCGTCGCGAGCGATCAGTTCCTGTGCGCGCGCCGCCAAGTCCTTAATGGTTTGTTTGTCTGCGGTGCTCAAGGTCGGCCCACAACCCGTCGGGAATGAGCACAAAAACAAAACACCGAGGACGGTTAACGCCGCTCGTCGACAAGACACAAAGGGTTTTCTCAGTTTCAGCAACTGTTGCCAAAAGTAAGTACGCATTCAACTGTCTTCCCAGGCTGGCTCAACGGCTGGGAGAGCCGCTTCTGAGCATTCTCTTTTCGGCGGTTCACTTCCTTGTTAATTTCGTTGCCAACGTGATCCAGCCCTGCGCCGACCTGATGAATAGCATCCCCCGCCACCTTGATCGCCTTAACAATTTCATTATTGGGCCCAGGACCATGGGTTAGATCATTGAACAGATTCTCATAGTACTTGCGGATCGTATTGTTCGGCCCGAAACAGTCCTCACCAATCTTGCCGCCGATACACTTCGTTAATTCACGAACTGTCAGGCGTCCACCCGTACAACCCGCAAACGCAACTGGCTGGCCGCCAGTTGTGGATGCACATTCGGCAGCAATCCGAAACTCCTCATTGACGCTAGGAGCGACTGCACAAACTGCGAAGGATGCTGCACCTTGGCTGGTCGCCGCGCAACCCGCCAACCGCCCAGCCTCTCCCGGAAGGAGCGCACTTGCCGCACACGTCGCCAGAGCAGCGCGATCACCGCCAGCCCGACTCACGCAATCTATCGCTTGCTGCGATTTTTGATCAACGAGGCCGTTCGTGCAGTTCGCAACCAAACTGCCTGCGCTGCCTGCGCTCTGGACACAGTTGTACACTTTTTGGGCGTCTGCCAATCGAGGGTCGACCGCGCCGACGCACTTCACAGGATCGACCTTGCTCCCGGATTGCTGCGCCAGGCAAACCGAAACTTCACCCACAGTTCCCCCTACGTGCTTGGCAGCGCACTTCGCAAGGCCCGAGGGGGCCGTACCCGCATTACTGACGCACATGGCCGTTTCCAGCGCATACGTGTAATTGGGGCGATCCTTCACCAGACATCGGCTTAGCGCCGTCGGATTGGAGCCTGCTTTCTGGACGCAGCCGGCCATATCCGCAATCTCTTGAGCGTTCGCAGGCAGCGCACCGCACCCACCCAGCGCCGCCGCTGGATCGCCACCCTTTGTCAAAAGGCAGACCGCCAGGTCCTGTGACTCTGGTGGCAAGATCTTGTTCCCGCACGTTCGCACCAGTGCGACCGGGTCCTTCGCCGCGCCCTTGGCGCACGTTCGCAATTCACTTACAGCCGCAAAGCGCGAATCCGTCTTTCCTAAGCATTCTTCAAATGAAGTCGCTGACTTCTTGCCCGAAGCTAAACATGCCCCCAGTGCCGCACCAACGCTACCGGTCTCGGGTGCTATGCAGGCCGACAATTTTGTCGGATCGTTTCCGGCCGCCTTTCCACAGTCGGCGATTTGCAATAACTCCTGGCCACCCGAGACTTCCTGAACCGCGCAGCGTTTGAGCTTTCCGGGATCACTGCCGGCCTCAAGAGCACACTTTGCCCGAACATCCGTTCGAATCTCGATCTCCGGCAAGCACCGGCGGACAAACTGCTCCTGGGAAGTAACATCGACCGTGCAGCTTTGAAACTTTTGCATTTGTTGGAGGGCGATGTTCGTTTCGGCGGAAAAGCATGCGGACATCGTCGAGAACGTTCCATCTGACTTATCTAGGCACTGAAGCGTTTTTTCGGCGGATTCGCCGCCAGGCCCAACCATAGAGATGGAGGACTGTCGAATACAAGCCGCAACGGCAGACGCAGATCCTTTCTGCATGCAATCGAGCGCGGCACGTTGCGCAGGCGTGAAAAGGCGCGGCAGCATGCATTGTTGCAACCTTGTCTGGTCGCCCTGAGCCTGGCCGACGCAAGCGCTTAGGTCTGCGTCGGTGATATTGAAGTAGTTAGATACTTCCAGGGACAGGGGCGTGACTGCGGACAGCCCCCGCCGCGCTATCAATAGGGCGCCTTCCGGCGTATCAGGAATTGCGACGCACTCCTCACCGGCCTTGATTCCACTATTGTCCGCACCATCGCTAGTGCCAAGGCATGCAGTGAGCGTCTGCGGAGTGACCCAGGCCCGCGCGCAGGCACGCATATCGCCCATCGTTACACTGCCATCGCGAAAACAATTTTGAACGCGGATGCGAAACTCGCGCGCCTCCGCTGTAAGTTGCTTATCATCTGCGGTCCAACCGAACGCGTCGGCAGCAGCAAGGGTGAGCTTAATGGGGCTCGCGGTCAAATTTAGCCGCTCAGCCAAGACTGCCGCCTGCTGGGCCTGTTCCGCGGAAGCGTGCGCCGCTATGGCGACTTGCCAGGGATCGCCGCTCTGTCTCGGTGGAAAAAGCGCGATGTGTATACCGGGAAAGTGTTGACGAATCTTGGCCGCGAGGGCGTTGCCCTCGTCCTCAGTCGCAGCGCTCCCTACAAAGGCAAACTGACTTGGCTCAGAAGAATTGCCGGGTGAAGGCGGCAAGAGAAAATTCGGATATTCCGCCATCGCAATGGAGGGAGGATAAACATTGTAAGGACGCGGTCGAACCGAACGTCCGGGGGGTAATCGCCGGACGAAGGCATCCCGCTGGCGCCACGCGGTTCGTGCGTATCCAGCATGCTGCTTCGCTTCTTCCCGAGAAGCATACGCGGCAGAAACGACAGTCCAATATGCCTGGAGGCGATAGTAAGGCGGGTAGACTGCGACATCAGCTCCAATGTCTCGGCGCCGCAGATCGCGAAGATGACGCATTGCTCCGGGCGCGGTTTTGAATGAGCCAACGACCGTGAAGTAAGAATTACCTTCTGTCTGTGGGCTGGAGCTCGCGTGCAAGGCAGGGGGCGGTTGAACCGGATTGGGTTTTGCGTGTGCACTAGCTGCGTGAACCTGTCGTTTGTTTGTTACCGCTGCGGCCCGCTCTGCAGTCAACCGTGGCCACAGACAAAGGCTTGTGACGGCAATGCCGAACGCAGCAATCCGAGTAAATGTCCGCCGTGTGACGAACATCCGCTAGACTCCTCTTTAGGAAAGGAACCCAACAACAGGGGAAGAAGCGAAACTATACACCAAAGTGAGCACCAAAGTGTAAACATTAAAGATAAAAAATATCGATAAGTTGGATGACTGGAGCGTTGCCCCAGATGAACTGTCATTACGAATGGCTTCAAAGGAATCAAAAGCAGATATATAATCCAACCTACTTTTCCGGGCCGCGAAGGTCCGTTAGAGCATCAGGATTTCTTCCTTGATGTAATGGGCCTCAACTTTCTCAAGGAGAGAATATGAAACTTGCATGTTTGCTTCTAGGCACGTATATGCTCCTGCCATCCGCACTCCTGCTGGGAAGGTCGTCAAATAAACCAGGCGACACAGCGAACGATTACGACTTCCTGCAGGAAGGCCCGCTCTATCCTACTCAAGGGCCTTCAGAGCGCAAAGCCTGCAGCGTGTATTACAAAGGGCATGAAGAGGCCCTCGCGAACGCGCACAACTGCAAGGACACGGGACAATCGAGTGCTTGCGGCGGTCCAGATCAATGCTCCTGTGCGAGCAACCAGCGACTGGTGCAATACAGTTGCAATGAAGGGACCTTTAATGTCTGTGAGGCCAAGTTCCCGGACGGTACGCTCAGATGTCGATAGACAGGTAAGAGAGTCGGAAACTAGCAACAGGGTCACGCCAAACTCGCTACCCGCGAGTTTTGACATTATGGGAGGATGGCCGGCTAACCGGAATGTAACTTGTCCTGGATTGGACGCAATAAACGCCCAACTTTCTACAATAAGGTAAGCGCGATTTGTGACTGCGGCAGAGCCATTCCGCGATCACAGAGCTTTCGCCACTTCGATTGCGGTTCCGAGTTGGGTGTCTCTTCCTTGCTTCAACGCTTCCCGCGAGAGTTCAATAGAAAACTTCGGCGCAATGCCATTGTTCTCCAGCATCCGTCCTTGCCACGTCAGATAGGCGGCAACCGGGAGGCCTAGAATGTACCCGTGGCCAACCTTGTATGCGCTGCCACTGAGTAGACGACCGGGCGTTTTCGTTCCCACGATGGTTGCCAGATTATTTTCCTCCGCAAACGCCGACACCATCTCGCCAGCGCTCGCGGTGTGTTCATTTACCAGCAGCACGACTCGACCGTGGAATCTCTGCTGGCCAAGTCCTTCGGTGACCACGAGAATGGATTTTTCAACGAAGGCATATCGGGCAGCTAACCAGATGAGAGTCGCCTTGTGGGACGGAATCCGTCCGAATCGGGTCAGTTCCTCGCGACGATAGCCGCGCTCGCGACGTTTCCGCGTGAGACTGTAGCCCACTTCAAGCTTTCCGGGGGTCAAATAGCTCATCAAGCGTAGTCCGCCGATTCCCCCGCCAGTATTGCCGCGCAGATCGACGATGAGCCGACCGCATCCGTCGAGTGCGGCGATACCTCGGTCGATGTCCTTCGCTACGTCGATACCGATGGCTCCCGGAAACATTGCGACTCTCAGCAATCCAATTTCATCGCTGAGCCTCTCGGTAGTGACGGCCTGCGGCGCCGTAACTGGGTGCTTCTGGGACTTTGGCATCGGCAATTGAACATTGACCTTCTGCACTGCGCCGTGGAGCTTTTCAATAAGAAGAGTCGCGGATTCGCCAACAGAGAACGTCAGGTCATTTGGTGGCCGAACTTCTTGTCCACCGCATTCGAGCAACAGATCGCCCGGCCGTATGCCGACTGCGAAAGCTGGTCCCCCTTGATGTACGTCTTGGAACATCCAGCGCTCACTTCCGTTTACACCGATACGCTGCAGAGTCGCGTTGATCGCGTGGCGAGCTGGAATATTCCGCATCCCCGCATGGCGAAACCCGGTGTGACTGGTCTTGAGCTCGGTAACTAGCTTGTGGACTTCTTTCTCGAAAGCCTCTGGTTCAGTACAAGCAAGAATCTGATTCCTGCGGCCCCGAGTCAAAGCAGTCCAATCCACTCCGTTCATACCCGGATTGAAATGCTTTTTCTCCACCAATCGGCAGACTTTGTCGAAAATCTTCGTGCGTTCGTCGAGAGTGAGATTCATTGTTGTCTTATGCCAATCGGCGTCGAGGTCTCGCCCACGGCGATGAATGCCGCCCAATAGAATGGGCTCACCTGGTCATATTTCGCGAGCAGGTCAAGCTTCGCGTTTCGCAAAGCAGCACTGGTATCTTCGCCCAGAGCCAAGTGCCGATAGAATTGTTCCATCAACGCACTGGCGAATGTGTCGTCCGCACTCCACAGGCTTGCTACAACCGATTTCGACCCAGCTACCAGAAATGCTTCCACCAAGTTGCTGATGCCCTCTTGACCCTGCAGTTTACCAACCCCACTGTCACAAGCAGAAAGAGTCGTGAGTTCGGCATTCAATCGCAGTCTTATGATCTCCCGCACTTGCAGCAAACCGTCATCAGTCGATTGTGGGTCGGTACCCAACACCAGCGCTGACCGTTCTGGGTACTGCGTGTCCGCGAATCCATGGACAGCTAAATGCAAGATGCGAAACTGATCAAGTGGTTGCTTCTTAAATCCAGTTTCCGTGGCATCCTTGCCAAGCAACATTACAGAGTCCGATCCAACAATTTTACCGATTTCCTCGAGCTCTGCTCGCGTCTCTGGAAGGTCGTGAAGGCTCATCCCGGAGAGATCCGCAATTCCGCGCTCAATCCGGCCACGAATAGAGGTGGGCGGCGGGATTCTCCGTCCCGCGCCGCCTTGGTTCTCGTATTCGACATCACCGACTGCGAGCAGGGGTTTGGGAGCTGGTTTCTGTTTCTCTGTGTGGCGAAGGGTGTTCAAAATCGTGCCGGAAGGCACGTAGCTTATGACGCGCGACTTCAGAAGATACTCGCCCTGAGCATCGCGAAGCACGTCAAACGGAAGCAGGTTCAATATTGCATCCGGTGCGATGATGAAGCGTGTAGCTGTGGCTGCTTCCGGGACGGGCTTCACGAGCATCGCGTAGAGTCGCTTTGAAAGTTCAGCGCCGGTACCCTTGGTGCGAATTTCGCCGACAAATTGCTGGCTAAGATTCTCGATCTCCTTGCGTCCTGCCGGTAGCACTCGGACGTATGCCCCTTTTTGAGAAATCACGACGCAGAAGGAACTCGGTTCGTCCAGAACGTATTCCAGAAGTACTTCGTCTGGTTTCAGGACTTCTTGGACCTTCGACAGTGACGCAGGTTGCAACGGCAGGCCATGGCCGGGAGCATCCTCTTTTGTCCAGGCCAGCCCAAGCCGTCGCTCATATTCGACCAGTCTATCCATCAGTTGCTCGCGCTTTTCTGCGCTGTTGGTTTGCATCAGTTGCACTTGGAGACCCGCAAGGTCGGTCTCCAGCGATGCTGTCTGCCCAGACTCGGCCGTCGGAAACCCCTTCCTATCTTCGAGGGCCAAAGCCAGAGTCCGTCCGCGCACCCGTTCCAAAACGTGGAAAGCACCTGGCACATCGCCGCTCTTGGTGACCAGTTCAAAATGCTGCAAGTACGTTTGACTCATCGAAGCAGCAACCGAACTATTCCAATACGGCTCATCCACGCTGATTAACATGCTCTCAATCACGTCTTCGGCCTGTTCGTAAAGAGCATTTGCTTCGATAACGCGCCCGCGGCGAGCTTTCAGATCGGCAAGGATGGTCAGGTTGCGGGGCACATAGTAACGATCGCCAACACGTTGGCTCGCGTCTAGGCCATCCGTAGCACGTTCCTCCGCCGTGGGGAGATCGCCGGCATCGCGGTAAAGCGTCGCCAACTCGAACATGGCGTCGGCCTCCATTCGAAAGAATTGCACTCGCTTTGAGAATTGGGCGGCACTTTCCAAGTCGGCGATGGCCTCTTTCCTGTCCCCTCTTTGCGAAGCCAGCCTTCCAAGCAAGATCGACAGCTCTGCTTCATGACCTCGCTTCTGTTGTGATTGCGCTTTACCGAGTGCGTCGTCAAGTACCGCTTTTGCCTCGTCTGGTTTCCCCAAGGCGACCAGAGCTCGTGCTTTCCCCTCATATGCCATGAAGGGCAGACCCGAGTCTTTCTCCGCATCAGCAAGCTTGATTGCTCTCTCGAAAAATCTGAGGGCCTCAGTATGACGATTCACCTCTTCGAAGCCTCTGCCTATCAATTCCAAGAACCTGATCTGACCACCTGTGTCGCCGCTGGCCATCGTCGAGAGCAAGGCGCTGCCTAGCAGCCGCGCGGCTCGTCCTGGATTTCCCTCAAGGAAGGCGATCAGCCCCAATTCGCCCGAAGCCCGATTTGCCCATTGCTTTTCGCCCAACACATTCGCGATCTCCTGGGCTTCCAGCCAATCTCGCTTCGTAGCTCGATAATCGATCTCGATGTCGGTATATCCCTTCGCGATCAAGCACCAAAGCCGCAGTTTTTTGTCATTCTCCACGATGGGATTCTGTAGCTGTTCGTTCAGGAACCGTGAAAGGTCAACAAACGACATCGTCTCAGCTTCTGATCTGAGGCGGCCCACCTTGGCGTGAAGTTCGCTCCGTGTGTCGCCGCGCTCCGAGAATAGTTTCTCGGCTCTGGCATAGAGCGGTGCGGCGGCGGGCCCGTTATTTAACCAGTAGAAGTGATCGGCGACGCCAAGTAACGCCTGGGGATCGGTGGGCTGTTGGAGGACCGCGGAGTCAATGCGAAAACCAGCCTCATTGCCTGAAACGGTTCGGTAGTGGCGAGTGTAGGCGTAGTAAGAGCAGATTGTCAGCAACACCACGACCGGAGCGGCTACAAAGCCGACCCATCCTGGGAACCGTCTGCCCATTGAGAAACCACGCAAATGAGGAATCCACAAAGTGGTAGCGACGAGGCGGCGTAAAGCAGCGGAGATGCAGATTAGAACCCAAAACCTTCCCAATAGTTTCTCATCAGGCAATGAAAAACAAAAGGCGGTTTTGCTCGAAACTGCGCCTCGGGCAAGCGTTTTGGCGAAAGCGACCTTTCGGCGTCAATTGACCAATTGACAGTGGTGGTCAAACTACAAACGCTTCGCACGGTTGGCCGGAATTTCGGACAGTGGCGCATTATGGCTGTGTACGCCTAAGAGAGCCATGAAAGCTTACAATATGGTGGCAAGCTGAGGGGGTAGTGAGCCGCCCGTCGTAGCGCAGCACAGCTCCGGGCGGCTCTTTGCGTCTGACGGGAACCATTAAACGTTGAATCCTCCGCTGATTCGTGTCGAGCCGGATTGTTAAAAAAAGTCCTGCAACGAGAAGAAGAGCCCGTCGGGTGAATTTTGGCTGAAAGTTGATAAAGTGGGAGATTATGAGTAAGAGCGCGCTTCTCGACAAATTGAAGGGTTACACCCGCACGTTCGTGGTTCATTCGAATACCAGCCCCTACGCGGCAGCGGCGGCGATGGGTGCAGCAATGGGGCGCAGTCAGGCGCGCGGTCCTTACTTCCATCTCGCAGGAGAGCATATGTCTGGCGTCCAGTCTGAGGCTGGCACAGGTGGCGCTTGCGAATTGGCCCCGAGCAATCTGAAGGTGGATTTCAGAGGCGACTGGGCAGAATTTCTTCGTCAAAAGGGAATGGCGATCTGCGGGTTGAAATATGACGAATCGCGCGCATTGGAAGAGAACACGATGCGGTATCTCAATGCGCAAAGAAGAATTCCAATCACCGCACGAAGGGCGGTGCATGAATCACGGGAGGTCTCTGTCCCTCAAGAGTATGAAGCGGATTATTTAGCGTTGAAGTCGCTTATAGGGTCGGGTGGGGACTTGAAACCGTATTTGAGCCGAGACATTCTCAAAAGGAAACGTCCGGACAAGAATGACGGGGCACTCAACGCGTGGGGGATACAACACCTGCACTTTCGGCCTGAAGGAACCGCACACATTCTGCTTTGCAGGATTACGGACACAGATGTGTTTGTTGTACAAGCGTTGCCGCACGATTATGACGTGTGGGTAGATACATCGCTGTTGCAAATTCTCCATGACAATTGGCCGGAGGAAATAGCCCCTGGTAAATTGCATGGCGTTCCCGGTGAAGCAATGCCATCTAGTGAGAGGCTTAGTCTGCGTAATCAAAACGCGAATTTCCCCACCACCATGAGAGATGGTACGGTTTACCTGGCACCGGGCGGAGGGCTGACGGCGTCGGGGGATTGTTCGGAGGACAGAACGGACTGCGACAAGATATTTGCCGAGTTAGCGTATTGGCAAGAACTAGTGAGTAGCAACGCGGCCCGCTTCCGCGCGGCTCTCAGTTGGCCCGTATCCCAAGAGCTTTCGATAAGAATGACTTTTGAGGATCGGGAATGTTGTCTTTACGAACCGACGACTGGAACCAGGCTCTCGCTTACCCTCGACAAGCTGAACCGCGTTGAGGAATACTCGGGCTAGGAATTCGGGGGAAAAACAAAAATGACAACGACCACATATCGAACAGAAGAAATTCGCGGTTCACTGGTAAACAATCAAGGGATCTCTAGCGACGTGATGCTTGACTTGGAAATCGCGCAGTTGCATGGTGACCAAGGTATTGACGATGAGGCGGTCGCTCACGTTTCGATCACGTTTGGTGTTCGGGTTCCGGCTGATGGGTCTTACACTCTTCACTATATATTCCACAATAGGCCGTACCAGGAGCAGGTGCAGGTCAAAGGTCAAAGGATGATTGGTGGCATATGCCGATAGACATAACGGATTATGTTTCGAGTTTGGAGCAGGACCCGTTTTGGCAGGCGACTGTAACCAATGAACAAGGACACTTAGGTGTCATCATGCGTGGGCATCCCGGTGCACCCTACGAAACTGGTTATTACATCGAACCCGAGCGGCGATACCCTTATGTGCTCAAGGGAATCACGGATTTGTTTTCGTCTGGCAAATTCAAGCTGGTGAAGGGCAGCATCCCAACAACGGAGAACCCACCAAAGCCCGAGCAACTGCGCGCGTTGCTCGAAGGCCGAGGATGGAAAGTTGAATACGAATGGCAGCTAGATGGCTGGCATTTTGCTCTCACAAGTCGCCCGGATCAACCGCGAAACATTGTCATCTTTGAGCAGGAAGTGTTCGATGATTGGACTTCTAAAGAGATTCTTCACCGGCTTGAACGTCACAATTGGGAAATGGTAGTCGGAACAAACCAAGGTAAGAACATTCTGTACTATTCGAACCGAGGCTTTCGATCAAAGGCCGCGTGAGCCGAACCGTAGCCTGAGCAGAGCGGCTTGTCCTCAGTTCTTCTACTGCGAGAAGTTCTTCAATTGTGCCGTCTCCTGGAAAGCCGCCTCACGCGAAGGGCCGCAGCTTCAACGGTCAGAGTTGTAGACCATTGACACCGCTGCGCCAAGGCCGTCGATCCCAAAAAAATGGCGGAGTGCAAGCCAGCACTACGCCAGAAACTTAGAGCGCTTGGCCTATGCCGCCGTTTTTCGGGCCTTCGGCTTTGCCTTAGCCTTCGACTTTTTATCTCGTTTTGCAACAAGTTCCGCTGCGACGGCCTTTTGGAGTTTCTCAATATCGACGCGATAGCGTTTGGCGGCGTCCATGAGAACGTCGTCGCGGCTTCCGTTGGATCGCTGATAAGCCGAATCCAAGAGGCTGATTTCCAGAAGCAGTTTGCAGAAGTCGGCCTCGTCGTATGTTGCGACTTGTTTGGCTAGAAGTTCCTGTGCCGACGCAGAGTCCTTCTTCGCCTCTATTTTGTGCCGCTTCGCCAGAGCCGGAACTTGGCTGTAGGAGAGATGGCCGATCAGGTGGTGAGCAACCGCCAGCAAGTCTGCCTTCTTTAACGGAGCCGAGACGCGTTGAAGGATGGTAGCCAAGATACGATGGCGAGTCGTAATGGCCAGTTTCTCCTTTTCGATGCGCCTCCGTTCTTCTGCCCGCTCCCGCTCGACTTGCTGCGGAGACGGTGTGTTGGGATGGTGGACACGGCAGGTCGGATCGGCACAAACCTTGACGACCTGTCCGCGCTTGCCGCCGTCCATGACGATAGCCTCGCTCATCTTGTCACAGGGTTTCTGAACGGGTGAGAGCTTGGTGCTTGCGCCGTTCGTCTTGGGTTTCTTGATCTCCAACTCGACATACTGATTCCGTCCCAAGGGAGTGCCTTCGCGGGAATTCCACGCCGCCGAAATCTGGATTAGCTGCGGTTTGGTTTCCAGAGTCTTTTTCACGGAAGCGTCAATCTTGGCCCGAAAACAGTCGGGCGACGTGCATGAATCTTTACGCACGTCGGGAAAAAGTAGTTTGTTGAAACCAGTTCGCTTCGGACAGTTGACGCACGAACCTGCTTCGGGAACGAGTGTCTCATCCTGCTTGTCAAACGGCGCAGAGGCCAGTTGTAGCAAGATGTTCGATTCAATCCACGCGGCCAACTCGCGGACTGGAATCAGGACTTGGCTGTTGCCTTCGCTTGTCCACAAGCCCCGAAAAGCAGCCGAGAATGCCTCCTGCTGTTGCGAGGCCGGGAGTTTGGCGATCAGCAATGCATGGCCGATGGTGATCTGGTCCTTCAGGAATGCCTCGGCCACAGGCGGTATGAGGTCAGCGAGTCTGATACGACCATAGACATACGCCTCGCTTTTTCCAGCGCGTGAAGCGATGGTGGCGATGGTGTAGGCAGGCTCCCCGAGTTCCAAAAGTGATTTGAACCCCAGAGCTTCCTCAAGCGGGTGGATGTCCTCGCGTTGCAGGTTCTCAACGCACTGGGCCTCGATGGCCTCGGCATCGGTTAGCTTGACTACGCGGACGGGAAGCCTTTCGAGTTCCGCCAGTTTCGCCGCTCTGAGGCGCCGCGCCCCGGCTACAACCTCGTACTTGCTTTCTTCCAGTTCGCGCACCAAAAGAGGGGCCAGAATCCCTTGCGTCTTGAAGCTGGCGGCCAGTTCTTCAAGGCTTTTTGCATCAAAGCGTTTGCGGGGATTGGTGGCGGACTCCGCAAGCGCGGTGATGGGAACGCTGCGGTATTCGTGATTGTTGACTGCATTTTGCGTACTCGGCATGATCTTTTCTCCTCTCATGTGTCTTTGGTTAGGTGTTCGTGGACTCAGCGCACACGTCGGGCGTAAAAACCAAACGGTGCAGGCGTTGGCATGTTATGCGGCTGCCGCGAGTGCCGCTGGCTCGGGGGCAATGCCCCCGAGGATCACGGCAGCGGTTTGTTGAACGGCTTCCAAGCTCTCGCGCAGGAGATTGGCGTCTCCGTGCCAAAGCTGGATGTAGTCCTGGGACGCGGTTCCGTTCTGTAGTCCGACTGATTGGCAAACCACGAAGGCCACGGCTTCGGCCTCGGTCTCGCGGACTTGCTTGGTGGTCAGGGTGCGGCGGTCGCCACGATGCAACATTTCGTGGGCGATCTCGTGTACGAGCGTCGAAAACTCCTCGGCTGGCTGCATCCCTGAAAGCAGCGTGATCTTTCCGCCGTGCGAAAGACCTTTTGCGGGAGCAATTCGCTCGGAGTAACTAAGCTCGACGCTTTGCGATTCCACGAACTTGAACAGCCGTTCGCGGTAGCCGCTCACGTCGCCGTTTACTTCCGTCAGGGTGGGGAGTTCTTTGCCTTCGGTTTGGCTGACATCGAAAACGTAGACGGCCCGAAATCCGTAAAGCGTCCGCTGACCTTCCGTGGTTGCGTCTTCACTCAGTTCGTCGGTCGCTGTATCCTTCGCGCTTCTTCTTCCGACCATCGGGGCGAGAATGAAAATGCCTTTTTCTCCCCGTTTAACGAAGCGGCCAAGCGAGTTCCATGTCCGAAGTCCGGCAACGTTGGTAGCATCGGGCTTCTGCCGTGCGATGAGCAT
>Ga0335072_10006715_pt1 | contig 16802 bp, 17 predicted proteins | sample Lox_Sample_21_FD_206725 | JGI IMG/M metagenome (GOLD analysis project Ga0335072, IMG submission 206725) | Soil microbial communities from Loxahatchee National Wildlife Refuge, Florida, United States - Lox_Sample_2.1 | ecosystem: Environmental > Terrestrial > Soil > Wetlands | place: USA...
GCGCTAACTTCCTTAACAACTTCCAGAACTTCATCCTGTTTCTGGCTTATTTCCTCATCCCGTGGACCGCGATTAACCTCGTCGATTTCTACCTGGTCCGCAAGGAGCAATACGACATCGACGCGATCTTTGACCCGGCTGGGGTGTACGGCAAGTTCAACTGGCGGGCGATCAGCTCCTACCTGATCGGGATTGCCGTGGAGATCCCGTTCATGTCCACCACTTTCTATACCGGACCGATGGTCGCCCACCTCGGCGGCGCCGACGTCTCCTGGATCATCGGGCTGATCGTTGCCTCAGGTCTTTACTACCTGACAATGCGTCCGGTCGTCGGGCGTCAGGCGGCTGTCTCGATCTAGCCGCCACGCCGCCCGCCGCCCGCCGCCTGCCGCGCCTGCCGCCGACTCCGCCGGTAAGAGCCGGCCGACATCGACGACGGCCTGCGCAAAGGCCCGGGGCGCTTCTTGCGGCACATTGTGGCCGACGTTGAGTTTCCGGTGCTCGTACTTGCCGGTGAAGTGGTGTCGATACGACGCACCGTTCCCCGGAGCCGTGAACGGGTCGTGCTCGCCGTCTACGGTGATCGTTGGCACCCCGATAACAGGGGACTTCTGGAGTTTGCTCTCGATGCTGGCGTACTGGGGTTCACTTGGGTACAGGCCTTGCCGCCAGCGGTAATTGCCGATCACGATCCTGACGTAATCCGGGTTGTTAAACGCTGCCGCCGTCTGGTTGTACGTGGCCGGCGAGAATTTCCAGGTCGGCGAGTTGAACTTCCAGATGAACAAACCGAGCTGGTGCCGATATTTAGTGAGACCCCGGACACCCCGTTCCGTATCGAAGTAGTACTGGTACCACCAGGCGTTCTCGGCGGCGGGCGGGAGCGGCTGCTTCTCGGCGGCCAGGTTCGTGATCAGGTAGCCTCCCACCGACACCAGTCCCCTGACCCGGTGCGGCCACAGCGCGGCGATGATGTCACCGGTCCGGGAGCCCCAGTCATACCCGGCGAGGATCGCACTATCGATCTTGAGCGCATCCATCAGCGCGAGGACGTCGAGAGCGAACGCTGCCTGATCGACATTCCGGGGCGTCGAGGCTGACCGGAACGTGGTCGTCCCGTAGCCGCGGAAATACGGCACGATCACGCGGTGGCCAGCCGCCGCCAGCAGCGGCGCAACCTCGACATAGCTATGAATGTCGTAAGGGAAGCCGTGCATCAGAACAACAGGCCGGCCATCAGCCGGGCCAGCCTCGACGTAGCCGACATCGAGTACCCCGGCGGTTATCTGCTTCACCGGGCCGAACGACGTCCGGGCCGGCGATGCCGCGGCTACTCCTGCTCCCCCGGCAGTGCCGCCTGCGCCGGCCGCCGCGCGTTTCGGGCTAGTCTGCGGGTTCGTGCACGCCGTCAGACCAAACTGGGCAGCACCTATCGCAACGGCCGCGGCGCCAGCTGTGCCGAGAAAACGGCGGCGGTCCGAGATGATTTCGGCAGGCATGTCACTTCTGGAAGGCAGCGGTCATCGCTCCGCTCAGCTTCGTATGGCAGCTCATTGCTGATATTCCGGCGCTGCGGCAACATCAACACCAAGGGCGTCCCAGCATTGAGCCTCGAGGTGAAGGTTCCGGGACGGTGCCTAACGAAACGAACTGCTGACCGCCGTCAATGTCGTAGGTAGCGCCGGTGAGCGCCGTGTTTGTCATGATATGGACGGCGAGCCCGGCGACGTCGGCAGGGCCGACGACGCGACCGATGGGGAGCGTTGCTCGCAGCTCAGCGCGGCGCTCCTCAAGGCGGTCCCCTAGCAGCGACGCTGACAGCGCGGTATCGACGAAGCCGGCGGCGATGAGGTTCACGCGCACCGGTGCGAGCTCCAGTGCGAGCGCCGCGGTGAACGGAGGCAGCGCTGCGGTCACGGCCGCCGCGATCCCGAGGCCTGGACTGACGCGCCTGGCGCCGGTGCCGCCGATGAGCAGCAGCGTGCCCGCCGGCCTTATCTTGACGGCCGCGTTGCGCGCGACCTCGAGCGCTAGCACCACGCGGTCGCTGATCGCATGGCGCACCTGGGACGCGTCCATCTCAAGCATTGGTCCATAACGCGGGCCGCCGGCGGTGACCATCACGTGGTCGATCGGCGCCTGCAGGTCCTGGAAGAACTTCCGCAGGGCAGCCGCATCGTTGGCGTCGAAGGCCGCAGTGCGTTGTGCGCCGAGTTCTGCCGCCGCTTGCTCGAGCCGGACGGGATTCCGGCCGGCGAGCACGACGTCGGCGCCCTCGGCACGGGCGTGTCGAGCTGTCTCAAGCCCGATTCCAGAGCTGCCGCCGATCACGACAACGGTCTGTCCGGCCAGTTGCGGTTTCTGCTGGGCGGTAACCGGCGTTCCCGCGCTGGTCATGATCGCTCCGATGATTGGTGTCGGTGACCCGGCTCCCTTGCCATGCGAGGATCCCCCGCGACGGGGTCATCGACACGAGCCATGGGTATGCGATCAAGATGCCCGCTGGGCAGGTTGGGCCGGCGACCCGAAGTCGATCGCCGCCACCTGGAAGGAGAAATGGGATGACGCGCACGCCGCAGGAGGTATTTGCCCATCACGGCCCGGCGCTGGGTGCCGGGGACCTTGATGAGATAGTGACCGACTTCGCCGATGACGCGATAGTGATCACGCCGGCGGGAGTGAAGCATGGCAAGGACGGTGTCCGGGAAGCGTTTGCCGAGCTGCTCGCGGACCTGCCGGACGCGACCTGGAACCTGAAGAAGCAGACCTTCGCCGATGACGTCCTGCTGCTGGAGTGGGCCGCTGATGCCGTCGGGGCCCGCGTCGACGATGGCGTCGACACGATGGTGTTCCGTGACGGTCAGATCCGGGCGCAGACCGTCAGTTACACCCTGCAGGGCAAGGGCTGACTAGCCCCGGTCGGCGTCCTGAATGGCGCCCGCCAGCACCGTGATCACCATCTTGCGGACGGCTTCAGTGTTTGCTGGCGCGCCAGTCCGGTCGGCGAACAGCAGGTGCGCGGCACCGATCAGGGTGGGAGCGAGCGTGCCGACGTCGGCATCGGCCGCGATGCGGCCGAGGTCGCGCTCCGCGGTGAGGTAGTCGACGACCATCGCCACGGCTTCACTCAGGAGGGGAACGCCCGCTGGCCACGCGCGGCGCAGCCGGACGCGCAGCTCAAACCGGAACGTGACAAGGGCGACCATCGCCACGGCGACTGAGCTGAACAGGACTGTCAGCGCGCCAGTGAGGTTATCGGTGATCGTGCCGGTCCCGGCGGCTTCGCGGAGGCCGACGGCCTGGGCGTCCATCCGGTCCTTGCGGTCCAGCACTAGCTCTGCGAGGAAGGCGTCGAAGTCGTCGAAATGCCGGTACAGGACACCTTTGGCGCAGCCTGCCTCGAGGGTCACGGCCCGGCTGGTCAGGGCGTTCGGCCCGTCTCTGGTCAGGACGCGCTCGGCCGCGTCGAACAGCTGGTCGCGCACGTCGCGGATGTGCACCCCGGTTGGCACCGTGCAGCCTTTCTCGCCATGGTGATGCCCGTCTCCGTCGACAAGCGGGCCGTCGACAAGTGGGCAGCCGCCCACTATGGTGGGCGTATGCCCACTATAGAACCCGAGCGATCCGGTCCACCGCCCTCCGATCTCAAGCCCCATCAGTTCCGGCAGGTCGCCGAGTCATTCGGTGCCGATGCCGAGCGCTACGACCGGACCCGGCCGCCCTATCCCGACGCCATGGTGGACCGGATCATCGAGGTCAGCCCCGGACCGGATGTCGCGGACGTTGGCTGCGGCACTGGCACGGCAGCCCGGCAGTTCCAGGCGGCCGGCTGCAAGGTGCTCGGCGTCGAGCCGGACGCGCGGATGGCGGATTTCGCGCGGCGCAGCGGTGTCGAGGTGGATGTCGCGACGTTCGAGGCCTGGGAGCCGGCCGGCCGGCAATTCGACGCCGTCATCGCCGGCACGGCCTGGCACTGGGTGGACCCCGTTGCCGGAGCGGCCAAGGCGGCGCAGGTGCTGCGGCCGGGCGGGCGGCTAGCGCCGTTCCACCATGTATTCCAGGCGCCGCCTGAGCTGGCGGGCGCCGCTGCCAGGGCCTACCGGCAGGTGGCGCCAGACTCGCCGTTCAACCGCAGCAGCCGGCCCAGCGGGTCGGCCCTGGATCTCTACCAGCCGCTGTTCGCCAAGATCGCCGACGGGATCCGGCAAGCCGGCGGGTTCAGTGAACCGGAGCAGTGGCGCTTCGACTGGGAGCGCACTTACAGCCGCGACGAGTGGCTGGACCAGCTACCCACTCTCGGCAGCCTCACCCAGCTCCCCTCCGACAAGGTGGCACAGGTCCTCGCCGAGGTCGGGGCCGCGATCGACGCGATTGGCGGCAGTTTCACGATGACCTACGCCACCGTTGTGGTCACCGCCGCGCGCGCCGATCGCCGACCTTAGACGTTGTCGACCCTTAGACGTTATTGACGGCCTAGACGTTCAGGTCATCGCCCGCTGGTAGCTGCGGGTTCCCCACCACATCGCGAGCGCCGCCGCCGCGCCGGTCACGAGGAAGCCGGTTCCGACGGCGGTGGTCGTAATGGTCCCGGCCGCTAGGTCGCGTGCTGCCTGGACGGTGTAGTACATCGGATTCAGGTGACCAAGGACACGTAGCCAGTCCGGTCCGAGCGACAGTGGCAGCAGGATGCCGGACAGCAGCGTGAGCGGGAGCTGCACACCTGTGACGACGGCGGCGAGGCTCCCGATCTGCTTCAGGCTGATGCCCAGTGCCGCTGACGTCGCGGAGCACGCAGCGGTGAGCAAGGCAAGCAAGACGAGGATCAGCGCGAGCCCGTCCCAGTGCGCGGTGAACCCGAATCCGATGGCGATCCCGATCACCACGATGCCTGGCACTACGAACATGGCTACGTCGCGCAGGACGGCGCCAAGCAGGAGCGCAAAGCGGCTTGCCGGAGTGACCCGAAGCCGCTCGATCACGCCCGAGTCCAGTTCCCAGATCACGACCCACCCGGCACCCATGCCGGCTCCGAAGGCCATCAGGGCCAGGATCCCTGGCACGAACACATTGAGCACATGCCCGGCCGGCAGGCTGGGGCCGCCCGCAACTGACCGGAGCAGCGGCTCGAACAGCGCCAGGTACAGCAGCGGAGTGCTGAGCCCCGTGATGATCCACACCGGCTGGCGCAGCGTCTCCAGCAACTTACGGCGGAACAACAGCCCGGACTGCAGCGCGAACGTCATGCCGCCACCTGCTCTCCGGCCGGCCGCTCTGTAGCGGGCCCACCGGTCGGCCCGCCCGCATCGCGCAGCGACCGGCCGGTCTCGTGCAGGAACACATCGTCGAGCGACGGCTGGGCGAGCGCAGCTGCGCGGACCGCGATGCCGCTGCCGGCCAGCGCGGCGAAGACTGCTGCCATCGACCTGGTCGCGTCAGTGACCGCCAGGCGGATGCTGCCGTCCTCGATTCGCGTGCTGCGGACCAAGGGGATGCCTGCCAGTTCGCGTTCCAGCGACTCAAGGCTGTCTGGCGGCCCGGATGGCGTGATGGAGATCGTGTCGCCGGAGTACCGCTGTTTCAGCTGCGCCGGCGTGCCCTCGGCGATAACGCGCCCGCGGTCGATGATGGCCAGCCGGTCGCTCAGCTGGTCGGCCTCATCCAGGTAATGGGTCGTGAGGAACACCGTGGTGCCGCCGTCCCGCAGGTGCCTGACCTGGTTCCACAGGTTGGCGCGATTCTGCGGGTCGAGCCCGGTGGTCGGCTCGTCGAGGAACAGCACCTGGGGGCGATGCAGAATCCCGAGTGCGACTTCGAGCCGGCGGCGCTGGCCGCCGGAGTAGCTGCGGACGATCCGCCCGGCGAATGCGCGGAGGTCGAACAGTTCGATCAGTTCTTCCGCGCGGCTGGCCGCGGCAGCCGCGGTCATGCCGTAGAGCCGGGCCTGGAGGAGCAAGTTCTCCAGGCCGGTCGCGGATCCGTCGGCACCGCCGAGCTGGCCGACGTATCCGATCCTGCGGCGGACCTGCTGCGGGTTGCGCATGACGTCCGCGCCTGCCACGAAGGCCTGGCCCGCGTCGGCGGGCAGCAGCGTTGTCAGGATCCGCAACGTGGTCGTCTTCCCTGCGCCGTTCGGCCCGAGGAATCCGAAGATCTGACCGGCTGCGACAGTGAGGTCGAGTCCGCTGACTGCCTCAACCGCCTGGTCTTTGACGCGGAATGATTTGCGCAGGCCGAGTGCCTGGATCGCGACAGGTGGTGATTCTGTTACCGGCATTTACCGTGCTCCTTCAGGTAGCGACAAGAGCGACGCTGGCCGGCACTATCCTCGAAGTGCCGAGCCCGGGTGTTGCCGGCACAGCCGCGCTCCGGGTTCTCGCGGTCTCCGGGGTTGCCGCCCCGGAGACCGCATTATTCGTTTGATTAAGTGTGATTAGTCCTCGGCGCCCTCCTCCGGCAGTTCGTCACGCGACGGCCAGGCAAGCGTGCCGTCCAGTAGCTCGGCTACAGTGCCGCGCACCCAGGCCAGCTCGGCCTTGCGCATGGCCTGCGCGTACTCCTCCTCGATCCCGAAGATCCGCGGGAAATCACCCACGTCGGCGAGGACGGCCAGCCGGAACGCATCAGACCTCGAGATCTCGGCCTCAAGCAGGGCTGCGCGCTCGCGCAGCGCGCTGATCGCACTGTCACGGCCTAGTGCGTAGATGAACATCAGTGGAGCGGCGAAAGCCGGGTAGTCGGCCGCCGGCTCGCTCGTCAGCTCCCGCAGCCAGATAAGTAGCTCATCCCGGCCCGCTTCAGTGATCGCGTAGACGGTGCGCTCCGGCCGGCGGCCGGCCCTGTTGACCTCGACCGGCTCAATGAAGGCCCGATCCGCGAGCCGGGCCACAGTGTCGTACACCGAGGACTCGCGGATTTTGAACGCTCGGTCATGGCCGCGCTCGCGCATGCGGGCCCGCATCTCGTACGGATGCATCGGTCGCTCGTTCAGCAGGTTCAGCACGGACAGCGCGATAGGCGTCCGCGGCAGCGGGCGCCGACGGCCCTGGCGCTGGCGGCCGGGGTCCGGCACGAGCGCGGGGACGGAAGCAACAGGTCTTTTACTCATTTCCGATCACTCGGCATCGAGTATAACGCGGCATGTCGCGAGTGGCGAGCCTGCTCCCCATTGTGATGCCGCGGCTGTGGTACAGCGGGCTAGTTCGGCTGCTTTACCGGTGAGAGACTCCACTCTCGGAGCCGGGGAGCACTGAGTCGATGGACGCGTTAGATGTTGAGGCTGCAGCCGAGCCGCCGGCGGCAGGCTCGGCGGCGGCCGCCTTCGAGGCGTTCTTCCGGGATACGGAGCCGAAGCTGCGGCGAGCGCTGGCCGCTCTGTACGGGCCAGAGCAGGGACGCGATGCAGCTGCCGAGGCATTCACTTACGCGTGGCAGCACTGGGACCGGTTGTCTCAGATGGCTAATCTGCCCGGCTACTTGTTCCGCGTCGGGCAGACGCTCGGGATCAGGCGCAAGCGCCAGCCGGTACTGCATGAAGCGCCGGCCTGGAAGGACTATGAGTTTGAGCCTGCCCTGCCCAAGGCGCTCTCGGCGCTTTCGAGGCAGCAGCGCCTGGCAGTGGTGCTGGTGCACGGTTACGGCTACACCCTGCGCGAGGTCGCTGAGATTACTGGGCTTCGCCGGACCTCGGTGCAGAATCACGCGGAACGGGGGCTGGCCAGGCTGCGTGCCGCGCTAGGGATAACTGGGAGTTCAGGTGCGCAAAGAGATCTCTGATCAGATCCGCGACTACGTCGAGACCGCGGCACCGGCGATCTCGCTCGCCGAGCTGGCGAAGCGCCGGACGGCCGCTCGTCGATCTGATCGTCGCGCGCTCGGCCGACGGCCGCCGCTGCCACGCCGGATAATATTCGGCGCCGTCACCGGCGCAATGGTCGCGGGCGGCGCCGTCGCGGCCGGGCTCGCCCTGGCTGGCGGAGGCCAGGTGCGGCCGGCCGATGTCGGCATTCGGCTCAGCGCCGCTATGGTGCATCAAGTCACGACGGCCTCGAACGAAGCGCTCGCCTCAGCCGGTCATGTCTTCGTGACGTTCTCGGCCCCCGAGCTGGCAGGCTCCGCGCCCCATGTTTCCGGAACCATCGACATAACGTTCTCCGGCCATGACTTCAACGCAGTGTCCATGCTGCCGCAGGGGCCGACCGGCAGCACAAGCCCGCGAAGGCTCATAATCCGAGTGGTAAACGGGCAGGTCTACACCCTCGGCATCGTCGGCGCATCCGGTCGGCGGCAGCAGTGGCACCACTTCTCGAACTACACCGAATCAGGCCGGGTGGTGCCCGATCCGCGCAGGCTGCTTCGGGTGCTGCGACCGGACGCGGGGTTCGAGTTCGTCGGGCCACAGTTCATCGGGGGCGTCCAGACCAAACACCTGCGCGCGACGCAGCTGACGGACTTGCCGGCCAGCCTGATGTCGTCGCTCACCTTCGTCTCTGTCATGGGGCCCCAGCGGCTGACAGGCCTGGATGTCTGGGTAGATAGTCACGATGTTGTGCGTCAGATGAGCATGACGTTCTCCAGCCGGAGCCCGCAAGGCCGTCTTGTCTGGCATCAGACAGTCCGGTTCCTGGACATTGGCAAGCCGGAGGCGATCACCGCGCCTGCACACTACGTGACCACCCACGGCTAGCGAGGCGCGAACGGTCCTCGCCCGAACGGCACTGTGCGTGCTCTGCGATCAACCCTGGGCTGGCCGCCTGGCTGTCGCGTTTGACCAGCACCACCGGGCAACTGGCATGCGCGGCGCAGGCCTGGCTGACCGAGCCGAGCAGCAGCCCGGCAAATGGCGACCGTCCTCTCGTCGCGAGGACCAGCAGGTCCACGTCGTCCGCGGCGGTGACCAAGGTTTCGATCGGGTCGCCCTCGGCGACCAGGATCACGCGGCAGACCAGCAAGAACGCGTAGTTCGGCGCGAAAACAGGTCGTAGGCGTCGGTGAAAAAGCCCATGCCAGAGACGAACATGATCTTCCATTGGAAGCGCGAGAGGCCAGCGTCGTCCAGCACGTCGAAGGTGCCTGCAGCCGATGCGGGGACAGCCTGGTCGGTCATGCGCCGAACGTAAGCCGGGAAGGGAAACTGGGCGGTGTGCGCAGGATTCGCAAGCGCGGCGTGCCGTGAACAGCACCAGCGTTTCGGATACACCGGCCGCAACCGGAATCAGACGTTGTGCCGTCGTACCAGCACCACCAGGCACGAAGAACTGACGCCGCCAGGTCAGGCCTTAAGCGTGGCGCTGTTGGAGTAGCCGTACTCGTAATAGCCCGCCTTGTCGGCGACGTCTGCACGGTAGGTCCGCGTCACGGCGGCCCAGGAAGAACACGTTCACCGTGCCATCGGTGTCCGTTGTTAGTCGCGGCGCTTGATGCCGAGGCGTGACTTGGCTTTGGCCCAGGTAAGCACGACGTCGGTTGGAGCATGCCCGCATACCCCCGCGAACAACTCCGTCCGGCTGCTGATGCTGGCCGCGTATCCGGCACCCATGGCCAAGGCGCTGGTACCGCCGCCGCACGCCGCCTTACTGCTGAACGTGCCGAGGATGTTGTCACGATGCCCCCAGCAGCCAGAGCGGTCCTGCTTGGTGCAGTCCTCGTTCGGGCTCTTCAGGCCATCGTCATACATCCAGCCGTAGTCGGCACCAAGAGCGTTAAGCCAGCCTCCCGCCCAGTTGCCGCCGAGGCCCACGACCTGCCCACCGCCGGGAAGACGGGCCGGGACCCGGCCAAGCGGCGGGTCCTCGCCCCGGCGCGCCCCGAGTTGGGCGACCTTGTCTAGTGACCTGCTCAAGACCGTGGCCGGTGGCAGCCCACGTTCTGTCCGCTCAAGATCAGCGGTGACGAACAACTGCTCGGCGGGCGTCAGCTTCAAGTAGGCCGTCAGGGAGAACGACATGCCGCCCATTTTCTCCAGCACCTTCCGCGCATGCGCAATCGCCTTGAGCACCTCTCGATTGCACGCCCGGCTGTTGCTCCTGCTGGCGCAGCTGCCCGACGCCATGAAGTCCGGGCTCGGCGCCAAGCTCCGCGACGGGTTCTTCGGCGGAACGATACCCGTCTGCGCCGCAGCGGGACGGCCCGGCGCGGCATCGGCGCCAGCCGGGCCGCTCCACCACATCGTCACGACGGCAATTGCCGTGAGCACCGCCAGCGACGTAACCAAGCGGGAAAACCTGCGACCGGGTGCGGCAACCATCGCCGAGTCAGCTTGTTGCATACCGCCGCATCGTAGACATCGCCGAGCGAATCGGCGGCTGAAAGCCAAAACCCCGGCAATTGCAATCCCGTGACGAGCCAGTAGAGCTCATGCGTCCCTTCGGCGGAGCACGATGACGGCAAGCACCAGGACAAGCGCGGCGTAACCGCACAGCACGGCGAAGCCAGCCCACGGCGCGAGCGGGAAGTAGCCGTTCGCGGGCGTGTAGCTCGCTGCTACCTGCGGATACTGCGGCAGGCTCTGCTGGATCGCGAAGCCGGCCGCGGGCGCGATTCGCAGCACCCAGTCCGCCGCTCCTGCTGGCAAGACCGTGTTCTCGAGCAGGTAAGGCAGGACAACTGCCGTAATCACGAAAGTGACGGCCGCGGCGCTGCTCCGGAGCAGGGCCCCGACCGCGAGCGCGAGGACGGCAGCGACTGCGGTCAGCGCGGCCGTTCCCGCCAGTACGCGGAGCTCGGTCAGCATGCTGACGGGCATGATGAAGTCGCCGCGAGAACGTAGCAGGTGCTCGCCTACCCATAGCGCGGCGGTGGAGCCCGCCAGTCCGGCAAGGAAGCTGACAGAGCCGATCACGACAACCTTCGCGGCTAGCACCCGGCCCCGCCGCGGGCTGGCGGCGAGAGTGACCCGGATGAGGCCGCGGCGGTACTCGGCGGTCATGAACATTGCCGCAACGACAATGACCGCGACCAGGGCTCCGAAAATGCCGAGCAGCGTGTGCTCGATCGGGAATCCGCCTCCCCCGTCCGGGGCTGCTGGCACGTCCGGCGCGACATCGCCCGAGCCAGTGACTGTGAAAGTTCTGCCGGCCTGACGAAATCCGGTGCCGGCCGGTGCTCCGGCCCTGCCGCCGACCTCGGTGCCAATCCATGCCTGGCCCGGCCGCCCGCCGCGGAGACTGACGTGGTCAAAGCGGGCAGTGGCCAGGTTCATGCCCGAGTTCCCGCTCGACCCGCTGATCGAACTCGACGTCGCTGACTCGCTGCCCGCAGGCGCTGCGGCGAACAAGCCGGCCAGCGCATTCGCCGGGAGGCCTGCCAGCCGCACGGTTCCGACGACGTGCCACCGCGTCCCGTCGCCAGACTCATAGCCGGTGACGGTCTCTCCTGACCGGGTCAGTCGCAGCCAGCGCGGGGACGCCGCAGCCACCGGGCCAGGCTGGCCGGCGACATCACCGGTGAAGTCGTACTGCATCCGGACCCCGTGTCCGGCGGTCACCATCATCGCCGCATACGCCGATCCCGGCCGGTCACTGGCCTTGATCATGATCCCGGCCTTAGACCAGGGCTGGAGGCGAGCCTCGATTGCGCCAGCCGGGCCGGGGTCAGCCGATCGGCCCGTAAGCGATGTCACCCGGACGGTGATGCTGCCGCGGGCGCCCAGCGGCTGCTGCAGGAAATAGGGGCTATCGGTCACGGCTTCGCCGCCTGGCCCGACCGGGGACGAGCAACCCTGACCGGTAGTGACAGCGCCGCCCGGCGTGACGAGGCCGCCGCACGAGCTGTGGTCCACGGCCGCTATCCCCACCGTCACAACAGCTGCGAGGATCATGCCGACCAGCCAGCCGCGGACTGTGCGGAATTTGGTCCACTCCGCTCGCAGTAGCTTGGCGAATCCGGCTGACCCCACCTCCGAGCCGGACTGGTACGGGCTGACTTCGATAACTGCCTCGCTCATCGTGCTCGCCTCGTCGGTCGGTGGATGCTGGTCTTCGAAGCAGGTTTCTACGCCAGCGCTGGTGTCAGCGCGGTGTCGGCGGCTGATACCCGGCACCGGTGACCTGGCATTGTCGGGCAGCCGCACAGGCCGAGCAGATGGCCCGCAATCTCGCCGTCCAGCGCACGGGCAATGAGATTTTCCTCAGCGAGAAATCGGTTGGCCGAGGCGGCCACGCATTCCATGATGGCGGCATGGCTCGATTCGCGTCCTACGACGGCACGAAGATCGGCTATCGCGTTCTCGGCGACGGGCCGCCAGTCGTGTGCTTGCCCGGTGGCCCAGGGCGGACAGCGGAGTACTTCGGTGATCTTGGCGGGCTGAGCATGTCTCGGCAGCTGGTGATGCCTGACACACGGGGTACCGGTGAGTCAGAAGATGCGGCCGACCCGTCCAGCTACCGCTGTGATCGGCTCGTCGGCGACGTCGAAGCTCTGCGCGTGCATCTCGGTCTCAGCCGGATGGACTTGCTCGGACACTCGGCAGCAGGCAACCTCGCCATCCTGTATGTGGCAGCGTACCCGGAACGCATCGCGCGGCTGATCCTGCTGACGCCCGGCTTGACGGCCCTCGGCGCCGACGAGAGCGAGGAGGTGTGGTGGGCAGCCCTCGAGCGCAGATCAGGCGAGCAGTGGTATCCGGATGCGCTGGCGGCGATGGCGAGGGCCGAGGCCGGGGACCAGACGGTCGAGAACCGCCATGAGTACATGCCGTTCTTCTACGGTCGCTGGGACGACGCCGCGCAGGCTCACGCGGGGGTCGGGATCAGTGAGCGCGCGCGCCCCGTGATGGCTAACTTCCGTGCCGAGGGGGCATTCAGCCCGGGTGTGACTCGTGAAGCCATTGGCGGGCTGACTGCGCCCGTGCTGCTCTACGGCGGCGAACTCGACGCCGATCCGGCGCCTGAGACCCTCCAAGCGGCGGCACTGTTGGTGCCGCACGCTACGGTGATCGTGCAGCAAGCAGCCGCCCACTTCCCGTGGCTCGATGATCCGGACGCCTTCAGCGCCGCGATAGACGAGTTCTTGGGTAGCTAGACCAGCGGGGCCAGTGGCGCGGGCCGCGTGGTGTCGGACGCGCTGGTATACCGGTGGCATGACGGGTGGCGAGATCGCGGCGCAGATGCGTCACGAAGCGGCAGCATTGCTGCGGGAGCTCGATGACGAGCAGCGCAAGTTTGCGGCACTGGAGTTCGCCGATGACGCGGCGCGGCGGTGGATCGAGTACCGGCCGAACCCGCGGCCGGGCGGGTGCCTGGCGCTGATGAGCTTGGCAGGCCGCAAGGCCGCGAACAGGTTGCTGGCTACCGGGCTGAGTGAGCATTGTTTCGCCCAGGCGATGGCGGTCGTCGCGCTCGAGGAAGTGCTCGATCTGCAAGAGCAACGCGCGATGAACCGGCACAGCGGCGACTACTTCCTGACTGTGTTCGGCGATCCGACCGGCGACGATGTCTGGTCATGGCGGTTCGAGGGTCACCATTTGTCCGTCACGATGACCATCGCCGGTGACGACGTCTCGCCGGCCCCGGTTTTCCTCGGCGCCAATCCGGCGCGCGTGAGTTATGCCGGACGGACGGTGTCCCGGCCGCTCGGGCCCGAGGAGGACCTCGGGCACGGCTTGCTGGACGCGCTCGGGCCATCGGGGCGCATGAAAGCAGTCGTCTCTGATCACGCGCCCGGCGATATCCACTCGGCCACCTCGGCTCGCGCTGCGCAGGTCGCGCCGCTCGGTGTTGCCGCGTCTGCCCTCGAGCCGACCGCGCGGGCGCTCATCGCGCAGATCGTGGCTCTGTACCTGGACCGGCTCCCGGCGGCCATGGCCGCGCGGGAGGCAGCGAAGTTCGGGGGCAGCGAGGTGTACTTCGCCTGGGAAGGCCCGCTCACGCGGGACGACCGGCACTACTACCGGGTCCAGGCCGACGACCTTCTCATCGAGTTCGACAAGACCGACGCCAACCATGCGCATACGGTGCTGCGCCGCCCGGGCGGGGATTTCGGCGCGGACATCCTCGCGGCGCACCACCGCGAGGCGGATCACCCCGGCTAGGTAGTGTGCTGCCGCGCGCCAGCTAACAGTACGCTTTCAATTTTCCGGATGATTTGGCCAGCAATCGGGGCAGTAGGTACGGTCGCTGAGGTGAGCGGCAGTTCGGAAGACAGCGGCTGGTGGGACTCTTTGTACCGCCCGGAGCCCTCGGCTGCCCGGCTCCCGCCGGTGGTCGAGCAGCAGCAGCCTCAGCACAGCAGGCACGGGCGGCGGGGCTCCAGGCGGCGAAAGCTCCCGTACGTCCTGGTAGCCGTGGCAGTAGTGGCGGCGGCAGCGATCACCGCGGTGCTGGTGCTACCGGGACGCGGGTCGGCGCATACGACGGGTTACCTGCCGACGGGCTCATCGGCTGGCCAGGACGCGCAGCAGACAGCCCGGGCCTTCCTGCGCGCTTGGGACGCCGGCGACCTAAAGCAGGCGGCGAACTACACAAATCGCCCGGCTCTGGCCAGAGCCGCCCTTACGACGTTCCGGACGTACCTCCACCTCAGCAAGCTCACCAGTACCGCGGGGCCGGCAACAGTGCTCTCGTCGAACTCCGCGAGCCCTCGGGCGAAGGTCACCTACGCGGCCAGTGCCAGCGTCGCTGCGGCGGACGGCACCGCGACGGTCAGCGGAACCTGGCGCTACCACGCATCGCTGATTACTTACCGTGGGAAGCAGTCAGAGTACTGGTATGTCGCGTGGGCGCCCGACAACCTGGCGCCTAATCTCAACGCGTCCACCCACCTTGATGCCGTTCCGGTCCCTCCGCGCGTAACTTCGGTCACGGACGCCAGCGGCAACAATCTCACCAGTTACGGTGACCCGGGGCTGAACAACATCGCCGCAGGCCTGGAGTCAGGCGCTCCTCCCGGGAACGGATCCCCCGGGCTGGACGTCGAGATTCAGACCAAGAAGGGCAAGCTCGTCGCTAACAGCCAGGCGGTCGTGGTCGCACCGAAGAACGTCGCCGGACTCGCCACAACGATCGACCCCTCAGCGGAGCAGGATGCCCGGTCCGCAGTCACCGCGCATAAGAACAGCTCCATGGTCGTCATCCAGCCATCGACCGGCAAGATCCTGGCCGTCGCCAACAACGCCGGATTCAACGATTTCGCCCTGACCGCCAGGGTGGCGCCCGGCTCGACCATGAAGACGATCACCTCGACTGCGCTGTTCACCGAGGGGGTGCTCACTCCCTACACCGACGTTGCGTGCCCGAAGGCCTACACGGTTCAGGGGGTGACTTACCACAACGACAAGGGCGAGTCCGAGCCGGCCTCGACGCCGTTTATCACTGATTTCGCCCAGTCCTGCAACAACGCTTTCGACAGGCAGTATCTGTATCTGACCAACGGCCGCCTAGCCGAGACAGCCAGGAAGTACTACGGCCTGGACCAGAACTGGGACATCGGCATCGGCAACATTTCCGCGAGCTATTTCAACGCCCCGCGGTCCGCCTCGGGCTCCGAACTGGCACAAGAAGCCTTTGGCGAAGGTCAGCTGGTCGCATCACCGATAGCCATGGCGTCGATTGCGGCGACCATCGACAGCGGCAGCTTCCGGCAGCCGTACCTGGCCGCGGGTGAGCCGCGGGTCACCGCGACACCGCTTCCGGGCAATACCGACGCCTGGCTGAAGGAAATGATGCGGGCGGTGGTGACCAGCGGGACGGCCGACGCGATCGGATTCGGCCCGGATGTCTACGCCAAAACCGGTACCGCGGACATCGACGGCCAAGGGCAGCCCAACAGCTGGCTTATCGCCTTCGAGCCGTCCGCGGACGTCGCAGTCGCCTGCCTGGTCGTCAACGCCGGTTACGGCGCTCAATTCGCCGGACCCGAGGTCAAGGCCTTTCTCGACAGCTACTGATCTCGCCTGCCGCCGCGGGCTGACACCCGGCTGACACCGGTGACCTGGCATTGTCTGGCCAAGGTCAGGTGGCCGCGCAGACAGGGCACGGGAGATCAAGATCGTGAGAGTGCTGGTAGTCGAAGACGTCGAGGTCCTGGCCGAGGCGATCGGGGCCGGGCTGCGCCGGCAGGGCATGGCCGTCGACGTCGTGCTTGACGGGAACGACGCTCTTAGCCATCTCGGCGTCAATCGGTACGACGTCGTCGTGCTGGACCGGGACCTGCCGGGGGTCCACGGCGATGAGGTGTGCCGGCGACTTGTGGCCGAGCGGTCCCACACCAGGGTGCTGATGCTTACCGCGGCCAGTACTGTCCGCGACCGGGTCGATGGTCTCGGGCTCGGCGCGGACGACTACCTGTCTAAGCCATTCGACTTCGCCGAACTGACCGCCCGCGTTCGGGCGCTCGGCCGCCGCAATTCCGCGCCGTTGCCGGCAGTACTGTCCAGCGGTGACATCACCCTCGACCCTGGCCGCCGGGTTGCCTCCCGGGACGGGCGGCGGCTCGACCTCAGCCCGAAAGAGTTCGCCTTGCTGGAGTGCCTGCTCGCCGCCGAGGACCGGGTAGTCTCCGCCGAGGAGCTGCTAGAGCGAGTGTGGGACGAACATGCCGACCCGTTCACAACCGCGGTCAAGACAACGGTCCGCCGATTGCGGGTTAAGCTCGGCGACCCGCCCGTCATCGAGACGGTTCGCGAGGGCGGCTACCGGATCGGAGCAGCGTGATGCCGCACGCTGTTCGCGGGCCTGGCCCGGTGCTCCGGCTGCTGCGCAGGAGCACTCTGCGGACCCAGCTTGCAGTGCTTTACGCAGGAGCGTTCGTCGTCCTCGGGGCCGGCCTGCTCGCCGTGTCGGGCCTGCTCGTGGGCCGGTCGTCGATGA
>Ga0335072_10006716_pt1 | contig 16798 bp, 10 predicted proteins | sample Lox_Sample_21_FD_206725 | JGI IMG/M metagenome (GOLD analysis project Ga0335072, IMG submission 206725) | Soil microbial communities from Loxahatchee National Wildlife Refuge, Florida, United States - Lox_Sample_2.1 | ecosystem: Environmental > Terrestrial > Soil > Wetlands | place: USA...
CCGGATGGATCGATCCGTCACGCTGAAAATCCGCCCAAAAAATACCAGGACATCGTCAACTTCAATTTCGAGTCGCCGGATTGGCGCGCGCTCTGGGAAGCGCTCCGCGACGTTCTGTGGTTCTGGAACGACCAAGGCGTGAAGATCTTCCGAGTCGACAATCCGCACACCAAGCCCGTGCCGTTCTGGGAGTGGGTGATTGCGGAAGTCCAGCGGCGCGATCCCGAGGTCGTTTTCCTTGCAGAGGCATTCACGCGCCCCAAAATGATGTGGGAGCTCGCGAAAGTCGGCTTCACGCAATCGTATACCTACTTCACCTGGCGCAACACCAAAGACGAGCTGACCGAGTACGCGCTCGAGCTGGCGACTCGGACGAACGAATTCCTCCGTCCGAACTTTTTCACCAACACGCCTGACATTTTACATCGCTACCTGCAAACCGGTGGTCGTCCGGCCTTTCTCATTCGCTTGATATTGGCCGCGACGCTTTCGTCGCTGTACGGCATCTACAGCGGCTACGAGGTTCTCGAAGCGGATGCGGCCGGCCCGGATTCCGAAGAATATCTGAACTCCGAGAAGTACGAGCTGCGCCCGCGCAGATGGAACGCGCCGGGCAACATAACGGACGACATCCGTCGCATCAACGCATTGCGACGCGCGAATCCGGCTCTGCACGAGTTCGAAAACGTCCGCTTCTACCCGTCGAACGACGACTTCGTCATCTTTTACGGCAAAGTCGATTACCGTCAACGCAACCTGGTATTCGTCGCCGTCAACCTCGATCCGAGGACGCCGCGCGCGCCCGCGCTCGAGTTTCCGACCGGCGAATTCGACATCGACCCCCAAACGCTTGCGGACGAACTCTACGGCACGCAGCTGCGCTGGTCGTACGGCCGTGCATACACCGTGCTCGATCCGGAACGCAATCCCGCCGCGATCTTCGCCGTCAGCAGGTAGTCCCGTGCAGTACGAATCCGGCTGGTACAAAGACGCCGTCATCTACCAGCTCCACGTCAAAGCCTTCTACGACGGCAACGACGACGGGATCGGCGATTTTCGCGGGCTTACGGCCAAGCTCGACTACATCAAGGAGCTGGGCGTCGACGTCATTTGGCTGCTACCGTTCTATCCATCGCCGCTGCGCGACGATGGATACGACATCTCCGACTATCACGGCGTCCATACGGCATACGGAACGATGGGCGATTTTCGCGCCTTTCTTCGAGCCGCCCACGCCCGCGGGCTGCGCGTCGTAACCGAGCTCGTGATCAATCACACCTCGGATCAGCATCCGTGGTTTCAACGCGCGCGGCGGTCGCGTCCCGGCTCGGCGTGGCGCAATTTTTACGTCTGGAGCGACGACGACAAACGATACGCGGGCACGCGAATCATCTTCAGCGACACGGAGAAGTCGAACTGGTCGTGGGATCCGGTCGCGAACCAATACTACTGGCATCGATTTTTCAGCCACCAACCCGACTTGAACTTCGATAATCCGCGGGTTTTCGAGGCGGTCGCGAACGTGATGCGTTTTTGGTTCGACATCGGCGTCGACGGGATGCGGCTCGATGCGGTTCCGTATTTGTGCGAACGGGAGGGCACGAACAACGAGAACCTTCCCGAGACGCACGACGTCCTCAAAAGGCTGCGCAAGATCGTCGACGACGAATATCCGGGGCGCTTCATTTTGGCGGAAGCCAACCAATGGCCGGAGGACGTGCGGGCGTATTTCGGCGACGGCGACGAGTGCCACATGGCTTTTCACTTCCCACTGATGCCGCGCATGTTCATCGCCATCGCATCGGAAGATCGCTATCCGATTCACGACATCATGAATCAGACGCCGCCGATTCCCGAGCCGTGCCAGTGGGCGATATTCCTGCGCAACCACGACGAGCTGACGCTCGAAATGGTAACGGATCGCGAGCGAACATTTTTGTACTCGGTTTACGCCCCCGACATCCGGGCGCGATTGAACCTGGGAATTCGCCGCCGTCTCGCTCCGCTGATGGAAAACGACCGTCAACGCATGGAGCTGATAACGAGTCTGCTGTTCTCGATGCCCGGCACGCCGGTAATCTACTACGGCGACGAGATCGGCATGGGCGACAACATCTACCAGGGCGATCGAGACGGCGTTCGCACGCCGATGCAATGGTCGATCGACCGTAACGGCGGCTTTTCTCGCGTCGACGCGCAGCGTTTGTATCTTCCGATCATTCAAGATCCGGTCTACGGTTATACCTCGGTCAACGTCGAGGCTCAGGCGCGCTCGTCGTGGTCGTTACTGAATTGGATGCGGCGCATGATCGCGGTGCGCAAAGCGCAGCGCGTGTTCGGTCGCGGTTCGATCACGTTCTTGCACCCCGAGAATCGCAAAGTGCTGGCCTACGTGCGTGAGTACGACGGCCAGACGGTATTGTGCGTGGCCAACCTTTCGAACGTCCCGCAATTCGTCGAGCTCGATCTCAGCCGCTACGCGGGACGCGTTCCGATCGAGATGTTCGGTTGGAGCGCGTTCGCGCCGGTCACGGGCAATCATTATGTCCTCACGCTTCCGCGTTACGCATTTTACTGGTTTGCTCTCTCGCCCGAGCCCGTCTCGATCGAAACCCTGCCCGCGGTCCCGGAGTTCGTGACGATCGTCTTGCCGCACGGCTGGCGGAGTTTCTCCTATCCGGCCGCACGCAAGACGTTCGAGGGCGAGGTTGTCCCGGCGCTCTTGCCGACGCGCCGGTGGTTCAACGCGAAGAATGCGACGATCGTATCCTCGCATGTCCTCGACGTCGCCTCGCTTGGCGAGGAACGCGAAGGGCCGGTTCTGCTCACTCCGCTCGAGGTGCGTTTTGCGAGCGGACACGCCGAGCGTTATCTGCTCACGCCGGCGCTCGCAGTCGAAGCCGGCGGCGAGTACGCTCCAACCGTTCTTGCAAGTGCATTCAGCCGCTTTCGCACCGGACCGCGCGTCGGTCTCGTCTACGATGCTTCGCAAAGCGACGCACTCTGGAATTTGCTGGCCCGTGCGATCTGCGAATCGGTGCGGATCGGCGGCGAGCATGGCACGTTTGCGGGGGCGGCGAACGAGCACTTCGCCGCGCTCGCAATCGAATGGCCTGCCGAGATTCAGCGCGTGCAGGCGGAACAATCGAATTCTTCCGCGATCGTCGCCGGAAAGGTCATGTTGAAGATCTATCGCCGGCTGCAATCGGGAACGCACCCCGAGATCGAGATGTCGCAGTTCCTCCTCGCGCATCGATATGCGAATACCCCCAAGGTTCTCGGGACGATGTCGTACCTCGATGCAGACGGCGCATCGACCGCGATTGCGATCGCGCACGAGTTCGTGCTGAGCCAAGGCGATGGTTGGCGCGTGACACTGACGTTCCTCAAGGCGTTCCTCGAACGGCGATTCGAAGAAGATCCGCTGGCGATCTATACGCGCTACGCCCGAATTTTGGGACGGCGTCTTGCGGAGCTGCACGACGTGTTGCGAAGCGATGACGACGATCCGGCCTTCGCGCCGGAACCGTTCGGGTCACACGATCTGGCCGGCCTGGGAGGCGAGGTCGCACAAGCCGCAACCTCGATCTTGGAGCTCGTCGAGTTCAGCATCCCCTCACTCGGCCCTGCACAAGACGATGCGCGCCGGCTGATGGCGCGTCGCGGGGAGCTGCTGGAGCGAATCCACGAACTGGCGAGTGAAGCACGCCCAACGATAAAGACGCGGATTCACGGTGATTTTCATCTCGGGCAAGTCCTGGTCGTCACCGACGACGTTTTGATCGTCGATCTGGAAGGCGAAACGCAGTTGCCGTTCGAGCGCCGGCGCAACAAGCATCCGCAGCTTCGCGACGTCGCGGGAATGTTACGGTCCTTCGACTACGCGGCCGTCCATTCGCTGGTCGGCATCGGTCCCGAACGCACCGAAGAGACTGCAAACGTCTTCCGCGAGGATATCGAGCGTTGGCGCCGCGGTGCGATCGATGCCTTTCTCTCGGAGTACGAGTCCGTCTCCGGCGCGCCGCTGGATCGGCGGCTGCTGGATCTGTTCGTGATCGCGAAGGCGGTCTACGAGCTCGGATACGAGATATCGAACCGCCCGGCGTGGGCGCGCATTCCGATGCGAGGTCTTCTGGCGCTCCTGGAAGCGGTGGCGGCACGATGACCTTGGAGTACGAGCTGACGTGGGGCGCCGATGTTCGCGAAGACGGCGTGCGTTTCCGATTGTGGGCCCCCGCGGCGCAAAGCGTTTCGACGGTGCTCTTCGATGCGGACGGCGAGCGCGTCGTTCCGATGGAATACACGGGCGAGGGATGGTACGAGATCGTCGATGCGGCGGCGCGCGCCGGAACGCGCTATCTCTTCGAGATCGACGCGAAGGATCGCGTCCCGGATCCTGCGGCGCGTTTCGCGCCTGACGGTCCAGGCGGACCGAGCGAAATCCTCGATGTGGCGTCGCTTCGCCCCAGCGAGCGAGCCGGTAACACTCCGCCGTTCGAGCGGCTCGTATTTTACGAGCTGCATGTCGGTACGTTCACGCCGTCGGGGACGTACGCCGAGCTGGAAACGCGCCTCGACTATCTCCTCGACCTCGGAATCAACGCAATCGAGCTGATGCCGCTCGCGGAATGGCCGGGAGAACGCAACTGGGGATACGACGGCGTCCTCCTCTACGCGCCGTCGCATCGCTATGGGCGCCCGGAGGAGCTTCGCAAGCTGATCGATGCCGCACACGCGCGCGGCTTCGCCGTCTTCCTCGACGTCGTCTACAACCATTTCGGTCCGCAAGACAATTATCTGCGCCGTTACGCGCCGCAGTTCTTTACCGGCGAGCACGTGACACCCTGGGGCGAAGCAATCGACTATAGCTCGCCGCACAACGATCCCGTGCGCACGTTCGCCATCGACAACGCCGTTTATTGGCTGCGTGATTACGGATTCGACGGCTTACGGCTCGACGCAACCCAGGCCATCTTCGATTCGCGCAAACCGCACGTGCTGGCGGCGCTCGCGCTCACGGCGAAGGGCGACGGGGCGCGCGGCGCCTACGTCGTTCTGGAAAACGACGACAACAACGTCCGTATCCTGACGAACGGGTACGACGCACAGTGGAACGACGACATGCATCACTGTCTGCACGTCGCGCTGACGGGCGAACGCGACGGTTACTATATCGACTACGCCGACGACCCGGTCGGCCTTTTGGGGAGGGCGCTCACTCACGGTTTCGCCTATCAGGGCGAACCTTCGGCGTTTCGTGACGGACGAAAGCGCGGCGCCCCCAGCGGCGGCCTGGCCCTCTCGAGCTTCGTGAACTTCCTCCAGAACCACGATCAAATCGGCAACCGCGCATTCGGCGAGCGCATCGGCTCGCTTGCCGGTCCGGAAAAAGTGCGCGCCGCAACCGCCGTGCTCTTGCTCGCCCCTTCGCCGCCGCTGCTCTTCATGGGCGAGGAATGGGCGGCGTCGAGCCCCTTTTTGTTCTTTTGCGATTTCGAGGGGGACCTCGCCAGGCTCGTAACGGAAGGCCGGCGCAGCGAGTTCGCGCGCTTCGCCCGTTTTTCGGATGCGAGCGCGCGCGCGCAAATCCCGGATCCGTCGGCCGAAGAGACGTTCGCGCGCAGCAAGCTGAACTGGGAGGAGCGTTCGCGCGGGTCGCACGGCGAGATGTTCGACTTCCATCGTACGCTCTTGCGGATCCGGCACGCGGAGATCGCGCCCCGCACGCGGCATCTTTCCGGTCGCGACGCCTGGTATGAGATGCGCGGCAAGCGCGCGCTTTTTGCCCGTTGGATGCACGACGACACGTCGGGTCTCGTGCTGGAAGCAAATCTGTGTGACGACTCGCAGAGCGGGTTCAGCGAGCGCGCGCACGGGCGTGTTCTGTACGCGACGCACGAAACGTTTCCCGGCGGCGTCGCACCAGGCTGGAGCGTCCGGTGGAGCATCGAATAGCGGTCGTTCCGATCTCGACATACCGGCTGCAATTCTCTCGGCGTTTTCGCTTCGTCGATGCCGAGGCGATCGTTCCTTATCTTGCAGAGCTGGGAATCGGCTCGATCTACGCTTCACCGTATCTGCGTGCGCGCGCAGGCAGCGAGCACGGATACGACGTCGTCGACCACAACGCGCTCAATCCCGAGATCGGAAACGCCGACGAGCACCGCGCGATGATCGCGGCCGCGCACGCGCACGGCTTGGGTCATATCCTCGATTTCGTGCCGAATCACATGGGGATACTCGGCTTGGCAAACACCTGGTGGTTCGACGTTCTCGAATGGGGACAGGCTTCGCCTTTTGCAAAATTTTTCGACATCGATTGGCATCCACAGCGCGCCGATCTGGACGGAAAGGTGCTGTTGCCGTTTCTCGGCGACCATTACGGTCAGGCACTCGAACGCGGAGAGCTCAAACCGCGGTTCGACGGCGAGCGGCGCATGTTCGTCGTTTCCTACTACGATCTCGAGTTTCCGCTCGCGCCGCAAACCTACGCTCCGATCTTAGCCCATGCCGCAACGTTGGCCGACGGGCGCGCCTCCGGCGCTCTGCGTGCGCTAGAGCGCAGCTTCGAATGCGGCGGCGGCGCGGGCCGCGAGCAAGCGGCGCGCGCCAAGGACAGCCTCGCAGCTCTCCTGCGCGATGATTCGAGCGCCGCGACGGCGGTCGAAGAGAGCCTGGCTCATTGGCGGCCGCACGGCGGCGGAAACGGCGAGGTCGAGCATCTGCACGCACTGCTCGAGCAGCAGCATTACCGCTTGGCGTCTTGGCGCGTCTCGCTGCACGAAATCAACTACCGGCGATTCTTCGACATCAACGAATTGGCCGCGCTGCGCGTCGAGGACGCAGAGGTGCTGGCGCAAACGCATCGCCTGATTTTCGATATGATTGCCGACGGCCGCCTACAGGGGCTGCGCATCGATCACGTCGACGGTTTGTTCAATCCCGGCGCCTACTGCCGGCTGCTGCGCGAGCGGTCCGCCGTCCTGGATCAGCCGCTGTATCTCCTGGTCGAGAAGATCTTGGCCCGTTTCGAACGCCTCTCGAAAGATTGGACGGTCGACGGCACGACGGGCTACGATTTCATGAACGAGGTCAACGAGCTGTTCGTCAATGCTCGCGCGGAAGGCGCGTTCGATCGTATCTACACCGATTTTGCCGCATCGGAAGAGCGTTTCGAAGACGTGGCTTACGCAGCCAAGCAATACATCATGCGTAACGTTCTTTCGAGCGAGCTGACGCTGCTTGCGAATTCACTTACGCGGATCGCGCTCTCCGACGTGCGCTCGAGCGACTACACCTACGAGGGCCTGCGGGACGCGATCGCGGGCATCGTGGCTGCGTTCCCGGTCTATCGCACCTACATCTCGGGCGGCACGGTCGGCGACGAAGATCGCCGCTTCATCGAGTGGGCCGTCGTCCAAGCCGCAAAGCGCAGCGAGGTCCCCGACGACACCGTCTTTGAGTTCGTTGCCGACGTGCTGACCGGCAAGATTCTCGAAACCCCGCACGCGCGCTACGATCCGGACGACGTGCTGCACTTCACGATGAAGTTTCAACAATATACCGGGCCCGTCATGGCGAAGGCCGTCGAAGACACTGCGTTCTACCGGTACGTCAGGCTGGTGTCACTCAACGAAGTCGGGGGCGATCCGCGACGGTTCGGCGCGCCGGCCGCGACGTTCCATCGCCGCAACGCGATGCGTGCGGAGGATTTCCCGCGCACGCTGCTCGCGACCGCGACACACGACCACAAGCGCGGCGAAGACACGCGCTTGCGCATCGACGCGCTTTCCGAGATGCCCGGACGATGGAGAGGCACGCTGCGGGCGCTCTCGCGGATTAAGAGGGAGCGCCCAATGGTCGAATCGATGCATGCGCCGACCCGGCGCGACGAGTACGCGATCTATCAAATGCTGGTTGGGACTTGGCCGGTGAGCTGGCTGCAAAGCGACGAGCGTCCGCCCGAAGCCGAGATCGACGAGTACCTCGAGCGGTTGTGCGAATGGTGCCTCAAAGCGATCCGCGAGGCGAAGCTGCAGACGAGCTGGACGCACCCGAACGACGCCTACGAAGACGCGACGCTCGGCTTCATTCGAGGGTTGTTTGCCGGAAACGCTTCGCAGTTATTTCAGCGGGAGATGCAGCACCTGCTCGGTGACGTTGCGCTGATGGCAATGGTCTCGGGGTTGAGTCAGGTCGTGCTGAAGCTGACCTCTCCGGGGATTCCCGACGTCTATCAGGGCTGCGAGCTGTGGGACTTATCGATGGTCGATCCGGACAATCGCCGCAACGTCGACTTCGCGCTGCGGGCCCGCTGGCTCGGCGAAATCCGGCGCGCCGCATCCGAGGAGAACCGCATTCGATTCGTGCAAGAGCTGCTCGGCGAGTGGCCGGACGGACGAATCAAGATGTTCGTGACCTGGTCGCTCTTGCAGCTGCGCAAGACATGCGCGCAGACGTTCCTGTCGGGAGCGTACCGCTCGCTGCGCACGGGGGGCCGTCACGGAAATTCGCTGATCGCATACGCGCGCGACCAAATCGTCGTCGTCGCGCCGCGTCTGGTTTATCCGATCCTGGGCAGAACCCAAGATGGTATGCCGCACCTCGATTTCACGAACGAATACGTCGCGCTGGATGCAAAGCTGCCACGGAGCTACAAGAATCTCTTTACGAACGCAGACGTGCGAATCGACGAGGATAGACGCGGCCGTTTGAGTGCGGCGAAGCTTTTATCGGATTTCCCTGTCGCGGTCTTGGTCCCGGCTGCATCCCCGCCAGGCCAGGGGTAACATAGGCAAAATACCGAAGGCGAGAACATGTCCGGACACTCAAAGTGGCACAATATCAAGTTGCGCAAAGGCAAAGCCGACGCACAACGGGGCGCCTTATTCTCCAAGCTTTCCAAGGAGATTATTCTCGCGGCAAAATCCGGGTCGGCCGATCCTGAAGCGAACTATCGGCTCAAGATGGCCGTCGAAAAGGCGCGCGAGAACAACATGCCGGCGGACAACATCAAGCGCGCGATCGCACGCGCGAGCGGTGCGGACGGTGCGCGCGATATCGAGGAGATTCGTTATGAAGGCTACGGTCCGGCGGGACTTGCCGTCGTCATCGATGCCGTCACCGACAATCGCAATCGTACGGCATCCGAGATCCGTTTTCTCTTCACGCGCAACGAAGGGAGTCTCGGCGAGACGGGGAGCGTCGGCTGGATGTTCGACGCGCGCGGAATTCTGGAGGTCGAAAGCGCGGAACTAGATGAAGACGGTCTCACCGAAAAAGCGCTTGCCGCCGGCGAAGGCGTGATCGACGTGCGTCATGGCGGCGAGAGGTCGGAGATTCTCACCGAGGACACCGCTCTCGGCAAAGTGCGCGAGATGCTTGGTACGGTTGGGCTGCGCGTCACCGATGCATACGTCGGAATGGAGGCGAAGCAGCCTCTCCATGCGGAGGGCGCGACTCTGCGCAAGATGATTGCGTTCCTGGAGGCGCTCGAGGAACATGAAGACGTGCAACGCGTCTACTCGAATCTGCAGCTGGACGAGGCGCAGGTCGAGGCTTTAGCGCGCGCTTGATCGCGAAATTGAAGCCGCAGGCGAAACGTCTGCCGCTCGAGGAGGCACGCCGCTTTTTCGCGGATCGAGACATCGTCTTTGCGCTCGCGCTTGCCTTCGCGGTCGGCGTCGGGGTGTGGTTCGCGCGCCAGATCGAGGATTTCTTTGCGCCTTCCGGCGCCACGATTCTGGTTCCGTCGCTGGTAGGTCAAACGGAAACGGACGCCGTGTCTCTCGGCAACACGCTGCACCTGAAGATGGTCGTCGTTTCACGCTCGATCAGCGAGCGATTCCCGCGCGACGTCGTGATGGCGCAGCAGCCCGCCGCCGGGACGCACGTGCGCGAGGGGCGGCAAGTCTCGTTGATCGTCAGTCAGGGCGTCAATATCTATACGATGCCGGATTTGCGGTTTGCATCGCTGCGAGACGCCGGTTTGACGCTCTCGCGTCTGCGGCTCGATCTCGGCAGAACGACGATGGTTGCGAACGACGATGTTCCGTTCAATCACATCGTTGCGCAAGACCCTCCGCCGCTCGCCAGCGTGCGCGAAGGGTCGACCGTGAATCTGGTCCTCTCCAAAGGGCCGCCGTCCAACGTTCGCGCTCCGGACTTCGTCGGCAAAGACATCGACACGGCGCGCGCCGATGCCGTGCGCGCAAAGGTGCATCTCGGACAGGTGGTCTGGACTCCGTTCGGCATCAAGGGGCCGCCCCGAGGCATCGTGGTGAGGCAAAAGCCGGGGCCGGGCATTCTCAGCGATCCCCTCGAGCCCGTCTCGCTGCAAGTCAGCGCGGGTCCGGGGGAATACGGATATCTCATTCGCCAAGTACACACGGCGGTGGTCATACCGAACGATGAAAGCGGGCAGTCACAGCGCGTTCGAATTAGCGTGCGCGACGACACCGGCGAATGGAATGTCTACGACGGTTTCGCAATGCCGGGACAGCGTCTCGATTTCGATCTCACCGTCGTCGGCACATCATGGGTGGACGTCTATCTGAACAACGAGCTTCAGAGCCAGACGCAGCTTGGCAAGGAGCCGCCGCGAACGACGCCGGCGCCTTCACGGCGCGGACTTCCGAGGTGAGCCGCAAAGTTCGACTGGCTCCGTCGATTCTGGCGGCCGATTTTTCGAAAATCGCAGAACAGTTCGCCGCCGCCGAAGCCGGCGGCGCGGACATGTTTCACTTGGATCTGCGTAAGCTGACGAAGCTTCCGTTCGACGCCCACCTGATGATCGTCGAGCCGGAACGTTACGTCGATCGCTTCATCGAAGCCGGCTGCCAACATGTAACCTTCCACTATGAGGCGACTCCGCACGCTCACCGGCTGCTGACACACCTTCGGTCGGCGGGCGCCAAAGCCGGAATCGCCATCAACCCGCAAACCCCCGTCGCGATGCTCAAAGACGTCATTCAAGAAGCCGATATGGTGCTCGTGATGAGCGTCAACCCCGGTTTCGGCGGCCAACCCTTCATCGAACATGCGCTCGCAAAGCTGGTCGAAGCGCGCGAGCTCATCGACGCGTACAATCCCGAGTGCGATCTCGAGATCGACGGCGGAATCGGGACCGCGAACATCGAGCGCGCATGCGAAGCGGGCGCGACGATTCTGGTCGCCGGTTCGTCGGTTTTCGAGGCGCACGATCCCGCAGCCGCGGTTCGTTCGCTCAAGGAGCGATTACGAGCGCCGAAGATCGCCTGATCGAGGCGATTCGCGCGATTGCTGCGACGACGTATGCGTCGCAAGGGAAGAAAATTCGCGCGGGCATCGGGGACGATGCAGCGATATGGAAACCGGCTCGCGACGCCGAGAGCGTCGTCACGACCGATGCGCTCGTCGAAGACGTGCACTTTCTGCGCGACGGAATGAGCGCGGCGGACGTCGGGTGGCGCGCGCTCGTCTCGAACCTTTCCGATCTCGCCGCGGTCGGCGCGCGTCCGGTCCTCGCCACCATTGCTCTCGGCGTCCCGCACGGCGTCCACGAAGAGTGGATCTTGGAGTGTTACCGCGGCATGGCCGAGCTGGCAAAGAAGAGCCGCATTGCAATCGTCGGCGGCGACGTCGTGCGCGCGCCGTCGCTCTTGCTTTCGATCACCGCAATCGGCGAGGTGCGGCCTTCGCACCGCAAGATGCGCAGCGGTGCGCGCCCCGGGGACGTTCTTGCCGTCACGGGCCCGCTCGGTGCGAGTCGCGCCGGCATTGAGATCCTGCTCGAGGGTTCGGGACCGGCGGATCGTGAACGTTTCGACGAGGCGATCGCGGCTTATCGGCGTCCGCACGCGCGCATCGCGGAAGGCCGCCGTTTCGGCGCGTCGTCGAGCGTTCATGCGATGATGGATCTCTCGGACGGCCTCTCGACGGACATCCGCCGGCTATGCGGCGCATCGAACGTCGGCGCCGAGATCGACGCGGCGGCGTTGCCGATCGCAGCCTGCGCGCATGCGGTCGCCGAAAGACTCAACAAAGACCCGATCGCGTACGCGCTCGGCGGCGGAGAAGACTTCGAGCTGCTCGTTGCAATTGCGCCCCGTGCGTTCGCAACGCTTGCGAGCCGTTACGAGCGCGCGTTCGCGCGACCGCTTTCGCGGATCGGAACGGTGACGGCGGACGGCGAAGTTCGGTTGCGCGATCGGAGCGGAACGCGCGAGCTCGTCTCGAGCGGCTGGGAGAGCCTTTAGCTAACCGGCGCGCCGGACTCTCTTGGCGCGCAAGCAGGACGTGCAAACGCGCGCGGTCCGATGCGTGCCGTGATCGTCGACGCGAACGCGCTGAAGATTGGGCAACCAGCGGCGTTTCGTTTTGTTCATGGCGTGGCTGACGTTGTTACCCGCCATCGGTCCCTTCCCACAAACATCGCAACGCTTCGCCATCTAACTACCCTTCGATAACCGGCACGCTTCGCCGATACGTCGGCGGAGCAACCGCGGAATAATACCACGCCCGGCGCCGGGATGTCCATGTCGGCGCCCCTATGGAGAGGAAGCGGCCAGGAGAGGTCCCGGCGCTCCCCCAAGGACGCCGGATGCTGGCTGTCACGAGGCTTGACGGGCCGGGTTTTACCAGGGTCATCGCCGCCGGCAGCTACTTCCTTAAAAGATACCGCGCCGTTCTGGACGGGCTCAACGTCTTTCCGGTTCCGGACGGCGATACGGGTTCGAATCTCTATGCGACCGCGAGGTCCGCGCTCTGGGGGGCGGGCCGTGCACGGCGGGACGGATTGAGCGCGGTCGCGGCCGCTGCCGCGGATGGCGCTCTGCGGGCTGCCCGCGGAAACTCCGGCGTCATCTTCGCGCAGATGCTGCGGGGCTTCGCGGACGCGGTGCGGGGGCGCGACGCGATAACGACGGCGCAGCTCGGTGAGGCGATGCGGGGCGGCGTCGCCCAAGCGCGCGCGGCCCTGGTCGATCCGCTCGAGGGAACGGTCATCTCGGTTGCCTCTGCTGCAGCCGACCAAGCCGGCGCGCGCGCCGCGCACACGAGCGATTTTTACGAGCTCGGCCGCGAAATCGTGCGCGCCGCGAACGAGGCGCTCGAGCGAACGCGCGAGCAGCTGCCCTCCTTGCGCGAAGCCGGCGTCGTCGATGCGGGCGGTGCGGGCCTGCTGTATTTTCTCGAAGGCATCTTGCGCTTCGTTCCGGGCGCGCGCGACCGCGCGACCGAGTATCGATACGAAGCCAACCCAGCTCGGACGTTCACCGAACGGCAGACGATTTCGACGAACAAATATTGCACGGAATTCGTCCTAACGGGCGCGGCGATCGAATCCGGCGCGCTGAAAGCGCGCTTGGTTTCACACGGGGATTCGGTGCTCGTGGCCGGTGCGCCGCCGATGCTGCGCGTGCACATTCACACGGATGTCCCGTACGACGTGCAAAGACTTGCGCTCGAGCTCGGAAGCGTGGGTGGCTTGAAGATCGACGACATGCAGGCGCAACATCAGAGCCTCGTCGAGCGTCGACCAAGAGGCGCGCTTTCGTTCGTCGCAATCGTTCCCGGATCCGGCTTCGAACGCATCGCGCGCGATCTGGGCGCGGAGGTGACGCTGGACGCGAACGTCGCGAACCCGAGCGCTGAACGAATCGCGGCTGCAATCGAACAGTGCCGTGCCGACGTCGTCGTCGTTCTCCCGCACGAAACGAGCGCGCAGCTCGAGGCAGAAGTTGCGGCAGGGCGTTCCCGCAAGCGCGCGATCGTCGTTCCCGCGCGCAGCATTGCCGGCGCATTAGGCGTTCTCGTCGCGTATGGCGGCCGGATCGAAAGCGGTCCCGTTCCGGTGCGCGCCGAGCTGGAACGTGCTGCAAGCAGCGTGTGCACGGCGACGGTCGCGTTCGCGCCTGACGGTTCGCTCGAAGGGGTGGTCGGTGACGTCGTCGCCGACCTGAGTGGGAACTCGGCGGGCCTCGCAACGTTGTATTACGGGGGCTCCCAGACGCAACGTGACGTCGAGCGTCTGACGCAAGCGCTTCGCGAACGTTTGCCGAAGGTCGAAATCGAGTGGTTTTTTGGTGGGCAGCGAACTTCCGAATACGTGGTGACATTTGAACGGTAAGGACAGGCCCGTCATCGCGGTCGACGCGATGGGCGGAGACCACGCACCCAAGGAGATCGTCGCCGGCGCAATCGCCGCCTATCGCGATGGATTTGCATACGTCGTCCTAGTCGGCGACCGAGAGCGAATCAAGCCGTTTTGCAGAGGCGTCACCGAGAACGAAATCCCGATCGTGCACGCCTCCGAAGTCATCCCGATGGACGTTGCGCCTTCTGCGGCGATTCGCGGCGCTGAGCGCTCGAGCTTGGGCGCGGCAATCGAGCTGGTGCGCAACGATCAGGCCGACGCCGTCGTTTCCGCGGGCTCGAGCGGTGCATTTCTTGCAGTCGCGCTGATTCGCTTGCGCACGATCGCAGGGATCGCGCGTCCCGCGATCGGGGCGATCTTACCGACGCCGTTGCAACCGGTGGTGTTGATCGATGCGGGTGCGAACGTCGACTGCAAACCCGAGTGGCTGGTGCAGTTCGGAGTCATGGGCTCGGCCTACGCGCAAGCCGTGCTTGGGATGAAATCGCCGCGCGTCGCGATCGTATCGATCGGTGAAGAGCGCGGCAAAGGCAACGCGCAGGTCCTCGAGGCGGCGCAGCTCCTCGAAGCGGCGCCGATCAATTTCATCGGCAATGCCGAAGGCCGTGACGTTTTTTCCGGTCGCGCCGATGTGCTCGTTACGGACGGCTTCGTCGGTAACGTCATGCTGAAGCTCGCAGAAGCGGAAAGCATCGCATTACAAACCGCAATACGCGAAGCGCTCCTTTCCAGCGGGCCCGACGTTCAGCTGGGTGCACTCCTGACGCGTCGCGCCTTTTCGCGCCTGCGACGGACGCTGCACTACGAAACGTATGGCGGAGCGCCGCTTTTGGGGTTGCGCGGGAATTGCATCGTGGCACACGGGCGCAGCAGCCGAATCGCCATTCGCAATGCGATACGCGTAGCCGCAACCGAGGTCCGAGAAGACGTCGTCGGCAAGATCGCGGGTCTCGTCGCCCCGCTCGTGCAAGCCGCTCGCGCATAGTTGCGCGTCGCAATCGTAACCGATTCGACGGCCGATCTCGATCCGGACGTCGCCGGAGAGTTGGGCGTCGACGTCATTCCGCTTTACGTCAACTTCGGTTCAGCCAGCTTTCGCGATCGCATCGACATCACGCGTGCCGAATTCTATGCGCGGCTGGCCGAAGGGACGATTCTTCCGACGACCTCGCAGGCGTCGGTTGCGAGCTATGCCGAGTGCTTCGCGCGTCACGCCGAAACGGGCGCCGCAATCGTCTGCATCTCGATCTCGGGTGCGCTCTCGGGGACGATCAATGCCGCGCATGCGGCTGCCGGAGAATGCCCGCACGCAACGATCCGCATCTTCGATTCGAGGACCGTGTCGTGCGGTTTGATGCTCTTGGTACTGGCCGCCGCCGCGGCGGCCGACGCCGGCAAGAGCGCTGATGAGATCGTGCGCGAGCTCGAGCGATTACGCGAGCGACAGCGGCTCTTTGCGGCGATCCCCGACCTCTCGCACGCCGTGCGTACCGGACGCGTCTCTCGGGGCATGGCGATGCTTGGCGGGATCATGAAAGTCTCGCCGGTGATCACGCTCGACGAGGACGGCAAAGTTGCCGAATTCGCGCGCGTGCGAACGTTCGCGCGAGCGCTCGATATGCTTGTCGAAGCCACGGTAGCACGACTCGGGAGCGCGAGTCGTGCGCGGTTCGCGATCGTCCACGCGCGCGCCCCGCAAACGGCCGAGTCATTGCACGAGCGACTGCTTGCTACGTTGCCCGCGCAGCCGTCGTTTTTGAGCGTGGTCGAGACCGGCCCCGCGATCGCCGTGCACGCCGGAGTGGGAGCCGCCGGTATCTTCTCGCTGTTCTAGATACCGATGGCCTCGATTTACGTCCACCTGCCGTTTTGTCCGTACATCTGCCCGTATTGCGATTTTGCGAAGTGGCCGCACCGGCGCAGTTCCGCGGAACGTTATCTGCGCGCGCTGCACGCGGAGATCGAGCTGGCACCGCCGGTGGTCGCATCGACATTGTATATCGGCGGCGGAACTCCGAACACGATCGCGCCGCTAGCGCTCGTCGAGCTGATCGAGGCGCTCCGCACGCGATTCGGTCTGGCTGCGAACGCGGAAGTCAGCCTCGAAGCCAATCCCGATCCCGAGCTGTGCGAATCGTTTCGCGACTACCGCCGGGCCGGGATCAATCGTTTGTCGATCGGCGTGCAGTCGTTCGATGAGTCCGAGCTCAAAACACTTGGACGCCGGCACACCGCTCGGGACGTCGAGGCGGCCGTGCGGAGCGCGCGTGCGGCGGGATTCGAAAATCTCTCGCTCGACCTCATGTTTGCGGTGCCCGGCCAGACGCCGGCTTCCTGGAAGCGTTCGATAAACCGCGCGATCGAATTGGATCCGCAGCACGTCTCGACGTACGCGTTGACGGTCGAGCCGTCGACGCCGTACGAGGAATGGCAGAAGCGGCAGCCCGAGGCGTTCGCCGATGACGAGCTCGAAGCAGACCAATATCGCTACGCGATCGACCGCCTCGTGCAAGCCGGGTTCGAGCATTACGAGGTTTCGAATTTCGCGCGCCCGGGATTTCGCTCGAGACACAATCAGAACTATTGGTTGAACGGCGAGTATCTAGGACTCGGCGTCGGCGCGGCTTCGTATCTCGAGGGTACGCGGTCGGTCCATACGCGCGA
>Ga0335072_10006717_pt1 | contig 16798 bp, 12 predicted proteins | sample Lox_Sample_21_FD_206725 | JGI IMG/M metagenome (GOLD analysis project Ga0335072, IMG submission 206725) | Soil microbial communities from Loxahatchee National Wildlife Refuge, Florida, United States - Lox_Sample_2.1 | ecosystem: Environmental > Terrestrial > Soil > Wetlands | place: USA...
CGCGCCGCTGCCGTCGCCACGCTCGCCTGGTACCGGCGGCGCCTGCCACGCGGGATCAGGCTGCCGGCGCGGATCGTCGTCGGGGAAATCCTCCAGCAGCACCGGACCGTCCGGCCGCTCCAGCAACCGCAGCGCGGCCAGCAGCACCCGCCGCTGGAACGCCGGATCGCCGGGCGGGCCGAAGGGCCGCCCCAGTTCGAACGGCACCCACAGCGCACGCGGCGGCCGCGTGTTCTCGGTCTGCGGCCGGATCAGGCTGATCGAGACCGTCGCCAGCCCTTCCTCTTCCAGATAATGGCCGAGCGCGCTCACGGCGCGCGTGCAGACGGGTCAGACAGGGGTCAGCAGGACGGAATCCACCTCTTCCTGCTTCAGGCGGCCGGCGAGTTCGCGCGCATGCGGCTCCATGCCGACCGGATCGGCCGCGCCCATGAACGAATAATGCGTGCCGGCCAGTGCGCCGATCACGCCCTCGGCCGCCAGCTCCTTCATCCGGTCCAGCGGGAAGGCGACGTTCCAGTCTTCCTGCAGCCCGGTACGATCGAAATTCACCGAGATATGGCTGGTCAGCAGGTCCTGCCCCGCGATGCCGCCGGGGACCACGCGATAGTCGGTGTCCCGGCCGCGAAACGGCTCGGTGCCGCGCTGGAACAAGCCGGCCGAGGACACGATCGCGATCCTGCGCTGCGACAAAGGCGGGCCCGACACAAACGGCGTGGTCTCGAACCGCGGGCATTCGACTTCGGCCAGGCGCTTCGCCTGGGCCGGCGGCAGATCGGATAGCCGGGTCATCGCAGTCTCCCTTCGCCTCGAACGCCTGCGGTCACGCGGGTCGTCCCCATGTTGCCCAGGTCCGCGTTCCACTCAAGCCCGCGGGCGGACATCCCACTCACGCCGCCGGCGGATAGTTCGAGGGGAACAACGCACGCCTGCTCTCCTCGTCAACAACCTTCTTGAATGCGTGGTCCTGCCCGACGACGCGCGCGCGGGCGGCCGCCGGCCGCGCCTCCACGGTCTGGAACAGTCGCTTCAGGTTGGGATAGGCGGCGAGCGGATCGTCCGCGCCCTTGCGCACGCGGGCCGCGCGGTCCAGCCATCCCCAGGCCGACATGTCGGCAATGGTATAGCTGTCGCCGGCGATGAAATTGCGGCCGGCGAGGTGGTCGTCCAGCACCTGGTAATGACGCTCCGCCTCGCGGCGATAGCGGTTCACCGCGTAGCCGAGCCCTTCCGGCGCGGCGAACTGGAAATGCACCGCCTGGCCGGAGAACGGCCCCAATCCCGAGGCGATGAACAGCAGCCAGGACAGCAGCTCGGGACGATCTTCCGGCGTGCCGAGGAATTTTCCCTCCTTCTCCGCAAGATACAGCAGGATCGCAGTTGAATCGAAGACTCGGGCCGGCTTGCCGCCGGGGCCGTCGGTGTCGACGATCGCCGGCACCTTGCCGTTGGGATTGATCGCCCGGAAGTCGCGCGTGTGTTGCTCGCCCTTGCCGGTATCGACCGGGATCGTTTCGTACGGGATGCCGGCTTCCTCGAGCAGCAATGCTACCTTCGCCGGGTTCGGCGTGGGATGAAAATAGAACCGGATCATACGGGCTTCCTTTCGGGGCAGTCACGGCCGGCACCGGCACCGCCGCCGGCGAACACAGGCGGCCGGGCAACACGATCGCGGTGGCGGTTCATCGGATCCATCCAATGCTTTGGCCGCCAACGCCAGGACTATCGTCTATGCGGTGGCGCCATCCAACACCTAGGATACGGATGACAGCGATACGCCGGGCGTATCTGTGGGGCGACATGGACCTTCTCTCCAGCATGCGGGTGTTCACGCGGGTGGTGGAGACCGGCGGCTTCACCGCGGTCGCGCGGGAGAACCGCACCTCGCAGCCGACGATCAGCCGCACGATTGCCGCGCTCGAATCGCATCTCGGGGTCAGGCTGCTGAACCGGTCCAGCCGGGCCCTGACGCTCACCGACGACGGGCGGCAGTTCTATGAACGCGCCCGTGGCGCGCTGGAGACCGTGGCCGAGGCGGAAAGCAGCGTTGGCCCGCGGCGGAGCGAGCCGAGCGGGCTGCTGCGGCTGGGAACGCCGGTGGCGTTCGGCCGCCTGCATGTGGCGCCGCTGATGCCGGCATTCCTCGCCCGCCACCCCAAGGTCGATGTCGAGCTGGCGATGAACGATGCCTTCGTCGACCTGGTCGGCGAGGGCCTGGACCTTGCCATCCGCGTCGGCGACCTGGCGGACCCGTCGCTGATCGCGAGGCCGATCGGCACGACGCGGCGGGTGACGGTGGCCGCCACGTCGTACCTGCAAGGCCGCAGCGTTCCCGCCGTGCCGGCCGACCTCGCGCGGCACGACTGCGTGATCTACACGCGGCTGGCGACGGGCCAGCGCTGGCACTTCGACAGCGGCGATGGGCCGGTGCAGGTTGATGTCGGCGGCCGGTTCCGCGCCGACAATTCCGAAGCCGTGCGCGAGGCGGTGATCGGCGGCGTCGGCATCGCCGTGCTCCCGGTCTGGCTGTTCTCGGATGAGATCGAGCGCGGGCTGGTCCGGGTCATTCTGGAGCAATACGAGCCGACCCGGTTGCCGATCCACGCGGTGTATCCGTCACGCCGCCTGCTGGCCGCGAAGGTGCGCGCGATGATCGACTTCCTCGCATCGGCATTCGCCGCCGTCCCGGAGCTGTCGGCTGGGTGACACGCCGGCCGAACCCTGTCCGTCCGCAGACCTGAACCGGGGAGGCAGCCAGGTCCAATCCGGTCGGAATGCTATAATTCCGGATCCCTCGGTTTGCTAACATTCGACTTCTGTTCGCGCTCGGTGCTTCCACCCGCAAGGTCGATCAATCCTGGTCCTCAGACGCCGGGAGGCGGGCGGGATCGCCTGGCCGATGCTCACAGTTCGGCAGTCTGGACATGCGCTGCGAGCAGTACCGGAAAGCGCTCGGGATCACCGCGCGCCATGCCGCATTCGGTGGCCACGCCGTCGACCGCGGTATGACGCCGGGCAGCAGCGAGACGGGCCGCGTTGCCGGCCATGTCTTCGCGATGAACGAGGCCAAGATAGATCTCGGTTTCGGGCCGTAGCTTCAACCCAGCGAGGGGCGCGAAAAAAGCGTCGTCGATACGCGGCTTTGGCACCGGCAGGTGGAAGAACTGGATCGGCCGCCGCACACCTGCCAAGACCGCATTGGTCATTTCAACCATGATCCCGGCGTCTTGCGGCTGGATCACATGCTCGTCGGCCGGGCTGCCATAGCACAGGTGATAGCCAAGCTCGATCGACGCCGGGACGCCGTCGCCGATCGCGACCAGCTCGGCGATCGTCTCCTGCCGGAACTCGACCGGCCCCGGCTCGTAGTAACCCTCCCAGGCAATGACCTCCTGGCACACGTCCCATTGCAGTGCGATGCGGTCGTGGGGCAATGCCTGTGCGATGGCGGCGACCTCACCCAGCAAATGCGCAGTCAGCATGGCAATCAGCGCCGGCCGGTCGGTTGGCACCATGTTGTTGTAGGTCGGCGCAATCGGAGTCGGCAGCGAGATCTGGAACTTGACGCCGGCCGGGATCACGCCCTCCCGCTGCAGACGGTCGAACGACTGCCACGACGCGATCGCCATGTCGGCGTAGCCGGTTCTTACGGTTGCCGGGTCGAGCCGTGCGCCCGGCTTTACGCGCAGGCGCGGGATTTCGCGCAATACCACGCCATCCCACTGAATGAATTTGAACGGCGGTACATCGCTTGCCACCTCGATCGCCGGGTTATCGGCCAGCACCTGCTGCAGGAAGCGTATCCAGGTCTTGCGGATTCCAGTTTCGCCGTCCGGCAGGCGCCGCAGATGTGGTGCGGTTGCCGCCGCCAGGGTGCGAAACACCGTCTCGGCGTCCGGCAATGGTATGCTGCCGACGAAATGGACGATCGGCTTGTGCACCGTTGCAGCGCTCATTGTGGCCTCCTCCCCATACGGCTCCAGTATGACAGATGAGGTCAGACACGGCGACTGCCCGGCGTCGGCACCATTCGCCCTCAGCGCAGGATGATCTCCACGCGCCGGTTCTGCGGTTCGCGCACGCCGGCGCCGGTGGGCACCAGCAGATGCGTCTCGCCGAAGCCCTGCGTCGCGATCTCTCCTGCCGGCACGCCGTCGCGGATCAATTCGGCCTTCACCGCGTCGGCGCGGCGGACCGACAGGCCCTGGTTGTACTGCGGGGTGCCCGACGTATCCGTGTAGCCGTTCACCTCGATCCGCGTGAGTTTGACGTGCGTCGAGTTATCGGCCGCTTCCTTGATGATCTGGCGGGCGCGGTCGGTCAGCGCCGCCTTGTCCCAGTCGAAGAACACCAGGTACGATCGCGCCGGCTGCACCGCCGGCGCCGGCGCAGCTTGTGGCGCCGCGGCGGGCGACGGCGGCGGAACCTGGCCAAATGCGTAGCGCACGCCGAGCAGGAAGCTGTGGTCGTACTGATGCTCCGCCTTGAGCGAGACCGGCACCTGGGCGGCGGACCCGGTCATGGTCTGGTCGCCATGGAAGGTCTCATCGCCGGGAATACCGAAGAAGCGATATTCCGCGGTGATGATCAGCCCGGGCATATTCGGCACCGGGAAAGACAGGCCGCCGATCGCCTGGAAGGCAAACGCGCCCTCGGCTGAATCGAAATGGCTGCTGACAACCGGGGCGGCCGCCGCGGTGAAGGTGCGGTCGCGTGTGAAGTTGCTCCAGGCATATCCCGCGCCGCCGCCGAAATAGGGAAACAGCCACGGCAGCCCGACATCGAGATCGTACAGCACATTGGCCATCACGCCGTAGGTGTGCAGGTTGCCGCTGTTGCTGGCGACCGTCGCGGTCGATTCCGATGGCAGCGATGCCTCGCGGTAGTTGCCCTCCAGCTCGAAGCGAAAGCCATTGCCCAGGCCGTAACCCACGCTGCCCAGCCCGACGAAACCGCCGCCGGGCTTGATCAGGACGCCGCCGCCCGGTCCGGGAATATTTTCTGGCAGATTGTAGCCCGCGCCGGCGCTGATATAGGGGCCCTGGAACGGCTGCGCCCCGGCGCTCAGCGGCGCCGCCAGCAGCACCAGTGCCAACGCCGCATCGCGAATTCGCATGGTGCGATCCCCCGAGAGTTGCAATGAAAAGGGCGCCTTGCGGCGCCCCTTCCGTAGGCATTACCGATTCACGTGTCAAACGTTACGGCTTGTTCGAAGACGATCGGATCGGTTGCACGGTCGAACAAGCCCTGAGCCTTTGCTTTGACTGGCAGCTTTGTCGGCGTGCTGACGCACTTATTTGCCGACGCTGCCTTAGTGCAGGATGATCTCCACACGCCGGTTCTGCGGTTCGCGCACGCCGGGGCCGGTGGGCACCAGCAGATGCGTCTCGCCGAAGCCTTGCGTCGTGATCTCGCCGGCCGCCACGCCAACGCGGATCAGCTCGGCCTTCACCGCGTTGGCGCGGCGGATCGAGAGACCCATGTTGTACTGCGGCGTGCCCGACGTGTCGGTGTAGCCATTCACCTCGATGCGGGTGACCTTCACATGCATCGAGTTGTCCGCGGCCTCGTGGATGATCTGGCGGGCGCGGTCGGTCAGCGTCGCCTTGTCCCAGTCGAAGAACACCAGATAGGAGCGGGCGGGCTGCACCATCGGGGCCGGTGCGGCAACCGGCGTCGGCGCCGGCGGGGGTGCCTGGTTCACGGCATAGCGCAGGCCGATCATGATCGTGTGGTTGTACTCGTCGTTGAACGACGCCGACGTTCCGGACGAATTGTAGTTGCGGGAGCCGGCGAGGCCCATGAAGCGATATTCGACATCGACGGTCAGACCTGGCGCCGCCGTGACGGGCACGCCGAGCCCGATGATGGCCTGGTAGGCAAAGGCACCCTTGGTGCCGGTCAGCGCCCCGGCGGCGCCCGACAAGTCGTCATCGACCAGCTGATAGCCGACGCCGGCACCGATATACGGCACCACCGGTCCCAGGCCATTGAAGTCATAGGCCAGATTGACCATCGGACCGAACTTGTTCTCGGTGCCGCTCAATCCGCCGCATACCGCGCAGCCGGACGAGCCGTTGACCTTGTTGTTGCGGAAGTCGAACTCGAGTTCGGCACGCAGCCCGTTGCCAAATCCCCAGCCGCCGCCGAGCACGAAGGCCGGACCAGTGCCGAAATCGACCTTGGCGCCGGGAGTGGCGACACCGCCGAACGATTTCAGGTTCTCATCCTGCATGATGTTCGCGCCGGCGCCGACGGTCACATAGGGGCCTGCCACCGGCTGGGCACTTGCCACGATCGGCAGGGCCAGCAGGCTGGCCGCCAGAAGTGCACCCCGAAGCTGCATTATTGTTCTCCTCGTCCGCATTGATCTCGGGCCCCTGGCGCGCACGGAATGCGCGCGTGACGGCCCCCTTTTCACTACGAAAACCATAGCGATCCGTAACGCCGCTGAGGAGGGGTGCAACCGGGCTTTAGCAGCACCTGTTGCTCCGCTGCAACAGCACCGGGCAACCGCGCCACAGGACACAAAACCGTGCGGAATCATGGCGGAAGAGAGCAGGAGTCGAACCTGCCCGGGACCGCTTGGCAGCCCCAACCGGGTTTGAAGTCCGGCCGGCCCACCGGGACCGGTTCTCCTCCTCGCGCAGTATTGACCGCCTAACCCCTGCTGGAAAGCTGCGCCAGAAATTCAGCTTCCTGGCCCGGTTCCAGGCATCGGCAGTCCAGCCAGAGCCTGCCTGAGGCGATGCGTCCGAGCACCGGCCAAGGCAGCGCGCGCAGGCTATTTGCCAGCGTTTCCAAGCCGTTACCACCGATGGTCAGGGCCACCGAGGGCAGCAGGTCGACCGGCAGCGCACCCGAGCCGATCTGGCTGCGGCAGGGTTCCACCGCCACCGGACGATCCGGGAAAGCGATACGAAGCTGCGGCAGCAGCCGCTCGGCCGTGCCCCGGATATCGGCCTCCAGACGGGTCAGCAGGCGCAGGGTCGGCAGCCGGTCACGCAGGCGGTCGGGATCGAGATACAGCCGCAGTACTTGTTCCAAAGCGGCCAGCCTTCCCTTGTCCAGCCGCAGTGCACGCTTCATCGGATTGGCGTTAATGCGCTTTATCACATCTGCGCGACCAACGATCAGACCGGCCTGCGGACCCCCCAGCAGCTTGTCCCCGGAGAACGTCACGACGTCGGCCCCGGCCGCCATCGATTCGCGCGGCGTGGGCTCGTGCGGCAATCCGAAGGCGGCCAGATCGACCAGGCTGCCGCTGCCCAGGTCCTCCACCAGCGGCAGGCCGGCGGCATGGGCGATGGCAGCCAGCTCGGCGGTGCCGACCACTGCGGTGAACCCGGCGATCGCGTAGTTGGACGGATGCACCCGCATCAGCAGCGCCGTCTCCGGCCCGATCGCCTGTTGATAGTCGCGCGGATGGGTGCGATTGGTGGTGCCGACCTCGCGCAGGATCGCGCCTGACCGGGCCATGATCTCGGGGATGCGGAAGGCGCCGCCGATCTCGATCAACTCGCCGCGGGACACCGGCACCTGCTTGCCCAGCGCCAGGGTGTTCAGCACCAGCAGTACCGCGGCGGCGTTGTTGTTCACCACGGTCGCCGCCTCGGCACCGGTGAGCTGGCACAGCAAGGGGGCGATGTGGTCGTCACGCTCGCCACGCCGGCCGGTGGCGATGTCGAACTCCAGGGTGGTGGCGGAGCGCATGGCGGCCGCCGCGGCCTCGGCGGCTTCCGGCGGCAGCGGCGCGCGGCCGAGATTGGTGTGCAGCACGGTGCCGGTGAGATTGAACACCGGCCGCTGGCTGGCGGCGAACTGGCGCACCAGCGCGTCGGCCGCTTCGTCCAGGATGGCGGCGGGCGGGGCATGGAAACTGCGCGCCGCGCGGCGGGCGGCGAGAATGCCGCGCAACGCGGCGGTGGTGGCGCGGCGGCCGAACCGCTCGGCGAGCACGGCCGCCTCGGGAGAGCGCAACATGGCGTCGAGCGACGGCAGCGGGCTGGCGTGGTCCGGCATGGCGGCGCATCGTAGGGCGCGATAGGGTGTCATTGCGAGTTGACCAATCGCGGGTTGATCGATTGCGCGTTGACCCATTGCGCGTTGACCAATCGCGGGTTGACCAATCTCGCGTTGACCCATTGCGGATTGACCCTTGGCCGACGTGGCCGGCCGAAGGGTCCATGCAACGGCGGCCGGGCCGGAACCTTCACAGCCGGGAGGAAGACATGCTGCGCCAAGAGCAGAACGAGCTGCTGACACGCACCGGCCCGGGCACGCCAATGGGCGCAATGTTCCGCCGTTACTGGATCCCGGCTTTGCTCGCCGAAGAACTGCCGGAGAACGATGGCCCGCCGGTGCGGGTGCAGCTTCTGTCGGAAAAGCTGATCGCGTTTCGCGACTCGCTCGGGCGCTACGGACTGTTGGAGGAATTCTGCGCCCACCGCCGCGTCTCGCTGTGGTTCGGCCGCAATGAGGATTGCGGCATCCGCTGCGCCTATCACGGCTGGAAATACGACATCACCGGCCAGTGCGTGGACCTGCCGTCCGAGCCGGACTCGAACGGCTTTCGCGCGCGCATCAAAATGCGCGCCTATCCGCTGGTGGAAAAAGGCGGCGTGCTGTGGACCTATATGGGGCCGCCGGAGCACCAGCCTGATCTGCCGGAATTCGAATTCGCCTGCGTGCCGCCGGCGCAGACCTTCACCTCCAAGCGGCTGCAATACAGCAACTGGCTGCAGGCGCTGGAAGGCGGCATCGACTCCAGCCACGTGTCCTTCCTGCACAGCGACGCGCTGCGCTCCGACCCGCTGATGCAGGGCGCACGCGGCAATGACTATAACATGGGCGACCACATGGTGCGCTTCGAAACCGCGGAGCATGCAGCCGGCTTGTTCATCGGTGCGCGGCGGCGCGCGGAAGCCGGCACGTACTATTGGCGCATCACGCCCTGGTGCATGCCGTCTTTCACCATGATCCCGCCACGCGGCAACCATCCGGTGCACGGGCATTTCTGGATTCCCATCGACGATGACAACTGCTGGGCGTGGAGCTTCGATTACCATCCGACGCGCGCGCTGACCGAGGCCGAGCGCCAGGCGATGCGCGACGGCAAGGGCATCCATGTGCGGTACGTGCCTGGCACGTTCATCCCCGAAGCCAACCGCGACAACGAGTACCTGATGGATCGCGCGGCGCAGAAGGCGGGCATCACTTATAGCGGCGTGCGCGGCATCGCGATGCAGGATGCATCGTTGCAGGAAAGCATGGGGCCGATCATTGACCGCTCGCGCGAGAACCTGGTGAGCACCGATAACGGCATCATCATGGCCCGCCGCGCCCTGCTGCGTGCGGTGCAGGCCTTCGCCGCCGAGGGCACGTCACCGCCTGGCACCGATCCCGCCACGCACCGCGTGCGCTCGGCCGCCGTTGTGCTGCCGGAAGGCCAGGCATTCGCGGTCGCGGCTCGCGAGGCGCTGACGGTGCGGCCGGGTGTGGCGCCGGCTTCGGTGTAGTGCCGGCGGCCCATTGAGCCAGTGCCGCTGGTTGCAGCGCGCTGACACGGGGCCTGGCCGCGTTGCCGAATCATTGCGAGGAGCAACGCGGCGAAACAGCCTGGGTGTTGCAGGCGTACGGATGGTCCGAACGCGTCTCACGAACGGGATTGCTGTGCCGCCGCGCGCCTGACAAAGACACGGCTCGCGCGATCGATACCTCAGCGACCGTGGCTATTAGAACGCCTGTATACTAACGGGTGCGAAGGCGAACAAATGCTTGTACTCCCCGGCAGGCGGATACCAGCCGTTTCCCTGCCGGCCGTGCGCCCACCCCACCCGCTTGCCGTCCTGCTGCCATTCCTCCAGCTTCTGGCCGGCGCGCAGCAAATATTGATCGCCGGCGGATGACGTATTCAGCCATGGATCGATGACCAGGTAGTTAGGCGCGTCGTTTGCGCCGCAGAAGGCCCGGACACTTGCGTAAGCCTGCGGCGGGTTGGCAATCGGGCGGTCCGTCACCAGGCAGAACACGTGGTCGCCGGGGTTGGTGATGGTGGCGATGTAGATCAGGTCGCGGCGAATGAATTCCGTCTTCAAGGCATACCAGGCCGACAGGGCCGCCTGCTCGCCACAATTGCCTGCCCGATCGGTGATCGGGACCCGGATCAGCGCCTGCGCCAGGGCATAATACGCCATCCCCGGCAGCCGCAGGCGATCGGAGTCCATGGCATGGTTGTAGCGCGCCAGCGCCTTGACATGCAGAGCCTGCCACTGCACCGGGTCAAAACTGCCGTCGGTATTGATCGCATAGAGCTTGTTACCGCTTTTATGACCCTTCTTGAAGAACTCGCGGACCCGTTCCCTGATGCGGTCCCCCATGACAAGATCCGGCATTTTCCCCCTCCGTCTGCAATCACGGTAACACAATCCGTTGATACCTCATAATGAGGTGGCGACGCGATCCTGCCGCCCATGGCGCTTGCTTCCTGCGCCGCCGCCCCGCTCAATCCGGCCGCCAACGCAAGGGCCGCGCCATGTCCGCTTCGCCGCTCGCTCTGTTGAAAACGCGCCGCCTGTGGCCGCTGGCGCTGACGCAATCCTGTGGGGCGCTGAATGACAACCTGGTGAAGAACGCCATGCTGGTGCTGGCGTTGTTCCGCCTGGGCATCGGCGGCGCCGGCCTCTCCGCCCTGGCCGGCGCGTTGTTCATCGCGCCCTACATCCTGCTCTCGGCCACCGCCGGCAAGATCGCCGACCGCTTCCCCAAGCCGCGCGTCATCTTCGCCTACAAATGGCTGGAATTGCTGCTGATGCTGGGCGCCGCCGCCGCATTTCTGACCGCCAGCGTCCCCGGCCTGCTGGCCGTGTTGTTCCTGCTTGGCGTGCAGGCGGCACTGTTCGGCCCGGTGAAATACGGTGTCCTGCCGGAGCACCTGGCGGAAGCCGAGCTGGTCGCCGGCAACGGCGTGATCGAGGCGACCACCTTCCTCGCCATCGTCATCGGCACGGTCGCCGGCGGGGCGTTGATGTTGCTCGCCAACGGTGCCGCCGTGGTCGGCACCACCGGCGTGGCGCTGTCCTTGATCGGCCTCGGCGCGGCATGGTTCCTGCCGCCGGTCCCGGCCGCCGACACCACGCTGCGCCTGTCTCTCAATCTGCTGTCGGATACCGCCAGCGTGCTGCGCCATGCCGCCGCGATCCGGCCGATCTGGCTGTCGCTGCTTGGCCTGTCCTGGTTCTGGACCATGGGCGCGACATTGCTCACCGAGTTTCCCATCATTGCCCGCGACACGCTGCACGCCGACAGTTCCGTCCTGACACTGCTGCTGACCGTGTTCGCGATCGGCGTCGGCATCGGTTCGCTGCAATGCGCGCGGCTGCTGCACGGTGAGGTCTCGGCCCGCCTGGTTCCCTTCGCGGCGCTCGGCATTTCGGTGTTCTGCTGGGACTTTGCCGCAGCCGCGACATCGGCGGGCACGGCCGGAGGCCTCGCCACCGCCGCTGCGGCCGCACAGGCCTTCGGCGGCTGGCGCATGCTGATCGATCTGTTCTTGCTGGCGGCATGCGGCGGCGCGTATTCGGTGCCGCTCTACGCGATCATTCAGGATACCGCCGCGCCATCCGAGCGCGCCCGCATGGTCGCCGCCAATAACATCGTGAACGCCCTGTTCATGGTGGCGGGCGCCGGAGCCGCCGCCGCCCTGGCTGCCGCCGGGCTGCGGGCACCGGCCGTGCTGCGGATCGCCGCCGCCGCCAATCTGTTCTTTATTGTCTGGATCGTCCGCCTGCTGCCGTTCCAGTTCTGGCGTTCGATCCTGCGCTGGTATTTCACCACCTTTCACCGCCTGCGCGTCAGCGGCCTGGAGAATTATCCGGCGGCCGGCGAGCGGGTGGTGATCGTGGCCAACCATCAATCCTATCTCGATGCGCCGTTGATCGCGGCCTGCCTGCCCGACAGCCCCTGCTTCGCCATCCACACGGCGCAGGCGGCGAAATGGTATTTCCGGCCGTTCCTGGCGCTGGCCGACACGTTTCCGCTGAACGTGCAGTCGCCCTACGCGGTGAAACGCATGGTCGAGGCGGTGCGCGATGACGGCCGCAGGCTGATGGTGTTTCCCGAAGGCCGCATGACGCACACCGGCGGCCTGATGAAGATCTATGAAGGCGCCGCCATGGTCGCCGACAAGTCGCACGCGAAGATCCTGCCGGTCAGCATCGGCGGCCTGCAATACAGCCGGTTCAGCCGCATGAAGGGCCGCCTGCGCCGGCGCTGGTTCCCGGCGGTGCGCGTGGACATCCGGCCGCCGGTGAATTTGGCCCCGCCCGACGCCGATCGCCTGACACCGCGCCAGCGCCGCGAAGCCATCGGACGCGCCTTGCAGGACACGATGGTGGACGCGGTGTTTCATTCCAGCGACACGCATCGCACATTGTTCTCGGCGCTGCTGGACGCGCGCGGCCTGCACGGCCGGCGCACGCCGATCGCCGAGGACGTTCAACGCGCGCCGATTACCTATGATCGATTGCTGCTGGGCGCCGTCGCACTGGGACGCGCGCTGGCCGCGGCAGCGCCCGAGGAAAGCCATGTCGCGGTACTGCTCCCCAACGCCATCGCCACGGTTGTCGCATTGTTCGGACTGCAGGCATTCGGCACGGTGCCGTGCATGCTGAATGTCTCGGCCGGCGCGGCGAACATGCTCGCAGCCTGCCGCGCGGCGGGTGTCCGCAGCGTCGTGAGCAGTCGGACGTTTGTGGAGAAGGGACGGCTGGAACGGTCGGTGGAACGCATGGCGGCCGGCGTCCGCTTCATCTGGCTGGAAGACATACGCGACACGATCGGCACGCGCGCAAAACTGCTTGCCTGGCGCGCAGCGCGGCGGGCGCGCACGCTGCCGGGCGCGCGCACGGCGCCGGACAGCCCGGCGGTGGTACTGTTCACCAGCGGCTCGGAAGGTACGCCGAAGGGCGTGGTGTTGAGCCACCGCAACATCCTGACCAACTGCGCACAGCTCGCGTCGGTGATCGATTTCCACGGCAGCGACATCGCGTTCAACGCGCTGCCGATGTTTCATGCCTTCGGGCTGACCGGCGGCACGCTGCTGCCGCTGCTGTACGGCGTGCGCACGTTCCACTATCCGAGTCCGCTGCACTACCGCATCGTGCCGGCGCTGATCTACGACACCGATGCGACGATCTGCTTCGGTACGGATACGTTCCTGCGCGGCTGGGCACATTATGCGAATCCGTACGATTTCTACGTCATGCGCTATATCTTCGCGGGCGCCGAGAAGCTGCAGGAGCAAACGCGGCGAGTCTACGCGGACAGGTTCGGCACGCGGATTCTCGAAGGCTACGGCGCCACCGAAACCTCGCCGGTGCTGACGCTGAACACCGCGATGCGCAATCGTCCGGGCACGGCCGGACGCTTTCTGCCCGGCATCCAATGGCGGCTGCAGCCGGTGGAGGGCGTGGACGCCGGCGGTCGCCTGCTGATACGCGGCCCGACGGTGATGCTGGGCTACCTGCACGACGATGCCCCGGGCGTTCTGGACCCGGTGGCGGACGGTTGGTACGACACAGGCGACATCGTGTCGGTGGATCCGGCGGGGTTCGTCTCGATCGCCGGCCGCGTTCGGCGGTTCGCCAAGATCGGCGGCGAAATGGTGTCGATGGAGGCGGCGGAAGCGCTCGCGGCCGGGCTGTGGCCGGAGTCCCGGCATGCGGTGGTGAACCTGCCCGATGCGCGCAAGGGCGAGGCTCTGCTGCTGGTCACCACGCGGCGGGACGCCGAGTCGGGAGCGCTGCTGGCGTTCGCCCGGCAACGTAGCGTGCCGGAGTTGCTGGTGCCCCGATCGGTGCTGGTGGTGGGATCCTTGCCACTGCTCGGGTCGGGCAAGGTCGATTACCCGGCGGTGGCACGGCTGGTGGAAGATGCGCACGCGGACCGGGCAGCGGCAGCGGCGAGGGCGTAATTCCGTCCGGCACGACGCGCGGTGCCCAGGCACGTGGAGAGGATCATGCCCGATCCCGCCCCGGCCGCGATGCCCGCCCCTTCAACCCGCCCCTTCAACAAGCCGCGGGGCAAAACGAACCGCGCACGACGTTCGAAGATTCAAATGCAACTGCAGGCCACGCGTTACGCCTCTCCCGCACCCGGCGGCAGCCCCAGCAGTAGGCGCCCATACGGCACCAGCGTCGCCAGCGGGCTGAACGCCTGGTGCGTGGCGATCGTCAGGATGTCTCTCAGCATCGGCTGCAGCGGGTCGGCGTCCATCGCCGCGCGCGAGCCGCACAAGTCCGCCAGGCCCTGTACCGCCGCGCGGATCTGCTGCATGCCGAATGTGATATCACGGCGATTGCGCAGCACTTCCGCTGGCGTAATGGCACGGCCGGAGGCCACGGCGGCTACACTCTCCGCGCGGCGCGTCTCCAACAGAAGCAAGGCCACCTCGATCGCCGCTGCCGCTTCGGCGAGCCGCAACTGCACCACCTCGGACTCCGCGAGCCGGTTCACGCCGCGCGACAGCCGGCCGGACAGCGCGGCCGCGGCAGTGGCCAGCGCGCGGCGGCCCAGCGCGAACGCAACCGGCGGCAGCGAGAACACCACCAGGTAGCCACGCGGAGCGCGCACCACGTCGTAGTCGGGATGCACCCCCACGCCGGGCGGCGCGCCCGCCAACAATTCGCGCAGCAGCACGGTGCGGTGCGCCGGCACGAACACGTCGCGCAACAGCAGCGTCTTGCTGCCGGTGCCGCGCAGGCCGAGCACGAACCAGTCGTCAATGATCTCGATCTCGCGCATCGGCACCAGCAGGTAGCGGGTCGCCACCACGCCGTCCGCGTGCGGACAGCGCGCGCCGATGATCGCCCATTGCGCATGCGAGCAGCCGCTTGAGAACGGAAACCGCCCTGACAGCCGCCAGCCGCCGTCGCATGCGACGGCCGTTTCGCGTGGTGCCAGCGACGACGATGCCACCGCCGACGGATCGTCGTCCCAAATGTCGCGCTGCCCCTGTTCCGGCAGGCTGGCGATGATCCACTGATGCTCCGCCAGCACCGCGTAGACCCAGGCGCTCGAGGCGCAGCCTTCCGTCAGCACCTCGATGATGCGCGAGAATACGTCGAACGGAAGCTGCAGCCCGTCGAAGCGCCTGGGCTGCAAGACGCGCAGGATGCCCGCTGCGTGGAACGCGGCGATGGTTTCGGCCGGCACATCGCGAGCGGCCGTGGTCGCGGCTTCACGTTCGGCCAGCGCCGGCACCAGGGCCCTTGCCCGTGCGAGCAGGGTTTCGCCGTCCGGGGCGTCGATGCCGCGCATTGCCGTTTGCGGTCAGCTCAGGTCGACGGCGTGGCGTTTCAAATCGTCCAGAGCGCACCACTGCAAAGCGCCTGCTTCGGTGGCGCGCAACACGACGCGCGGCGCGTGGCCGGCTTCCAGTGCTTCCCGCCAGCGCGGCGCGCACAGGCACCAGCGGTTGCCGGCCTTCAACCCGTCGAAACCGAATTCCGGGCGCGGTGTCGACAAATCGTTGCCGGCCGCTTTGCTGAACGCGAGGAAATCCTCGGTCATCACCGCGCAGACCGTGTGGCTGCCGGCATCCTCGGGGGAGGTGTCGCAGCAGCCGTTGCGGAAGAAGCCGGTGAGCGGCCGGGTGGAGCAACTCTCCAGCACGCCGCCAAGGACATTGCGAGACGGGCGGCGGCCCGGACGGCCTCCGGTTTCATCGAACGGCATGGATGCCTCCGTTGCGCGGAATCGCGGACATTGGCGGGAATGCTAATCCGGTCGAGGCATTGCCGCCATGGGCGCGCCAGGCGCCGCGACGCCGAGCCGTTCCGCGGCCGGCCACACGCCGCGCGCCGCTATCCGGGGCGGCAGCCGCCGTGGCCATGCCGTCCTTCGCCGCGTCAGGCAAAAAAATGGCGGCCCTTGCGGGGCCGCCAAGTTTAGGGAGGAAACGTCCAAGAAAGCAGACAGCGCGGCCAGAGGCCGCATTGCTGCAATGCACAAGGTAGGCCCTGGGTCATTCGTAGGCAAGCGATTTTCCGCAGCGCAGCAAAAAAAATTGTGGACAAGCTGGCTACCCGCTGGTAGCAGGCCGCCCATACGCCCAAGTTTAGGTCCTGAGGAACGTCGACACGCCCTGCCAGTCTTCGGCGGGGCGTTGTCGTGTGGACGGGCGCGCTCGTTTGGCGGGGCGCTGTCGTTTGGCGGGGCTTTGTCGTTCGGCGGGGCGGAGTCGCCTCAATTCCCCGGCGCGCAAGACCACACGCCGTAGCCGCACCCGCCGCATCCTGTGACGCCTGGCTGGGTCCCTGGTCGGGTCTCGCTGAGCCTTTGTTCAGGCAAGCCGTGGCCGTGGGGCGTTGGCCGATCGGTTTGCCTGTCACGCGATTTGAATGTCCACCTTGTTCCCCTCCACGCCTGCCTCTAGGTTGCCGGCGCATCCCCGGAAAGGCCGCGCCGCATGCCAGATCAGTCGCAGTACAAGCGCGTCCTGCTCAAACTATCGGGCGAGGCCCTGATGGGCCGGCGTGATTATGGCCTGGACAACGAGACCGTCCGCGCCATCGCCACCGATATCGGCGACGTCGTCGGCATGGGCGTGCAGGTCTGCGTGGTGATCGGCGGCGGCAACATCTTCCGCGGCGTCTCCGGCGCGGCGTCCGGCATGGAGCGCGCCCAGGCCGATTTCATCGGCATGCTGGCCACCGTGATGAACGCGCTCGCCATGCAGTCGGCGCTGGAGCAACGCGGCATCCCGACGCGCGTACAGTCGGCGATCCCGATGTCGCAG
>Ga0335072_10006719_pt1 | contig 16796 bp, 13 predicted proteins | sample Lox_Sample_21_FD_206725 | JGI IMG/M metagenome (GOLD analysis project Ga0335072, IMG submission 206725) | Soil microbial communities from Loxahatchee National Wildlife Refuge, Florida, United States - Lox_Sample_2.1 | ecosystem: Environmental > Terrestrial > Soil > Wetlands | place: USA...
TGGATGACGGCCTGCGCGTGCGGGTACTGGAGCACGATGGTGGCGTCGTCGTCGACGTGCGGATAAATCTGCGGCTTGTCGTGGTTGGCGACCGCGGTGACGGTGAGCGGGGCTTCGCCGTGCATGAGCCAGGTCATGAGGTCGACGCCATAGCAGCCGAAGTCGTACATCGCGCCGGCGCCGTTCTGCGCGGGGTCGGTGAGCCAGTTGAGAAACTCGGGCGGAACGCCGATCTCCTTGGGGCCCTGGTGGCCGTCATGGACGACGACGCGGCGCACATCGCCGAGGCGGCCATCGCGCAGATCGTCATAGGCGGCCTTGTTGCTGGAGTACCAGGTGGTCTCGTAGTTCACCAGCACGTGGATCTTGTGAGTGCGCGCGATTTCGCGGATGGCAAGGGCGTCGTCGAGCGAGATGGTGAGGGGCTTTTCGACCATGACGGAGACGCCGTACTGCGCGGCGATGCCGATGGCGTGGCGATGCTCGCCGATGGAGGTGTAGACCAGCACGGCCTGCGGATGCGCGCGCTCGATCATGTTGGCTTCGCTCTTGTAGAAGAGGTTTGCCGGGAGCGAGTATTTCTGCCCGTACTTGGCGACGAGCGCGGGGTCGGCGTCTGCAATGCCGACCAGCTCGACGTTGTGGTGCTGGGGCAGGGCGTGGAGGAAGCCTTCGACGTGGCCGTGTTCGAGTCCGACGATGGCGACGCGGAGGGGAGCGGACTGGTCGTCTGCTGCGTGGGGTGCGGCGTGACCGACGGCGGGCATTGCGAAGAAGGGCAGGGCAAGCAAAAGCGCAGGTAAGCCTTTCATTAAGAAACGGATCGGCATGCGGGGTGACTCCTCTGGTGGGATTCTACTACCCGTAAACTGGTGCCCCGGTTTGGCGTCCATTCAATGTGATTTCCATTGAAACGCGGTTCCGTTGCCCATGCTGCGGCTACAAGACGCTGGAAGCTCCGGCGGCGCTTGGGTTGTGCCCGGTGTGCTGGTGGGAGGATGACGGGCAGGAGGACGACGACGCTTTCGAGGTACGGCTGACGGTGAACGGCCAGCTCAGCCTGGCCGAAGCCCGGGAGCATTTTGTCGCCTGCGGCGCCGCCGATCCGCGTTTTGTTCCGTATGTGCGGAAGCCGGCGGTCTCTGAAATTTGAACCTTCCGGGACTCTCCGCAGTAACGTGCTGAGAGCGGTGCTTTGGTGCGTGATTCCCCATCTGCGCGGTTTGACCCTGCTGGCAAACCCTCTTACCATGGAATGAGTAATTTCCCCGGCCATTCCGCGCTGATTTGGAATCAAACAGCCGGGCGGGGCGGTTAAAACACAAGCGTGCGCGGCCTCGAGAAAAACAGGCGAGGACGCGCAGGAGTTCCGCCCGAAATGGCAATTTGGAGAAAGGCGCCATGGAGCGCCCGGAAGGCAAAACGTTGAGTTCTATCGACACCCTCGAAGACAATCCCCAACCAGAAACAACTGGCGCGGCACACGATCACGACCACCACGACCACGAAGGTCACACCCACGAACATCATCAGCATGGTCCGGTTCTGAACCCGGAATGCACTCGCGAGCTGAGCATCGATGTGCCGGCCGAGGAAGTGGCTAAGACGTACAAGCGCGTCTCCGGCAACTACCGCAAATATGCGCGGATTCCCGGCTTCCGCCCCGGCAAGGCGCCGGAGAGCGTAATTCAGCGCAAATACGCTAATGAGATTCGCAAGGAAGTGATCGATTCGCTGCTGCCGGAGCGGTTCAACAAGGCGGTGAACGAGCTGGGCGTGCGCCCGGTGGGCCAGCCGCAGGTGACCGAACTCTCAGTGGACGAAGGCAAGCCGCTGCACGTGAAGGCCGTCTTCGAGTACCTGCCTGATTTTTCTATCGAGGGCTACCAGGGCGTGACGGTACCCAAGCCGGCGGTTGAAGTGACGAACGAGGAGTTCCAGCAGGAGCTGGAGCGGCTGCGCGAGTCGCAGGCGACGATCGAGCCAGTCGAGGAAGACCGGGCTTTGACGGACGGCGACTGGGCCCAGATCAGCTACAAAGGCGAGATTCAGGATTTGCCGGAGGGCGAGGCCGCTGCGGCGCCGCTGCAGGGCGAGGACTCGCTGGTGGAGATCGGCGGCAACCAGACGGTGCAGGCGTTTTCCGACGCGCTGCGCGGGGCCAAGCCGGGCCAGGAACTGAAGGCCGAGGTGGTGTATCCGGCCGATTACGCTGAGCCGCGGCTGGCGGGCAAGACCGTGGCCTATGAGCTGACGGTGAAGGGGATCAAGAAGCGGACCCTGCCGGAGCTGAACGACGAGTTTGCCAAGGAGATTGGCAACTACGACACCTATGCCGATCTCGAAAACGGCGTACGCCAGTACCTGGGCAGCCGCAAGCAGCGTGCGGTCGAGACCGAGACCAAAGACCACCTGTTTGCCGCGCTGGCGGAGCGGTTCCAGTTCCCGGTGCCGGAGTCGCTGGTGCAGGAGCAGATCGATGCGCGGCTGGAGCGCGGGCTGCGGGCGCTGGCGGCCCAGGGCATGGCGACCGAGCAGATGCGGAAGATGGATTTTGGCCGGTTGCGGGTGGCGCAGCGGGACAGCGCCGTGGCCGAGGTGAAGACCTCGTTGCTGCTGGACAAGATTGCGCAACAGGAAAATATAACCGTTACCGATGAGGAAATGGACCACGAATTGCAAATGGCGGCGTTGCAGTCACGTGAGCCGCTCGATGCCCTGAAAGTGCGATTGACGCAGGATGGCGGGCTGGCTAGAATCCGTGAACAGTTGCGGCGCGAAAAAACTGCCAATTTACTGTACGAACGGCTACCCGCTTAAGGCGGAAAGACTCGGAAAAGCGTTGCGCGACGGAAAAGAATCTTTCCTTCGCGCGGGAACTCAAACGAACAACGGAGAGCGGGAAGAACAGTCAATATGGCATTGGTTCCCATGGTGGTTGAGCAGACGAGCCGGGGCGAGCGCGCCTACGACATCTACTCTCGTCTGCTGCGCGATAACATCATCTTTCTCGGCACGCCCATTGATGACCAGATTGCGAACCTGGTGGTGGCGCAGATGCTGTTTCTGCAGGGCGAAGATCCGGAAAAAGACATTTCCCTCTACATCAACTCGCCGGGCGGCTCGATTACGGCTGGTTTGGCGATCTATGACACCATGCAGTTCATCAAGAACACGGTGGTAACGTACTGTATCGGTCAGGCGGCCAGCATGGGCGCGTTTTTGCTGCTGGCGGGGAATAAAGGCAAGCGGTTCGCACTGCCCAACTCGCGGATCCTGATTCACCAGCCGTCGATGGGCGGGCTGAGCGGGCAGGCTACGGATATCGACATCCACGCCCGGGAGATTTTGCGTATTCGTGAGATTACGAATACACTCATGGCTAAGCACACCGGACAACCTCTTGAGCGGATCGAGCGCGACGTGGAGCGTGATTTCATCATGAACGCGGAGCAGGCCAAGGAGTACGGCATCGTGGACGAGATCATCGACCGGCCACGGACATAGGGTGAAACGGCGGGCGTTGGGGAGTCACTGAGGTAGAAGATCGAAAGCAAGATGCAGAACGTAGCGTAGTGATGTTTTTGGGGACCGAGAAAACGATCGCTCGTCCAGAGGGAGAGGAACAATGAAAACGCGCACGGGACCCGAAGAAGCGCTGCGCTGCTCGTTCTGCCATAAATCGCAGGACGCGGTCGCCAAGCTGATCTCGTCGCCCAGCGACTATCCTCGGGCTTACATTTGCGACGAGTGTGTTGCTGTTTGTAACTCGATCCTCGAGGACGACCGTGGGGAGGCGACTCCAGCCACCGTGGCCGGGCACCTGCCGAAGCCGCAAGAGGTGAAGAGCTTTCTGGACGACTATGTGATCGGCCAGGACCAGACCAAGAAGAAGCTTGCGGTAGCTGTTTATAACCACTACAAGCGCGTGCAGATGAACCGGCTGCGCAACAACGAAGTGGAGCTGGCCAAGTCGAATATTCTGCTGATCGGGCCTACGGGCTCGGGCAAGACGCTGCTGGCGCACACGCTGGCCAAGATGCTGGATGTGCCGTTCGCGATTGTCGACGCCACGACGCTGACCGAAGCGGGCTACGTGGGCGAGGATGTGGAGAACATTATCCTCAAGCTGCTGCAGGCCGCCGACGGCGATGTGACGCGCGCGCAGCAGGGCATCATCTACATCGACGAGATCGACAAGATCGGCCGCAAGGACGAGAACCCCTCGATTACGCGCGATGTTTCGGGCGAGGGTGTGCAACAGGCGCTGTTGAAGATTCTCGAGGGCACGGTTGCCAATGTGCCGCCGCAGGGCGGACGCAAGCATCCGCACCAGGAGTTCACGGCGGTCGACACGACGAATATTCTGTTCATCTGCGGCGGCGCGTTTGTGGGGTTGGAGCGCGTGGTAGGCCGGCGCGTGGGCAAGAAGGCGCTGGGCTTCCGCACTCCGGAAGCCGAGGATGTGCAGATGTCCCGTTCGCACCGCGACACGGAGTTGCTGCGCAAGACCGAGCCGCAGGACCTGATCAAGTACGGGCTGATTCCTGAGTTTGTGGGACGGCTGCCCGTCATGGGCATACTGGATGAGCTGGATGAGGCGGCGCTGATCGAGATTTTGACCAAGCCCCGCAACGCGATCCTGAAGCAGTATCAGCGGCTGTTCGAGTACGAGAATGTGCGGCTGCACTTCACCGGCGATGCTGTGACGGCCGTGGCACGCGAGGCGCTGGCCCGCAAGGTGGGCGCACGCGGATTGCGGATGATCCTGGAAGAGCTGATGCTTGACCTGATGTATCACCTGCCCAACAACAAGCGGGTGCGCGATCTAGAGATTACGCGCGAGATGGTGGAGCGGAGGGATCTGTCGCTGTGTCTGCTCGAGAAGGCGGGATAGGTTTTCTGTAGCAGTGGATTTGGATGAAGCCCTCACCTGGTGTGAGGGCTTTGTTTTTGAGCCGCCCTTCTGCCGGGAAGTCGCTGGCGAGTAGCCGCTCGTGCGGCCAAATTTAGGAGAAGTGAGTCGGCTTGGTCAATAAACGCAGCGATGCAACCGGATCGCGAGAGCTGGGCTACAATGGGCGCGGGCCATGATGTGGGTTTTGCGACTTGTCGTGTTCGGTTATCTTATGTCTCTGATTTCGGGCTGCGGCTCCGCACGCGCCGGATCAGGAACCGCGCCGACATCGCCTCCTCCGTCACCTGTCATTGTGACTGCTCAACCCACGAATCAAATCGTTCCTGTAGGCCGTCCCGCAACTTTCGCTGTGACAGCCACCGGGACCGCGCCTATTCAGTACCAGTGGAACAAGAACGGCTCGCCCATTCCTGGCGCAACGAGCTCTTCCTACACGACGCCCACTGTGAGCTTCGCCGACACTGGCACAACTTACCGGGTGACTGTGAGCAACGCGGCCGGTTCGGTGACGAGCAGCACGGTGACGTTGACCGCGGGTCCCCGTGCACCAGCCGTAGGCGATGTGCGCTATCTGCTCTCCGAGCAGGTCAACTCGCAGAGTGATTTGACGCCTGACCTGGCGAGCAACATCTTCGGAGGCAGCAGTGCCAGTTTCCCCAACGCGCTTGGGACACCGCTTACGATCGGTACAAGCGGGGTATGTGTCGCGGGGGCCAACTGCTACTGGCGTTACGTAGTAAATGACCTCCCGACGAGCGTAACCGGTCTCACGATGCACTACTCGAGTGGGGCCTATAGCTCACTGGGCTCTGATCTGCAGTCGATCGCCTTATCCAATGGAGTGATCATCTGCTTCGACCCGGAGCCAGCAAATGATGTATATGCTACGGCCTGGGTTCAGGCGCGGGGTGGAGGTTTCGATTACCGGATGGAAACTGTGCAACCATCGCAGCTTGCCGCTACCGTCGCCGCCGATGGCGTCAACAGCAGGGTGGTGACTGCGGTTGGTCTCGATGTGAGTACGGGATTGGCCGATGTGATTTCCTATGGCTGGCAGGGCGATGCATCCACCATCTACGAAACCACTACGCAGATCGTTTCGCAGCCGAACATCGCTTCAACAGCATTGGCGATGGCCAATCAAGGCTACATTATCAGTGCCTTTGGCGGGAACGATACGAATGGCTATGCGCTGGTCGGAATGCGCGTCGATGGGGATACGATGGCGCGGCCGATCTTGTACTCGGTCAATGGGGCCAGCGCCCAACTCAACAATCCGAGCGTTACGACTCCAGTGACGGAACTCGTCTTGCTTGATGAACCAGGAGAACAGATTCTTGTCGAAGAGCAGTAGGTCGAATTCCTTCGTTGATCAGTTGATCCCAATCCGCTGAGGTACACTCTGCGAATGTACTCGGCCGTTGGCGTAATCAGCAAAGAACTCTTTCGTAGAACAAACGATTGTTTTCCTGCTTTTTTCTTGACGCGGTACGGTCAGCTCTGGCTGAATGTTGGGTTGCGCGGCTGGCGGATCGTCGCGCGCTCGAAAAGGTCAAGAGAGAAATTGATGAAGAGGATCGGTTGGGTTGCGTTGGTCTTGGTTGGGGTTGCGCCCCTGCTGTGGGCTACGTCGTACTATCCTGTGCGGCTCGAGGATGCGAAGGCGGTGTATCTCACGCCAGGGAACTCTCTTGTGCATGGGGACGGCGTGGCCGATGACAGCGCCGCGATTCAGTCGGCGATCGATCGCGCGGATGAGCATGGCGAGGGGATTGTGTTTGTGCCGGCGGGACGATATCGGGTGACGCGCACGATCTATGTGTGGCCGTCAGTGCGCGTGATCGGCTATGGCGCGACGCGGCCGGTGTTTGTGCTGGCCGACAATACGCCGGGGTATCAGCAGGGGCTGGGGTACATGTTTTTGTTTGCGGGCGGAAGGCCGCGTAAAGAGCCGCGCATTGATTTCGCGACGGGGCGGCCCGCCGAGCCGATTGTGGGCACTGTGCCGCCCGATGCGTCGATTCCGGATGCGAATCCGGGGACGTTTTATTCGGCGATGAGCAATGTGGACTTCGAGATCGGGAAGGGCAATCCGGCGGCGGTGGCGATCCGGTTTCACGTGGCGCAGCACTGTTATCTCGCGCACATGGACTTCTGGATCGGCTCGGGGCTGGCGGCGCTGAAGGACATTGGCAACGAGGCCGAGGACCTGCACTTTCACGGCGGTCAGTACGGCATCGTGACGGTGAAGCCTTCACCCGGATGGCAGTTTACGCTGATCGATTCGAGTTTCGATGGGCAGACGCAGGCAGCGATCCAGGAGCATGAGGCGGGGCTCACGCTGATTCACGATACGTTTCGCAATGTGCCGCAGGCGGTGTCGATCGATCCGGAGTTTTCAGAGGAGCTGTGGGTGGTGCGGTCGCGCTTTGAGGATATCTCCAACGCGGCGATTGTGTTTGGCAACGAGAACAACGCGCGGACGGAGATCAACCTGGAAGACATCGCGTGCAAGGGCGTGAAGGTATTTGCGCGGATGCGCGAGAGCGGCCGAACGGTGGATGGGCCGGGTGAGAGCTACGTGGTGAAGTCGTTCTCGCATGGGCTGACGATGAAGAACGCGGAGGAGTGGGGCGAGATTGAGACGGAGTTCGATGCGCATGTGGTTAGCGAACTGCCTGAGCAGACGAATGCAATCGCGGTGCTGCCGCCGATGACGGATTGGGTGAATCTGCAGACTCTGGGCGTCAAAGGCGACGGCGCGACCGATGAGACCGCGGCGATCCAGAAGGCGATCGACGAACATCCGACGATCTACGTTCCGATGGGGCGCTACGTGGTGACGGACACGATTCATCTGCGGCCGGACACGGTGTTGATCGGGCTGCACCCGAGCATGACGCAGTTCGATCTGAAGGATGAGAGCCCGGAATTTCAGGGTGTGGGCGCACCGAGTGCGCTGCTGGAAGCGCCAAAGGGCGGGCACAACATTGTGACGGGGATCGGGCTGTTTACGGGCGGCATCAACGATCGCGCGGTGGGCGTGCTGTGGCGTGCCGGCGCGGATTCGCTGATGGATGACGTGCGGTTTCTCGGTGGGCACGGGACCAACGCCGCCGATGGCACGCGGATGAATCCCTACAACAACACGCATACGGGCGATCCGAATCCGAAGTACCGATGGGACGCGCAGTATCCGAGCCTGTGGATCACGGATGGGGGCGGCGGGACATTTGCCGATATCTGGACGCCGGATACCTTTGCGGCGGCGGGGCTGTTCATTTCGAATACGTCGACGCCGGGGCACGTGTACGAGCTTTCGAGCGAGCACCATGTGCGCAACGAGATCCGACTCGACCATGCGGAGAACTGGGAACTGGATGCGTTGCAGACCGAGGAGGAGCGCGGCGAGAGCCCGAATGCACTGCCGCTGGAGATCGACCGGTCGAAAAATATCACCGTCGCGAACTATCACGGATATCGTGTGATCAGTAGTTATGCGCCGTTTGCTTATGCCGCGCGGGTTTCGGAATCGAGCGGGATTCGTTTCCGCAACATGCACGTGGACAGCAACAGCAAGGTGTCGTTTGATAACTCGGTCTTCGATTCAACGCACCACGCCGAGGTGCGGGCGCGGGAGTTTGCTGTGCTTGATGTGGTGGGAGCTCGGGCCGCGCGTGGCGTGGAGTCGGCAGCGAATGCGGGAGTAAAAAAACTGGCCGATGGCTTCTTTTCGATTTCGGGCGGAGCTGTCGATGCGAACGGCACGTTGTATTTCGTCGATACGCATTGGCAGCGGATCTATCGATGGTCTGAGGAGAATCGCGAAGCGGTGCCGGTGAGCAGCGATCCGCTCGAGCCGGAGAATCTGGCGTTCGACCAGACCGGTGACCTGCTTGTGGTGTCGCGCAGCGGCGCGGGCAAGGTGTATACGCTGCGGCCGGACGGGCCGGCGGGAGATATCAAGATGGTGGAACAGCAGCAGGCGCAGGAGCGCGGCGCGGCGGTGGAGTATCTGCCTGCGGGTGTCTTCGAATCGCGACAGTTTTCGAGTCCGCGGAATTGGCAGTATCTTGCTCCGGATGGGAGCGCGTATATCTCGGCGGGCGATGAGTTTGTGCAGGGCCACATGGAGTGGGGCACGAAGATGGCCGATCTGTTGCGGACCTTCGGATTCCAGAGGGCTGTGCCGGGCAAGCCGTTTTATGTGACGACGGAGAACGCGGAGAGGACGTACAAGGGCACGGTGACGGCGACGGGATCGGTGACGGACCTGAAGCTGTTTGCGGAGACGGGTGGCGAGAGCGCAGTGCAGGATGAGCGGGGGCAGGTGTACATCGCTGCGGGGCAGATTCTGGTGTATTCGCCGGAGGGGACGCTGCTGACGAGGATCGATGTGCCGGAGCGGCCGATCGAACTGGTGTTTGGCGGGGCGGACCGGAAGACGCTGTTTATCCTGACGCATCATGCGCTGTATGCCGTGAGGACAGAGGCGGCGGGGCTGTGAGCGCGCGTTTGCAGAAGCGGTGCTTCGTGCCTATGCTGAACGGCATGCGCTTTCCGCGTTTTGTCGCCGCAATTGTTCTTCTGACTGCTGCCATGCTTGCATACTGTCAAAAGAAGACGCCGGTCTTCGATGTGGCCTCGGTCAGGCGCAGCGCGCAGACGGTCGGGCCCGATTACAACAACCAGGTCAGCTGGACGGTCGAGGGCTTCACTGCAAGGAATGCTACGCTCATGCGTCTGATTGCCGATGCCTGGAATCTTCAGCTCGACCAGGTGATCGGGCCGCCGTGGCTGGCCCACGATGAGTTCGATATTGAGGCCCGCTTGCCAGAAGGGGCAACGAAAGAGCAAAGGGCTCAGATGCTTCAGGCCCTGCTGACGGATCGATTCAATCTAAAGCAGCACAGCGAAACACGGCCGATGCGTGCTTATGAATTGAGGGTCGCGAAGAGTGGTCTCAAGATCAAACCGGTTCGGGAAGGGGAGCCGCATGCGGGCGCGGGCTTCCACTTCCACGGAGACATGCGGCAGTTTGCCGATCTGCTGGCCGTGCAATTCTCCATTCCTGCTGCCGCAAGTCCCGATGCGCCGGTGCGAGCCGGCGGCCCGCAGATTCCGGTGCTCGACAGGACGGGACTCGACGGAAGTTACGATTTCAGCGTCGACATGCATCCCGAACTGGGAACAGACGCGTTCACGAGCTGGCAACGGGTCCTTGAGGAGCAACTGGGGCTCAGGATTGAGAGCCGCAAGGCGGATGTTGAGGTGCACGTGGTAGACGACGCGGCAAAGATTCCGAGCGCGAACTGAGCGTCACTCGCTCTACAGATCAGCGAAATTCAAAGCGTTTCGTGTGTCCCATCGCAGAAGGGCTTGTCGCCGGTGCGTTTGCAGCCGCAGAGCCAGGCTGTACCCGTCTCTTTTGCCTCGAACCTTACGGGCGTGACGCCGGTGCCGGCGTGGCTGCCGTCACAAAACGGCTGCGTGGCGCTGTGGCCGCAGGCGCACCACAGGTAGCTCTTTCCCGCCTGCAATTCGATCTCGTAAGGGCCTTTCTGCGCGATGACGGGTTCTGGCATCCGGCTACTCCTTCAATGGGATGGTTTATTATCGCCGATTCAAGAGCTAAAACGTGCCATATGGCTGTCTTGCACAGGGCAGAAGGCTTCGTTGGAAACCCGTTCCGCTGTACAATCCCAACATGAGCCCCGGAACTCTTCGGCCGAAGCCGGAGCGAGGCTCACGCGTCTAATGATCAGGTGTTGGCTATGACTGCTTCCCGAGAAAAATCCGAGCTGCGCAAGCTGCCGATGATGCCCATTCGCGATATGGTCATCTTCCCTTACATGATGACTCCGTTTGTGGTGGGTCGCGAGTCAAGCGTGCGGGCGCTGGAAGAAGCGCTCAACGGCGACCGCAAGATTTTTCTCGCCACGCAGCATGACGCGTCGATCGACGAGCCCAAGGCGAAAGACATCTACCAGGTCGGCTCGATCTGCAACATTGTGCAAAGCGTTAAGATGCCGGACGGCAACATCAAGGTTCTGGTCGAGGGCGTGGAACGCGCCAAGTCCGTCGAGGTGAGCGACCGCGACGGATTTTTTGTGGCCTCGGTGCGCACCGGCAAATCGCAGTTCGAGATGACGCCTGCTGTTGAGCAGTTGATGCAGCGCGTGACGTCGCTGTTTGAGCAGTATGTGAAGCTGCAGCAGTCGCTCAACTACGAGACCATCATCGCCACAGTGCGCATGGATGAGCCTGCGAAGCTCTCGGACACGATCGCAGCCAACCTGCAGATCGGCATCGAGGAGAAGCAGGAACTGCTGGCGATCTTCGATCCTGCGTCACGACTGACGCGCATTGCCGATGTGCTGGATGTGGAGATTGAAAAGCTCGATCTGGACCGCAACATCCAGTCGCGCGTGAAGCGGCAGATGGAGCGGGCGCAGAAGGAGTATTACCTCAACGAGAAAATCAAGGCCATCCAGAAAGAGCTGGGCCGCGGCGAGAAGAGCGAATTCGACGAGCTACGCAAAAAGATTGAAGCGGCCGGCATGCCGAAGGAAGTGCTCGACAAGGCGATCCAGGAGCTGAAGAAGCTGGAAGCGATGCCGCCGATGTCGGCCGAATCGACGGTGAGCCGCAATTACATTGACTGGCTGCTGGCGGTGCCGTGGAAGAAGAAGTCGAAGGAGACGCGCTCGATTGACTACGCGGAGAAGGTGCTCAACGAGGATCACTATGGTCTGGAGAAGATCAAGGAGCGCATTCTCGAATTTCTGGCTGTGCGGCAGCTGGTGAAAAATCCGAAGGGGTCGATTCTGTGTTTTGTCGGACCTCCGGGAGTGGGCAAGACTTCGCTGGGCATGTCGATCGCGAAGGCGACGGGACGCAAGTTTGTGCGGCTCTCGCTGGGCGGCGTGCGCGATGAGGCGGAGATTCGCGGCCACCGGCGCACGTATATCGGCGCCATGCCGGGGCAGATCATTCAACACATGAAGCGCGCGGGCACGAAAAATCCGGTGTTCCTGCTGGACGAGGTGGATAAGATCTCGTCGGACTTCCGCGGCGACCCGGCGTCGGCGCTCCTCGAGGTGCTGGATCCGGAGCAGAACACGACCTTCCAGGATCACTATCTCGATGTGGACTACGACCTGTCGCAGGTGCTGTTTGTGGCCACGGCCAATGTGCTGCACACGATTCCGCCGGCGCTGCAGGACCGCATGGAGATTTTGCGGCTGCAGGGCTATACGGAGCAGGAGAAGCTCGAGATCACGCGGCAGTACCTGGTGAAGAAGCAGCGCGAGCAGACGGGATTGAGCGAGAAGAACATCACCTTCAAGGACGATGCGATTCTCGAGATCATCCGCAACTACACGCGCGAAGCGGGTGTGCGCAACCTGGAGCGCGAGATCGGCAATGTGTGCCGCAAGGTGGCGCGCAAGGTGGTGAAGGCCGGGGCGAAGCACAAGGAAGAGGTCTCTGCGGCCAACATCAGCGAGTTCCTGGGCGTGGCCAAGTACCGCGACTCCGAAGTGCACGAGAAGAGCGAAGTGGGTCTTGTGACGGGGCTGGCGTGGACCGAGGTGGGGGGTAGCATACTCACCACCGAGGTGCAGGTGCTCGATGGCAAAGGCAAGCTCACCATTACCGGCCAGCTGGGCGACGTGATGCAGGAGTCGGCGCAGGCGGCCCTGAGCTATATCCGCGGCAAGGCGCAGGCGCTGGGGCTTTCGCGGGAGTTCTACCGCAACATGGACCTGCACCTGCATGTGCCGGAGGGTGCGATTCCGAAGGATGGGCCTTCGGCGGGCATCACGATGGCGACCGCTCTGGCGAGCGCGCTGGCCAAGATTCCGGTGCGGCGCGATATCGCGATGACGGGCGAGATCACGCTGCGCGGCAAGGTGCTGCCGATCGGCGGATTGAAAGAAAAGCTGCTCGCTGCCTTAAGGGCGGGCATCTTTGAAGCGATTCTGCCCAAGGGTAACGAGAAGGACCTGTCGGAGCTGCCGGACAACATCAAGAGTTCGATGAAGCTGCATTTTGTGGATTCGATGGACGAGGTGCTGGCGCTGGCGCTCGAGGGGCCGCTACCGACGCACGTGCCACAGGAGGCGGAGGTGCTGACCGCAGTGCCTCAGGGTGAGATGGGCGGCGGGAATGTGCCGGCACGGCAGTAGGTCGTTCCGATCCCGTTCTTGCCGAATTCAAGTTCGTGCTTTCCCACCTTCGGTGCTTGGTGGAGAAAGGCTGGGGTGGGTTTGTGCTTTCCCACCCTGTCGACAGAGAGAAGTCGACAGGATGGGGCACGGGGCGTGAATCGCCGAAGGTGGGGCACCCGTTTTCGTGCCCTGGCTCTAGGATTAAGATCAGAGAAAGACGTCGATCGCGGCTGAAACCGATCCCGATTCAATCCAAATTTTGAGGGCTACGCGAGCAGGCTCAGGGCGGACTGTGAGTTGCTGGAGCTGTTCGAGTTCAGGCTTTGCAGCAGTTCGGTAAGCGAGCTGGACGATGAAGATGAGGTGCTGGAGCTTGTGCCGTAGCTGGAGCTGTCCTGCTGGAGAACGCTTGCGCCTTTGGAGTTGGGCGAAATGGAGGCCAGCTCGGACAGGGTCGAGCCGATGACAGAGGTGTCGCCGACTTCCATGGCCTGGATGGTGGCCTTGATGAGCTCCGTGATCTGTGCCTTGTTGGCCGATGTGGTGGAACTGGCTGCACTGGAAGGGGCGGCGCCGGAGGCAGTGGACTCGAGGTTGAGCATGTCGCTCTGGGCGGAGGTGAGATCGCCGTTCTGCAGGTCGGTGCCCAGCTGGCTGAGTTCGGTGACAAAGGAGTTTTCACCGTTGGAGGTGGATGCGACGGCTGACAGCAGACTGGTGGTAATGCCACTCGTGGAGGTTGTTGCAGTCGACGATGTGGCGCCGTTCTGTGCGTCCTGGGAGAGGGTGACGTAGTCCTGCTGCGCGGCGGACAGGTTGTTGCTCTTGAGGTCCTGCGCGAGCCGGTTGAGATCAGTGACGAACTGGTTGGCGGCCGAGGGCGAGCCGGCGATCTGCGACAGGAGGCTACTGGTGATTCCGCTAGTGGACAAAGATCGAGCTCCTTCCCGGGCCGTGTGCCTAATTTATCGGCAGAAGCAAGAAAAACTTCAGTCTTGTGGAGACGTAGAGGACCGGCCCGAAGAACGGGACGCCGGACTTTCGTAACGAGCAGAAAGTGCAGGGCGCGAAGGATCACGGCTTCGCGGCCGATTTTGGAAGTATATCGGTGTTTTTCGCAGGGATTTGCACCGCACGTAGCCCCAAAGTGGCATTTTCTGCGGGGTGCGGCAGGCGCACAATTTTTGCGAAGTGAACAGTAGTTTTCAAGATGCTGTAGACTTCCGCGCGACCCGCGGCGGGCGCGCAGAAAAGAAGTGATTCTATGAAGTCCTCGAGATGGTTTTTGGCTCTGGTTGCGGCGGGCACGCTGACAGCGATGGCGCCGCATGCTTTGGCACAGGCTGAAAATGAGCGTGCCAGCTCCGCCGAGGCGCGCATGATTGCGGCATGCCAGGTGGTGAACGAGGCAACACGCGTGCAGGAGACCCTGGACCGGTTTGATTCCGCACTTGCTGCACATGATGTCGACCAGCTGCAAGCCGCCGGGATTGAGCCGGTGAGCGCCAAAGGCTGGGGGCGGTTTTTCAAGAGCAACCCGGATGCGAAGGTGACTGATACTTGCCCGGTGACGACGCTGTATATCGGCGGCAATACGGCGATCTGGAACTGCAAGGAGACATCGACGATTACTTCGTCCGGCAAGCTGACGCAGTATGCGCGAATGATTCAGTTCACGTTTACCAAGACCTCTGAGGGGTGGCTGATCTCGGACCGAAAGTAGCGGGCCGTGGCGCGGGCCAATCCGTGCCTTGATGGGTTAGCGCACGCCAAAAACCACTTCTGCAGCTTCTTGAATTGCTGCACGGCACCCAGTGCCTGTGCGGTGCGCCATTACAATCAACCACAATGGCGCACTGGTACCGGCGGGTTTTTCTGCTGGCGATTCCGCTTATTCTCTCCAACCTGACGCAGCCACTGCTCTCGACTGTGGATACGGTGCTCTCCGGACATTTGCCGGGTGCGGCAGCGTTGGGCGGCGTGGCCATGGGCGGCATCTTCTTCAATGCCGTCTTCTGGACCTTCGGCTTTTTGCGGATGGGGACAACTGGACTCGTGGCGCAGGCGCATGGAGCAGCGGACCAGAAGAGCCTGCGGTTGCATTTTTGGCGCGGGATGGCTTCAGCACTGGCGATTGGCGCCGTGCTGGTTGCGGTACGCGGACCGCTGATTGCGCTGGCCCTTACGATGCTAGGCGCGAGCCCGGACGTGCGGCAGAATGCGATGCTGTATTGCCATGTCCGGATCTGGTCAGCACCAGCGGCGCTGGCGAACTATGTGATTCTCGGATTCCTGCTGGGCCGGCAGCATGCGCGCGCGGCGCTGGGGCTGCAGGCTGCGGTGAACGTAGTGAATGTGACTGTTGCGTTGTGGCTGGTGGTCGGGCTGCATCGGGGTGTAGCCGGCATTGCGACTGCGACGCTCTCGGCCGACTGCGCGGGCTTTGTGGTGGGGCTGGCGCTGATTCGCTGGGCATGGCCGCGGTCTGCCGGGCAGCCGGTCCATTGGCGGGATCTTTGGGATGGGCCGAGCCTGCGGCATCTGTTTGCGTTGAACCGCGATCTGTTGCTGCGGACCATCAGCCTGGTGGCGGCGTATGGATGGTTCACGCGGGCCGGGGCGCGTGCTGGCGATGCGACGCTGGCAGCAAATGCGGTGCTGTTGAATCTCCACTGGATTGCGACCTATGCGCTGGATGGGTTTGCGAATGCGACCGAGGCGCTGGTGGGCGAAGCCGTGGGAGCGCGGCGCGTGGCGGATTATCGCGCGGTGCTGCGCGCTTCAACCGTGTCAGCAGGCATTGTGGCGGCGGCGTTGTCGTTGTTGTTCGTGGCTGCGGGCGGGCCACTGGTCGGGCTGTTTACGAACCAGGCGGCGGTGCGGCAGCTTGCGTTGCGGTATCTGCCGTGGGCGATGGCGCTGCCGCTGGTGTCTGTGTGGGGCTACCAGATGGACGGGGTGTTTATCGGGGCTACACGGGCACGCGAGCTGCGCGACAGCATGGTGCTGGCGTTTGCAGGGTATCTTGTGCTGGCTATCGTGCTGGAGAGACTGGTGGGCAACCACGGACTGTGGTGCGCTTTCTGCTGCTTCATGATTTTGCGCGGGCTGCTGCTGGGCCTGCGATTGCCGCGGATTGAGCGGGTGTTTGCTGGGTCTGAACTGTCGACGGCGGGAGCGTGAAGGGCAATAAAAAGCCGTAGATGAATCTCCCACCTTAGCCGATTCGCAAAGAATGCGAATCGCCGAAGGTGGGGCGCCTGTGTTCGTGCCTTCCCACCCTCGTTGGATGAGAATTACTTCTGCAGGTCCTGGTAGGCGTGGACCCAGGCATTCATCACGTCGTCGAAGCTGACGCCGGGTTCCATCTTGCAGTTGGAAAATACATCCTGTTTGCCGTCGCACCGGGCTACGACTTCGCCTTTGGAGTTGTACAGGGTAAGTCCGCCGGGATCTTTGGGCAGATCGACAAAGACAGGCTGCGTAGCGGCTTTCATGGGGCGAGCAACCTGTACAGGCGGCAGATTGCCGCCTGCAGCCAGCATGGCAAGCAGAAAAAAGACGCTCACGGTGACTCCAATGAGGGTTGAGGTATGCACAGTATAGGGCGATTGCCATCGCGCGCTCTGCAACTAATGGGGCAGAGCGGGTCCGCTTTTGGCCGTATGCAAAAGACTTTCCATGCAATGGCCGGCCGTGCGCCCCTC
>Ga0335072_10006720_pt1 | contig 16795 bp, 8 predicted proteins | sample Lox_Sample_21_FD_206725 | JGI IMG/M metagenome (GOLD analysis project Ga0335072, IMG submission 206725) | Soil microbial communities from Loxahatchee National Wildlife Refuge, Florida, United States - Lox_Sample_2.1 | ecosystem: Environmental > Terrestrial > Soil > Wetlands | place: USA: Florida...
CGCTGGAACTGGTCGGCAAGAAATTCGCTGAGATTCGCGAAAAAGATGGCGGGCAGGCGATTGGGGTGATCGGCTCGAACCGGACGACGAATGAGGAGTCTTATCTGCTGTCGAAATTCGCGCGAGTCGTACTGCAGACGAATAATGTCGACCACCACCGCACCGCCGACTTCCCTGCATTCTCGGCTGCGCTTCGCGGCAAGCCCGATACGACGGCCAGCATGGCCGATGATTATACTGCGCCGGCGATTCTGCTGATTGGCAATGATCCGACGGAGCAGCATCCGCTGCTCGCATGGCAGATCCGCAACAATGTTCGCCTGCACCAGGCGAAGCTGTACGTGATCAACTCAAAATCGATCAAGCTACGAAGGCAATCGGCTGGTTTTCTGCAGATTCCGCAAGGTGTCGCACACAAAGTGGCGGCTTTCCTTGGCGGCGACGATTCATCGGTGGATGCACTGGTTTCGTCCGCAGCAACGAAAGACGCCTGGAACGCGTTGCGGGAAAAACTTCGCGGCGAACAGAATCTGATCATCATTTTTGGATCGGAGATTCGCGGCGGTTCGATTCAGCAGTTGATCAAGTTCGGCTCGGGCATTGCGGGAGCCAAGTTTATCTGCCTCGCGGATTACGCAAATTCACGCGGTGCGGCAGACATGGGGCTCTACCCGGATCTGCTGTCCGGATATCACGCCATTACGGGAAACACCGAATTTCACCGCGAGTGGGCCAACATTCCGCAAGCTCCGGGATTGGATTTGCCGGGGATGGTGCAAGCGGCCAAGGATGGCAAGCTGAAAGCGCTTCATGTGGTCGGCTCAAATCCGATAGAGCGCATGCAGATTGACCCATTCGCATTCTCGAAAGCTTTCGTCGTGGTACAGGACATGTTCCTGACCGAAACGGCAATCATCGCAGATGTCGTGCTGCCGGCCGCGAATGCATACGAAAAAACCGGCACCTTCACGAACACCTGTGGCGATGTGCAACTCGTAAAAAAGGCCGGGGACGTTTCCGGCACGAAGACCGATTTCGAGATGATTGTGCGCATCGCTGACGCAATGGGATTTGACGTTCACCAGCTTGTACCCTTCGGGGGCGGAACGCGGGCCGATATGGGCCAATCGCGCGGAGCACAATCGGGCGAAGCTGATCGTCACGCGGTTTGGCTGCAGGAACAGGGATTGGAACTCAAGCTCAGTCCGTTTGATCCCACGGCGATTCTCGACGAGATCCAGCGCCTGGTTCCGGGATACGACATTTCGCGCCTCAATCTGTTGGCGGGTAACAGCGAGCACACGGAGTTAGCGAATACCGGCTCGGGCGCGCAGCACAAGCCGGAATCGGTCATTCCGGCCAATGACAATCTGTTTACTTCAGGAACGCTGGGGCGTTATTCGCGCGCCCTGAAGTCGGTCCTGGAAAGTCATGAAGTCAAGCATTCGGAAGTCGCGGCAGACTAGTTTCCACAACGTTCATCCCAGGACGCCGCAAGTAGTTGCAGTTGCAGATCAGGAACTAAAGAGGAAGAAAGCGTTGCCACTTTGGCTCTACATCGTATCCTCAGTCGTGAAGTCGGCGATCGTGCTGGGTGTTCTGCTTACGGCCGTAGCCTACACGGTTTGGCTCGAGCGCAAGGTTGTCGGACACATGCAGAATCGCTGGGGACCGACGCGGGTCGGGCCATTCGGCCTGCTGCAACCTGCCGCCGACGGATTGAAATTCCTATTCAAAGAAGACCTGACGCCGCCGCACGTCTATAAGCCGCTTTACATTGCGGCCCCGATGATCGCGGTTATTTTCGCGCTCACCTCGATTGCGGTCATTCCGTTCGGCACCTATATCACGATAGACGGATACAACATCCCTCTGCAGATCACGACCGACGTAAATACGGCTCTGCTGCTGATTCTGGGAGTCACTTCGATTGGTGTTTACGGCGTTGCGCTGGCCGGATGGTCTTCCAACAACAAATATTCTCTGCTGGGTGGCCTGCGGGCCAGCGCGCAGATGGTGAGCTATGAGATTTCCCTCGGCCTGTCGCTGGTGGGCGTGCTGATTCTCGCGGGAAGTTTCAGTTTGCGCGACATTGTTAACGCGCAGGGTGGATATTTTCTCGGCTTCATCCCGCGCTGGAATTTCTTTCTCCAGCCCATCGGATTTTTCTGCTATCTCATGGCTGCGTATGCGGAAACCAATCGTATCCCATTTGATTTGCCCGAGGCCGAGACCGAACTGGTCGCGGGATACCACACCGAGTACAGCGCAATGAAGTTCGCCATGTTCTTCATGGCGGAATACGCGAACATGATCACGGTGGCATGCCTGGCCACGCTGCTTTTCTTCGGCGGGTGGTTGAGCCCTTTCAACGAAAATGTATGGCTGCAAGCGCATGGGGCTCCGCAGGTCGTTCTGGCTTTATTACCGGTGCTCTGGTTTGCAGCAAAGGTTGTCGTCTTTTTGTTCATATACATCTGGGTGCGCGGCACATTACCCCGATTCCGTTACGATCAGTTGATGGCATTTGGATGGAAGTTCCTGTTGCCGTTGGCGCTGGTGAACCTGATTGCGACGGCAATCGCAGTAGCGTGGTAAGTAGCAATCATTGATGATCAGCATTCACTTAGCTTTGTTTTTGATTTTCGGCGTGGTCGCGGTCGCTGGCGCTGTCAATCTGCTCGCGCAGAGGCATCCGATCAACGCGGCGTTATCGTTGATCGCAGTGATGGCCGCGCTAGCGGGCGAATACATGCTCCTGGGCGCGGAATTTCTCGCGGCGGTGCAAGTCATCGTTTATGCAGGCGCCATCATGGTGTTGTTTGTATTCGTCATCATGCTGCTAAATGCCGGAGTCGAAGAACGTACCGAGGGTAGCCGCGTGGCCATTATTTTCGGTATTCCGGGAGTGCTGCTGGGAAGCATTCTAGTGGCGTGGGTCATCCTGCGTTATTCCGAAACGGAAGCGGTTCCGGCGGGAGCTTTGCCCGGAGCTCCGAGCACCATCGGTCAGCTGCTTTTCCACGAGTTTCTGTTGCCTTTTGAAATCACTTCGATCCTGATTCTGATCGCCATCATGGGCGCGGTAGTTCTGGCGAGTAAACCCGAGCCGGCTGCAGGCGGTCCCTCGAAGAAACTTGCTACCGAACAGAAGGTGAACGACTAATGGTTCCGCTTTCTTACTATCTCGTGCTCAGTGGAATCCTTTTTGCCTGCGGTGTGGCAGGATTTTTGATCAAGCGCAACATTATCACGATTTTCATGTCGATTGAGTTAATGCTCAATGGCGTGAATCTTTCGTTCGTTGCGTTTGCGGCGCACTGGCACGCGCTGGCCGGTCAGGTATTCGTTTTCTTTGTGATGGTCGTGGCTGCCGCGGAATCCGCCGTTGGTTTGGCCATCATCATTGCGGTTTACCGCACCCGCGAGACGCTCAACGTAGATCACGTGAATTTGCTGAAACTATGAATCCCAACCTCAGTCTCTGGCTGATTCCGGTCCTGCCGCTGGCGGGTGCGGCGATCAACGGGTTTTTCGGCAGGAAGTCCTCGCGGACGGCAGTGAGCACGGTCGCACTCGTCTTCTCTGGCACGGCCTTCCTTTGGGCGTTGACTGTGGCCTGGCGAGCCTCGTCGATCCCGCTTCCCTACCAGGAATATCTCGCCCACTGGGTTCGCTCCGGCAGCTTTAGCGTCGATTTTGCCTTCTATCTCGATCAACTTTCCCTCGTGATGCTGCTGGTCGTGACCGGCGTCGGCTTTCTGATTCACATTTATTCGATCGGATACATGTGGGAGGAGCCCGGCTATTATCGGTTCTTTTCCTACCTCAACCTGTTCATGTTCTTCATGCTGACGCTGGTTCTGGCTAACAATTACCTGGTAATGTTCATCGGCTGGGAAGGCGTCGGGTTGGCGTCATATCTGCTGATTGGATTCTGGTTCACGAAGGATTCCGCAGCTTCGGCTGGAAAGAAAGCGTTCATCGTGAACCGCATCGGCGACTTCGGATTCTTGATCGGCCTGTTCCTCCTCATCCAGCATTTTGGGACGCTGAACTTTACGCAAGTATTCGACCAGGTGAAGCCGCTGGCGGTTGAAAGCAGCGGCGCGGGTCTGCTGACCGCGATCGGCATTCTGTTCATGGTCGGCGCGTGCGGCAAATCAGCGCAGATTCCGCTTTATGTCTGGCTGCCGGACGCGATGGAGGGTCCCACACCGGTTTCCGCTCTCATTCATGCCGCAACCATGGTCACCGCCGGCGTCTATATGGTCTCGCGCTCGCACGTGATCTTTGAGAAGGCACCGATCGCTTTAGCTATAGTCGCAATCATCGGTACGCTCACCGCATTGTTCGCCGCGACGATTGGGGTCACGCAGACCGACATTAAGAAAGTTCTCGCGTATTCCACCGTTTCACAACTCGGTTACATGTTTATGGCATGCGGCGTCGGCGCTTTCTCCGCGGGAATCTTCCACCTCATGACCCACGCGTTTTTCAAGGGCCTGCTTTTCCTGGCCGCGGGGTCGGTCATTCACGCCATCGGCGGCGAGCAGGACATGCGCAAGATGGGCGGCTTGCGCTCTTATATCCCGTGGACCTTTCTTACCATGGGGATCGCAACTCTGGCGATCTCCGGGATTCCGCCATTTGCCGGCTTCTGGAGTAAGGACGAGATTCTCTACAAGGCATACCAGACCAGCTGGATTTACTGGCTGATCGGGGTGATCACCGCCTTTATCACCTCCTTTTATATGTTCCGCCTGCTCTTCATGACGTTTTTTGGCGATTACCGCGGCGCGCACGTCGACGAGCACGGGCAGCTTCATTCGGTGCACGGTCCCGACCTGCACCGGGATGATGCACATGGGCATGGCGAGCCGCATGAAAGTCCCTGGGTGATGCTTGGTCCACTCGTTGTGCTGGCATTGCTATCGACCATCGGCGGATTGGTGGGAATCGGAAATCATTTCGAGCACTTTCTCGCGCCCGTGTTTGGATCGGAGTATCCGCAGAAAATTGCCGAGGGCTCAGGAGTAAATGAGCTTCTGCTGATGGTGATCTCGGTGATTCTCGCACTCGCGGGCGCGACCCTGGCTTACGTGCTTTACGTGAGCAAGCCAGAACTTCCAGAGAAAATTACCGATCGAATGCACGGCCTTTATGAAGCCGTACTCAACAAGTATTACGTCGACGAATTCTATGCAGCCCTGTTTGTGAAGCCGCTGATCGGCGTTTCCACCAGCGTGCTGTGGAAGGGAGTCGACCGCAAGATTATCGACGACTCGATTAATGATGCCGCCGAAGGCGCTCGTCACGTTTCCGACAATGTGCGCCATATGCAGTCCGGCAATTTGCGCTCCTATGCCGGATGGATCGCCGCCGGATCGGCTGTAGTGATCGCCTACATGGTCTGGCTGGGGGTGGGACGGTGAACGGCGATAAGCTCAGTACGATCATTCTGACCCTGGTCACATTCGTTCCTCTCGCCGGAGCACTGCTGCTGATACTGTTCCCGCGGCGTGATCGTGATATCCGCGTTTTCGCTCTCGTAATTTCGCTGCTCACCTTTGTTCTTTCGCTGCACCTGCCCGTTCGCTTTCATCGCGGAGTGTCAGGATTCCAGTATGAGATCGACAGAGCGTGGATATCTTCGCCGAATATCCATTACCACATGGGGATCGATGGCATTTCCATGTGGCTGGTGGTGTTGACGACCTTCCTCACTCCACTTTGTGTTCTGATCTCGTGGAAGTCAGTTCATGATCGAGTGAAAGAATTCTTCATTCTTCTCTTGATCCTCGAGACGGCTCTCATTGGAGTCTTCACCTCGCTCGATCTGTTCCTTTTCTATTTCTTCTGGGAAGCGACACTCATTCCGATGGCGCTGCTGATCGGCATCTTCGGGCATGAACGCAAAGTCTATGCGGCCGTCAAATTCTTCATGTACACCATGATCGCGTCGATGTTCATGCTGGCTGCCATCATATGGCTCTACGCTCAGACCGGAAGCTTCGATTTCGTCTTCATCAGAGATCACATCAACTCGATTCCTAACTTTCCTGCCGCGGGCCAGTGGCTGTTCTTGGGATTCTTCACCGCCTTCGCCGTAAAGGTCCCCTTGTTCCCGTTTCATACCTGGCTGCCGGATGCGCACGTGGAAGCGCCCACGGCTGGATCGGTACTTCTCGCGGGCGTTCTGCTGAAGATGGGAACCTATGGAATGTTGCGCTTTAACCTCGGCCTGTTTCCAGAGCAGTCGCGCCACAATGCTCCGTGGATCGTGGTATTGGCGCTGATCGGCATCATCTACGGCGCGCTGGTGGCGATGGTGCAGCCGAACATGAAAAAATTGATCGCATATTCCTCGGTCAGCCATCTCGGTTTCGTGGTTCTTGGCATCTTCAGCTTCACGCAGGCAGGCTTGAACGGGGCCATGTTCGTTATGCTCGCGCACGGCGTCTCCACCGGCGCACTCTTCATGCTTGCCGGAATTCTGCACGAACGGCGCCATACCTACGAGATCGAGGAATTCGGCGGCCTCGCGGCGCCTATGCCGATCTATGCCGCTTCGTTTCTCTTCATTGTTCTGGCTTCTGTGGGACTGCCACTGCTCAATGGATTTATCGGCGAGTTTCTCGTCCTCAGCGGTGCCTTTCAATCGCACGCCATTTATGGAATCCTGGGCGCCACAGGCGTGATTTGGAGTGCCTGCTATCTGTTGTGGATGTACCAACGCGTGTTCTATGGAAAAGTCACGCATGCGGTGAACAACTCGCTCCCAGACTTGCTCGGATTCGAAAAAGCTGCGGTGTGGCCATGTGCCGCGGCAGCCCTGGTCATGGGCGTTGCGCCAATTCTCTGGCTGGGAGCGATTGATCCCGCCGTCCACGCAGCGTTGACTCCATTCGGAGAAGTCATCAGCAAGGTGGTGGGCCAATGACAATAACGAGCTTCCACGCCCTGCTGCTGACGATTCCGCAGATCGTTCCTCAAGGCCAGGACTATGTTCGGATTCTTCCCGAAATCGTCCTTTCCATCTTCGGTATCGCCGTCATGCTGCTCGATCCCATCGTGGATGAGGAACGCGGGCCAAGAACTGCTGGTGTGGTTGCATTTATCGGAACGCTGGCTGCCTTCGTCGCGACCTGGTTCATGGCGCAGTCGCCGGGTTTTGCCTTCTCGAACATGGTTCGCGTGGACTCCTTCAGTGTCTTTTTCCATGTCCTCGTCATTGCGATTGCCGCGGTGGTCATATTGAGTTCGTTCGAATATCTGTCCGTGCAGCGGATTCGCGCCGGCGAGTTTTACGCGCTGATTCTTTTTGGTACCGTCGGCATAGCGCTGATGTCGTCGGCGGTGGAGTTAGTCCTGATTTTCATTAGCCTCGAAATCTCGTCGATCTCCACCTACATTCTGGCCGGCTTCCGGCGTCACGAGGCAGCGAGCAGCGAGTCCTCGCTCAAATATTTCCTGCTGGGATCATTCGCCACGGCCTTTTTCCTCTACGGCGTGGCAATGATGTTTGGCGCCACGGGATCGACCAATATCGACACGATCAGCCATACGCTGCAGGCATCGCCCGCCCAACCCCTCGTTTTCGTTGCCATTGCTTTGATGTTTGTCGGGTTGGGGTTCAAAGTGGCCGCCGCACCGTTTCACGTCTGGACTCCGGACGTTTACGAAGGAGCACCGGCTCCGGTTGTGGGATTCATGTCGACGGCTCCGAAAGCGGCAGCCTTCGCGGTCCTTCTGAGGATTCTGTTTGCCATCAATGCGCCCGGACGTTTCTGGCTGATCTGGGTCGTAGCCGCTCTCTCGATGACACTGGGCAACATTGGCGCGCTGGTGCAAACCAACGTGAAGCGCCTCCTCGCTTACTCGTCGATCGCTCACGCAGGATACCTGCTCGTGGCATTCGCCATGACCGCGCCGGACAACTCCGTCCCCGGCATCTCGGCGGCGATGTTCTATTCCGCGTCGTACGCCGCCATGAATGTGGGAGCGTTTGCCGTAGTGAGCCATTTCGCGAGCGCGGGCGAGCGCTACGTCACTCTGGAAGACTATGAAGGCTTGGGACGCACCTCACCGATCCTCGCGGCGACATTAACGATTTTTCTGCTGTCCCTGATCGGCATTCCGATGACCGGCGGCTTCTTTGCCAAATTCTATGTCTTCAGCGCCGCGCTACGGGCTAACCTGGTCGGACTCACTCTGATTGGCGTCCTTAACAGCGCTGTCGGTGCCTATTACTATCTGCGCATCATCGTCGTGATGTACATGCGCGAGCCGCGAAAACAGGTTCCCGTGGCCCCAATCCCGTTCGGCCTGGGCTTCGCACTGGCGGTGAGCATAATCGCCACGCTTTATCTGGGCATTCTTCCCAATCGCGTGTTGCAATATGCGCAACATTCGGCCCAGGAGCTGCTTCCGCAGTCATCCGTTCAGTCCCCGGCAGTCGCCGCTCAGCCACGCAGCTTTCCACAGCGCGGCTACTAAATTCCTGCCAATTCCGGCATTGACAAGCCCCGCTCGGGGCGTGCATTATGGCTGCACTGAGTTTAAGTCCTTCCGTGTCGACATACTGAAGGCACCCCCCGGAGGCATAGAATGCTAACCCAACTTCGCAGGCTTTGGTCAGAAGAAAGCGGCCAGGACATCGCTGAGTATGCAGTGATGCTCGCGGTGATTCTGGTTCTGGTAGTAGGAACGGTGCGACTGATCGGATCCAATGCCAACAACGTATTTTCTAACGTAGCCAGCTCCATCTCGCAATAACTGGAGGGGCGGTTCTTGGATCCTTTTCGAAACCCGACCGCTATAACAAACAGATCATGAAGCGATTTACCTCAGGCTGGCGATTTAGCGGCTATTGCTGGTTCAGGGCAAAGCGGCTGCGGCGTAGCTTGAGGGGCGCGGACTAAACTTACCGGACTCAAAACAAGCTTGACCAGTAGCCGCGATCCCAGGGATCGCGGTTTTTGTTTGTCCCAATTTCCCAAGGAGCAGAAGCGAGATGATTGTCAATATGTCAGAAGGCGCCACCGAGCAGCAGATTACCCACATCATTGAGCGCATCCGCGAAGCCGGTTATCAGCCGCATGTCACACGAGGCACCGAGCGCACTATCGTTGCCGCTGTGGGCAGCGGACGGAGGCACGAAATTGAAGCACTGCAGGTCGCTCCCGGCGTGGATAACGTGGTCGCCATCGCCCAGCCCTTCAAGCTGGTCAGCCGCCAGGTACGCCCCGAGCGCTCTATCGTACAAGTCAACGGCGTCTCAATTGGCGGACCTGAAGTCGTAGTGATTGCGGGCCCATGCTCGGTCGAATCACGGGAACAGTTGCTCGACACCGCCCATGCCGTGAAAAAAGCCGGAGCCAGCATGCTGCGCGGCGGTGCTTATAAGCCCCGCACTTCACCATATGATTTTCAGGGCCTGGGTGTGGAAGCTTTAAAAATATTGCGCGAAGCGCGCGAAAAGACGGGCCTGCCAGTTGTCACTGAGGTCATGAGCACGGAGGACGTGGATCTTATTTGTGAGTACGTCGATATGCTGCAAGTCGGAGCACGCAACATGCAGAACTTCGCCCTGCTGCGGCGCCTGGCAACGATAAACAAACCCATTCTGCTGAAGCGTGGCCCCTCGGCCACGGTAAAGGAATGGTTGCTGGCTGCCGAATATCTGCTTGCCGGAGGAAATTCTCAGGTCGTGCTCTGTGAGCGAGGTATCAAGACATTCGAAACCGAAATGCGCAACACCATGGATCTCGCCGCGATCGCGCTGGCACGCGACTTGTCGCATTTGCCGGTGATTGCCGATCCCTCGCACGGAACCGGCAAACAGAGCTTGATTGCTGCAGTTTCCCGGGCTGCCGTCGCGGTTGGCGCCGACGGCCTGATCATCGAAGTGCATCCTTGTCCGGAACGCGCACTCTCGGATGGACCTCAGTCCCTGGATTTTGCGGGCTTTACCCGGGTGATGCGGGCGCTCACCGAACCGCTTCGCTCCACCGCAACCCTTTCTGCATCGAGTCTAGCTTCCTGACAGATCGTGAAGCAGAGGAAAGTTGGGGAAAAAACCGTTAGTTGGTTGTCGAACCGCCCGTCGGCTGCTTCACTTGCATTGCGGGATCGCCAAACAGAACGAATGTGCGTCGCACCGCGGGGTCAATGATCTTCGACTTGGCCTTCAAAATTGATTCGCCGAGCGTCGCGTGTGACGTATTGATCGCATGCTGCACAACCAGCGCGTCGAGCCTGGTTTGCGGCGCCGCTTGGTTCAACCCGGTGGACGCCAGCACTCCGACTGCTCCCCCATTTGGAGCCAGCAGAAGCATAACGCCCAGCGGCTGTGCATAAACGTCCTGGAAGAATCCATTCAGGCAATCCATGATAAGGAACACTGGAAGCTGGGCACCGTTGGTTAACGATCCCACCGTGTTCACGTCAAAGATGTCCGCGCCGGACCACTGCTCTTCCGAGCCATGTCCCAGATAATTGACGAGCAACTGTCCGGAATTGATGCCTGCGATAATCTCCTGCTCTGCCGTGGAATCTCCAACACTCCCTGCAAATATGTCGCTGGCATGGATCGTCGATGGCAGTTGCGACTGTACAGTCTGCGAGTCTTGGGTGAAGTTTTCGGTGTCGTTTTTGTCGGCAACGAATAAGGCCTGCGAGGTCCACGACCCGTTTGTCGGCTGGCCTTCATAGGTCACTATCTTGTTGATTACTATCGTATCTTCATCCGCCGAACTAACCGGCAATCGCCCGGTGGCGATCGTGGGCATGCCGCTATCGGTAAAGTCCGAGAACCAGTCGTCGGATGCGGTCATCAATCCCGTCATGGGTAGAATTCGCGTCGGAACCAGGTCCAGGTTACCAAACCCAAGATAGTCGCGCGGATCAAATGACGCCCGCCCGTTCAGCAGCAGGTAAGTCGGAGGCTTCCTCCAATTTTGCTTGGCAGACATCAAGAATTGGCGGATGACGAATGGGCTGTGCTCCCCGAAGTTGAATTCGTCGTACAGCTCGCCAATCGGAACCACAACCGACGATTTACCCTCCGCGCGATGCGCCTCGACAAGGGGGGCGAGCGCCGAAGAAAATTCTCCGTACGTGACCATCGCGATGTCGGCGCCAGGTCGACCACTATGCCATTGTGACGGATGGTTCGGGACAACAGATGGCGGAGCTAAAATCCGGTCGGCGGCTACTGCTAGCAAAGTGTGCCGCGCCGGCGAGCCAGGATTCGTTGTAGTCCATGGTACTTGCAGCGCAACCGCATAGTTGCCGTTATTGGCGGCTGCCACTCCGGCCACCTGTACCGGACGGTTGGGATCGGTAATATCAAGAATCGTCGGCGCGCTGCTGAACCCGCTGATGTTTACTTCATCGCCCGCGCGTCCCGTGAATTTCAGCTGGTCGGAATCGGCCACATACAAATGCGGATACGTGATGCGAATGGATTGAACCAGACTCATGTCATATTCGCCATTCTCCGCCGTTAAGGTAACCGTGTTGGCCCCGTTCTGCAGCAATCCGGCCGGAATCGTGACGCTCAATCTCCCTTTGTCCTGGCCGGTGTAGGTGATGCTGCCGAGAGTCGTGCCATTTAGCACAACCTGCACATCATGCGGATAGCCGGCGACCACCCCTTGCAGCACGATGTCCAGCCGCGCCGCTAACGTTGATTGAGTATCGAAATGCGGCGTCGTGACCACCTGCTCCACAGGAGTTGGGGATACTAACGCTCCGAAGAAACTTTCGTCATTCGGCGTGAGTAAAGCTCCGAAATAGGTGGTGTGCTGGGCCAACTCGCATATCGCGAGATAGTCCACCGGCGGCTGATTCGAACCTGAGGACGCAGGCAAACTCGGAATGCGGGCACCTGCTCCCTCCCCTGCGACCAGCCAGTAGACGCGCGTGCCGGAAAACGGCGTGTTGATTCCTGTCCCGTAGAAATAGATTGCGGCTTGCGGTCCTAATCCGCCCGGACCGCCTGCGGCTCCCACAATCTGCATCGGCTGTTCGTGGGCTTCGGCATACAAATGCAGGGACGCCGGATCGACATTCGGATCAAGCCCAGCTTTTACGAGATCTGGCTGTGGCACGCGATACCAGCCCTCATGGCGCACCTGGATCTTCACGGCAGGGTGGGCCGCAAGATAAAACTGTTCCTGCATCTGCGCCGGAGTCGTCGCCGCAACTGCTGCAACGCTTTCAACGACATGACTTCCCTGCTCAGAAGACGCCGGAGGCTGCGCCTGATTCAGCTGACTCAGCATCTTCGTCTCCGCCAGGCTGGTATCGTCGGCAGCAGAAGTTTCCACCGAAACCGGCCCGTGCATGGTGCGCGCCCCATCTACATCGATATCTTCGAGCCAGTAGAACGCGCCCGAGACTGGCGTAGAAGGATCAATCCATGCGTAGCTTCTGCCTGAATGTTTCGGAAGGGCTCCGCTCATCAGCAGTGCCGAACCCGCAATCAGCGAAGAATTCAAGCGTGCGCGGTTGCCGTTTCGTTCGCGATACACATTGAATCCCAGGTTGTGCGATTCTCCTCCCGTCTTCCACGTCAGCAACACACGGTTTGCACCGTTCTTGTCGGTACCAAGATGAGCCGAGAACGATTGCAACTTGATGGCAGTCGCCGCAGCCACGGTCTCACTCCAGGTTGAGCTGTTGTTCGTCAGATTCGGATCGGTCTGGTCCGCACTCACCGTTGCCGTATTCGAAACGGTTCCTGGCGAACCCGGAATGGTCAGGATCGTTATCGTCGCGGTTCCGGCATTAGCCATGGTGCCAAGCAGACAAGTCACCGCTCCGCCTGCCTCAGAGCATGATCCCTGCGTTGTGCTCGACGAAAGATAAGTAAGAGTTGCAGGAAGCGTGTCGGTGACAATCACATTTGTCGCCGATGCCGGCCCGTTGTTCGTTACGGCAAGTGTATACGTCAACGCAGTCCCTTCACTCACCGGATTCGCCGTCGCGGTCTTCACGATCGCCATATCGGCGCTGTTGGCATTGCCAACTACGACCGTGGCGCTGGCCGTATTCGAGGTCAGGGCAGGAACAACGTTGCTTGCCGTAGATGTCGCCGTGTCGGTAATGTAAGTTCCCGAAGGCGTAGTGGACACTACCTGCAGCACGAGAGAGAAGTTCGCGGTATTGGCTGATCCTGCCGCGAGAGTAGCAGCGGTACAAGTGATCGTACCGGTTCCGCCCACAGCCGGCTTGGTCGCACAAGTCCATCCCGCAGGCGGAGTAATAGATTGGAACGTTGTGTTCGGCGGCGTGTTCTGAGTAAAGCTTACGGCCGTCGCGCTAGCCGGTCCGTTGTTCGTAATGCTTTGCGTATACGTAACGTTGCTGCCAGCGGAGACCGTCGTCGGAGACGCCGAGTTGGTGACGATCAGATCCGCTTCTGTTGCTGTCGCCACTACATCGCTGGCGGTCGCCGTGTTGTTCGCATTATTCGTATCAGTGATCGAAGAACTCACCGTCGCCGTGTCGTTGATGGCAGTTCCCGCCGCAGTGCCGGCATTTACCTGCAGGACGACCTTGAACGTTACCGATCCCGGTGCAAAGCTTGCGTCGGTACAGGTAATGGTACCCGTTCCGTTAACCGCCGGAGTTGTGCACGACCATCCCGAGGGGATCATGATTGACTGGAAATTCGTATTCGCAGGCGTCGTCTCCGTCAGCGTTGCGCTGGTCGCAGTGCTGGGCCCGCTGTTGGTGAACACCTGCGTGTAGGTGATGTTATTTCCGGCCTCGACAGGGACCGGGCTGGCTGTATTTGTAATTGCAAGATTCGCTGAACTCGCCACCTGCACAGTGGCAGAAGCGCTGTTGTTTCCAGCATTCGGATCGCTGGTCGTCGACGAAACCGAATCCGTTTGAGTAATCATCGTGCCGGAAGCGACCGTGCTGCTCACGGTCACCACAAACGTGAAGTTGGCAGTACCGGTTGCCATCGCCGATCCATCGGTACAGGTCAGCGTCGCCAGAACACAGGTCCAACCCGATGGCCCCGTCAGAGAGACCGCAGTTGTATTCGCTGGAAGCGTTTCGGTGAAGACCGGCGCATTTGCGCTCGCCGGCCCGGCGTTGGTCACGCTCTGGTTGTAAGTAATATTGCTGCCTGCATTAACGGCCAACGGACTCGCCGAGTTGGTCACGCTCAGATCGGCTTGCGTACCCGATGCCACGCCAATGCTGTAGGTCGCCGTATTGTTCGCCGTGTTCGTATCCCGAGATGTGGTCGCGCCGGTCACAGTATCAGTGATGACCGTCCCGGCCGTCGTTCCCGAGTTGACTTTGTACACTGCCGTGATCGTGCCTGTTGAGCCCGGTGGAACGCTCGGGTTCGTGCAGGCAACCGGCGCCGCGTTCGGACAGGTCCAGGTTCCACCTCCGCTCGTGGATACCGACACCGACACAAACGTTGTGTTCAGTGGCGTGGCTTCATTGAATGTCGCTGTGCTGCAGTTGCTGGGACCGGAGTTGGTCACGGTCTGCGTGTAAGTAATGTTCGCACCAGCAGTAACCGGGTTCGGCGTTCCCGTATCCGTGACCGCCAGGTCGCAAATTACGATCACGGGAGTTGTAACAGTCGTGGTGTTGTTTGCCGTGGTTGGATCGCTGGTCGTTGCGGTGACGGCAGACGTCGCACTGATACTTGCCGCAGTCACAGTCGAAGGCACGTTGACGACGACAATGATATCGGCAGACGCATTCGCAGCCAGCGTCGCGTCGTTACAGGTGATTGTTCCGGTCGCTCCCACAGCGGGCGCGGTGCAAGTCCAACCCGTGGGAGCAGAAACCGACTGGAACGTTGTGTTCGTCGGCGTGCTCTCGGTAAAGACCACGCCGGACGACGAGGCTGGCCCGTTATTGGTAATGGTTTGCGTGTAAGTAATCTGGTTCCCGGCAAAAACGTTGAGAGGTGTCGCTGCCGTCGTCAGGGCTAAATCCGCTTGCGTGGAGGACGCGACAACATCCGTCGCGGTCGCAGAGTTCGCTCCGAATGCCTGGTTCGTGGCATTGACAGTCGCGATATCCGTAATGATCGTCCCACTGGCCGTGCCTGAGGGCACTTGCAGGACGATTTGCACCGTTCCACTCGATCCCGCCGGCGCGCTGGCTGCGGTACACGTGATCGTTCCTGTCCCTCCGACTGCCGGAGTCGTGCACGTGGTTCCTGGCGGAGCGGAGATCGACTGGAAAGTTGTATTCGCTGGTGTGGTCTCCGTCAGCGTGGGACTCGTAGCCGCAACACTGCCAACATTCGTCACTGTTTGCAAATACGTAATGTTGTTTCCCGCCACGACGGGATCCGGTGATGCGGAATTCGTGACCTGCATTTCCGCTTGAGCGGTTGTTCCAACGATCGTCGAGGCGCTGGCGGTATTGTTCGTTGTGTTCGGATCGGCCGTGGATGAACTGGTGGTGACCACGCCAGAGATCACCGTGCCGTTCGCGGTTCCGGTATTCACTTTTACGACAAGTGAGAAGCTTGCCGCTGTGGAACCAGCCATATTGAGATCGGTGCAAACGACACTGCCGGTCCCTCCGCTGCCGGGCGCAGTGCAACCCCAACCGGATGGCGCGGCAAGCGAAACAAAAGTTGTATTCGAAGGAACCGGCATGACGACCGTGGCGTTATCAGCCGCGCTAGGCCCATTGTTCGTAAGCCCCGCCGTGTAAGTGACAGCGCTTCCGGCTGCGACGGGATCCGGAGATGCCGCATAGGTCACGCTCAGATCCGCAGAGGAGACGACATTGGCAACATCAGTTGATGTGTCATTCAGCGGACTAATGTCTCCTCCGCCGCTGATCGTTCCTGTGTTGGTAATCGTGGCAGGTGCCGATTGAGACACAGCAGCGCTGACCGTGATTGTCGGATAACTGGAAGAACCACCTAGCGAATCGGATCGGGTGCAGCTGACGGTTTGCCCGGAAACGGAGCACGTCCATCCCGTCCCGGTCGCACTGGTCGGAGTGACGCCGGTGGGAAGGGTATCGTTAATGGTCACCAGGCCGTTGCTCGCGGCCGTGTTGACGTCCGAAACCTGAAGCGTATAGCTGGCCGTGGTCCCTCGCGTCAGGTTCCCTCCGCCGTGGCTCTTGACGATATCCAAATCTGGATAGGTCGAGCAAACTGCTGCCGATTGCAACCCGGTCACCTGCGACATCTTGGCATTCGTTGCACTTGTTCCGGATGCACCAGCAGTGGATCCATAGGGCACTCCTGGGTTCTCCGTGAGCCCGTTCGCCCCGCCCGTCACGCTCACGCTCGCAGGAGTTCCGGAAACGAAAACCACTCCACCGCCGCCACCACCGCCAGGGCCGTGGCGATTTGCCAAACTATAGGTCTCTGATGCCCATGCATCGCCGCCGGCTCCGCCATTCGCGTCGAGAGTGAGTCCGCCCTCTCCGCCGTTTGCGGCAAGCATGACGATGGTTCCACCTGCGCCCCCACCGCCACCGGCATCATTCGCGGTACCGTTGTAGGCGCTCGCGCCGTTCGCGGTTACAGTTGCCGTTCCGGTGAAGCTCAAGGCGCGGATGAATATAATTCCACCACCCGCTGCGGCGCTGCTCGCCTGATTGTCCCCGTCAGAATTGTTTCGCGTGCCCGCTCCCCCACCGCCGCCCATCGCCAAACGGTCGATCGTAGCTGGAAACGCAGAGCCACCTTCCCCACCGAGACTGAGGTTCGTGCTCCACGAATCTCCCCCGAATCCGCCGGAACCGCCGTTGCCGCCCCCACCCCCGCCGTCGTTCT
>Ga0335072_10006721_pt1 | contig 16793 bp, 16 predicted proteins | sample Lox_Sample_21_FD_206725 | JGI IMG/M metagenome (GOLD analysis project Ga0335072, IMG submission 206725) | Soil microbial communities from Loxahatchee National Wildlife Refuge, Florida, United States - Lox_Sample_2.1 | ecosystem: Environmental > Terrestrial > Soil > Wetlands | place: USA...
GGCGACCGCGATCATTGTCTCGAAGCGCCGGTCAACGAGCATCTCGGGCGGCGACACCGAGGCGCAAACCCGGGCCGACAAGGTGCATGCCTGACGGCACAGTAACGACGCAGCGGGGACGGGCACTGCAAGCGGCGCCCGTCCCCGCTGTATGTACGGCAAACCCACGGGGAGGGCACCGCAAGCGGCGCCCGTCCCCGCTGTATGTCCGGGTCGGCTGTCGGACGGCGGGCCGGCCATGCATTGCGGCGCCCGGTGACCGACCATGGATGCCATGCAGGACTCACGCAGGCTGATCGTGATGCGGCACGCCAAGGCAGGCGAACTACCGGGCGGTCCGGACTTCGAGCGGGCCCTGCGGCCACGGGGCCAGCGGGATAGCGCGGCCGCGGGGAAGTGGCTGGCCGAACGCGATTTCCGCCCCGACTTGGTGATCTGCTCGGCGGCGAGGCGGACCCGCCAGACCTGGCAGTACCTGGCGCCGGAGCTTCCGGGCGATCCGGAATTCGCTGCAGAACCGCGGCTGTACCAGGCTGACTGCGAAGACCTGGTCGAGATCGTCGGGCAGACTCCGGCGACCGTCGGGACGCTGCTTTACATCGGCCACAACCCGGCTGCCGCTGAGCTGGCGAGCCTGCTGACCGGGACCGAGACCGCGCTGCCCACTGCCGCGATCGCGGTTATCGCGCTGCCTGGCGGCTGGACGGACCTGGCTGCCGGGACCGGCGAGCTCGTCGCGTCCTGGTCGCCCAAGGCCGAGGTCTAGTCGCGCAGGAAGGCCTGTCGCTCGACGTGTGCTCGGCGGGAGAGCTCGCGGTGGCGCGCTCGGTGAGCTTTCCGCCTGAACGGATCATTCTGCGCGGGAACGCGAAGACGCCAGGGGTCCTGCATGCGGCGTTCGGCTATGGCGTCGGACGGATCGTCATCGATTCCGCCCCGGAGATCGTCCGGCTCGCGGCGCAGGCACCTGCGCGGCAGCGGGTCCTCATCAGGGTCACACCCGGCATCGACGCCCATGCACACCGGGCGGTGGCGACCGGGCTGGAGGATCAGAAGTTCGGCTTCTCGCAGCGCTCGGGCGCGGCCGCAGACGCCGCGCACTGGGTGCTTGCCCCTCCCGAACTCGAACTTATCGGCCTGCACTGCCACCTGGGCTCTCAGCTAACCGACCTGACAGCGTACGAAACCGCCGCGCGCAAGCTCATATGGCTCATGGCGGCACTGCGGGACACCCGCGGCATCGTGCTTGAAGAACTCAACATGGGCGGCGGCCATGCCGTCCCCTATGTCGCCGGGGATCCGGACTTTGACCTGGCGGGTTTCGCGTGCCGCATGCGCCGGGTTCTCGCAGCCGAGTGCGCACGGCTCCGGCTGCCAGTGCCGCACTTCGTCATCGAGCCGGGCAGGGCCGTCATCAACCGGGCGGCCGTCACGCTGTACCAGGTCCTCGTTGTCAAGCACGCAAGCTCGGGACCTTCGTGGCGGTGGACGGCGGTATGAGCGACAACCCGCGGCCTGCCCTGTACTGGGCCAGGTACTCGGTACGAGCAGTGCGGCAATCCGCCGCACGGCTGAAACCCGTCACGGTCGTAGGGCGGCACTGCGAGGCGGGGGATGTGCTCGCGGTGGAGGTGCCGCTAGCGGCGGACATCCGGCCTGGCGAGTTCATCGCCGTGCCTGCCACCGGCGCCTACAACCAATCGATGGCCTCCAACTACAACATGGTCGGACGGCCGCCGGTGGTCGCAGTCCGGGACGGCGCCGCGCGCCTGCTGGTTCGCCGGGAGACGAACAGCGACCTGCTGCTCCGGGATACCGGCCTGTGCGGAGTACTCCGGTGACGACGCGTACGTATCTTGTCCCCGTGCGAGAAAGCCGGGCCGGGACTCTCGCTCTTCAAACGGGCCAGCTGATTTCAGGTGAACGCGTTGGCCTGGCGTTCAGCTCGGAGGCGTCGCTCCTGATGACGCTGGGGCCGTCGCAGCAGTGGATCCGGCTAGCCCAGGGAGCGCTGCGGGAGATGCTGGCGCCGCTAGGAGTCATCAGCGTCCGGCTCGATCCGCGGCCGGTCGCCGAGCTGACCTCAGAAAGCCTGGCCAGTGAGCTGCTGCCGGGTCCGGTTGACGCGGGGCGGCCTGCGGCGGCTGTCGCGGGCTAGTGCCGCACTAGGTCTCAAGCGTGCGCAGGACATGGCCATCGGCAGCCAGCGCGGGGTCTTCGGCATCGGCTTCCTCGACGTCCTCGCGTGAAATCCCGAGCAGGTACAGAATCGCGTCCAGGTGCGGCACACTGAGCGAGGTGTCCGCGGCATCCCGGACCGCTGGCTTGGCATTGAAGGCAATGCCCAGCCCGGCCGCCGAAATCATGTCCAGGTCGTTCGCGCCGTCGCCGACCGCAACGGTCTGGCTGAGCGGCACTCCAGCCACTGCGGCGAAGTGCCGGAGCGCGCGTTCCTTGCCAGGGCGGTCAACAATCGGGCCGACTACCCGGCCAGTAAGCTTCCCGGCTGCTATCTCCAGCGTGTTGGCCTCGGCGAAGTCAAGGCCGAGTTCTACCGTCAGCCAGTCGGTGAACTGAGTGAACCCGCCGCTGACCACGCCGCACCAGTAACCGAGCCGCTTCAGCGTCCTGATCAGCGTGCGTGCTCCGGGCATCAGCCGCGCGCCGGCTAGCACCTCATCGATAGCCGACGCATCCAGCCCGGCGAGCAGAGCGACCCGCTGGCATAGCGCGGTGGCGAAGTCGATCTCGCCGCGCATTGTCGCTGCGGTAATCTGCCGCACCTCCGCCTCGCAGCCAGCCTTGGCGGCGAGCAGGTCGATCGCCTCGTCCCGCAGCAAGGTGGAGTCGACATCCATCACCACCAGGCGCATCGCACGCCGGTGCAGGCCTCCTGGCTGCACCGCGACATCTGCGCCGAGCTCAACCGACTCGCGGGCAAGCGCGTTACGCAAGCCTGCCGGGTCGGCTCCAGACACCTCGAATTCAATACAGGTAACGGGCCTGCTGGCCAGCCTGCCGATACTGTCGATGTTCGCTCCGTGGGCGGCGATGCGCCCGGCAATCGAGGCCACTGCCGACGGCAGCAGCGGTCGTCCGAGCAACGTGACATGCAGCCGCCCTGGCGGCCGCTGGGCCGGCTCGCCGGAACCCATGGTGATCTCGACGTCCATGCCCATATCCGAGGCGAACGAAGTGAGCTGCCGGTGGATGGCGGTCAGGTCGGGGGAACCGCCGGCCGCCAGCAGCACGCCGAGCACCAGGCGGCCGCGTATGACGACCTGCTCGACGTCGATCACTGCGAGCTCGTGCGCCGAGAGCGTGGCAAACAGCCGGGACGTGACCCCTGGCCGGTCACGGCCGGTGAGAGTGACCAGCAGCGTGATCTGCGGACCGGACATCGTGCTGTTAACGCTATCGACTTCCGGCTGGCGCGATGAGGTCAGGGCAGCAGCAGGTGGACGTCACCGAACTCATGCCACCGGTAGCCGGTCTCGGCGGCGGCTCGGTAGCACCGGCGCAGCATCTCCTCGGTGGTGAAGGCGGCGAGCATCCACAAGTGCGTGGACCGCGGCTCGTGCAGGCCGGTCAGCAGCCCGTCCACGACCGCGACGCCGCTGTCCCTGGTCACCACGTGCGAAGTCCAGCCCGCCGCCGCACTGACCGTGCTCCCCGCAGCCCGGCTCCCCGCCGACAAGCCCCCGTGGCACGAGCTGTCCGGATGCCGGTCGCCGGCACGATGGCCGCTGGCGGCCGGCAGCGCGGCCGATTCCAGCGCACGGACTACCGTCGTGCCCGCAGCGATGACCCTGCCGCCGGCCTGCCTGGTCAGGTTGACGAGCCGTGCCGTGGCGGCCGGGACATCAAACGACTCTGGGTAGGGATCCTCCCCGCCCTCCAGCGACGACACACCGGTGTGCAAGGTGACCGGGGCTATCGCGATCCCGCGGCTGACCAGCCTCGTCACGATCTCCGGCGTGAACGGTCGGCTCGCGCTCGGCATTTCCGCACTACCCGGCCAGGTTGCAAAGATTGTCTGGTATGCACTGATCGGCCACGCAGCGGGGACGTAGGAGTACCTGATCGGACGGCCGTGCCTGAGCAGGTACGGGATGACCGCGGTCGAGAGCCGGCCCCGCCACAGGCGCCTGCTGAACCGGCGATCCAGCGTGAGCACCGCCCCACCGGGCAGGTCGAGCCGGTCGCCGGCGGCCCCGCCGCCGAACGGCGCGGACCTCGCGCCAGCTCCTGACCGCAGCTCGACTAGCCAGTCGCCCGCTGCCATCGCGGTGGAGAAGTGCACGGTCATGGGAGCGGCACCGGCCGCGGCCGGCAGCGTGACCGCGGCTGGCAGCGTTGTGGTGTTATTCACAACCACCAGGTCACCTGGGAGCAGCAGGTCGGGCAGCTCGGCGAAGGCGTGGTGATCGACTTCACCCGACCTGGTCCGGCTGACCAGCATCCGCACGCGGTCCCTCGGCCGTCCCCTGGCCTCTGGTGGTTCATGTGCCTCCAGTTCTGGCCGGAGGTCGAACGGAATGCCGCCGGCCTCGGCCGCGCGGCCTGCGAGGTCCAGAGCGGCGCTCACGACGCTTCCCCCGCCTGCGCAGCGCCGGCGGGCATCAGGTCTGCAGCCCGGTACCGGCCGCTTGGCATTCGCTCGCTGATGAGCCGGAGGAAGCCAGGAACAACGGCCTCGGGCAGCGGCCGGCCGGAAATGTCCTCGCCGGGGTAAGCCCGCTGATGCATGTACGTGCGCAGATCACCCGGATCCACCCACCAGACCCGGACCGCGGGTTCCTCAGCCGCCAGCACGTGGCACGCCTGCTCGAGCGCGGCCTTGGCGGCACCATAGCCACCCCAGCCGGCATACGCTTCGACCGCGGCATCTGAGGTGACGCTGAGCACGGCCCCGCCATGGCTCCGCAGTCCTGGCAGGAACAGCTGAGTCAGGGCGACCGGGGCGATGACGTTGACCTCGATGCAAGCCCGCAGGTCGGCGACCGGGTAATCGGCCAGCGCTGGCAGCGGGCTCGCGCCGAGTATGCCGGCGTTGTTGATCAGCAGGCTGGCACCGCCCGCCGCATCCGCCGCGGCGGCAAGCGCGGCCCGGTGGGCCGGATCAGTGATATCGCCCGGCAGCGTGAGCACGGCGCGCTCCGGCAGGTCGTTCAGTGCCCGCAGTTCCGCCGCGGTCGCTTCAAGCGCCCGGCAGTCGCGCGCATCGATGATCAGCTGGTAGCCCGCCCCCGCCAGGGCTCCAGCCAGTGCCCGGCCGAGGCCGCGGGAGGCTCCGGTGACAACCGCTACAGCTCGTGTATTCATGTCAGCGACGCTAGGCGGGCGGCCGGTTCGACGCATCGGGCCGCGGCCGTGCCCCGGCTAGGACCTTGGACCTAGGACTAGCGCCCGATCCGCAGCGCTCGTCTCGCCGGTACCGTCAGGGATATGGGTCAGGCTCAGCTTCCGGCCGGCGACCAGCCCGGCCGGCCCGGCCAGGATGAGGTCTTCGAGCGGGTCAGCCAGGTGGTGCTGGCCGTGGCTAGCCAGCTCTCGGTCAGGGCCGTGCTGCAGATGATCGTGCGCTCAGCCCGGTCGCTGGCCGGAGCCAGGTACGCTGCGCTCGGCGTGCCGGGCGAGGGCGGGACGTTCGCGGAGTTCGTTGTGGACGGACTGACTGCGCGCGAGCAGGCGGCGATCGGACCGCTGCCCCGACAGCACGGGATGCTTGCCGTCATGCTCCGCGAGGGCAAGCCGCTGCGGCTTGCCGACATCCGCACGGATCCGCGCTTCTGGGGCTGGCCCGCCGCGCATCCCGAGCTGACCGACGTCCTCGGCGTGCCGATCACTCACGGCGATCAGATTCTCGGCTTCATCTTCGCGGCCTGCAAGACCGAGCCCGGTGGCTTCACCGACCGGGACGAGCGCCTGGTGAGCTTGTTCGCCGCGCATGCCGCGATCGCCCTGACGAACGCCAGGCTGTACGAGCGGGGGCGCGAGCTTTCGGTGCTGCGGGAGCGAGCCAGGCTTGCCAGGGACCTGCATGACGCGGTGTCGCAGAAGCTGTTCAGCGTCCGGGCCAAGGCCAGAGCATCAGCGGTCCTCGTGCACAGGGACCCCGGCCGGGCCATTGAGGAGATCGATAGCATCGCTGCGCTCGCCGGCGAGGCGCACGCCGAGCTTCGCGCGATCATCGACGGCCTGGCTCCGCCGGAGCTTGCCGCTGGCGGTCTGGCCGGCTCGGTCCGCGGTTACGCCACGCTGGCCGGGCGCACCTACGGCAGGGACGTGCTCATCCGCGTCGACGATCTGCCCGACCTCGACCCGGCGCGGCAGACCGCGGTTTACCGGATAGCCCAGGAAGCGATCGGTAACGCGCTCCGGCACTCCGGCGGCGCGGTATCGGTCTGCCTGAGCAGGCGCCAGCGCAGCGTCGTGCTCGAAGTGAGCGACGCTGGCCGCGGCTTCGATGTCAGCGCGCCGCAACAGGGTCTTGGCCTCGCCTCGATGCGCGAGCGGGCTGCATCTGTCGGCGGCAGGCTCAAAATCACATCCGTACCGGGAACGGGCACAAAGGTCCGGCTGACGGTCGGAACGGCCGCGGTATCCCGGCAGGACCCGCCGCTAGCGAACGCAGTCCAGCATGACCGCTAGCAAACCGATCACCGTGCTGATCGCTGACGACCATCCTGTTGTCCGTCAGGGACTCGCGGTACTGCTCGAAGTGCAAGACGACATCGCGCTGGTCGGAGAAGCTGGTACCGGTCCCGATGCGGTGCGGCTAACCCGGCAGCATACTCCGGACGTGCTGCTACTCGACCTCAAGCTGCCAGAGCTCGACGGTCTGGGCGTGCTGTCGCAGTTGCAGGCCCAGCAGGTGAGCACGCGCGTGCTGGTCCTGACCAGTGCGGCCGGTCCGGCTACCCCCGGGCTAGCGCTGCAGGCCGGCGCCGCCGGCTTCCTGTACAAGGACGTGGACCCCGATGCGCTGGTCCGGGCCATCCGCTCGGTGCACGACGGCCACACGGTGCTCGCGCCCGAAGCAGCCGGCCTGGTCACGGCCCGTCCGGCGGGCGAGGCCCGTGGCATCGGCGCGCTGACCGGACGGGAGCGAGACGTGCTCGAACTGCTCGCCGCGGGCCAGTCCAACCGCGAGATAGCGCGGACGCTGCACATCTCGGAGAAGACCGTCAAGACTCACGTCAGTGCCGTGCTCGCCAAGCTAGGCGTAGCCGACCGGACGCAGGCTGCGTTGCTCGTCGTTCGCCATCGGGGCTGAGCAGAGCTCGCGCCCGGCACAGTGCCGTGCACATCGCCGGGTGCGGGTTGTGGTGGTGGCGCCATGCCGTAAGTTCAACCCTGAGACGGTGGCGCTCGAAGGGAATTGGATGGCGGCTGAGGTATTGCGGCTGCGCGGTGTTGGGGTCAGATATGACAGGTCGATGCTGTTGCGCGACGTCAGCTGGACCGCGCACAGCGACGAGAGCTGGGTAATTATCGGGCCGAACGGAGCCGGCAAGACAACGCTGCTGCAGGTGGCGGCGACGCTGCTGGCGCCGACTCACGGCAGCGTGGAGATCCTTGGCCAGCCGCTTGCTGAGGCGGACATCGCCGACCTGCGAACCAGGATCGGCATGTCGAGCTCGGCCATCGCCGAACAGGTGCCGTTGCACGAGAAGGTCATTGACCTCGTACTGACAGCGTCGTACGGGATACTCGGGCGCGACGCGGAGGACTACGACTCCTTCGACGTGACCAGGGCGGTCGAGTTGCTGGACGCGCTCGGCTGCGCGCACCTGATCCGGCGGCGCTTCACCTCGCTGTCCGAGGGTGAGCGTAAGCGCGTACAGATTGCCAGGTCGCTGATGGCCGACCCGGAGCTGTTGCTGCTCGATGAGCCAGCCGCGGGGCTCGATCTCGGCGGCCGCGAGGATCTTCTGCAGCGCATCGCCGGGCTGTTGCGCGACCCTAGGTCACCGATGATGGTGATGGTCACCCACCACGTGGAAGAAGTTCCTGAGGGCTTCACGCACGCCATGCTGATGCGCAAGGGCGCCATCCTGGCTTCCGGACCGCTGACCGAGGTGTTCACCGAACGGAACCTGTCCCGGTGCTTCGGCGTCCCGCTGCAGGTCGAGCGGCGAGCCGCACGGTGGTCGGCACGGGCCGTACCGTTCCCCTGACCGCATGGTGGTCGGCGCGGGCTGTACCGTTCGCGTGACCCGCGGTGGTGGGCGCGGGCCGTACGCTTCCCCTGACACCAGGACGCGGCCGGTCCTGCCGGCCGCAGTTACGGCGCGTCCTGTGGGACTGCTCACAGCGCGCTGTCGCCTGCGTCGTCCGCTATGCCCGCTCGCATACGATCTCCGCATGCGAGGATTTCGTGGGCCCAGCTGAAGGGCTCGCGATCTTCGGAGTGGGCGTCGCGGCCGGTGCCGTCAACGCGATAGTCGGGTCCGGATCGCTGATCACTTTCCCCACTCTGCTGGCCTTCGGCTTCCCGCCGGTAGTGGCGAATGTGTCCAACAACGTGGGCCTGGTCTCTGGCAACATCAGCGGCGCGGCCGGATACCGGCGCGAGCTGGCTGGCCAGCGGAGCAGGCTGGTGCGGCTGGGCGTCATCTCGGCGGCTGGCTCGCTGGCCGGCGCCGCGGCTCTGCTGGCGCTGCCGTCGAGTTCGTTTCAGCTGATCGTGCCTGCGCTGATCCTCATCGCGTGCGTGCTCGTGCTGGTACAGCCCTGGCTCGCCGGTCGGATTACGGCCAGGCGAAAGCGCCTGGCGGAGCAGAACGGTGCTGCCTCCTCCGATCGCGAGCGGATCAGCCCCGTGCTCCGGGCCGGGGTATTCGGCTCGGCTGCCTACGGCGGCTATTTCGGCGCCGCCCAGGGAGTGCTGGTCATCGGCCTGCTTGGCACGTTCCTGGACAAGAGCATGCAACGGGTGAACGGCGCCAAGAACGTGCTGGTGGCAGTCGTGAACGGCACTGCCGCTGTGGTCTACATCATCTTCGCGCACGTGGCGTGGCTGGTCGTGCTGCTGATCGCGGTCGGATCCACGCTCGGCGGCTTCCTCGGGGCCAAGTTCGGCCGCACGCTGCCGCCCCAGGCGCTGCGGATCTTTGTCGTGCTGATCGGCGTCATCTCAGCGGTAAAGCTGATCTTCTTCTGAGCGCCTCGTGGTCAGCAAGGCCTTGGCCAGCCAGGTCGTGCTCAGCCAGGTCGTGCTAGCCGCCGCCAGCCGTCGTCGCGGCAGGCTCAGGCTCGGCCGCGCGGGAGTGTTCCCGGCCGAGCAGCCCCGCCCCGGCCGTGATCCCAATGCCGAGCAGCGCGGTAACCGCGAACGCAATCCGCAGCGACGAGAGGTCGGCGACTCCGCCCATCACGCTCGGCGCGGCCATTCCCGCGCCATAACTCACCGTCGCGACGCCGGCGACACCGATCGCCGGGCTGGGCCCGGAGCGGCCCGCTGCGGCGAACACGAGGGGCACCACCACCGAGACGCCGAGACCAATCAGGATGAAGCCGATCAGGGCGGTGGCCGCCACGGGACTGATCGCAACGAGCACGCAGCCGGCGGTGCCGAGAACGCCGCAGGCCCGGACGCTGAGCGCTGGGCCGAATCGCCGGACTGCTGCGTCGCCGCACAACCGCCCGGTCGCCATCGATCCGGCGAACGCGCCGGTAGCGATCGCTGCCGCTGCCTGGCTGGCGTGCAGCTCCCAGTGCATGAAGACTGCGGACCAGTCGTTCGCCGCGAACTCCACGAAGATGGACGCGAAGCCGACGAGCCCGATCAGCAAGAGTGTGCCGCGTGGCCAGGCGAACCACGGAACCTCGACGTCGGCCTCAGCTGCCGGTGCCTGACCGGCGAACCAGAAGGATGCGATGAAGCCGCCCACGGCGGCTGCAGCGGCCACCACTGCGAACTGGATCACCGGGTCGAGGTGGGCGTGCGCGGATGCCGAGCCGATCAGGGCGCCAGCCACCACGCCGAGGCTCCACATGCCGTGCAGGCCCGACATGATCGACTTGCCGATCCGCTGCTCAGCTTCGACCGCCTGAGCATTCATCGCGTTGTCGTTGATGCCGGTGAACGCGCCGAAGATCAGCATCATCACCGCGAGCACTGGCAAGTTGGGAGCGATTGCCGGCAGCACGACGGCGGCGCTGGAGGCGGTGATCAGCACCCGCGTCGTGACCTTCGGGCCGTAGCGATGCACGAACTGCGCCGCGAACGGCATCGTGACGAGCGCGCCGATGCTAGTAGTCAGGCCTACCAGACCGAGCGTTCCGCTGCTCAGGTGCAGCCGCTCGGCGATCCACGGCAGCCGCGATGCGAATGTGCCGAAGACGGCCCCGTTCACGAAGAACGTGACGCCGACAGCACGGCGTTCGGCTGATGCCAAGATCACTCCAGAGCTCATGCACCAGGCTGTTTGCCGGGCCTAGTCAGCCTGGCCAGCCTATCGGCACGGTTGCTGACGTCGTCAGTCCCGGCGCTGCGCCGCCTCCGGGCCAGCTGAGCTCGCAGCGTCAACCCCTACCCCGGTGACAACGCTGAGCAACTGCCATGTCACAGTTTGTATTGGGGGACCCACTCAGATGATTCCGGGGGACCGGTCATCGGGCTCGCCCTGGCGGGGCGTCAGTTCCGCCAGGGCGAGTTCCCGGCCTGGCAGCGCTTGCGGTCCGGCCGTGCGCCCGATCACGGGGCTCCCGATCACGGGGCTTCCGATCACGGGGCTTCCGATCACGGGGCTCCCGATCACGGGGCTTCCGATCACGGGGCTTCCGATCACGGGGCTTCCGATCACGGGCGCTTAACACGCGCAGCAGCAACAGCCTCGGCCATCCCGCGGTTGGCGAGCGCGTCCGCGCGCTCGTTACCCGGATTGCCGGCGTGGCCCTTGACCCAAAGCCATTGCACGTCGTGCTTGCCCGCGGCGGTGTCGAGCCGGCGCCACAGGTCCTCGTTTTTTACCGGCTGCTTGCTGGCGGTCTTCCAGCCATTGCGCTTCCAGCCAGCAAGCCAGCCGGTGACCCCGTTGCGGACGTAGCTGCTGTCGGTATGCAGCCGAACTGTCGATTTCCTGGTCAGGCCCTCAAGCGCCTTGATAGCCGCGGTCAGCTCCATGCGGTTGTTTGTCGTCAGTTCTGCTTCGCCGCCCCACAACTCCTTAGTCCGGCTGCCCTGCTGCAGCACGGCTCCCCAGCCGCCCGGACCAGGGTTTCCGCTGCAGGCACCATCGGTGTAGATCTCCACCACGGCGTGTGCTTGGCCGCTTGGCCGATCTGAAGCTGTCATGCACGAAACCTAGCGGGTCGGGCACTAGGGGAAGAACAGTCACTGCTCATGGCCGTGCTCGTGGCGACTCGGCGGAACGTCTAGCGCCGCGTTCCGATCGAAAAACCCCCACGGCTTAAGCCAGAACGATGTCCGGTCGGTCGGCATGACCGGCCAGTCTTCTGGCCTGGTGAGGTGATGCAGGCCGAACACATGCCAGAGCACGACGTCGGTGTCCTCGATGGGCCGGTCGCGCGCGGTCCACGCGGGCAATCCGTAGTCGGCAGCGCTCAGGTTCGGGAACTCACCGCACGGCCAGCGTTCGGCGGGAGAGTAGGGAGTCACCCACAGTGTGTGACCGATCACCTCCGCCCGCTGGAACGCTGGCGACGACTCGTCAATCAGCGCCGGGAAGGTGCCGCCCGGTATCAGCTTGTAAGCCGGCCGGCCGCCGAACCCGTTGACTGACCGTCCGGACGCGATCTTCCAGCTGCGCTGACTATCCCAGGCGTAGTCCTGGCGACCCTGCGATTCGCTGCGCAACGGCGTTTCCTCCGTCACGAGCGCCAGGCCATACGGGTTGGCGTCAGTCACTGGCAGTGCCCGCGACTCGACCGCGTATACGGTATTCGCCTCGCCGTCAACGTCCAGGTCGAGCCGGGCCACGATGAAGTGCTGGTGGTAGGGCGCATAGGTACGCTGATCGACCACCGCGCCAGTGGCCGGCGGCTGGCCAGCGGGGAAGGACGAGGTGACCATGATGCCGGTCGCCCGTACCTCGCACTCGATGTTCCCGTCCTGATAGAAGCGCCAGTAGACGAGGTACTCGTAATTCGCGACGGTGATGTGAAACGAGATGACCAGCCGCCGGGCACGACGGACCTCCGGCCCGGTCCGCTCGTCGACGTGCTTCCACAAGATCCCGTCGTCTTCCTCGTGGATGCACACGGCGTTGCGGATTGTCAGCGGCTGGCCGTGCGAGTCGTGCACGACCGCGTCGAGGTAGGAGATCTGGCCGAGGCAGTCGCAGCCGAGTTCCAGGGAAGTCGTCATGAAACCGAGGCCCCACTCGCCGATGTCGAACGCCGTCCGCCGGTAGTGGTCTGCCGTCGTGTCCCGGTAGGGCACGATCATCTCGGCGAAGGACATCCGGTGCGCGATCGGCCGCAGCCGCCCGGAGTCAACGAAGCCGATTGTGTGCAGGACCAGACCCTCCCGAGGGTTGAAGCCGAGCCGCAGTTCCCAGTTCTGCCAGCGCAGCAGCCGGCCATGCAAGGTGAACGACACCCCGTCAGGCTGGGTCACCTGCAGCGGCTTCAGCTCGCGCTGCGGTGTCGGGAGCAGTGCTGCCGGGATGAGGCCGGGCCGGTATTCGCCCATCACTTCGGGCAGGGCAGAGCTGGTCTCGGCGGCAAGGTTGTCCTCGAGCTCTAGCAACTGCATCCGGTTCAGGTCGACGACTGGATGCAAGCCGGTCACCTGATGCGCGTACGGGTTGCCATCGGCACTACCCCGTACCCAGACGTCAGACCACCCGAGCCGGCGCCCCCGGTGGCGTTCCGGCACTAGCGCGGCGCCGTACGCCCAGACATCGGTGAGCACCAGGCTCATGTCGGTGATGCCCCGTCTCGCCACCGCGCCGATCAGAGCCGGATGCCGGCGCAGCATCTCATCGCACTCGTGCCACTCGTCCACGGTCATGTTCGGCTGCACGCCGGGCAGATGCTGCCACTGCGCGATCTCGCCGTCCGGCAGCGTCACGACCGCCCGGTAGGCCTGTCCGTCCGCGGTATTCCAGCAGACCGCATGAGCTTTCCTGACGATGGCATCCGGGTCACGCCTGAGCTCGTCCTTGGCAGGCTCGGACAGTTCGATCGAGCCGAATCGCCAGTGGTCGTCGACACCCCTCGCGGCCAGTAATGCCGCAGCGACCTGGCTGATCTCGTCCGCCGACAGCGGGTCGAGCGGATGCCGGTCAGGACCGGCCGCAGTGCCTGCATCGGGCTGCTCGCGGGTATTTGCCACGCGCCTCCTGTCGTCAGTGTCATTGTCATGCACCGGCCGCTCCCTGGCTGGCATAGCACCGTGTCCGTGACGCCGTGGCCCGAAGTTTCATGGGAAACGTCCGCCGCCGGGCGGGATGACGGTCACTGGCGCGCGGCCGGCCGACACTGGCGTGCTACCTAAGCCTCGAGCCACCGCAGACACGGGAGTCTGGTTAGCCGGGCTGACGTGAACGCTGCCTCAGCCGCGACACAGCCCCGCGCCCTGGCCCGTGTACCCGCTGAACTGCTTAACCTGACGGGCACGGTGTCGTAGTCGGTGATGGTCAGTCCGAGGCCGGCTGCTAGCCGAGCCATGGTGCCGTCGATGAGCTTGAGATCGCGGATGGCGAGCTGCACTGGGTTGGCGACGCCGGATCGCTCCTCGACGCGGCGCTCCGCTTGGTCGAAGAGCGCCGATGACCGGGTGTAGACCCCATCCCGGGGCCCAGTCAAGGCGACAGCGATCGCGTTCAGGGATCGGCGGAGGGTCGCGCTGGCCAGTTCGATGTCCAGCCGCGTGCCGGTGTCAAGTGACCCGGCCCGTTCGGCGTCGGTGACCAGGTTGCGGCTGTAGTTCCGGGCTGCAGAAGCGAGGCGCAACGCACGCCCGGTGTCCTCGTCGATGCCGCCGGAAAGGTTGCGGCGCAGCGGCTGGGCCGTGGCCGTGAGGGCATGGTAGGCGGCGTCGACGGCGCGGGCATCGGAGCGCAGCGTGGCCGCGGTGCAGTGATCCACCCCCAGCAGGTGGTCGCTGGCGTGACCGGCGAGCCGACCGACCGCCTCGACTAGGTCCCGGACGGCCAAGCGCAGGACCCGGCGGGTTCGCAGCGGAAACACCAGCATCACCACGACGATGGTGACGGCCGCGCCGAGAGCTGTTTCCTCCAGGCGGAGTAGCAGCAGGGCGTTGGAGAACTCGTCAAGCTGCAGGTACAGCTGGGACACCAGCACGGTGATGCCGATGACCATGAAGGTGTAGTTGATCCGCACTAGGTAGAAGCCGAAGAACAGGGCGGCCAGGATCACCGCGATGGACCAGTAGGTGTGATGGCCGACGGCGGTGACAAGTAGTGAGCCGACGCCGATGCCGACCACGGTGCCGGCCACCCGGAAGAACGCCTTGCGGACCTGCTCACCGGTGGTGTTGGCATTCATGAAGGTGATCATGGCGGCGAGAACGGCCCAGTAGAACCGGAGTGGGGACAGAACGTCCCCGAGAGCGGTGGCAGCGCCGACGGCGACACCCATCTGGATGGCGGTGCGCAGGTACAGGGGCAGCCGGATTCGCTCGCTCCGCCGGGTGCCAGGCTCAAGCGATGCGGTGCCGCTGACCTGGGCCGAGCCGGGCAACCATCCGCCGAAGAGCTGCACCGACGGCTGGAAGGCTCGCTCGCCCTCTCTGGTGGCGCCGAGGGCCATCCACTCGGTCATGGCATCGGCCAGCGCGATGACCGAACCGGCGAAGCGGTGCGGGACTACCGCCACGGCGCGATCCTCGCTGGCCGGGGTGTGCCCGGCTTGGCCAAGCAGGCCGATCAGCCGGGTGGCACGGGCCCTGGCTGCCTCGTTGTCACCCCGGATCAGGTCGCGCAGCGCCAGGCGAGCCTCGAAATGCTGGGCAGCCGGCAAACCGAAGCGGGCCATGGCCTCGGCGAACCGAGCGATATTGGCCAGGGCGAGCTCGGCGTCGAAAAGGCGCTGGTGAAGCAGCTGAGCCGAGGAACCATCGGCCAGGGCGCCCGGATCCCCGAGCTGGGCGTCGATCATCAGCGCGGCCTCATTGAGCCTGACGAGCTGGCGGTCCAGGCGGCGTGAGGCCCGCGCGGTATACGCGGCATGCCTGGGGTGGTCGAGCACTTTCAGCGCCAGGGCAGCCGCTTTGCGAGCCCGCGCAGCATAGGAACGCTGGGTGCGCTGCAGGGCCCTGGACTGCCGGGGGTAGAAGAAGGCGAACCGGACGGCGATAGCGACGGCGGTACCGACGCCGATTTCAGCGGCAAGCCAGCCGAGGTCATCCAGCGTGACGGCGGTATGCAGGAAAAATCCGAAGAAATCCCCTAGGAACAGCAACATCGCGAGGATGAACCCGCGCGGGCCGAATCGCCGGCCGTATGTGCCGAGGGCCAGGACGACCGAGAAGGAGATCAGGGCCAGGATCCGGTGGCCGCCGAGCGCGATCCCAAGGCTCAGCGCCGCAATCAGCGGGATCGGCAGGAAGAGCACGCTGACGAGCTGGCCCCGGGCGGTGGTGTCCATGACCCCGAAGCCCGACATCATCCCGACCACGGCGCCGAGCAGCAAGGCGATCACGAGATATTCGTGGTTGGCCACTGCCACCTTGGCTGCCGCTGCGGCGGGAAGCGCGGCGCCGCCCGTGGGTATCTGCAGGGCGTGGGTGAAACGTACGAAGAGGGCCTCGGCTCCGAGGATGGCCGCAACCGTGAGCACGCTCGCCAGGGCCGTGCGGAACCTGTTGAGGCCAGGGTCCGATCCAGCGAAGCGGTCGATCCACCTGCCCAGGATCCGCTCCGGGGGACTGATCGGTGCCACGGCTTCCCGAACCGGCGGCCGGGCGGTGGTGACGGAAATCACATCATGCCGCCGATCCGGGCGTCCCAGCCGAGCGCGGCGGCGGCCGGGCAGGCAGGCAATCTCTCACCGTGCTCAGCTACCTCGGCCGACCGGTTACGCATGATCGCCAAGTCTAGGTACCTCGGCAAGGTGCCTGACCTGCGCGGCGGTGGCCGGCTCAGGGCAGGTGCCGCCGTGGCCGGGCCCGTGCAAGGGGCGAGCTAAGGCGACGGGGCGAGCCGGCCTGTTTGGGCGGCGATCAGGTCTGCGTACCAGCCGAATGATGACTTGGGCGTGCGCTGCTGCGTCTCGAAGTCGACGTGAACCAGGCCGAACCGCTGGTGGTACCCCTCGGCCCACTCAAAGTTGTCCATCAGCGTCCAGACCAGGTAGCCACGGACGTCGACGCCGGCCGCAATCGCGTCCGCGACCGCGCGAATGTGACCGTCCAGATAGCTGACCCGCGGCAAATCGTCAATCTGTCCGCGATCGTCGGGCTCGTCGGCGACCGAGCAGCCGTTCTCAGTGATGTAGACCGGCGGGAGCTTGGCGCCGTAGCGTGCTGCCAGACCCGTCAGAATCTCGGTGAGACCGGCCGGGACGACCGGCCAGCCGAACTCCGTGACCGGATAGCCAGTAATCGTCTCGAACTGGAATGGCAGCGCGGACTCTGCGGGCGCGGACTCTGCCGGCGTGGCCTGCAGAGGCGCCGAGATCTGGGTCGGGTTGTAGTAATTGACGCCGAGCGCGTCGACAGGCGCGGAGATGATGGCTAGGTCACCGTCGCGCACGCAGTCCGGCCCGTCCGGGCCGACTCCGAAAGCGGACAGGCCTGCCGGGTAGCTGCCGAGCAGGACCGGGTCGGTGAACGTCCGGTTATGCAACGTGTCGTA
>Ga0335072_10006722_pt1 | contig 16793 bp, 8 predicted proteins | sample Lox_Sample_21_FD_206725 | JGI IMG/M metagenome (GOLD analysis project Ga0335072, IMG submission 206725) | Soil microbial communities from Loxahatchee National Wildlife Refuge, Florida, United States - Lox_Sample_2.1 | ecosystem: Environmental > Terrestrial > Soil > Wetlands | place: USA: Florida...
CTCCGGAGTCCAGCGACCATTGCGAAGCCGCGGGCGCATCGCGGAATGAGCGCTCGAACATCGCGTACCCGCCCGCGTAGCTGCGCAGTGCGGTTTCACCGGTACCGGTTAGCAAGGCGTCGACGATGGCGTAGCCGGCGCCGGGCGTCAAGGACCACGACGGCAGGTCGAGGTGGGTGAAAGTCTGTTCGGGATAATCGAATCCGATGCTGCGGTGCATTGCGGCCAGCGCCGCGTGCACGGCTGCGGGGAGCCCGTCTTGGTGGCCCACCTGCTCGGCCCCAACGGTGACCAGACAGACCGTCTGGCACCGGGGACCCAGCGCGTTCGCGTAGTCGAGCAGACCGGCCCCGATCAGTCCGGTGAGAGCCTCCGCGGCCTGGTAGGCGCCGGCGCATCCGAGGGTGGGCGCGATCGCCACCACGATCTCGGCGTCCCGCGGTGCGCTGTGCTCAGCCGCGGGGTGGGCCTCGATGGCCGCGCGCAGCGGTCGAGTAAGTGGCCCATCGGCGCCGAGGTCGATCACCGCGAGATGAACGGGCGATCGGGAGACCGGTGTGGGCGCCGCCGTCCGCTCCCAGTGCTCGACGGCAATGCAGGGCCCGCGGGTTGTTCCGGCTACCGGTGGCAGCGGCTCCGGGTGGGCCCACATTGGAATCGCACGCATCGGCGCATTCGGGAATTCGTGCAGACCAGCGTCGCCGTCGGTCGCACCGTCCAGATAGTCACCCCAGGCGTAGCCGGGTTCAGCCACCGCCGCGATGACGATGTTCGCCGAAAGCGTATCGGCCAACGGTTCGTCGCGGCGCGCCGAGCCGACCAGGACCTCTGGGCCTTCCGGCTGGTCATCCTCAAAGATCTGATCAATCGACAACAACAGGGCGGGATGGGCCGACAGCTCGATGAACGACCCCGCGCCTCGTCGGATCGCCGCCTGGAATGCGCGGTCCAATCGCACCGTGTTACGCAGGTTCGCATACCAGTACTCGCCGAAGGGCGTGGCCGACGTCACCACATCGCCGGTCGTGCCGCCGATGAATTGCACTGGGGCCTCGGCGAATTCCGAGGCGGGCAGCTGTGTCCGCAATTCGTCACGGAACTGCTCGAGCAAGCTGGTGTGTCCCGGGAAGCCCGCGCCGATCTCGCGGGCGAACTGACCGCTGGAGTGGACCTTGTCGACGATGGCCAACACCGCGTCGCGATCACCCGATATTGCAACGGTCGAGGCGGAGTACACCACGGACAGCTCCGCCCAGCCGTCGGTGGCCGTGATCAGCGCCTCGGCGGCCGGGGCGCCGATGCCCAGCGCTGCCATTGCGTAACGACCCGAAAGGCGGTCAACCACGCCGGCACGGGCCGCGACCACCGCGACAGCATCCGACAATGCGATGCTGCCGGCGATGACGGCCGCGGCGATCTCACCGAGGCTCTGACCGATGGTCAGGTCGGGGAGCACACCGCAAGAGCGCCAAACCTCCGCCAGGGCAACGGCGTGGACGAATTGTGCGCCTTGGATCTCGATTTCAGAAAAGGTCTGCAAATCGCCCGCCGACGTCAGGTAGCGAAGCGGCGACGCGATGCCGGCGGTCTCGAATGCTGCGGCGCAGCTGTCGATCGAGGTCCGATAGCTCGGGAGCGCCTGGTACGCATTGACGCCCATGCCCGGCCAGTGACCACCCTGACCGGGAAACACGAATGCCCGACGCCGCGCCGTGCCCAGAGCCGACCGTGCGACCAGTGGATGCTCGCGCCCGGCCGTCAGCGCACCCAACCCGTCGATGAGCTCGAGCCGGTCCGCGGCACGGAGCACCGCACGGTGCATGCGGACCCGTCGGGTCCCGCACAGCTGCCGGGCCACTTGGGCCACAGCCGTTTCCGGGAAGCGCTCAAGGTAGTCGGCGATCGCCCGGGCATCCACCGAGACCAGTTCCTCGGCGTGGGCACTGAGCACCACCGGGATCCGCCCGTCGGGCAGTCGTTTGAGGGCCATCAGGCGACCTGGCTCCCTGGCGTGTCCGGCATCGCGACGATCAGGTGGGTGTTGGTGCCACTCATCCCGAACGCGGACACCGCGCCGGTTCGCCATCCATTGACGGCTCGCCACGGCGTCAGCTTGTCCGCCAACCGCAAACCTTGGCTCTCCCAATCAATTTCGCGGCTCGGCTCGTCGATGTGCAGGGTCGGAGGTATCGCGGCGTGCTGTGCAGCCAGAATGACCTTGGCCAGGCCCAGCGCGCCCGCCGCGGCCTGCGTATGCCCGATGTTGGACTTGACCGAACCCAACAGCGGTCCGCGTCCGGCCGGCGCAGCACCGTAGCTTCGGGCCAGGGATAGCAGTTCGGTGCGATCGCCGAGCCGGGTCCCGGTGGCGTGCCCCTCGACCATCCCGACGTCGACGGGATCAACTCCGGCCTGCGCGATGGCGCGTCGAAACAGTCGCAGTTGCGCGTCACCGCTGGGCGCCATCAGCCCGTTGCTGCGTCCATCGGAGTTCAAGCCGCTGGCGCGCACCTCGGCGAGAATGCGACGCCCGTCGGCGACCGCCCTGGACCGGCGTTGCAATACGAACATGGCCGCGCCCTCCGCCCAGACGGTTCCGCTGGCGTGTGCGCTGTAGGGTCGGCAATGGCCGTCATCGGACAGCGCGTGCTGCTTGGAGAATTCAACGAAATAGCCCGGCGTACCCATGACGCACACGCCCCCGGCAAGCGCGAGGTCGCAGTCGCGGGCCCGGATTGCCTGGAACGCGGTGTGAAACGCCGCCAGCGCCGACGAGCATGCGGTGTCGACCGTCAGAGCTGGTCCCGCCAGGTCCAGCGTGTAGGCAATGCGCCCCGAGATGACGCCCAGCGACGTCCCGGTCATGAGATACCCACTGTGGTGCGAGAACTCGGAGAGATTCGGGCCGTATTCGAGCACCGAGGCGCCCACATAACAGCCCACATCGTGACCTGCCAGGTCATCGGGGTTGATCCCACTGTTCTCCACGCTCCGCCACGCCACGCGGAGCGCGACCCGCTGCTGGGGGTCCATCGCCGTAGCTTCCCGACGCGAGATGCCAAAGAACTCAGGGTCAAACGTCGTTGCGCTGGAAAGGAATCCACCCAGGTTGTTTATGGGCTTGAACCCGTCGCGACGCGACCCGTCAAACAGCTCGCGAAGTGACCAGCCTCGATCGGTGGGAAACGGGCATAGTGCCTCCCGCTGTTCGGACAGCAACGTCCAGAATTCGTCCGCGGTTTCGACCGCACCGGGTGCTTCGACCGCCAACCCGACGATCACGACCGGGTCGTTATCGGACATCGGCGCTCACCAGCTGGGCCACCGTGTTGAGGTGATCGTTGAGGTAGAAGTGACCGCCATCGAAATCCGACAGCATGAATCGCCCTGATGTGTGAGTTCCCCAGGCGGCCAACATTTCCCGGCCGATCCGGTGGTCACGGTTGCCAACGACCGCGTGGATGTCGGCACGGATGCATACGTCCGGTCGACATGAGTAGGCGTTAAAGGCGTGGTAGTCGGCCTGCACCGCCTTCACCAGAAGTTCGACGAATTCCTCGTCCTCCAGCAGCACTGGATCGGTGCCACCGAGATCCACCATGTCCGCAAGCACGCCACTATCGCTGATCGGCAGCGGTCCAGACGCGGCGACCGTCGATGGAGCCTGCCCGGCGGATGCCCACAGGACGCGCACCGGTACTCCATTGCGTTCGGCGACGCGAGCGAACTCGAAGGCCACCACAGCCCCCATGCAATGGCCGAACAGGCTCAGTGGAGCCGCTGAACCCCAGTCGCCCGCCTCGAATAACTCGAGCGCCAGCGCACCGATGCTGTCTGCCGCAGGGTGATTTCGCCGGTCGGCCCGCTGCGGGTACTGCACCACGAATGCGTCAACATCGTTGGCCGACAGTGCTTTAGCCAGCGGCCGGTACGCCGCGGCGGCACCGCCTGCGTGCGGGAAAACGACCACCGAGCCGCGCGCGGCAGGATTGGTAAACCGCTTCACCCAGGGCTTGAACTCCCGCTGCGCCGGTTCGGTCCTTGTTTCTTCGCCGTCCGTTGAGTCGAGTGCGGACAGCACATCGGAACTCGACATGTTCGCGATTTCCAGATACACGTCGGCCACCTGCTCGAGCCGGTCGCCGTTTGGCTCCCGGCTGATGAGCAATTGGGCCAGTATGCTCACGGTCTTGGCGGCAAAGACATCCGCGACCATCAGGCTCGGCGAATCGAGCCACTGCCGGATGGCGGCGACGGCTTGCGTCGCATGCACGGAATCGCCACCGAGAGCGAAGAAGTCGTCGTACACCCCAATCGACTTGCGGTCCAGGATGTCCCCGATGATGTGGCACAGCGCCTCTTCCAACCGCGTTCGCGGCGCCTCATGATGCGCCGACGAATCTCCGGAATGCTCGACCAACATGGCGGTGACCGCCTTGCGGTCGAGCTTGCCGTTATCGGTGAAGGGAACATGGCGGATCGGCAAGATATGACGGGGAATCATGTGCGCGGGAACGAGATCAACGAGAAACTCCCGAATCCTTGCAGCTGTCAGCCCGGCGTCGACGGAGCTCTCCGGGCAAACCGCCGCGGCCAGCACGTCGGAGTCATCCGTCGCTGGAAGCAGCGCCGCCACCGCGATCCGCACGCCCGGCACGCACCGCAACGCGGCCTCGATCTCGCCGAGTTCGACGCGGTAGCCGCTGATTTTGACGCGGTGATCGGCACGGCCGATGAACTCAAGCGTGCCGTTGGGCCAGTAGCGGGCCAGGTCACCGGTGCGGTACCAGGTCCGGCCGTCGTGTTCGACGAACTTCTCGGCGGACAGGTCGGGCCGACCGCGGTAGCCACGGGCAATGCCGCGCCCAGAGAACCACAACTCACCGGCTACCCAATCGGGACAGTCGTCGCCAATGTCGTTGACGACTCGGCAGGCCATGTTCACCAGTGGGTGGCCGTACGGTACGGCAGTCCAGTGCGCCGGTGGGTCGGTGATCTCGAGCATATTGCCGTACACCGCGGTTTCGGTGGCGCCGCCCAACCCCGCGAACCGCAGGTTCGGCACCGCGGCCTTGAACCGACGCACCAGCTCCGGTCGCACCCAATCGCCGCCAGTGATCACCACCCGCAACGACGACAGCCGCTCCGGCACAGGCGCTGTCACCTCGCTGAGCATCTCCAGCCAGCCCGGCACGCAGTTCAGCACCGTCACCCGGTGGGTGTCGATAAGCCGGACCCAGGCGTCGGGATCGCGACGCTGCCCCTCGTCAACCATCACGATCGCCCCTCCGGCCCGCAGTATCGCGAAGACGTCCAACACCGAGAGGTCGAATTCCAGCGTCGACAGCGCCAGCCAGCGGTCGGCTACGCCGATCTCGAAATGTCGGTTGATGACTTCAACGGTGTTCATCGCGGCGTCATGCGTGGTCTCCACGCCTTTCGGCTCGCCGGTAGAGCCCGACGTGAACACCACGTACGCCAACTCCGCGGGATCGGTTGCTGCGGGCCGTGTTTGGCCGGCCGTCCGTGCGCCTCGGCGAATCGCCTCAGCAACCGTCAGAGTGGGCACCGGCAAAGACGTCTGCAGTCCGCCGCAAACCAGTGCCACACTGGCCGCGCCCGTCTCGAGGATGCGTGCCACACGGTCGCGGGGTTGGTCGACGCCGAGCGGCAGATAGACACCGCCGGCGGCCAGGATGCCTAGTACCGCGGGCAACTGCTCGCCGCATTTCGGGCCCAGCACCGCAACGGTATCGCCAACGCGTATCCCGGCCGCCCCCAACGCCCCGGCCACCGCTAACGCCTGGTCACGCAGTTGCCCGTAGCTGAGGTCACCGGAGCGGGCGAACACCGCGGGCGCGTCGGGCCGCAACTCGGCCTGCCGGAAGAACCCGTCGTGCAGCGCCTCGCCACTGGGCTCGGCGGTGCGGCTGTTGATCGCGTCACGCACCGCGCGCTGGGCGGCCGGCAGCGCTGACGGGCCGGGCGCATCCCAGGCGTCGTCGGCGGCGGCCAACCTGAGCAGTTCGTCGATCTGGTGGGCGAACATGGCGTCGATGACGCCCGGAGCAAAGACTCCTTCGCGGACATCCCAGTTCACCAGCACCCCGCCGTCAAACTCGGTGACCTGGGCGTCGAGCAGCACCTGGGGACCCTGCGAGATCATCCATGCCGGTGTGCCAAATTGCTCGGTGACGTCGCGTCCGAACAGCTCGCCAAGCCCCAAAGCGCTGGTGAATACCACCGGTGCCAGCACCTGAGTGCCCCGATGGCGGCTCAGGTCGCGCAGCACGGACAGCCCGGAGTACGCGGAATGCGCAGCGGCCGTACGCATGGCATCTTGCACAACCTGCGCCCGCGCCACTGCAGTGCGCGCACCCGTCAGGTCGATGTCCAGCAGCAGCGACGAGGTGAAGTCGCCGACCAGCTTGTCGACGTCGGGGTGCAGGGCCTGCCGACCGAATAGCGGGACGTTCAGCAAGAACCGTGACGACGCCGACCAGCGCGCCAGAGCAGTGGAGAAGGCCCCGGCCAGCACCATCGCCGGAGTGATTCCGCGGGCTCGGGCGCGGGAAAACAGTGCGTTGCGGGTCTCTGGGTCCAGCCAATGCCAGCGCCGGGTGCTCAGATGCAACTCGCGTCCCGCACCCGCCTCCATGGGCAGCCGCGGCGGATCCGGCAGGCGCGGGATGCGCTGCGCCCACCACTCGCGGTCGTCGTCGCGGACTGGTTGCGGCAGGTCCTCTTCCCGCATGATCGCCTCGCGGTACTGCCGAAAGGTGTACCGCAGTTCCTTCAGCTCGCGACCTCTGTACAGTTCCGCGAGGTCAGCCATTAGGGTGCGGCAGCTCATCGCGTCGGCGGCTTGAAAGTCCAGGTCGACGTGCAGACGTGAGCGCTCGGCGGCCAGCAGCGTCAACGTGAGTTCGAATACCGCACCACCGAGCTGCTGGTGCGATTTGGCGTGGCGGATGTCGGCCAGCCGCCGGTCGACGACGTCGCCGTCCAAATCGCGCAGGTCCTGCACCGTGACCGGGAAGTCCCGGCGTTCGGTTGGCGAAGCGATGCGCTGAGTGCCGTCGGGCGAGAACTCCACCCGCAACATTGGATGACGCAGCCCCAGCCGGGTGGCGGCCGCGCGGAGCCGGTCCGGATCGACCGAACCACCGTCGAACTCGACATAGAGGTGTCCGGCCACCCCGCCGAACTGCTGGTTGTCCTGACGGCCGACCCACATGGCGTGCTGCATCGGGGCGAGCGGAAAAGGCTCAGCGGATGTGTCGGGGGTATCGGCTTGCGGGGCGGCCCGGTCGGCTCGCCGGTCAGCGCCGTCGGCCGGCGAGCCGGAGACTACCAGCTCGGACCACGCCTCGATGGTCGGCGCGGCAGCCAGCGCGGCGAAATCGATGCCGATGCCCTGGCGGCGCCAGCGGCCGGCCAGCGTCATCATCCGGATCGAGTCGAGGCCCTGGCCGATGAGGTTGCTACCTGGGTGAACGGTCTCGGTGGGGACGCCGAGCAGCTCGGCTACCTCCGCGCGGATATCCTCCGCGCACACCGGGGCACGCACCACGAACCCTCCCTTAATTAGCAAAGGCTGCCCTAATTTTCTTTTGGGTACCCTATCCTCGATCCCCGGGTCGCCGCTACCACGCCCCCGTCTAAGGAGTCAGATGCCCGCAAACACCGCGCAGCCGTTGGCGGAAGGCCTGGAGGGATTCGTGCCCTTCCCCGCCGATCGGGCCGCTGCGTACCGGGCGGCCGGGTATTGGACGGGTCAGACCCTGGACACAATCCTCACCGACGCGGCGCGGCGCTGGCCCGACCGCATCGCCGTCCTCGATGCGCTGCCAGGTGAGCAACTCAGCTATGCCGAACTCGACGAGCAGGCCAACCGTGCTGCGGCGGGGCTGCGCAGTGTGGGAATCGCGCCGGGCGACCGGGTGCTGCTGCAGCTGCCCAACGGCTGCCGGTTCGCGGTGGCGTTGTTCGGGCTGTTGCGAGCGCGGGCTATTCCGGTGATGTGCCTGCCCGGCCATCGGGCCGCCGAACTGGGACACTTCTCCGCCGTCAGCCAGGCCACCGGACTGTTGATCGCCGATGCCGCAAACGGTTTCGACTACCGGGCGATGGCGCGCGACCTCGTGGACAATCACCCCACGCTCAGGTGCGTCGTCGTCGACGGCGACCCGGGGCCGTTCATCTCATGGACCCAACTGTCCGGGTCGGCGGCTGTCAAAGCCCCGGCCGGACCGCCACCGCCGGTCGATGCGGAATCGCCTGCCCTGCTACTGGTTTCCGGCGGCACCACCGGCTTGCCCAAGCTCATCCCCCGCACCCACAACGACTATGTGTTCAACGCGACCGCGAGCGCCGAAGTCTGCCGGCTTACTGCCGACGACGTCTATTTGGCACTGCTGTCCGCGGGCCATAACTTCCCGCTGGCGTGTCCGGGCCTGCTCGGTGCCATGACGGTGGGCGCCACCACCGTGTTCGGCACCGACCCCAGCCCGGAGGCCGCATTCGCCGCGATCGAGCGGCACGGCGTAACCGTCACCGCCCTGGTGCCGGCGCTGGCGAAGCTGTGGGCACAGGCCTGCGACTGGGAACCGGTGACACCAAAGTCATTGCGGCTCTTGCAGGTTGGCGGGTCCAAACTGGAACCTGCCGACGCTCGGCAGGTGCGCGCAACACTGACCCCGGGCCTGCAGCAGGTGTTCGGGATGGCAGAAGGGCTGCTGAACTACACCCGTCTCGACGATCCGCCGGAACTGGTCGACAACACCCAGGGCCGACCGCTGTGCGCCGGGGACGAACTGCGCATCGTCGACGGCGCGGGCGAACCGGTGGCGCCCGGCGAAGAGGGCGAGCTGCTGGTGCGCGGCCCGTATACGCTCAACGGCTACTTCCGTGCCGAACGCGACAACGAACGCTGCTTTGATCCCAACGGTTTTTACCGCAGCGGAGACCTTGTCCGCCAAAGACAAGACGGCTACCTGGTGGTCACCGGTCGGGTCAAAGACGTCATCTGTCGTGGCGGCGAAACCATCGCCGCGACAGACCTCGAAGAGCAGATGCTTAGCCATTCGGCGATCTTCTCGGCCGCGGCCGTGGCGCTTCCCGATCCTTACCTGGGCGAAAAGATCTGCGCCGCGGTTGTTTTCAGTGGAGAACCGGTCAGCCTTGCGGAATTGAATGCTTACCTTGACGAACGCGGCGTGGCCGCGCATGCCTGGCCCGACATGTTGCTGGCGATGCCATCGCTGCCCACCACGCCGATCGGCAAGATCGACAAAAAGGCAATCGCCCAGCAGGTCTCCAGCGCGCGCTGACCTGGCGCGTGATGCTAAGTTCGACGGCAGAGTGAAGGAGCGGGGAATGACTTATTTATGGGGTTTTCTGACCGTACTTGCCCTCGCGCTGGCGCTGGTGTTCATGGTCTTTGCTGCTGTATACGTAAAACGGCTGGGCGACCGACCGACTACTCCGATAGGTGAAGAAATAGGCAGCGCCAGAACGGTTACGCAAAAAGTGCGCAAACGCGAACCGATGTCGCAGGATGAGTTGGACTATGCGAAGCAGATCATTGCTGCTCGTAGCTCTTGGATGACGTTCTTCATCCCCGGGACTTTGTTCATGGCGGGCTGCTTTTATGTGTTTGGCAGTCTTTACCACTTGCATGGAGCGACGCCCTCTGAGCGGACATTTCTCGGGGTCTTCCCCATGTTGGCCTCGATAAACTTCACCACTCAGATTCTGCGCAGCATAAGGCTGAAACGGCGCCTGCGAAAAATGTCCTGAGGCACCACAATGTGTGGGGTGGTCGACAGCAACCGCAGGCGGTACCGCCCGCGGGCCTCAGCAGTCGCGTTCCCGCCGCAGTGCCGCTAGTCTTTCTATCCATTGGGCACATGACCGTCTACTATCTGCATTTGTGATGGCGGGGGCGGGATGAGGGTACGAGGTGCGGGACCGGGCTCGAGGGTGATCGTGTGAGCCCTCGTTCAGCCGGCAGGACGGTCCTGGCGCGAGCATGGATGCCGTTGGTTGCAGTCGTTGCGGTCGGCCTGGGGGCGGTGGCCATGTGGAAGGTGCACCAGTTCTCCGAACCCCCGCCTGTCGTCACCGTCAATGAACCGGCAGCGCCGCCGGAGTTCAGCATCAAACGAATCGACTACGAGGTGTTCGGCTCTGTCGGGCAAGGGGGGACGCTCGTCTGGGTGGACTACGACGGGCATCCGCATACGGTCGATCTCACGACCTTGCCGTGGTCGCACCACGAGGAGACCACGCTTACTGTTGTGTCCGGCAGCATCTCGGCGCAGGTTCATGGTGGTTCAGTCGGCTGCCGGCTGCGGGTGAATGGCGTTGTCCGCGCTGAACAGTCCGATACCCATCAGGATGCCCACGTCTTTTGCCTGGTGAAATCCGCATGACCGAGCATCCAGCGGAATATCGGGCGAAACGACCCTTCGTCCCCAGAATGGTCCGCGTCTTCGCGATACCGATCATCGCCTTTTGGGCCCTTCTCGCCGTGTCGACGAACACCTTCATGCCGCAGGTGGAGCGGGTCGCAGAAGAACTCGCGGGGCCGGTGGTCCCGCACTATGCGCCGTCGCAGCGGTCGTTGCTGGCCGTCGGTACGAAGTTCCAGGAGTCGGATTCAACCAGCTTGGCCATGGTCGTGCTGGAAGTGGTAGGCAATAGGACGCTGGGCGACGCCGACCATAAGTACTACGACGAGTTGATACGCAGGCTGTTGCCAGACCCCAACAAGCTGATGCAAGGCCCCAACAATCCTGTCCAGTCGGCCATCGATCTGTGGGGGAAGCCGATCACCGCAGCAGGGGCGCAGAGCCTCGACAACAAGGCCACGTATGTGCTGTTGCGTCTCAAGGGCGATATCGGCCAGATGCAGGCCAACCAGTCCGTCGCCGCCGTTCGCGAAATCGTCGATGACCCCAAGCACAAGCCGCCGCCCGGGCTCAAGGCCTACGTCAGCGGCGCGGCGCCGCTCGCCAAGGACACTGTGGCTATTGCGAATAACAGCTTGAACAACATCACGATCGTGACGATCTTCCTCATCATCGGGATGTTGCTGCTGGTGTACCGCTCCATCGTCACCCTGTTTGTGCCCTTGGCCGGAGTTCTGTTCGAGCTGCTGGTCGCGAAGGGGGTTATCGCAACCCTCGGGCATCTCGGATACATCGAGCTCTCGTCATTCGCGGTGAACATCGTCGTCGCGCTGACCCTGGGAGCGGGGACGGATTACGGCATCTTCTTGATGGGCCGCTACCACGAGGCGCGACATGACGGCGAGACCAGGGAAAAGGCGTTTTACACCGCATATAGGAGTGTCACGCCGGTCATCCTTGGGTCGGGGCTGACGATCGCCGGGGCGTGTTACTGCTTGACTTTCGCGCGACTCAACTACTTCCACACCATGGGACCGGCCGTCGCGATCGCCATGCTGTTCACCATCACGGCAGCGCTGACGCTCGGCCCGGCCTTCTTGACCGTGGGCAGCCTTTTCGGGCTTTTCGACCCTAAAAGCAAGGCCAAGGCGCAACTGTATCGGCGGATCGCGACGAGCGTGGTGCGCTGGCCGGTGCCGATCCTGGCGGCCAGTTCCGCCGCCGTCATGCTCGGCGCGATCTTCGTGCCCACGTACCGGCAGAACTACGACGACCGTCAGTACCAACCGCGCAGTGGCTCCGCCAATCAGGGTTTCGCGGCGGCGGATCGGCACTTCCCGAAGAGCAAGCTGTTCTCCGAGATGCTGATGATCGAGTCGGATCACGACCTGCGCAACTCGGCCGACTTCATCTCGCTGGACCGGGCGGCCAAGGCCCTCGAGCGCCTTCCCGGGGTCGCGATGGTGCAAAGCATCACCAGGCCCATGGGCCGAGCTTTGGAACACGCCACAATTCCCTACTTGTTCACCACACAAGGCAGCGGGAACGGTCAGCAGCTCCCGTTCAACCAGCAGCAAAACGCTAATACCAACGAGCAGGCACAGATCACAACCCACACGGTCGCGGTCTTACGAAAAGAGATCGGCTTCTTCCAGACCATGTCGGATGAGCTGCACAAGACGGTTATCACCCTGGAGGATGTGCAGAGAGTCACCGACGAGCTAAGGTCGGAACTCTCCAATCTCGACGATTTCTTTCGGCCGATCAAGAGCTATTTCTATTGGGAGAAGCACTGTTTCGATATTCCCATTTGCTGGGCATTTAGATCGCTATTCGATGGGATCGATAACATCGACAAGTTGGCTGACGATATCAGGGACTCCGTAACATCCCTCGAGGTCATAGATAAGACCTTGCCGCAAATCATCGTGCAGCTGAAACTCACCGCCGACGACTCGGAGGCCTTGGCGTCTCTTTTAACCAACACCTACGGTTCCTCGTCTCTGCAGACCACCCAGACCGACCAGACATTCTTCGACCAGGTCAATGTCGGGCTCGACTTCGACCAGTCCCGCAGCGATGACTTCTTCTACATCCCGCACGAGGGCTTCGACAACGAAGACGTCAAGACCGGCATGAAGCTCCTGATGTCGCCGGACGGCAAGGCTGCTCGGTTCATCGTCACCCACACGGGGGACGCCAATGGCCCGGAAGGCGTGCAGCATGTCGAACAGTTCCCCACAGCGATAACCGCGGCGCTCAAAGAGACGTCGTTGGCCGGCGCGAAAGTTTATATCGGCGGTTCGGGATCAACCAACAAGGACATCCAGGAATACGCCGCATCCGATTTGCTCATCGTGGCGATCGCCGCCTTCGTGCTGATCTTCTTGATCATGTTGTTCCTGACGAGAAGTCTGATGGCCGCCTTGGTCATCCCCCTCACGGTGGCCTTCTCCTACGCCGGAGCGTTTGGGCTCTCCATACTCGTCTGGCAGCACCTGATCGGCCTGCCCCTGTACTGGCTGATATTGCCGCTGACGTTCATCATCCTGGTGGCGGTGGGTTCGGACTACAACCTGCTGTTGATCCTCCGGGTCAAAGAGGAGCTGCACGCCGGAATTCACACGGGCCTGATCCGCGCGCTCGGAAGTACGGGTGGTGTGGTGACGTCGGCGGGTTTGGTGTTCGCGTTCACCATGCTGGCGATGCTGACCAGCGATCTCAGAACCATCGGTCAGGTGGGTTCCACCGTGTGCATCGGCCTGCTGCTCGACACGCTGATCGTGCGTTCGTTCGTCGTGCCGTGCATCATCAGAATCCTCGGGCCGTGGTTCTGGTGGCCAACGCTGGTGCGTTCCCGTCCGCTACCCCAGCGACAAGCAGTCGGCTAGAAGTTCAGCCCGGAGAACATGATTCGGCCGGGGTCGTACTTCTGCCGTACCGCGGCCAGCCGGGATAGGTTCGGGCCGAAGTAGCGTGACGGCGGCTGGTTCGCCTCGATGTAGTTCACGTAGCCGCCCACCGAATACGGTTGCACCGCTTGGTGTGCCGTGTTGAGCCAGCCGGTCGCTGCCGCCGGGTCACCGGTTTCGACGTACCACTGCACCAGCGCTGACTGCCGGCGCCACGGAAAAGCTGTGGCCCCCGGTTCCACGCTGGCGAGGGCGCCGTCGAGCGCGTGCATGATCGCCAACATGCGGCCGGCGCCGCGGGGAAAGGCGTTGACCGCCGCGGCGATCCCCTGAGCGACGGCCGCGTTGACGGTGGGAAAGACGTCGGATCCGCCGACATACCCGAGCGGCGACGGGTTGAGGTTACCGACGGCCAGATAGTTCACCAGGTCCATGTAGTTGAACGTGTGATTCTCGCTACCCGACGGTTGTATTCCCACCGCTTGGGCGATGGCGGCCGCCGCGCTGTTACCCGACCCGGCCGGGCAGGTCGCCAGGATTCGGCAATGCGTCCCCATCGCGTCGACGGTGGCGTCCGCCAGTGCCCAACTGTTCCGGTCGGCGGTGCGCAGCCAGTTCTGCCAACCGACCAGAACCTGTGCGAAGGACAGTGGCGGGAAGTTGAGGTTCACAGCATCGACGTCCTTGGTGGGGAACGTCGCAAACGTCAGCGCGGTCGTCACGCCGAAGTTGCCGCCGCCGCCACCGCGCAGCGCCCAGAACAGATCGGGGTTGTTGGCCGCAGACACGGTGACCGCCTGGCCACTGGGCAGCACCACCGACGCCGACGTCAACTGATCACACAACAGGCCCGCGTGCCGGGATTGGGCGCCCATTCCGCCGCCTAATGCGTGCCCCGCGGCACCGACCGACGGGCAGGTACCCGTCGGAATGCCCCGGCCGGCCGCGGCCAGCGTCCGGTGCATCGTGTACAAACTGGTAGCCGGCGTCACCGTGACCTGCCCGGTGGCGGCGTCGTAGTTGGCTTCCCCAGGCAGTTGGCGCAGGTCGAGCACCATGGCGCCGTTCGCCGTGGAGGCGCCGATGTAGGAATGCCCACCACTGCGCGGAGCGACCTTGAGGTTGTTGGCGGCAGCGAATGCCATCGCCTTTTGCACGTCGGCCGCCGATTTCGGGGTGACGATCGCCGCCGGCGTAAAGCCGTTGTAGTTGGTGTTGAAAACCTGTTTGGCCGCGCCGAATTGGGAGCTGTTCGGTAGTAACACCTCCCCGCCGAGCGCGGTCGAAAGGCCGTCCCAGCCCGTGACATTCGGAGCGGCGGTGGCCCGCACCGAGCCGACTCGGCCGGATCCAAAAACTGCGCCGGCGGCTAACGCTCCGGCGGCACCCCGCAGAAACGCCTGCCGCGAGATTTCACGCGCCATCGTCGGGCTCCCGCGAGTGCGTCATGTTCCGCATTCTCAACCACGGGAACCGCGCTGCCGCGTGACGTGACGCAGGGTGTCCGAAACGTGCCCGAACCGTTACCCGTGCATGCCGGCCGGAGATCGACTGAAGACGCTAGCGACGCGCAATGAAATATGGCGCCAGCGTGGACAGCTTCTCGCAGGTCTCCTCGAACTCGCGCTCGGGATCTGACTCTTCGATGATGCCGGCGCCGGCCCTCAGCCACGTCTTCCCGTCGCATTCGTAAGCCGCTCGCAGCGTCAGCGCCGCGTCCAACCCGCCGCCCGCTGAAATCATCACCACCGCACCGGAATACAGGCCACGCGGCCTGTCGTCGAGGCGCAGGATGGCCTCGACACCCGCCGCCTTCGGGATGCCCGACGCGGTGACCGCCGGAAACAGTGCTTCCAGAGCGTCCATCCGGTCCCGCGACGGGTCCAGGTTCGCGCTGATCGTGGAGCCGAGGTGCTGCACACTCCCCCGCTCCCGCACCGTCATGAAGTCGGTGACAACCGGCGTCCCCGGTACGGCGACCTCGGTGATCTCCTGAAGCGAGCTGCGCACTGAAATAGCGTGCTCGACAATCTCTTTCGAATTCGATTCCAGGTCGTCGCGAGCCTCGCGGTCGCGCGCCGGACCACGACCAAGCGCGCGGGTGCCGGCCAGCGGCTCAGTCACCACTTCCCCGTCACCAAGCACGGCGACAACAAGTTCCGGGCTGTAGCCCACGGCGCGAATTCCGCCCAGCCGCAGTAAAAATGACCGCACCGGGGTGTTGTGCCGGCGGCCAAGCCGGTAGGTGGACGGAAAGTCCACCGCGAAAGGCACTTCGACACAACGCGACAGGATCACCTTGCGGTAGCTGCCCGCGGCGATCTCGCGAACGGCCATCGCCACCCGATCGCGGTAGCGGGAGGGATCGGCGGTGACCTCGACTTCGCGGGCGTCGCCCACCTGGGGCACACCGTCGCCGAGCAGCCCGAGTACCGCGTCGCGGTGACATGTGGCCGCGTTGGAAAGCTGAACCTCCTCGCCCGTCACCACAATGCGGGTGCGGGGCCAAAACAGTCGAGCCAGCGGCGTTCGCGGCGTCAGCCGCTGCTGCAATCCGTAACGGTAGACGCCGAATTCAAACGCGATCCAGCCGAAAACTTGATCGGTCTCCAGCAACAGCCGATCGACGTTCTCACCCAGGACCGGGCCCGGCCGTCCGGACCACTGTTGCCGCTGAACCACGCCGTCGCGGATGACGCGGAGTTCGTCGCTATCCAGTTCGACCATCGCCTGCACGCCGGTGGCCAGCACCCATTGACCGCCGTGCTCATAAAGCAGGTACTCCTCGCCGAGCCGCTCGGGCAGCGCCGCAGCCAGCTCGGCCGCCAGCTCGGCGGGGTCGATATGGGCGGGAAGCGGAATCGGCGGTGACACGGCGCCGGCGGAACTCGACTCGACGCTGACATCAGTCACGGTTAGTAAATGTAGCCTAACCTATCTAACCCCGCGCAACCCCTGCCCGCGAACCGCGCCCAGCGAAGCGTTTGGAGGCGGCCAACACCCCGGGGACGCGCCCGGCGGGCTCGCGTAACAAGACTTTAACGAGTTTCGTCTTGCCTCCCGCGGGCTAACTCCGGGGCGTCGCCATTTCCTCGGCGCGCCGCCGACGACACTATCCACACAGTAAAAGCACAGAAATGTCACAGTAGATTCACGCCAATCGTGCTTTACGGGCCCCACCAGCGTCGCTGTGACCACGGGCTTTAGCAAAACAGGCTGCCGCGGCACTTCTGGGCTGAGCGAGGACTTTTCGCGCCGAGTACGACTGGCGACCGGGCAGTGGCGGGGTTAAATTTTTGCACGGTCTCGGGAGTTCGCGGTTGCCCCGGTTGCGGACGGTGCTTCCCCTGATCACCGCATCACAAAGAGAGGCACCAATGCTGCAAGAGTTCTGGCATAACTTCACCCACAACCTGTTCAAGCCACTCCTGCTGTTCTTCTACTTCGGGTTCCTGATTCCGATCCT
>Ga0335072_10006724_pt1 | contig 16786 bp, 21 predicted proteins | sample Lox_Sample_21_FD_206725 | JGI IMG/M metagenome (GOLD analysis project Ga0335072, IMG submission 206725) | Soil microbial communities from Loxahatchee National Wildlife Refuge, Florida, United States - Lox_Sample_2.1 | ecosystem: Environmental > Terrestrial > Soil > Wetlands | place: USA...
CGGTTCCACACCTGACGGCCCGTATACCGGGGATTCTCCAGGATCGTGGTGACCGCGCCCAGCGTCCACCCCGCCCCGCTCCGGTGCCTGTTCCGCCCAGGGTCGGCGGCGGACGGGCACGGCACACTCGCCTCATTCAGGGCACGGGCGATCCGCGCCACCGAGTGGCCGGCCAGCCGCTGGGCGAAGATCCACCGGACGGTCGGCCCGGTCGCCGGGTCGGGGTCCAGGCGGTGGGCGCGCCGTCCCCACGCGGCGTGCGCCTTGTTCGGGTGCGGCCCGGCATCGGCGAGCCGGTACCCGTACGGCGGGCGGCCACCGAGGTACCGGCCCTGCTCCCGGGTCTGGACCATCATCGCGGTCCGGACCCGGATGCTGGTCCGGGTGATCTCCCGCTTGGACGAGAGCCCCAGCCCTGTCATCGTCTTCTCATCATGCTCAGACTGGTAGTCGACCCGGCCGCCCACCTCGGGCATCCACAGCTGCACCCCGTAGTGCTCGAACAGCGGGGCCATCGCCGCGTACTGGCTGCCGTAGAAGGCGCGCTCGTACTCCCCGATCACGATCGCGTCCCAGCCCCGGTGCGGGTCGGCGAGGTGGGCGACCAGGGCGGCGGACTGCGGACGGCACGCCCACGCCAGCTTCCGGGTCAGCCCGATGTCGAAGAACTCCGCCACGATCTGCCCGTGACCGCGGACCACCGCCCCGGCCTGCTCCCGCTGCCGCACCCGCGACATCGCCGGATCCTGCCAGTCCTCGGTCGACACCCGCCCATAGAACACGAACCGCAACCGACCCGGAACTGGCCCTTCGGCCACTATGCACGCCCGGCGGTGCGCAGACCGCTCAGCCCATCCGAGCAGCCCGCCATCACCGGCCATTACCCATATCCTTTCGCAGCAGCGAAATTTGATACCACGGCCATAATTGCGGAAATCGCGCCTCGCTGCCCGGCAAATAAGGAAATACCTTCCGACTCCCAGCGTTAAGCAGGCCAAGAAAGCATGCTTATTCGTACTATTTTCACATATAGGCATTCCGCGTATTCCGGCGTCCGGTTATCCGGCTGTCTTGAGTCAGGCACCAGCATGACTCAAGCTGCACGAGGACTGTCCGCGGCGCTGCACAAGCCGCTGTCCCGCTGGTGCATCTGCGGCGTGCCTTCGCCGAGTGGCTTGCCGCTGAGCCGCCAGCCGACGCGGCCTTGAGCACACCGCCACGCGCGGCACGGTTCAGCCTCGTGCGCCGAGCCGCTGCCACCATTTCGGCGCCGGGCCGCGCGTGTCGACAGGACCGTTGCGGCCGTCCTGAGTCCATGCCGTGTCCCAGTCCTTGTGCCAGTCCCGGCCGCCGAGGTAGTGCTCGAGGTATCGCTCGTACAGGTGGTCATAGCCATTCGAGTCCTCGGAGGCGAGACGCTCGGCGATGCGACGCAGCGCGATCCGCCGCCTTGACTGCGGATGGAACCAGCCGAGCCACCGTGTGCCGATCGCGGCGATGACAACGGCGAGCGTCGGGCCGAGCCACAAGCCGAGCGTGTCCATGGCCGGCACGATAGCGCCGCCGGAGGCATCCGGTCAGCAGCCGCGCCGGAGCGGACGAGCATGGCACATGCGGGAAGACCGGATAGCATGCGTGTTCTAATCTATTGATGGACGACGATGTGCCGGTGCCGAGCTGGTGGCGCTATCCGCGCGAGTGCCAGCGCGGGCATCGGTTGGGACCTGGCAGGGTACTCGTGCGCTGGCAACTCTGCATGTGCACGGGCGAGGCGGGCTTCGGGCACACGATCGTGTCATGCATGGTCCCGGGTTGCGATTCCGCCTAGTACTCGCCGCCGCATCGGGGCTTAAGGTGACGCCCGTCGGGACCTGCTGCTGTGACCGCCGACGGGCACGGTCACCGAGTTCTCGCGCGAACGTGCGCGGAATGCAACACTTCACGCATGAGCGTTAGCGTTCTAGAGCGAGAGATGTTCACCGAGGCCGAGGCAGCTCGACTACTGCGCATGCCCCAGCGCACCCTCGGCTACTGGTTGGAAGGCGGCATCCGGCGAGGGGTTACCTACAGGCCGGTCATCAGGGAGGAACCACGCGGAGCCCATGCGCCAGTTACGTGGGCCGAGTTCGTCGAGGCGGGACTTCTGCGCCAGTACCGGCGCAAGAACGTGCCGATGCGCGAACTGCGGGGATTCATCGATCGGGTGCGCCGCGACTTCGGCATCCCTTACCCGCTTGCAGACCAGCAGCCCTACGTGGGCGGCAAAGAACTCCTTTCCAGGGCGCAGGATGCGGTCGGCCTCGACGCCGACCTGTGCCTCGTCGCCTACGTCCGTGGCCAGTACGTGCTTACCCCGGCTGCCGACGCGTTCTATCAGCGCGTCACCTGGGAAGATGACACGGCAGCAGCGTGGCGACCCCACGACGACCCGCAGTCTCCCGTCCTCATACAGCCGGGCATCCGCGGGGGCCGTCCCGCGGTGAAGGGCATCAGCACCGAGATCCTGTGGGAGCAGGAGCAGGCTGGGGAAGCTGTCAGCGATATCGCAGCCGACTTCGACCTTACTGAGGAAGACGTGGTCTACGCGATCGCCTACGAGACTTCGGCCCGGGCCCGCGCCGCATGAGCGAGTCGGCGAAGCCGGCCCACGTCCAGTACTACATCGATGCTGACCTGCTCGGCCTCGCGAAGATCCTCGTGGACCTAAGAACGGATGTGACCTACCCGGGCGATACGGGTGGCATGACCAGGAACAGGCGCGTCAAGGGGCCGTGCACGATCACCGATCCCGGCACGTTCGACGAGATATGGATACCCGAGACCGCCCGGCAAGGATGGCTTGCCATCACGCGGGATAAGCACATCCTGGACCGAACGCCCGAGATACAGGCTGTCCGCGATAGCGGCGCGCGGCTGGTCAACCTCGCGGGCGATGCGGCCGTGACACGGTTCGCCCAGCTTGAGGTGGTCATGTGCCAGTGGAGGCGTATAGAGTCCCTGCTCGGCGAGACTGGCCCGTTCATCTACTTCGCCACCAGGACGTCATTTCGCAAAGCGCAGCTTCCCCGGTAAGGCCAGCGGGCCCGGCTCTTATGCGAAAGAGGACGTCCGCGGCTGCGCGGTGAATTCGAAGATGTTGCGAACTCGGTGGGAGGGCGGATCGGCTTTGTGCCACCAGCTTGATGTCTTGGACCACGTGCGTTTTCGCCGCCGTGACCATGGTGACACATCCCCGGGCGGCACCCGTCCTGCAAAACCAGAGGCCAGCAGTACTTGGGTTGCGCTACGGTGACGCGCCATGGACGACGAGGATGGCCGATACCTGGCGGAGACTCTCCGGGTTCTGAGCCCGGCAGGCGAGTGGACCACGCGTACCGACGCCGAGGCGGACCGTCTGCGCCCCGCCCCTGGCAGTCAGCTTCGGGAGGACGACGACCAGGCAGACCCGTACCACGTGAGCCATGCAGCCTGGCGTTCGCTTAGCACCGCTGTCGATCACCTCGGCTGCTTGCGCGTGCTCCTCGGCGACGCGAAGACCATTCACATGTACGCGCCTTTCACGCTCGTCCGCTCAGCGCTCGAGAACGGTTCCACCGCCGCCTGGATGCTCCAGCCGCCGCAGAGGAAAGAGCGCCTCGCCCGGCGGCTCCGGTTCGCGATCGAGGACATCAGGAACGGCGAACGGGCAAGGAAGCTGACCGGGCAGGCGGGACCGCGTACCGAGAAGGAGCGCATAGATCAGATCCGCGCTATCGTCGACTGCGCGGGACTTGACGCCGCAGCCCTGAAGGAGAGGGCAACGTACTCGGAGATCATCCAGGCCGTCGACGAGAGCAAGAACGCGAGGCACACAATCGAGATGAGCTGGAAGGTGTGCAGCGGCTTCGCCCACGGGGACATGTGGGCGACCCTGGCCGCCTCGCGGCGGACCCAGATGCCGAGTCCGGCAGAAGAGGGAGTCGGCACCTTCAAGATCGAGGCCAACCTCAGCCTCCTCATGAACGTGACCATGATCGCGGTGGCCGTAACTAAGAGCGGGTGGCAGCTGTTCGACCAGCGCTGCCAGCCGCCGTCCTAAGTGGAAGCTCGGTGGGTAATAAACCCCCAGACAGCCTGCCAGCCGTAAGATTCCGGCCATGGCATTTCCCTGGGATGTCCTCATCGCGGGAGCCACGACTCTCGGCGCCGGCCTAGGTGCCGCCAGGCTCCAAACGCATGCAGACTTGAAACGCGAACGGGAGCAGCGGCGGCAGGATGCGAGCTTTGCGCTCCTCGCCAGCCTCGATGAACTCATTCGCCTCTTCACCGCGCCTGAAACCTATAGCGGAGAAGTCCGCTCAACCATGGGGCGAGCTGCGGCTTATGCCGTCGGATCGGTCCATCACGCTGCCATTCCCGTCCGTCTCGCAGGATCTCCGGCGGTGAGGGCTGCTGCCGGGGAAGCTAGGCAAGCCGCCTGGGATATTTACGATTGGTTTCAATCCGACAGTAGCGCAACGGTCGATGACTTGGTTCGCCTGGTGGACAGGCTGAAAGGTGCGAGTGATGCCCTCGCGAGTGCGGTCGAGCACGAGATAAGTACTCCCCCTTCTCGCCGCCGCCGAACAGGCCCGGTCTCCGACACGGTGCCGCCGGGTGGATCTTCCCGACTGCCCGCCACCCCCGACACCACGTAACCTTGCCATGACGTTCTTCGGGGCGACTCTCGTCACGCCAATAGCCACAGCCGTCCTTGCCGTGCTCGCCCTCGTCACCGCCTGGTACGCGCGCAAGGCGTTCCGAGCAGTCCAGCGAAGTCGCCGCGATCGAGCAGCAGGTCAGGGACGAGCAGGAGGTCACCCGGCAGCAGGCAGAGCTCCTCAAGGTCCAGTCCGAGCAGCTTGAGCTACAGCGCCAGCAGCTCGAGGACCAGCGGGCGGCCAGTGCCAGGCAAGCGGACGTGCTCGACCTCCAGGCGGCCGAGCTCCGCGAGTCCCTCGAGGAGCACAAGCACGAAACTGAACAGCGGGGCCGCGCCCAGGCGTCGATGGTGTTCCTCGCCCAGGACAGCTTTCCGGGCCGCACGCGGTCCCGGCGTCGGGCCCTTGCCCCCCTCCGCGCTGATGACCGTGGTGAACAGCAGCAGCCAGCCCGTCTACGACGCCGAACTCTACTGGCGTCGCGGGTCCGCTGGCTGGGGCGATCCGAATCCCGAGCCTCTCGGCATGATCCTGCCCGGCGCAGCGGTCGAGCGCGCCCGCAGCTTCCCCAACGACACGAACATGAACGTCAGCGGCGCCATCCTGCGGTTCACCGCCGCCGCCGGGGTCAGGTGGATACGCCGTCCCGACGGCTACCTCGGCGAGCAGGAGTAGCAGCCTAATGTCGCTTATCTTCACAACCCAGCTGACCGCCGTCGCCACCCTCGCCCTGTCCACCCTCGCCCTCGCCGCCGCGATCCTCGCCGGCCTCGCCTTCGAGAAGCAGTCACAGGAGATTGGCCTCCTCCTATCTGCGTCCCTGACGACTCGGGGCGCCTCGCCAGCCCCTACATGAAAACCGCGAGCGACTTCCCGATGTACGACGCGCAGATCTCCTGCTACGACCAGGAAGGCGGGGGAGCATCCGAATCGCTCGGCATAATCATGCCCGGCGAGACGCGCAGTGCCACACGCGAGTTCGGCAGCAGCATCGAAGGCTTGAACATGGTCAGGCAGCTCGCGTTCACCGACGCGGCAGGCCTCGCTTGGACGCGAGCCAACCGCGGCCACCTCGAGGAGGTTACTAGCCGCCGCCGAGCCAACGTTCGCGTCCGCCCCTGCTCGCGATGGCGCGGATCCTCGGCGCATCGATCGAGGACATGACTACGTAGCAGCGGCCAGGGACTCAACGATGGTGCAGTGTCTAGCGGGAAGGCGGAAACTCCGGGCGTCCGGCTTGGACTGCCGCGATGTCCGATGGGTTCCGGTAGCACCGCGTGCGTGCTGTTACCGGCGCCGTCTCCTGGCTTCTACGAACAGGGCGTACTCCAGAAAGTCCGACTGCACCTGGAAGTGCTCCGCGACTTGACGCCTCGCCCCGTCCAGCGGCGTGAGGGGAGCCGGCCAAACAGACAGCCCTTATTGGGCTCGGTGGCTTGTAAGTCGTGACCACGAAGTCGCCAGCGCGGGAGAATGAACGCTATCGCGCGCCCGGGTGGAGCGACAGCGAAGCATCCCGCAATGCCTGCCGCCCCGCCCCGCCGGTGAGAATCTTGAGCCTATCCACCTAGATCTTTCTCTACCTATGTATGATAAAAGCATGCGGAAGACTCACTCCTTGATCCAGGTGGCGATGGCCTTGATGGACGACCCAGGCGGCCGACACTGGGGTTATGACCTGTCCAAGCGTTCGGGAGTGCGCTCAGGGGTCCTCTATCCGACGCTCCAGCGGATGCTTGACGAGGGCTGGGCCCGGGATGGATGGGAGGAGCAGGACGGAGTCCGGGCTAAGAGGCCGCCGCGTCGCTACTACGAGCTGACGGATAAGGGCAAGGCCGAGCTCGGCGCGTTGCTCAATGAGGCCCGCCGGGATGCTCGCTTCCGTTCGCTGGTAGGGCAGTTCGCCTGATGGGCAGCGTGATCACCCAGGTCATCGCATGGCCTACCTTGCTCGTGTCCTTGCTGATATTCGGCTTCGCGCCTAGTGCAGTGTTGCGGATGATCGTCCTCGCCTTCAGACGAGACGACCCGCGCCGTACAGAGCTGCTCGCGGAACTGCCCCACGTGCCTCGCATCGAGCGGCCGTTCTGGGTCTGCGAGCAGCTGGAAGTCGCCTTGTTCGAAGGGCTTGCCGGGCGGGTCGCAGCACTGATCACCCGAAAGCGCCATAGCCGCGATCGCTCAACGCAGGAACCCGGCCGCGCGCACATGCTGCTTAATGTGGGCGACGTCCTGCCTGTCGTGCGGAACGTGAGCGGCTTTGAATATGCGGATATCCTGGCCGAGGCACTCTCCACGGCGAGGCGCCGCCTTCTGATAATCTCCCCCTTTGCGGCGAAGGCCGTTGTCAATCGTGATTTCATGGCAAGACTCAAACACGGACTTCGGGCTGGCGTCGAAATCACAATCGCTTGCGGAGACGGTGAGGACAACAGCTTCCCAGACAAGTACACACTCAGACGTTTGAGCAAGCTTGCCGCGAGATATGAGGGCTTCACCTTTGCCCGCATAAAAAACTTGCATGCGAAGATTCTGATCTGCGACTCAACTTGTGTGCGTGCCAGTGACAACTGGCTAGCATTCCGTAGCGACCCTGACGAGTCTTGCCGCATTGAAGTAGGAATGCTTGAGTTCTTCACAGACCGCGTTGATGAGCGGTACGCACGGTATCGGTCACTGGTCGACGACAAGGGCATTTCATATGCTAGCCAGCAAGCAGGGTGTCGAAGGATGCCATGACTCGGTGCCGATGGAGGAAACGCGCTCTACACGCTCAGGCAAAGGGGTCCCAGTGGTAAGCATGCTGCCCCGCATCCTCGACTTCTTGGCAAACCAGGCCATCGAGGCTTTCGACCTCGGCGGAAGCATCGACCACCCCGGCGAGAACGGCCGGGCACGAGAGGCTGCCATCCGTAGCTTCCTAGCCGACATCCTCCCTCCAGACTTCGGTATCGACACTGGGTTTGTAATCGACGCCCTCGGTGGCATCAGTAAGCAAGTGGACATCGTCGTGTACTGGAAGTCTCGCTATCCGGTGCTAGAAGTTGGAAGCGTCAAGCACTTTATGATCGAGTCGGTCGCTGCAGTCTTCGAGATTAAGGCAGACATCGGGTCTGAGGCCGTATTGAAGGAAGCGCTTGAGAACATTGCATCTGTGAAAGGGCTGGATCGGACCGGTGAAGGCCGCAATCGTGTGATGGATGCCCACCCCCGTCCCCTCGATCCCATGCAGACCCAGGATCAAGTCTTCGGCGGTATCGTCGCCGGCCACTCAATGACGGTCGACAACACCCGCGCGAAAATGTTCGAATGGATGGAAGCAAGTGGGAATCGGCGCCTGTGGCCTAACACCTACGTCGATATCAAGTCGTTCTCGCTCAACTACTTTCACCGAGATAACGGAATCATGACGCGGAGGAGCTTCGACTCGATGACGGGTGAGGGGCTCCTTGCGGACGCCGGACTCACGAGGACTTGGGGATGGTCACCACCCCTCTCATTTCTCGGGTCCGACCTTCTCGACTTCCTACAGGTGGTGCCTGAGATCAGTTTTCGCGTTACAGCCGGCGCTAGCCTCGCTGGCACCGGTCAAACCGGATACTTCTACCGGACAATGGTCCCGGCCGACGACGGCAGGGGATTGCTCTTCTCCGATAGCGTTACGGATGCCGACCGCGCTATGCAGGAGGAGGCAAATCCGCCGGACGGCACTCGGAAATAGGCAGTAGCAGGCGAGATTTAGCCGACGTTGCTAAGAGTCAGCTGCCACCGTCAAGACTAGTGTGCCTCTGCTGAACACACTTGAGCAGTTGTACCTGCTCCTCTATGAGCAAGAGGCCGGTTACATTAAGTGACGCAATTGGTCAGATCCTCTTGACTGGCGTTCCGAACCCCGCCCGGCCTCAAACCAACGCCTACCCCTGTGCACAATCCACACCTGTTCGGCAGCTTCAGCGGCCGGTTGGGTAGACGTCGCGTAGTTGATTATGGATGCCGCCCTGGCGGTTACCAGTCGAAAATGGGAAGACCGCCAACGTTGGCGGTCTCCCCAAGCGTCCTCGCGACTTGCTCGGCGATCTCGGCCCCGCCGTAGGAGTAAACCAGGCCGCAATTGATCGCCGGATACATAGTGAGACTTCTTCGTCCTCCTGCTGTCTGTTCCAGCACGGACGAAGCCGTCGGCAGATCGGCCGGGTTGCTGTATGCCCTCTTGGTAACAGGTCCCGGCCAGAACGGGATCCGCGCATCCTCGCAGACCTGCTTCATCACACCTGAGCGTGGCCGGCCGTTTCCGCAACAGCCCGGAACCACGAAGGACCCGGGCTTCGTGCTCCCAGTGGACAGTCATCCCCGGTAGGCAGGGGGACGACTTCGGGCATTCCTTGCCCACGCGCCCGGCCTAGCCGCTGTGATCGCCCACAGTGGGATCACTACCAGCCTGCTGCACGACCTCTTCGACGCGGAAGACCTGCCGCCGCAACCGCTTCATCTCGCACGACTAGCGGCATGAGCGGCTATCTGGGAGGTGGGCGGCGGGAGCTGCTTGACGCGTATGCTTCCAGCCATGGACGAGGCCGTACCTTTCGACTGGACACCAGAAATTGACCTGGTGAAAGGGTTGATGCTTCCAGCGCGCGTGCAAGTTCTCCTGGATTACTTTGACGCTGCGAGGAAAAGGGCTTCCGCACGCAGCCAGGTATTCGTTCACACCGTCATTGAAGACAGTGGCCTGGACGGGGAAGATCTTGCCGCCCGGCTCCGCGATGACGCTCAGTTCGCCGCCCTGTTTGAAGCAGCTCTAGAGACTGGGATGCGGTCAGCTCACGATCAAAAGGTCCAGCTTCTAGCACGCGTCGTTGCTCAGGCAGCCAATGACACTGCCACCGTCAACGACGCCGAGCTCGTTGCATCGACTATCCGAGAACTGGAACCACCCCATGTCCGGGCGCTGGCCATCCTTGGTAACTATAAGCAGCAGAACCCGGACACGAGCGGCGTCGCGGCAGTCCTCGAAGGCATGGCCGGCCTAAGGACACGGGGTCCCAGCAAAGTCCCCGGGTCAGCGCAGACCCTCCGAGCCCTGATGGGTGCGGCAGACGACGTGGCGGACGCAGTCTCCGCCACCCTCGAGCGACAGGGACTGATCTGGAACGATCCTCCGGGCTTCGGGGGATGGGGAATCACAGACTACGGCCGACGGATCCTCGACTTGCTCCGGAATACCAAGGTTGATGTCCTCTGAGATCTCGCTCCCCTTGTAGGACCTTCGTCCCACGCAACCTGGAGATCACCCGACTTGCGGCATGAGCGGAATCTGACAAAGGAATGTCGTCGGCATATAAAACCCGCACCATCACAAAATGTTAGAATATGCCGAGTGCCTCGTCGTAATCGGATGCTTTTAAGGCTACCTGGATCACCAGAAGAATCGAATACTCAGAGGCCGGGGCCAATCTTACGATTGGCCGAATCGTTCGACATATCGACGAAGGCGTTCCAGGGCGGCCCGCGTTCCGGTGTACATCGGGAGATCAGCAAGCATGTCTAGGGGGATCCAGTCCCAGGCGAGAATCTCCGCGGGAGCGATATCGATCGGCAACCCGGATTCGATAAATTTAACCCAGAAATGGACTTTCCCCTTGCCTACATCCCTATCTGCAGTCTCTAGTTTGATCAGCTGACTGGGATCGAGGCGGATTCCTATCTCTTCTCTAGCCTCCCGTATAACCGTCGCCATTGGGTCCCGGTCAACTTGCTCAGATCGCCCGCCAATTGGTTGCCACAACTCTGGTCGCCGAGTTGGGCGCACGACGAGAACGCGATGGTATTCATCTACCAAGAAAACGAACGATGCCCAGCGATCAACCCCTGTGGTGGAGTCGAGATAGAGCTCGTCGTAACTGTCAAGCAGGAAATTGGCATCCTCGACAGGTTGGCGGATATTGGAAGTCAACCCATCTTTAATTAGTGGGCCTACAACTCGCGATGCACCGATTTGGGTTCGTGATGTTGCTACCAGCGACACGGAAGGACCACTGCTAGTCATCGTCGAGTGGAATTCTCCAGCTTGAATATAGTATATGTCAGCCAATTCTTCGCGCTGAGTATTCGATACAAGGATAGGCTCTACCTGGTCCGGTTGAGCGACGAGCGTACTCTTCCCTGTAGCATAATCGCTAATGACCTGATAGAGTCTTTTGGTGTAGTTATCCCCAGTGCGTAGCTTGTAGCGGTGCTCCGTCAGCGAACCAAGGCATACGATGCTCTTCATATCCCAACCATGGCAGTGGACCAACTGATCTGCGACACCGTTTTCCTGGATTCGCCTTAGCATTTCAACACGAGATGGCCACAGATGGAGCCTTATTTGCCAGTCCGGAAACCATTCGGCTTCTATGCGGAAGACGATGAATCCATAAGGATGTACGTAAGGAGTTGTCGGCGTTTCGGCGACCAACTCACGCAAGTCAGGCCATGTCTGAATCCTGAGCCAGGAGTCGACATCGACCGCACTAGGCATAATGATGCTCCAGCTTTGCTTCAGCCAAGATCTCACTCAACTCTGCGTCAGAACAGTCTTTCATTCCGAGATCCCTAAAGAACTCTCGCAGGGCAGGCATGTTATCGGTCGGTCTCTCTGTGATTTTGAGTGCGAGGTCAGGGCTCAATTCGGGCCTCAACTTCCGGCATTCGGTGAAGCTGGCATCGAAATCTTGACTCCAGCCATCATAAAAGCGCGCGCCGCGGCGAATCATCAGGGCTGGGTCACCCCGATCCTGCCCTGTGAGCAGAGCCATGTCATCGGACAAGTCTAGGCTTATCACCCAGAAGGCCGGACTAAGTCCGACTTCAATATCCATGCGCGGCGCACGGCCTCGAACTAGCGCAACCGTGAGCATTGCGGCATAGATCTCGCGGCGAACTTTAGCGGTAGTCCACCTTGTTGCGGCGCCAGGATGGTTGCTCCTGAACCTAGCGTAAGAGGCCAGAAGGCTCTCGTTCTCAGGATCAAGAACTTGCATTCTAACATTGACTGAGCCGCCAGACGAGAGTGCGGCATGAGCCAATTGAGGGAGAGTGACCCTCGTGAAGTAGTTCGCGGTTCTTGCGCGCACAGCCCATCGTCGGGCTTCGCGCGCCGAATGGATAATTTCATGTTCGATCTGATGAGATTGCAGCACCTCCACGGTGCTCGGCTCTTCCGCTGGAAAGAGCAAAACGTATGCCAAACCAAGTGCGAGCGACGTGAAGGCTGCAGCAGCAAGGTTGTCGAGAATGCTTCCTAGCGTTTGGCGCCATGTAGGTATGTTCGCGGCACTTGGTACCAGCGTGAAGCGTATGACCAAAATAAGTGCGAGGGCGAGAAGAACTGAGGCGAAGAACCAGCGCCGAAGCGTCTTGGACCGTGCTGGATGCACCTTACTACCCCCATATCGCCGTATCCTTGCTTGTCGCCAGGATACGGCCTTTAGATCAACACATGACACGTAGGCTGATCTATTCAAGACGGGAGATGTCCTCAGCGCCGTACCGGAGTTCTAGCCCGAGTTCGCGTACCCGCGGCACAACCACCGGGTGACACGACAGCTCCGGTGGACGCTCATCGGCAGAAAAGGAAGCCTCGGCTCCTTGACCGAGCGGACGACAGCTCCGATCTGCCGGCTCTTTACGCCTGAGTCGATGGTGGGTGACGGCCACGGCGACCGTGCAATCAGGCGGAAGTGCGCGCTCGGCCACGGAACAGCGTCGACCACGCAGCGTGAGATGCTTCCTCGCGGACAGCGCACGCCTTCCTGCCGTACCGCGGGTGATGTACCGGATAACGTGCGCGAGTCGCGCAGGTCCCGCCGGATCAGACCGCCTGACCAGCTGGGAGCCACCCCGACGAGCTCGGGTAGCTGCGCGAGGCCCTGCCCCTCAACGCCGATGACACGGGACTGAACGACGAAGACGAGTAACGCCTCCCTGAGCACTGCACACGGGCCGCGCAATCGGGGTTATTGAGCTGCGCTACCGCCTCGCGAGTGGCACGCTCGGCGCATGCGGCTGCGCAACCCAGGGACCATCGATCACGCGATCTCGACGATCCGGAACCTGCAGAACTACCTCGGCAACTCCAGGGGGCTGCACGACGGGGAGGAGCGGAAGGACGCGTTCCTGAACTGGTGCGAGGACCAGGCCCGCCCGAATCTGGAGTCACTGCTCGATCCCGGCGAGGAGATCCTGGCCGAGCTGGAGTCCGCGTATCACCGGCTCGCCCTCGCACCCCAGATGACCCTGCGCCGCCTCAACGGCATGCTCAGCCGCGAGTACACCATCTGGGACCAGCGGCTCCGCCAGGCGGAGGAAGAACTGCAGGCCCAGAAGAGGCTGGCAGCCCGCCCTGGCCACCCGGTGGTCCTCGACACCTCAGTGCTCATGGAGGGCGAGCCATTCCTGACCTTCGGCTGGCACGCCCTCGCCCCCGCCCTGGCCAGCGAGCCGGTCAGGCTCATCGTGCCGATCCTCGTCATCGAGGAGCTCGACGACCTCCTGCACGACCGCAACGGCGACCGGCGGCAGAAGGCCCGGGCTGCCACTAGGGAGCTATGGCAACTGCACGGCGCCCAGCCAACCGAACCGGCTCCGCTGCCCGGCCACGCCGACGTCACCATCGAGGTGCTGCTGGACGGCGACTGGCACCAGCGCCGGCCCAACAACGACGCCGAGATCATCGACCAGGCCCTGCAGGTCCACGAGCTGACCGGCAAGGCCATCCTCCTCGCCTCCTGCGACCTGCGGATGGTCTACCGCGCGGGAGCCGTCGGCCTGCCCGCCGTCCTCATGCCGCGCCGGAACCAGGATGGCGCTGGGCAGACGGCTCGCTTACCGGCGAGAGCAGCGCCCAGCGCCGCGACCGACGCTCTGGCAGCGTCCGCCAGGTGAGGCAGCCTCACGCCGACAGTGACGCGCGTATATTTCGCTGTACCCGTTCCCTGCCAGCGGGAAAGATGGCCTCCATGAGCGGCAGGGCCGATGGATGGAGCGACCCCGAGTTCGCGGCGCTCGGCAGGATCACCGCCAGCTTCGCGGAGCTTGACCGGCAGGCGGGCCGGCTGCTCGCGGGGTTCATCAGGCCCCGCGACGTCGCGGTCATCGTGACCGCCGGCGCAGAGCTCCGGTGGACGCTCGAGAAGCTCGCCGTGATCGCCGCGGAGGCACTGGAAGACCCGCAGGCCAGGCAGGCGCTGCTGGACTGGGTCAAAGCCTCGCTCGCCCTTGCCGACCGTCGCAACCAGCTCATCCACTCGCACTACCTGCCACAGCCCGGAGAGCAGTCACTGACCCGCATGAAGGCAACGACACGCGGGGGCAGGTGGAAGGGGCAGTCCGAGCCGGTCGGGCTCGCAGACCTCAGCGAGACTGCCGACCTGCTCGTCGAGGGCCTGGCAGCAGCTGGCCTGCTTACGGGCCACCTAGCGTCCTGCCCGGAATGGGAAGATCCAGCCGCCCCGCCGGCCTAGAGCCGACGCTGGCCCGCGCCCGAGCGCAACGCGTGAGCGTTCGAAGAAACGCCCGGCCTGCCGCCGCCGGCCTGCCACGCGGCCCCCTTTCCTATGCCTGCGAGAGCACCCAGAGGAGCATTCGATGCCCACGACCTTGATTGAGTTCATCGATGACACCACGTTTGAAAGGTACGTCCTCGACCGGGCCACCCCGCTGCTGCCGAGGTCGCCAGGCACATCAGTCATCGAACTCGGCGAATTGAACTCGGCCGGCATCTCTATAGGACTCCCCCCGGCGACGGTCCGCGTTGGAATGACCGACTCAGCGGGATCGGCCGGGGACCAGCTGAGCGCTGATGACATCCGGCCCCTCCTCTTTGGCGCCGCGTGGAAGGTGCTCGATCAGCTGATCGAACTCGCGCTTGAGCAAGCGGGCGTACCCCACGACCGGAGACGTGACTACTCCGTTACGTTCAAGGCCGCGGAGGCGGCAAATGGGCGCGTTGCTCCGGTGCCGCCCTTCGCGAGTAGGCCTGACCTCTGGTTGAGGGTCATCACCACCTACGCCTCAACCGGCGTGCTAAGGAACTCTCTCACGCACCGACGGCTAATCGTGGATCCAGCAACCGGCGACATCAACGGGGTGGCAAGGCCCGGAGAGCCCGCACCAGCCGCCCTCACCGTCGCCCAGCAGCTGGCCTTCTGCCAGGTCGCGGTGGGCGCCGCCCAGGCAGCCATGGACGGTAAAGCTGCCAACCCGCCGGGCCGAACAGCTCAGCTGGACACTGGACCAGCTGACCTCGCACCACGGACAGCAAGCATTCGGCGCCTCGCAAGCGCAAGGCCTGGTACCCGTGGTCATCGTCCGGCCGGCGCCCGGACCGTCAGGTGACCTGACGCTCGACTTCGCCGACATAACCAGCCGCGCCCGGGCAGCGGTCGGAGGCGTATCTCACTATGACCTTGAGATCCGGCTACCCGATCACCGCGTGCTGGCAGGTCCCCTCGAAGATGCGCCGCAGGGACAGGTCACCTTCGCCATCGCTAGCCTACCGGGATGGCTCCAGGTGAGATGACAACCCTTATGCACGCCCGGCGGACAGCCGCTGATCGCGGTCGCTGCCGACACTGCTCTACGTTCGGCCTCACCCTGCCGGGCTCGCCATTGGTGTGGAGACAGCTAAAGTTCGACTGGATCCCGCCCGGCCGTAGTGTGCGCTGGACCGTCGTTTGCGGACATCGCCACCGTTGAGGCCTTCATCGTGGCACAGTTGCGCTGTGCAGGTGGAAGTGCCGCCCAACGCCATAGTGATCCGCTTCCGCCCAGTCGAGCCATCACGTGTGATGGAGTGGGCGGCCAAAGAGCACCGGCGCACCGGCCGCTACCGGCTGTCGGTATTCGCCAGCGTGCCCTCCCCGGGTGAGTCGGACGAGGCCGCCGAGGACAGGCTATTGGACGCGGCGGGTCTTGCTGGCATCGACCTGGCCAGGCAGGCGAAGTACTTTGTGTGTACGGCTGGTGCGCTGCTGGCGGCCGGTTTCACGTTCTGGAAAGACGAGGAACCCGGCGAGCTTGCGGAGCACTACTCGGTGGACCTGGGAGACCAACTGACACTCGCAGTCGTGAACCGGTTCCTGGGGCAGTTCGGCGTGGCAAGGAGGCTGCCGTGGTCGCGCGGATAGCGATCGACCCTAACGTCCGGGTGCGCGGCAATCAGACGTTCGCAGGCCTTGAGGACGTCCAGGGCGGTGACGTGGTGGCTGGCGGCCGCGTGGAGGTGTACGAGCCAGAGTCAGGGCTGACCGGGCCAGGCGAAGTGATCGAGGTCGACCGCGAGCGCGGGCTTGTCTACCTCGAGGTTGATTGGGGCGCGTTGCACGAGGCTGCTTCGGCGCCGACCTCGGCGCTGGACGTCCTGCGCCAGCGGGTCTGGCCATGGCTGAAGCGGATCTACGAGGAGTTGGCACGGTCGGCGCGAACTACGAAGTACCAACGGCATCGCTGAATAACGGGTAGCTAGTTCACGCCAGGGTTCGTGGCTCAATACCAGAGCGAGTATGCAATTGAGCGCATAAGTATGCGCACCGACAAACTAACTCAATTCGGCAGATCCGGACATTCGCCGCGCGGGCAGTCGGGTACAGATCACCCGGTTCGGCGTCGCGTCCAGGCCGGGACCTTGGCTACCAGGCAGCCGACCAGAACGGCGGATCCGGCGCCGGCAGCAAGGTCCTTGTCTCCCGGTCCCTGCTGGGGTGGAGGGTGTAAGTAGGTGAGCGGGCAGGTCGGGTACCCCGGGCAGTACGAGTGCTGGGCAGCAATCGGTCTGGCGGTGGGGGTATGAGGCCGTCATGTGGAAGGTGATGGGCGCTGCCGATCGTGAACGATTCCTGGCCGGGGTCCATGTCGGCGTGCTGAGTGCGGCAGCCGGGACGGCGGGCCGGACGCTGGCCGTCCCGGTCTGGTACAGCTACCAGCCGGGGGCGCTGGTGAGCGTGCTGACCGGCCGCCGGTCGCGCAAGGCCGCGGCGATCCGCGCCGCCGGCCGGTTCGGTGTGTGCGTTCAGGACGGCAGGCCGCCCTACCGGTACGTCAGCGTGGAGGGGCCGCTGGTCGCCGAG
>Ga0335072_10006726_pt1 | contig 16784 bp, 15 predicted proteins | sample Lox_Sample_21_FD_206725 | JGI IMG/M metagenome (GOLD analysis project Ga0335072, IMG submission 206725) | Soil microbial communities from Loxahatchee National Wildlife Refuge, Florida, United States - Lox_Sample_2.1 | ecosystem: Environmental > Terrestrial > Soil > Wetlands | place: USA...
AGCTGAGATTTGCATGTGATAAAGAGATCAATGTGAGTAATCGGCCGTTATTCATTCCCTGTGTCTCAACCAAGTCAGCCATCCTTCGCTCGTCTAGCGCAGCTTCTCGGTCGATTGGTCCGAGGTAAGCGTAGGTCCAACCCACACGAATGTGTAATATTTGCGCAACATCTTGCACTTAGACGCCTAAAGCTCTCATGGAACGTCGACCTTAGCCAAGTTCTACCCACTCAACGATGTGAGAATCGAGCCCAATCGCCACTGTGCTCGTGTCCCAGCCAAATGTGCGTTGAAAAGACGGGAGTCTGGGCTGAGGCCTTCCAAATTGCCAACTCTGTCTTTGGACGTCCAGCGTATACGATTATTAATCCGTCCAAACCGGTAAGCATCCAAAGAGAGGTGGAGTATGCCTGAGGTTTCGATACCAGCGGTGTGGAATCAAAAGATCTCTGTCCAGGGGTCAAAGCTCCTTCTCCTGAATTATTTCCACGCATCCAGCACTGTTACCACTTGCTTTCTGTCAGTGGTGGCCTCCGCCGTAGTCGGTTGGATGAGACTATCCGTCTCGCTGTGGGGTGAGCTAATGGGGTGAGGTAAGTGAAGGCAAATGCGGTTCTGAGGATTTGACTGGATGTACATGGATCTGAAAATAAGGAGATGTTTGAAATCCAAGATAATCAATGTGCCGATAACCGAAGCCACGATACCGAAAGGAAAGTGTGCTGATTGAGTGTCTTCTCTAGCAGAATGAGGTGAGAAAAGTCTCCGGACTTCGAAGAGCGGTAATGACAAAGTTCACTTTGTCAGACAGGATCAGACGCTTGGCGCTCTACGACACCCGCTGTACCAGGGAAGATGGTACTGCCAGTGTTGACAGGAGCCTAACAGTCCCTACTGGGGCCTAGGTATACCTGGACGTGCCTGTCCAGGGTGCCTGCGATGACTCAGGGGTGCACAGGTTTGTAGAATGCTAAAAGGAATCACCTACTACCCTTTTTGGTCACAAGTTTTCTTTCAGTCAAATCTGGTCTGGCCCTAGAGAGTGAGGAGAGGCGAGCCTTGGGGTAAGCCCTTACTGAGCGCTCCTTTTGGCAATCCCTGAGCAACCCCCGTAAGTCGGCTAGAGTTGCCCATGAAGTATCACATTAGGTGTCAGCCGAGCCCAAACAGCCCCAGCAACGTACGCTCCGGCAGCTGCCTAAGCCCCTGTCAGAGCTCCCACATTCGCATGTGCCGACTTAATAGAATTCGGTCTTGCCCATAGCTTAAGGGCCTGAAAAGGTCTTCAGTGTCAGACACATTTGCTAACGCCATACTGTTGATGATGCTACACCTTTGCTGATGCTACACCGAAGGGATTCTTAGGAATGGTGTTCCGGAAGGGGCTCCTAAGAACGGTGCGCCGAAAGGGGCTCCTAGGGACGTGAATATGACCTGCTCAGAACAAACTTGAACTTTCAGATCATGGCCAGCGACCCAGCTGTTCTATGAATGACAAATCTGGCATCAAAACAACACCATTTCCCTTCATCCGATTCTTGGTCATACTCATCGCCTCGGCTTTCGATTCCCAAATCAGCGTGGCTAGCATTCATAAATCCGTGGTAACTCTTACTCGTAAAGGCCATCCCACATCCTGTCAAGGGAACAGCAGCAGCAGGGTCGCGATGAGCCCTCAGGAACCTTTCATCTCTGATCGCGCGTAGCTCAAATGAGTGGAACGAAGTGGGTTTGTTTGTTACGAATATTTTGATGACTTCCATCGCTCGCGTCATTTCTGTGTCATGGATATGTTCTAGTGGTAACGAAAGACGGAGATCGAAGCTCAGAGAGTTGTTGAGCCCGGCTTTGTTGCCCACACTTAGAGTCTGGTAGTGAGTGATTGGATAAACCTGGGTGATGCCAAAGGCGCTGTCGAAGCCTAGGACATTGATGGAGAGTGGCTCATCCCCTCGATTGAGAACAAAAATAGTGGCGTAATCCCCTGAAAGTAAATGTAGACATCCGTCTTGCGCGAAGGTGGGACTTCTTGTAGTACTCTGGTCGTCGACTTTCTGATACCTATAGCCTCCCACAACACAGACGTCGATGTGATCTGAGAATGATGTCTGCTTGCTTTTTAGCTGCAACCTGGAGCGATATATATTGGCTTGTTCCTCTGCCGAAAGAGGTTGGAAGCCATACGGTTGTCCGTTCATCAACCTGGTCTCTCTAACATACGATGAAGAATTTCCGTCATTCACTGGAGTCGGCCGCTCTTGTTTCCACAGGTAACCCGGAATCTCCGTCCAATCAAGCGGCCGTGTACAACTAGACATCTCATTGGCTTTCACGACTTTGAACAGCTGACGATATGGAGATTCTAAACTTGTCGAAGAAACTTCACCATGCTTTTCGGGGAGAAAAGGAAATTGCGCCCCGTTACAGACCCCATTCACAACTTCCCCTTCTACATTCAAGATTAATTCGCTACCATCACCTCCCAACTTCGAAGGAAAGCTTGTGGGCGGAGAGATGACTGGCTCATCCCCACCGCCAAGGAACACTGCGTCAGTATTGCCGGCGAATCGAACCCAGGTCCCACTACGGACGGCCAGACTATTGCGTAAAGTTTCTGTCCTCTGCCCAATTTCTCGGACGAGAGAGTTGTACGTGATATCGGGACCATTCTCCTCCAAAATTTTCAGCACCCAGTATGTGAGGAAGCCATGGTACTGTTGAGACTCGGCCTCTTGATACTCGCTAGATCCCGTACGATTGTGGAGATAGCACGATGACAGCAGGGCGTGGGGGAATCTCGGATCAGGATTCCGCAGCCATGTGTCTCGTCCTTCCGGGCTCCAAATACCATGATACACTGAGACCAGCTCGTCTTGGCTGAAGTCAGAGTGCTGATGTCGCTCAGGTGGTCCGTAGTAGTTGCCGAGGAAGCGACAGTCAAGAAAGATTGCGGTCTCAAGCCCTTTTGCGGCAAGCCTGCGTAGTAAGACAGCCAGCTCCAAGTCATGCAAGTACTTTCTATCAAGTGTATCATTGAACAGCGCGAACGCTTCGTCCTCGCGGCGTCTGTCCTGCACCTGAGAAACTACTGTAGGAACGTGGCAGCTCCAGCCTGAGAAGTGAATGTAGACAACATCACCCGGGCTGCTGTTTTCGAGGACGAGGTCGAATGTGCGAATCACATTCTCGTACGTCGGCCAGAAGCTCCGACTGCCACTTGGAGTATTTTGGGTTTGGCCGTCTGGACAGGAAGAAAGCAGCTTGTGTATATGGTCCATCCGAAATCCCAGGCTTTGCGAGAGATATACACTCATCTGCTCGACGTCGTGGACGCAGGTATTTAACACGCCTGCACGCTCACTTCCATCATTGGACGGAGGCAGGTAGTCCGTTCCGATAAGAATAGCCCACTTAGACTTTTTGGGATACCTTTTCGTCATCTGCATAGTGTTTCAATACCAATATCATAAGATTGCAGAGAGAGGGCCGACTTTCAACGGTCCTGCGCTCACTTGGAGGCCAGCTGGAGAAGCTTCTTAGTCAGTGCGCCGTGTAATACACTGTGATATATTCTGCGCTGCCGGAATTCCTTGTACCAGCTACTCGAAATTCGTACCTCACAATCTCGGGACAAAGGAGCTGACGATAATAACTGGAGTCTTGCACGTTCTTCACAATCAAGCTTCTCCGGCCCCGATTGTCATTCCTCCTCGCTTCCAAGACTGTCACTTGCCCCTCTTTACAGCTGTAATTCATGCCTTCATCCATGGCAAGTGCTCGTAAAGAAACCCAAGAAAGACTACTAACACTAGGGTCGTCTCGGTGATCAGATCCAAAGCAAATTATGGCCAACTTCTATAGGTTATACGCGGCCTGCTGGAACCTTGCTGATGCCTGCCTTCGGCACTGCTCAGGCTCTTGAACCTGAAAACTTGCACGATGATTTCGGCCGACTCGGACCCCGGTTCCTAAACACATATGAGGGCAAACTGGTCGGAATCGCTCGTCCCATTCAGGGATCATTCCAAGCCAGCATCTTTCCCAGTCGTCTTGTTGGACCAGATGGGGCCACCTTCCTGACGACTCAGCCATATCCTAACTATGTCGTAATTTCGTATACATGGGGACGTTGGAAACATCCCAGTCGAGATCTAGATACTCCTGTCCTTGGAGGTCACTGGAATGTGCCAGCCAACCATCTCTTCTCAAGAGAAGATCTTGATGCGGCAGTTAGGAAGATTGCAGATGGAGGTAATGCGTGGCTGGACGTGCTCTGCATCCCTCAGATAGACAAGGACCCTGAACATGCGCAGGAGATTGGTAAGCAGAGCGAGATATTCCGGTCGGCTTCGCGTGCGGCCGTTTGGCTGGCCTCTGGAGGCGAAAAGACTCTTGCCGAGATCTGCTCCTGGGTTCCGGAGACGTCGTATCTGATTCGGCCGGATATTCTGCGCCTCCCAGACATGCTGGATATTCGGTCTGGAGCTATTGATCTTACCGAGACTCGTCGAAGACTGCGGCTGATTGCGTCTCTTACGAAACAAGTGCCATGGACAACGTCTCTGTGGACTCTGCAGGAAGCTGCATTGCGTCTTGACGCTATCTTTTTTGACCAAAAGGGGAACGCAGTGCGACACGAAAAAACCGGGAATCCCATAACCATCAAGCATCTGATAAAGACAATGAGGCATGTCAGTGAGAGCCTCCAACAAATCATCGATCCACTGGATGAGGCTCGCAATATCCTCAATAGGCCAAATTTGTTAAATGCGTCTGAAGCAGATATCAAGGACGTGCTTGAAGCTCTGGATGCTGTCAACACCATTAATTTGCATAGGTTGCTTTCCATGAATGCTAGTGAGTTACTTCTCACGTCCACTCATCGAACCTGTGAACGCCTCCACGACAGAGTCTACGGGATCATGGGGGCAATTGGCGTAGTTGTGCCTGTGGACTACGACAAGGATGCATCAGAGATCATGGACATGTTCCTCGTCGAGCTCCACAACCAGCTACCGTCCGAGATGCAAAGCTTTCATCGTGATAGTATGAGGCGACCTAGCACAAGGCCATGGCTTGCGGACGAGAGCTCCAGATCATTGGGAATAATCCGCCAGCTATCAGCGCCTCCAACCCGAATATTCACAGGAATTACAACCACCGGCGAGCTAGCCGTGAGCGAGCTGATCTACATATCGGACTGTGGACTCGACGCCCTTACGGCGAGATTCCTGACCGAGGCGGTGCTCCCTGCGTTTGATACGTTTGCCTTTTCCAAAATGACAAATGGTGCTATACACACCAAAGATTCGCGTACTACAGGGCGAGAATCATACGTTCTAGCCTGTTTTCTCTTAAGATTCGTCGCGACCAAAATCCAACTTGGGCTTATACCTCTTGGAAAGGTGATGGGAATGGAAATATTGGGTTGGTCGTGCATGTACATGTTGGTTGGGTCAGATGAAAAGCCTTCCCCGACTGCACATGGCTCCACTAGGCGGAGGTTTCGGCGGCTAGGGGTAATGGTCTTGGCTGAGGAACTGTTAACTGATGAACCCTTACGTGGCGAGTTTTCAATTTACTGAAATAGGCGGGTTTCATTGACCGAAGCTTGGTTTCATGCTAAGTGTCACGGTCGCCTGCTTCTGTATTTGAGTCATCGAATAAAAACGAGCGCATAGAATACAAATTAGCTCCTTCCAGTCTCTTCCACCTCATCTGCTCTTCCTCGTAGAGTGCCAGCGTCACATTGGCAGTGCACCTGAAATGTGGCCGCCCTTCCTCCCAGCAGGAATCGGATTGGGACTCCAGCAAGCTTAGATTGGCGATCGAAGTCGGCACCCGGGGCCTAAATTGGACCTCGCCGCCGTTGACAGACGAGGAAGAGGGAAAGACGAGGCTCCCGGAGCGCTAAGAGGAGTAGAATGTGAGTTCAGAGTCTCTCGTCTTGGGGGGTAGCAATGCATTAACCGTACCCGGAAGTCGCAAACACAAAGCTTTTCTTCGCTCCAACGCGTTTTGCCGACGCCACATTCGGATCAAGACTTTATTGTCCGCATGGGGAACGCTACTATTTGTCTGGCGACCACAAGGTGTACCCGGCTTCTTGGAAAGCATTCACTACCTCTTACGTGAATCTCGACCTGAGGAGCTGGCCCATATCCTTGACTAGAACTGTGGTGGACGACTGCGGCGAGAGAGAAACGTCCTAGTCCAACCCACCCTCCATCACCTCAACGGCCTCTCTCTTTCGGCTGGGAGAGGTTCTCAGGAGGAAATCGGGTCGGTACAACAATTACAAAGCAGATACAGGAGACTGTCTGGTTTGCAAAGTACGTTTCCCCGTCAAACAGATTTCTGTGGCTAACTTGGAAGCCCTGATAGAAATCAAATCAATGACACGGTATTGATCAAAGGAGTCCATGGGCATTTTCGCGTGGAGAATGAACGTAATGTTCTCAGGCGCTTTCGCGATCGAACTCCTTTCCTCCGACCATTAATTGATGAGATCGAAGACCCATCTGACCCACCTACGATTGCCTTAAGACACCTGGAAGATAATATCCTGAGAGCATCAGTTAAGGAAACCCTAAACCGCAAAGAGCTCAAATACATTTCGAGGAGGATTTTAGAGGCGCTGAGGGTCTTGCATGAGGATGGCTACGTCCATACCGGTAAGGCATCTGATATCGGGTCTCGATAGACGTTAAGCCGGACAACGTTCTTGTCAACTACGGACCAGCTTGTCACGATGTTCGATTCGCCGACGCTCAGCGAGCCAACTGGGGAGGCACATGCCACTTGGATTCCAAGTACGCGAAACAAGGGACGCCTATTGGTGCAGCGATATGGAGGAGTCCGGAAGCGCTCTTCAAGCGACCTTGGAATACCGCAACGGATGTTTGGTCTTTCGGGACATTGGTAAGAGCTGCAATGCTTGTACTCCGTAGCTGCTGACCCTATCTTCTGTAGCTCATATGCCTGATCTACGGCGGCGATTTCAATCTCTTTGATCCTCCCGATGTCCCTTACGGTCAGGAGGAATACGAATTGAGAGTCCTCATGCGACAGTTCCAATTTTTCGGGCCGGTTCCCCCAAAGTATGAAGAGATTGCGGACGAAGACACTGTCGACGTAATCATATGGCTGATGGAGCAAATACCCACGAGACAAGATGACGTCATTCCATCGGATACCTGACAAAGAAGTATGCAAGGAGGACAAGGAGTTTTTTGGGGGCATAATGAAGTTGGATCCTAGAGATAGGCCCACTGCCAGAGGACTATTGGAGCATGAGTGGTTCCGAGAAGGCCGAGAGAAATAGATAAGTCAAGAGTTGGTTCTAACTGTACGAGATGCTGTCGCATTCTCTTAGGAAGCGACTGATGCTAATGTATTGTTCACGCATGTTGGAATTGAGGTCTATCCATAGCTTCCATGTGCTCGTAGGCTTCTTCTTCGGTGTTTGGTGAGCTCTTTGAATTGTCTTGGTGCTGGTGTGTCGAAGTCACGAGTTTCGCCCACGCCTTCCGCAACGCCTCGCATCGCCTACCGGTGGACACCATCCCAGCTTCCCTCGCAGGAAGCGCGGGCGAGGCGAACTCCCTTCGTCTGCGAGGTATTGACAGGGAACACCACGTAAAGGTGTGTGTCCTTGTTCGTCGTCTTAGCACGTTGAAGGTGCGTTTTCGACCCATTAGCTCGTAAAGGAGACGAAGGGAGAAGAAGCAAAGGCCAAAATGTTAGGAGGCTAGCCTAGAGCGAATCAATAGAGGTATCATTAAACGAAGACATCAAATCTAAAGAAGGAAGGAAGATGAAGCAGGGCTACTAGGTACAAAAGACTACCCTATGTGCGCCAAGGCCGCACCGCCAAGGCTAAGTAGCTAGTATTCCTAACACAAAAGTGACAGTGGAGCGTGAACAGTACGAGGCCCAATAAGGAGTGGTAACGGAACGTGGGAGTGGAGGAGGAACAGATAAGAGAACAAACGACACCGCCACTGGCAGCGGGCGGCGAGAGAGGGTGAGAAAAGAGAGAATAAGAGCCAGTTCCAGGGTCATTTTCAGAGTTGCTTTGCCTTCATTCTACGCTACAGCCAGAAACGACCCCGTCGTAGGAACCCATTTCGGCCGCGCTGACCAGGGGCCCAAAAATGGACCCCGCGCACGGTGAGTCGATTGGTCGAGCGGATAGCGGTGGGGTGACCGAGGGTGAGGCTGCTCACCTGGGGGTGGGTAACGGCTCACCCGGCTCACGCGAGGCGGAGGGTGAGAGCTGTGAAGGATTTTTGATATCGCTCGAAGCGGCAGGCGTACCGATTTACTCGCAGTCTTAGGGAGGGGCGGGGGGTGAGATTTTTGAATTTTCCGAAGTAAGCTCAATTCAGGGGCGTGAGCACCTTATCCCAGGAGGATGGACTGGCCCACAGCTCGGACGGACTTAACCACATGCAAAAAGGAGAATGGAATCAGACTCGCTCGACGTGATACCTTACAAAAGGAGTTCCAAGTGGCGAGTAATACGGGGCTTTTGGTAGATAATCAAGTGCGAGGGAGTCGGTAATAGGTTGTCTTTAGCGCTTCGGTAAATGGAAAGGCCTAAGCCTTATGACTGTACACAGTACTGAGGCTCATTGCCCAAAAAGGGAAGGTATAAGGAATTAAGGAGGTGCCGCAAGGATTGCAAGGTTGTTGAAAAGGGGGCGGTGTCTGAATCCGCGTGTTTGGGAGCTTGGGGCGTTGTTTCCTTTGTCCTTTTGTTGGTGCGCCGTGGGAGGTAAGGCTGATGTTATTTGTGGGCATGAAAATGCGCTTTTTACCAGGTAGCCAATGGCTGCCCTTATCGTAGGGTTACATCATCTATCCCAATGCGGCAACACGCTAGAAATAATCGAAGTGCGCGAAGAGGCTTGGCGAGCTGCCTGCATAATTAGCACTATCCTGCGTGGCTTACGTACGTTTGCACCATCGACGGCTCATGCAAGCCTAGTCAAGGTATGAAATGGATTAGACTTCAATCACGGTGCTCCAAAAACGCATTCACTGTCAGCGAACTGGAAGAGGTTAACGTAGCAAAAGCGAGGCTGGATCGATTTGACAACAACAGGTGAATTATGCAGAGTAGGAGAGCTGAAAGCAACGAACGGAATATGTGAACGACCCGTTCCGTGCCAAGGCTCTCGGAGTAACAGGTTGTGTGCTAAACCCGAACCCCCCTCTCCTTTCCCGACGGGGGGCCAAGTCCAGACGTGAGTGGCTGGCGTGAGTCATCTGCTACAGCATCCTTGCCAAAGGACTCGGGGCATAACTGGACATAACTTCCCGCGGAGAGAAGCAACTCACCGACCGTGTCACTAAGCCCCATTCAGCGGCCAACGCGAGCTCCCCACAAAATTCGCAAGTCGGATTCCCCGTTGTCGTATTTCGCAACTCAACGCGACACTCAGCCGAGCCACATTCTTTGGCACACGCTGGGAAGTAATGTGGCTGCCTAAGTGGAGAGGACACATGCACTTTCGAAGCCTTTGGTAGATATTCACGAAGACTCCTTAACTGGTTGGTGTCGTTCCTGCCTACGTGTCCTAAAGCTATGTTGCGACGAAGGGCGCGTGGCTTTCCAATTTCCCGAAAACGTAAACGGAGGGACACTTGCTACGACGTGCTTCTATTACGAATGAGATGCATGCGCAGAAACGAAAAGGAAAATGGAAGGAGTCATAGGCATTCTTATGCAAATTATGATTGTGTGGTTCTAGGGGGAATGTGATTGCAAATCAACGCCAAGCCCCTCACGATCCCCCGAAAGAGGGTGTAGGTGCAGTGCACATTTGTCAGATCACAGCATTTCCGTGGCCCAGTGGTAATCGAATGGCAACGCCGTAAACGTTATCCAGAAGGGGACGGGAGATTGTGAGTAATGTGAGCCCGGTGTAAAACGTTCCTATTCGAATAAAACGTCCTAACAAAAGATATGGCCAAAAAGGACGTTGTTGCGATTTGTCGGATTGTTGCGGACGAAGAACGCCCCACGTTCGGATTCGGGGATGAAATGTTAAAAGACCGTCCGTGGTGCGTGGGCACAAGGGAAAGCCGCAGGGAGAATGTTGTTACGCCGGCTCGGGCGGTCAAGGGGGAAGCGTACTCCGAATTGAGGAGCTGATGACTCGTTCTGGGCCAGGGTCAGGCCTCGTGGATTGGAAATGCGTAGTTACGAGAGCGCGAAACCCTAACTCACAGCCTTAAGCCCAGTGACCAGGGTGGCTGATTATCAGGCCAACGTCAGACGCTAACGCCAGAGCACTGGGATCCCTGGCATTTCGTCTCCGAGTACACGTTATTATTTCCGAATGGGAATGCATTGTTAAGCCTGCATAAGACCAAGGCTGCCCTCAGCTCAACTTGCAATCTTCATCCACAACAACTCTCCATGAACAACAAGATCACAGAACAAGCATCTTGATTCAAACAAATAAGGAAAGTTTGGGCCACTTGAGCAGCAGCCTACCTAGCCAAGCCACATCCCTACTACTCAGATTTCTGAGTCACCCAATTTCACCCAACGCAACACAACACAATACAAAACGAAAGCAAAATGCCTTCTTCAATCAGCTTCGACCACTCGGCGGTGTCGAAACAATCATCTGCCTCCATCTACTCCAGACCACAAAAGAAACAAAAGATGAGCATCACACAGACTTACTTCCTCGCCCACTCCGCCCGGGGCAAGCTCTCCAAGGAGGCTTCCCGGTCGGACCACGACCTCAGACTCTTGGTTGGCCACGCCAACCTACTCGACTCGCTCATGATGGACCTCGCCAATGCAGAACAGGAGCAGGAGAGGTGGTTCAACAACTCCGTCTCTGGAGCGAAGGCCTCCGAGGAGGAGATGCCTTCACACGAATGGGCCGAGACAGTAATCGAAGAGCCTGAGGCGGACTGGGAAGTCGAAGATGCAGACAGCACAGACGAGGAGTCACAATACGGCGAGGATGAGGACACCAAGATGACATCTTCAACGGTCATCACCACAACAGAAATTGACCAGGAGGATCAAGAGGAGGACGAAGAGGAAGTATACGGCGAGCTAGCTCTCACTCGAACACCCTCTCGACACACACCGCCGGAGTTGAGTGCAGATTCGGATTCAGATTCAGAAGACGAACAAATGCCACCATCACCTCCTCAGCCAACATTCGACTCCTTCACCGAGAAAGAACGGCAAGCCATCGCGACAACATCTTTCTACGACAAGAAGGAGGCCGCCTTGACAGCAACAGAGCAAGAGACATTCGCACAAGAGGGATTCTTCCTCCCTTCGAGACAACAGCCTACAATGATTGCTGCATATTGAGCAAAATTCGATTGTGTTGTCGAGCGTCTGGCATTGCATCTGAGCGTTCTAGCGATTTGAGCGAATTTGAGCGAATTTGGGAAAGCGAGTGACTATTTTTTTTCACCGATGTTTCAAAATGGCGAAAAGTGGAAGATGTGGAATCGGCTTGTTGATGCTCAACTGTCCAGAAGTCGCGGCTTGCAAAACAGTCGGCCTGAACATTGACTCGTCACAAGCAGACATCCCCTTCTTTCCTACTTCTATATAGGTAATCAACCCTACTCTATCTTGCTCCCACTCAACGGCGGTCGAGCTTTGAGATCAATTCAAAAATTGAAACTCAGAAAATGTTCCTTCCACTGCAAACGTGATTGTAGCGCTTGGTCCATTCCAAATTTTGCATCGTGACTCGAGACTCGAAACAAGTTGATCGGCGGGCGGTATGGAGGTAAGCCTAACATCCGATCAGTGGGGCCAGGCCTGAAGGATCAGCGATCCACGATCAGTGCGCTAGGCTCACAGTGGAACGTGCTGCTTGTTGCTGACGGAAGCCGGCTCTCTTCCAAACTCCGAGCTGCTTTCCCAATTTACTCCTTTACGGCCGTGCTCATCCGTTGGCAGCAAGGCAACCGTCATCAAGTGTGAAAATTGTTAGGCAGATTACTGAGCAACCCCATCCCAGAACGCCCCACGCGCACACGACCAATGTTCCCATGGTTTGCAATTACTAGCAAATCAATTTGCAATAATCATTCTATGGCCCCGCAAATTCACCCATCGTTGGGGGGGGGAGGGGGGCGAGATCTCTCACAACAAAACTCTCCGGCTGCTTGCGGGTGTGAATTGTGAATAGTCAAGCACCCCCCGGCCTCGAATCATGTGCCTCGTGACATCGGAGCATAACGGGCAGCGTATATCTCGACCTGGAAAACCACTTTGTCCTATGACTTGAGGCATATGATGTACGGCTTCACCGGCACTTTCTTGTGCAATGCACTATGGCAAAAATGTGTCAAAGATGGTTTGCATGCTGTGCTCGCGACTTTTTTAATCCCGTTTTCCCGAAGAGGCACTTTTTGTGTATCACCACCACACTAACCAATCTTGCGTTGGTGCTTGGGGGGTTCCATGGTTCGCAGACACGTGCGAGTGAGTCATCAATCCGAGTTCCAATGAAGCAATTGGAACTCTCGGCTAGGGTGTTGGAAGTTGGTCTCTCTTCTTCTTACTCACCAATCTCAAAGGCACCCCGCAACCTAAATAGGCCAGTAACGCTTCGAGATTTTGAAGTGGATAGATCCATCGTCACAATGGAAGGCCTCAGGTACCATGTCAGGCATCCCTCTGCTTATGCATCAGCGCCAGATCGCTGCAACAGCACGGACGACTTCTGCCTCGTGAAAAGCATGGTATCTCTTCGCCTGCTGCTGTCACCAAAGGAGCAGGCCTTAAAGTCATCCTCTGCGGGTCTCGCTGGTAGTTGTTACCGTTACCATGCTAGGCTGCTATCATGCAGGTTCTATAGAGTCTGACCGATCCGTGCACCAGACATCGATGAATGAACACTCGCCTGTAGAGATCGAGGATCAATGTGTTAATCCTACTGCTGTCGGCCATATCAGAGCTTCTTCAATCCGCAAGCTACGTCAAGCATCAATTGGTGAGCAACAGCAACTTTCCGTTACGAACGAGCGACGCCCATCACTGACGAACCTGTCTCTCACTTACGCATGTTTGCTGTGAGGATCCAAAGTGGATCGAGGTTAACACTTCTGCGAAGTGTGTGCGTGGCAATTCGAATCTTGCATTCTCCTGTAACCATAAACTGGACCGTTTACAGGAGCTTCGTTTCTGATAGTTACGGAGACATTGAACCAATCTGACTTTCGTGCGTCCTCGTTAGGGAAAGCACCCTCGCAATCCCTACCGGACCGACATCTATGACCCCCCCAAGTCCGCCATCCTCCGCATTTTAGGCGTTGACCGTCACACTTTTCCTTACTCTTTCGATGGCAGACGCATTGTTCCAGCGGAAATCTGGGATCCTGGCTTGAAGTTTATTGGTCCTGTCCCAAAGCCGGTAGTTCGGCTGCACCCTTCCCTTTTAGCCGCAACATCTCCTTTCTATTACCCGATATTGGGTTCCTCCTGCTTGTCTTCTAGCAGTATGACGTTGTCTTCGAAGCCCAGTATTCTCTTGCAACAATGACCTGTGTCTTGCGTCTTCTCCCTTGGCTTCACGTTCGTTCAACCTTCGTGGCCTATTCCCTCTTTATCCTTGGGTAGAGGTTTCTTCACGGCTGCCTAATCTGGGCCTTTTGGCGGATAATCCTTTCCTCTTGGGATGTGGTCGAACGAAGAGATGCTTGGAAGGTCTGTTGAAGTCATTTAAGGTTGGTCATCGTCTTCTAGAAGAGAATGATGTTGGCGGGACTGAGCGTCATCTCTCAGGACGCTCAAGATTGTTGGTGGGTCCGGGTCCGACTTGCTTACTGTATTTGCTCAGTCGAAGATGTGGCCCTACCGGCGTCCGTACCACCCGAAACGATTTCAGTAGTCCTCTCAAGATTATCTAGAGGCACTCACGCGGCCAATGCTGGAGAAGCGCCCACTGCGTCACAGCTGATTCTGGTTCTTGGTCTATCAACAAAAGACGAAAAGGTTGCTAATCAAAGCGCTGCCATTGATGAACGCATAGCCCTGCTCTTAGTGGTAAAGTAGACGTTTGGCCTCCAGCTAACAACACGACCGCAGGAAGAACGAGGGGAGCAAGTAGGACAAAAATGCCATTCACGCGCGGAACTTCAGGTGCTGGCAAGCTAGAAAATAACTAGAAACACCCTCTACGCCAGCCACGGTACCTAGGAAGGCCAAAAGGTCCTGCTAGAAAGTGCCTCATTGTCATACAGAACACCTCGTGGTCTAACGGCCAAACCCCAAGACTGAATGTGGCTGCTGATTTGGAGCTCGATGTTTTTCCTGGCACTGATCAAAAGGACCAGTCAAACATTAGGATGGCATGAAAGATGCCATTCTCGTATCACTTTTCTTCCTGACCTTTCTTTGTAACTCGTTTGTGGAAGCCGTCAATCCTGCAACTAGACTATCCAAAGCATTTTGTCACAAGTTCTAAGCCGAGGCATTTCTTCTTTCCTGGCCTGATAGATTGTGACATATTCCTATCACCCTAAAGCATACAACCTGCTGCGAAACCACCAACATAGAAATGCTGGTAGCACGTAGTACCCAAAAAGCTACTTATTGACCTCCCACGCTAAGTAATCGTGATGGCTTGGCATGCAGCTTGAACTTTCGGTTCTGCCACAAACGATCCATCTTCCCCATACTGCCAGCCGCGCCACCATCGCTGTTGCGAACTGACGAAGGAGTACCAACATCATGGCCTCGAAAAAGGACATGAGACGAGCCGACCTCGGTAGGTCTTCCTCACAGATGGGAGATGCGAAATCTTCCTGCGCTTCCATGTTTGACCTGGGCTAATTACCTCTCGCTTACAGTCATCCCGTATGGTATGATGGCCTACCTGGCGGACCAAGGCGTGCAACAGATGCTGATCGCGATCCACAGTTGAACCTCCGAAAGAGAAGGGCGAGGGCGACTTCACTGGTACGCTGAGTCTGAGGTTACACTTGTGCACATACTCATAGAACAGGCACATTCACGAGCACCATGCCAATGGCTGCAATGTTCACAAGGAATAGGTGAGATCTATAAATTCCCATGTAACCAGCACCACTGTCATACTGACATGGTTGACATAGGTTGTTGGGCTGGTTCAGTTTGATTACTGCTCTTCTCAATTGGCTCTCGGAGACGCCTGCCCAGAAACAAAATAGTTCGACACCTGGATATCTGGCGGTAGGAATGGCTGTGATGGCGGTGGGCATAGTGAGTCCTAAGTTCACTCCAGTGTCTTCAGATTCAAGCTTACACCACCTCAGACATATATGCCGCTGTTCCTGTAAGTTTCCTACGATGCATAATCAGAGACCATTGCTCGAATCCCAGACATCGATGAACCCCGGAACTCGCTTTCTCATTGTCTTCACAAGTCCGACACATTTGAGAAATCATCGCTAACGGGTACGGTGCATGTAGGCCTCCGCCGCCGAACATGCGTGGAGCTTTTACCGAAGCCCCAGCTGCAGCGCCGCCGTGATGAATCGAGAGATAGGTGGACCGCAAGACATGTACAGTAAAAATTGTGGCAAGAGTCGTACATACAGACACAAATCATGCGAGTGCCATTCGGGCACTGTCAGCACGCTGGTGAATAGGAAGGTTGGGAACCCAGATCATGTGACTTCCAGGTTCGACGTTGAATGCAAACCGTTTTGCTGGAGGTACACGAAAAAAACATTTGCCGCGGCTGCGTGTATCGGGATTGCTTCGGGATCGATGCAATCTACTGTATTTCTTAGTAGCAGTGCCACGCCGCGACATAAAGATTCTTTCGAGTCACGGCTTGCGTGAAATTCGCCTTCCCAGAATTCTTAGCAAAAACACATGCGCGCTAAAAACCCCACCAAAGGAACGCAGCCTTCTCTCCTCTTCTTTCCTCCATACAGCCAACAATCTCCACTCCAAGCAAACTCTCAACACCTAGGAATCTGTTCTCGACAGTCTCAGTATCTTCATAAACTCGGTCAAACCCGTTTCACCGGACAGACGCTTTTATGACAACTATCCAAAACCTCAAAACCTTCGGTAAGCGTCCCCTCAGCCGCCCTTGCCACCTCGACCACATGCGATAACTCGACAACGTTGAACTCGCTACGACACTCGCGCATCACCTTCTTTACATCACAAAGATTTCGCCTGCCGTTCGCGCAGGAGAGACAGAACGTGCAATGGTGGTCAACATGTGCTGACTTGACGTGCAGACCCCTTCGCCGAAGCCGACGAAGACACTGGCGAGGCTAAGCAGTCTCAAAATTACATCCACATACGGATCCAGCGTAAGTCTCTCCACTACCACTCTCCTACTTTTTGGAAGCATAATCTGACTGTCTGGATTCCAGAGCGCAATGGTCGTAAGACATTGACAACTGTTCAAGGCTTGCCGAAGAAGTTCGATCAGAAGAAAATTCTCAAGGTCATCAAGAAGAAATTCGGTAAGCTCTTCGGACTGGTCACATCGATGATACAAGAGCTAACCTGTGATAGCTTGCAATGGCACGATCGTCAACGACAGTGAGATGGGCGAGGTGATTCAACTGCAAGGAGATCAACGCAAGGACGTCCAAGAGTTCTTGGTCGATAAGAATGGGCTCGAGCTTGATGCAAAGACCATCAAGGTGAGCAGCCCTTCCCGAAACTTCTATCATCGTTCAACTCATACTTACAAATATCCAGGTTCACGGGTTCTAAGCACTTCACCCTCCGCGCCACCCTATCCTGCTCGGACTTCGAAGACAGATAGGAGTCA
>Ga0335072_10006727_pt1 | contig 16782 bp, 7 predicted proteins | sample Lox_Sample_21_FD_206725 | JGI IMG/M metagenome (GOLD analysis project Ga0335072, IMG submission 206725) | Soil microbial communities from Loxahatchee National Wildlife Refuge, Florida, United States - Lox_Sample_2.1 | ecosystem: Environmental > Terrestrial > Soil > Wetlands | place: USA: Florida...
CATTCCGGATGATGGGAATCCAGCGACCATTTTGGTGCGATAGCTCCTCGACAGCGAAGCTGGGTCAGCTGACAGACTTGTCCCCAGCGCGCCTCACAGGTCCGGTTCGAGTTACAAGAAAATCTCCACAGTCTGCTATCGGGCGGCCGTGGCGGCATGAGCTGTGATTCAATCAGCATCGTTACTGGAGGAGCGGAACCATGCCGATGACCGTCAACCCGGGACGGGTGCCGCATTTTTCGAGGCGCAGGATGTTACAGGGAACGGCGGGTCTCGGTGTCGCGCTGGTGCTGGAACGGTCTGGTGTCGCGCTTGGCTCGGTGGCCGGGCCAGTTTCGCTCGATCTGAGCGGCGACATGTGGACCATGCGCGAAGACGGGAAATCAGCCGCAATTCGAGCACGAGTTCCTGGCAGCAATTACACGAACCTGCTTGAGGCAGGCAAGATTTCCGATCCATTCTTTGGAGAGAACAATGACGCGACGCAATGGGTCGCTGGGAAAAAATGGATCTTCGACCGCAGTTTCACGGTTCCGGACGATGTATTTGAGAAGAGGCAAGTGGAGCTCGTCTGTGATGGGCTCGACACGCTGGCCACGATCTGGCTGAATGGCGAATTGATCGGCGACTGCAACAACATGTTCCGGACCTGGACGTGCGACATCAAGCCTTATTTGCGGAGGGGAGCGAATTATTTGCGGATTCGCTTCGATCCGCTCACTGCTTATGTCCAGAAGCAGCGGGCCGCTTACAAGCAGAAGTACGGGATTGATCTTGAGAACGAACGCTCCTGGGTGCGAAAGGGTCCGTACATGTGGGGATGGGACTGGTGTCGTCCGATCCTGACCCAGGGAATCTGGAAAAAGATCGAGGTTCGCGGCTACAACGTCCGGATCGCCGATGTGTTTGTGGTGCAGAACCATCAGCCGGATGGCACGGTAGAGCTGGAAATTCATGCCACGACGTCAGGGCAGCGTGCCGGAGCGTCGCTGTCGGCGGCGGTTGCGCTGGCGGGCGAGACGGTAGCGACAGCGAGCGGTGCTGTCACCGGAGATGAGGCTGTATGGCACGCAACCATCACCAAACCGCAGCTGTGGTGGCCGAACGGAATGGGAGACCAGCCTCTTTACATCGTGACCGTGCAGTTGAAAGACGGCTCCGGGGAGCCTGTGGACACGGCTGTGTGCCGTATCGGACTTCGAACCGTCGAGGTCGTGCAACCCAGCGAGGATGGAGCGCTGCACCTGCGCGTCAATGGTGTGCCGGTGTTTGCGAAGGGGGCAGACTGGATTCCTGCAGACAACATGCCGACGCGGGTGACGCCGGAGATTCTGCGCTGGTACATGTTCAGGGCCGCGGAATGCAATTTCAATTTCATCCGGTTGTGGGGCGGAGGGTATTACGAGGAAGACCAGCTGTTCGATCTATGCGACGAACTGGGGCTGATGCTGCAGTTCGAATTCAAATTTGCCAATGCCAGCTATCCGATCCGCGACGAAGCGTGGATGGGCAATCTGCGCGAGGAAATCGAACAGCAAACCCGCAGATGCAGAAATCATCCCGCCATCGTGATCTGGAGCGGGAATAACGAAATCGAGTACTTCGAGGGATACAACGAACTGTTCGGTGACTTCATTGGCGGAATCGTAAAACGCCTCGTGCCGAATGCGTTCTATGAAGTCGGCAGCGGAGCCCATGGCAGCGGCGATATTCACTCCTGGGGTGTATGGCATGGGAACGATCCGGTGGAGAGCTACCTGAAGATTGAGGGGTTCGTCACCGAATTCGGTATGCAGTCGACGCCGGTGCCGGCGACGGTCCACGCGTTTGCGGATCCGGCCGATCGCCAGGAAGTTTCATCCGCGGTGATGCGCTACCACGAACTGGACGGGAGCGGACGCGGCATCGAGATCATCATGAACTATACGGAGGCGAATTTCGGCAAGGCGCCGGAGAACTTCGACGACGCTCTCTGGCTCACGAATCTCAATCAGGCCTGGGTGATCCGTTACGGTGTGGAGCACTGGAGGCGCGACATGCCGCGGTCGATGGCTGCGGTGATCTGGCAATACAACGACTGCTGGCCGTGCTCCAGCTGGTCCATGGTGGACTACTTCCGGCGTGCGAAGCCACTTCTGTATCAGTCGAGACATTTTTTTGCCCCCGTGCTGGTGAGCGGGCTGCCGGATGTGCAAAGCGGGCAGGCGGACATTTACGTCACCAGCGATCGTCCAAAACCGGCGTCGGGTACGTTGCGCTGGATCGTCACCTGCCTTACAGGAGAGGTACTCCGTCAGGGCGAAAAGCAGATCGACATTGCTGCAGGCGCCAGCTGGCGCGCAGAGCGGCTCGATCTCTCGGACCTGGTGCGGACGCATGGAGCCGATCATTTGCTGGTGTGGCCCGAAGTGATTATCGACGGTCAAGTGGTGGCGCAGAACACGCTGCTGTTCGCCCGTCCAAAACAGCTGAAACTGATGAAGCCGGATCTGCAGGTGAGCGTGAGCGGTGGCGAGAATCGATATCGCGTGGTGATCGAAACGAATGTCCCCGCGCTCTGGGTGTGGGTCGATCTGGAACATACCGATGCTTCGTACTCCGACAATTTCGTCGACGTTCGGCGGGAGAAGGCTGCGGAGATCGAGATACTGCTCGATCGTCCGATCACCCCCTTCGATTTCCACAGCAAGCTGCAGGTGCGGAGCGTTTACGACGTGGCGCCGGAGATGCGGCAGTAGTGGTTCGGCGTTTGCAACCCCCCGGCTCGGCGAATGTGCGCCGCACCCGTGGCGCGTGAACGATAGCGCACACGGATTGGGATCGGCGCGACAGGGATCAAAGGAGCAGCCGGGAGGCGCATCCGGGAGGAATGATCTCGAATTGGATCTGCCACTCAAAGGCATCGCCGCAGGCGAGTTCGATGGCTGAACCCTCTTCCTGCGCCTTGGCCAGCGTGTTGCATGCCGAAGTGGTCGGCTCCAGAGCGACAGCATATTGGCGCGGGCCTTCGCCCTCATCAGGCCAGCCACCGTAACAAATCCACAACCCGAGGAAGGGAAGGGAAGCGGTGTCGAAGGAGAGTTCGAGGATCTCGCCGCTGGACTGTCGGAGAATTCCGCAGGATCCTTCGTTGAGGCGCGCGGTGTAGAACATCTCGGCATTTCCGGTCTCCGGTCCTTCGGTGAGGTCGAGAGGAATGCCTGAGGGCGCGACCGGCCAGGGAATGATCGAAGCCGGCGGTCTGATGCGATTGTGCCGGGAGTACTGGAGCGTCAGGTCGCGAACCTCCGCAGGCAGAAGGATGCGGTCACCTGCGGAGATCGCGAACAGCGGGTGGCAGGCGTAGAGGAAGGACTGCCTGGCGAGGCCGATATTCTCGATGCGATATTGAATATGAAGCGCAGGGCCTTCGAGGGTGAGGTCTTTAGTGAAGCGGAGAGTGCGGCTGAAGCCGTCGGCGGAGACCTGGAGATGGTTTCCAGTGCGCGTCAGAACACGCCATGGAATCTGCCAGAAGTCACCATGATCGGGCGCGTACCCGTCCCGGGCAGCGCAGGGGCCGACGGTGGGAAGGCATTCCTCGATTCCGGCACAGGGCCCGCGCTGAAAGAGAGCATGGAGACCGGGTTGCGGATAAGGGCCGCTGCGGGTGGACTGAGTCAGCAACTCAAGCCCGCTCCGACGGCTGCGAAATGAGGCGACGCGGCCGCCTTGGGAAGGGATGACGTCGATGGACAGTTCAGCGCTCTCGATCGAGCAGGGGCGAAGGTCGTCCGTGGCGTTCACTGAATCAGGCTCGATCCTGCATCCGGTAACGTACACACGATAAACATCCTGACTAGACAAGGCCGGTATTGTCAAATCCGGCCGCCAGAGCCGGTGGAGCCGTAATGAAGCGTTCCGTGTCAGCGCTCGGCCTCATGCATACACCATGGGATACAACGACGCGATCGCTCCGGCCTCTCAGCGCAACGATCTTGACAACCCTTGTGGCGGGAGGTTACCGTCGTGTGCGTTAACGTACACGACAGCTGCCAGAACGCCGGGCACAAAATGCGGCATCGCAGCTGGGAGGCGAGAGGAATGTTCAAGAGCAGATTTTCGAGGCCAGGATGGTACGACGCAGTGCGCTGGACAGTGCTGATGTCTGTCATGATCGCCGCGTTCGTGATGCTATGCACGCCCTCCTCGGCGCAAACCGATCAGGGGGCAATTACGGGCATCGTGCAGGACGGCTCGGGAGCGATGATCCCAAATGCGCAGATCACCGTAAGAAGTGTCGACACCGGACTGGTGCTCGAGGGCAGGAGCAACAGTGGTGGTGTGTTCGTTTTCTCGCCCATGAAAATCGGCGATTACAGCGTCACCGCTGCGGCACCGGGATTCGAGAAGGTGACGCACGAGAACCTGCATCTGGACATCCAGCAGCGCCTGAATGTGAATTTCATTCTCCCCCCGGGATCAATCACGCAAACCGTAACCGTTATGAGCGAGGCGCCACTATTGCGGACCCAGGACGCAGCGGTCGGCCAGGTGATCAGCACCCGCGCCATCAACGAAACGCCGCTGAACGGGCGGAATTGGGTGTACATCGCGCAGCTGACAGCGGGAGTGGCGCCACCCTTCGGAAACACACGTGGATCGGGGTCGGGCGACTTTGTGGCCAACGGCCAGCGCGCCGAACAGAATAACTTCATCCTCGATGGTGTGGACAACAATACCAACCTGGTCGATTTTCTCAACGGTGCGAGCTACATCATACGGCCTCCGCCGGATGCGCTTTCCGAGTTCAGTCTGCAAACCAGCAACTTCAGCGCCGAGTTCGGACATTCGGCCGGCGCGGTGTTGCAGGCGACCGTCAAATCGGGAACTAATCAGATTCATGGCGACGTCTGGGACTACTTCCGCAATACAAATCTGGACGCCATCAACTGGAATGCGGGTTCAAACGCCGTGCCCCCTCCTTATCACGAGAACCAGTTCGGGGGCACGCTCGGATTTCCGCTGTGGAAGAACCGCCTTTTCTACTTCGGCGACATGGAGGCGAATCGCATTTCGATCAGCAACCCCACCCCGATCAGCGTGCCGTCAGCACTGGAGCGACAGGGGAACTTCTCAGAGCTGCTGAACGGGAGCCTTACCGGAGTTGGCGCCCCAACGCAGCTCTATGAGCCGAACTCGGCGGATCCAGCGAAGCCTTTGACCTGTAACGGTCAGCAGAATGTGTTCTGTGCGAATCAGATCAACCCGGTCGCGCAGAAGATACTAAGCCTGTATCCTGCACCGAACGCCAACGGCGGCAAGCTGTACAACAACTATCTCGTGAATCTGGGAAATACCGACAACACGGTTCAGTGGGACCAGCGCCTGGACTGGAACCCCAGCGCAAAGGATCAGGCTTACGTGCGCTACAGCTATCTACACGAGATCAAAACCAATGGCCTGCCTCTGGGGCCGATCCTCGACGGCAGCGGCTATGGCGGCGAATACGACACGAATCTGGCCATGAATTTCATGGGCAGCGAGACGCACATCTTTACGCCCACGCTGACCAATGAATTCCGTTTCGGTTACAACTGGGGCGTGTTCAACTTCCAGCAGCCGAACGCCTACAATCCATCCCTCAACGCCTCGTTGGGTCTCGGAGCGCAGCCTTCATACCTGAAGCCGGGCCAGTATGGCCTGCCCCAGGGCTATGTGAATGGGACCATTCAGCAATGGGGATCGACCGGGATCAGCCGCGAATCGCAGAACGTCTACCAGATTCTGGATAACGTGTCGAAGACCTGGGGCAACCACTCGCTCAAGTTTGGCGCTTCTTTCCAGGCAATTCGCTTCTACTACATCTATGCGCCAGCCGACCTCGGGCAGTATCACTGGGACGGACAATATACGGGGCTGGTGGGCGTCGCCAATACCGGAAACGCCGTCGCCGATATGCTGGCGGACCAGGAGAATTATGCAGCGATTTCGGTTTCACCGAATGTGAACGATGCTGAGTGGTACGACGCCGGCTATGCGCAGGACGACTGGAGGATCACGCCGAAGCTGACGCTGAACCTGGGCGTGCGCTACGACTATTTCCAGCCCTACAAGGAGAACAGCGGACGGCAGGCAAACTTCGTCGTGACGGGACCCCTTGCTGCTGGCACAGGTTCCGGTGTGCTGCAGTTTCCCAACAGCCAGCGGAATATCGTGCTGGGAGCCCCGTTCCTGAACGCACTGGCAAAGGACAACGTGACAGTGCAGTTCGTCGACAACGATCGTCTGGCGAAATCGCAAAAGACAGACTTTGCTCCCCGCGTGGGGATTGCCTATACGCTGCGGCCCACGACCGTGGTGCGCGCGGGATTTGGAAGCTTCTATGGAGGTCTGCAGTCGGAAGGCAACGGAAACCTCGGGGCGAATTTCCCATGGTCCAACTATGTCAACTTCTACGCTCCGACCTGCGTTCCGGACAACTGTCCTTCCCTGGCGTCGCAGAACGTAACCTTGCAGGCGGGATTTCTGCCGGCGACCAATGGCGGGCAGCTGCAGACATTCATCTCGCAGCCCGGGTTCCACTCGATCGATCCCAACATCAAGCCGCCATACACGATGACCTTCAGCCTCGGTGTGGAGCAGCAACTTACCCCGAACTTCGCCAGCACGATTACCTATGTGGGCAACCTGTCGCGTCACCTCGAGCTTTATGGGGCGCCGAACACCGCTCCGGGGCTGTGGAGGCCGGGAACCAACACGAACCCGTTCGATCCTTTCCCGGATCTGGGTGGTATCGGCGAGATTCACTTTGCCGGCGTGAGCACCTACAACGCACTGCAGGCCAAGCTGGAAAAGCGCTACTCCCATGGGCTGTCGTTCCTGGCGACTTACACCTGGTCACACGCGCTGGATGATGCCAGCGATGCGGGCGGCCTGTTTACCGCGATCGGGAACCGTCAGCCCGCTCTGATTCCGTATATCGACGAATTCACTAATTCCGTGTTCGATATTCGCAATCGCTTCACGATCAATGGCAATTACGAGCTGCCCTTTGGCAGAGGCCGGGCGTTTCTTGCCACCGCACCTCGCTGGGCGGACGAACTGGCCGGCGGCTGGTCTTCCAGTCTCACCTGGGCGGCGCAGACAGGAACCCCGTTCACGGTGAGCCCGAACATCAGCACGGCTTCCGGCGGTGGCGCACGCGCCTACCCGGTGCAGGATCCGTTTTCCGGCGGAGGCTCGCCAGATGCCTCGAATTCGAGCCTGACTTCGTGTCCTGCGCAGGTGAAGACAAAGCAGAATTACTTCAACCCGTGCGCATTCCGCAATCCGTTGCCCGGCGAGACAATTTCCGATGCGACCCACCCGGTTGGGTCCGTCAACCCGGACGGAGTTCCGGTGATGTTCCAGGCGCCCGTAACTGATCGAGCTACGGCGATCGCACTCCTCGGCGGCCCGCAGAACAATATTTATGGACCGGGCTACTACCAGGTGAACATGTCTCTGTTCAAGAGCTTCACGACCTGGCGGGAGCAGAACGTACAGTTCCGTGCCGACGCTTTCAATGTGCTCAACCATCCGACCCTCGGTACGCCCAACGGGTCGATGAATGCGAACGGAGGCCTGATCTCCGGGCCGAAGTTCTTCCAGAACAACACGCCGGATGCGCGGTTCTTCCAGCTTGCGCTGAAGTACATTTTCTGAAGCGTCGAAACCATGTTGCGGAACGGCTTCTCCTCGCGGGGAAGCCGCTCCGCTTTACATGGGAGTCGCGCGGACGTGAGAGATTTCGTGCCGGCCCGAGAGGAGAAAATGATGTTGCAGTGGAGGTTGGCTGCGTGGGTTGTTCTTAGCGCCCTTACGTTGACCCGTGCAGCGCGGAGTTTTGCGCAGACCGGGCCGATGGAGGTGAACTCGCCGGATCACCGGATTACGATGCGCTTTGCCGTGAAGCCGGAGAAGGAGGCAGCGGGGCCGGATGGGCAACTGGTGTATTCGATCAACTTCGGCGGAAAACAGGTATTCGAAGATTCGGCACTCACGCTGGAGCTTGCGAATCAGCCGCCTCTGGGATCCACCGTTCACATCGCGGGCACAACGCCCGGTTCCGGCGTGGATGACTACAAGCTGATCGCAGGAAAGGCGTCGGTGGTCCACGATCCTTACAACAGCCTGACGGTGCATGCCGCGGAAGGTGCGGCACCGGGGCGCAGTTTCGACATCGAGGCGCGCGTCTATAACAGCGGGGTGGCCTTTCGGTATCACGTGCCGCAGCAGCCCGCACTTGCGCGGTACGAGCTGACCCAGGAGGGTACGGAATTTCGTCCGGTGATGGACGCCGATGCCTGGGCGCTGCGGCTGCCGAATTATCAGAGCGGGTACGAGAGCGAATATGTGCCGGCCGTGCTGAGTGCGCTCAGCAATCAGGGGGGCGTCTCGAGTTACATCCTGAACGGCGCGCCGATGCTGATGCACATGCCTGGAGTGGCCTGGGCCGCGGTGGGGGAAGCGGATCTGGAAGGCAATGCGGCGATGTACCTCGAAAATCCGACCGGCAACTGGATGGGGCACTACATTGTGACGAAGATTTCTCCGTCCATCGATGGCCATGGTCCGGCCGTCGACGCCAGTCTTCCCCATGACTCCGCCTGGCGAGTTATTCTGCTCGGCGACAAGCCCGGCGAGCTGATCGAGTCAAACCTGTTCACGGATCTGAACCCGCCGAATCGCGTGGAAGATACAAGCTGGATCCATCCCGGCAAAGCGTCGTGGAACTGGTGGGATGGCGACGTGGGGCCGGACGGCAAGTCGGCCTATACCACCGCCAATATGGAATACTACGTCGACTTTGCCGCGGCATCGGGCTTCCCGTACTTCATGCTCGACGCGGGGTGGTCGGGCAGCGACATCACGAAGATGCGCGGTAACGTCGATGTCCCGGAACTCGTGCGCTATGCGGCGAAGAAGAACGTGAAGGTATGGATCTGGCTCTATTCGAAATCCGTTGCGGCCCAGATGCAGGAGGCCTTTCCGCTCTATGAAAAGTGGGGCGTCGCCGGAGTGAAGATCGACTTCATTCTGCGTAACGACCAGGCAGGCATCCGCTGGTATTACGCCGTGGCGAAGCTGGCGGCGGAGCACCATCTGATGGTGGATTTTCATGGAGCCACGCAGCCGTGGGGCATACAGCGGACTTTTCCGAACGTGCTGGATTACGAAGCCGTGTTGGGGCTGGAAAACAACAAGGCGGGGCGGCGCGATGGGCCGGTGAATCGCACGACGTTTCCCTTCACGCGCATGCTCAGCGGGCCGATGGACTACACGCCGGGCGGCTTCGACAACGTGACCCCGGAGGCCTTCGTCGCGCGCGACAAGAGCCCCATGGTGATGGGGACGCGTGCGCAGCAACTAGCGCTCTACGTGGTCTTCGAAGCACCGCTGGCGATGGTGTCGGACGCGCCGTCGGCGTACCTGAACCAGCCGAGCTTTCACTTCATCCGCGAAGTGCCCACGTCCTGGGACCAGACTCAGGTGCTCAATGGGGAGCCAGGAGAATTTGTCACGATTGCCCGGCGGCACGGCGATGACTGGTATCTGGGAAGCATCACGAACTGGACACCGCGAGACATTCACGTACCGCTCAACTTTCTCGGATCAGGAAAATACATAGCGGAGGTTTACGGGGACGCTGCCGACGCGGCGGAAAATCCGAAGCATGTTGCCCTTCGCCGGCAAAGCGTGGGGAAGGGGGACACGCTGACGCTGCACCTCGCAAGCGGTGGAGGATGCGCGATCCGGTTGGTGCCGGCGCGCTAAGCGCAACGCTCGATTAGCCCGCGTCCGACCCAGCAGCGGTGAGACGGCTCGTGAAGAGCGGGAGATTACTCCGCAGGATGATGTGCGGAGCGAAGCGGTGGGTGCGGACCGGCTTGTCCTTGTCCATCAGGTGAGCCATCAGCGATTCGAAAGCAAGCTTTCCCTGGGCTTCGGGGCGCTGATAAAGGGTCGCCAGTATTTTGCCAGATTCGATCAGCGGTACCAGTTCATGAAAGAGGTCCGTGGTAATGACCTGGATGCGGCCGAGGAACCTGAGTTCTTCAAGCGCGCGGAGTACCGGCAGACTGTTTGCCGTATTGATGTAGATCGCGTCAGGACGGGTTCTGCTGCGAAGCAGCGTGAGGGCCTGCCGGTAGGCGTCCTCAGGCCGTTCATGGGTTTCGACAACCGGCAGAAGGGTGAGATGCGGGGCCAGCATCGCGAGTCCGGCGGCGAAGCCGCGCAGCTTTTCGGCGTGGTCGAAGGTGGCTAGCTCGCCGGTGATGGTCGCCACGCGCGATGGAGACTGAAGCTTGTGCGAGAGCAACTCCGCGGCCAGCGCACCGCTGGTGTAGGCATCGACCGTGACGCATCCCACGCGGCCGCTGTCCGGGGCGTCACTGGCCACGCAGAACATCGAGGCGCCGCTCGCCACGATACGGCGCATAACGTCGGCGAAGTCTCGGGGCCGAAAAGGGACGAAGAGGATGCCGTCGTAGTGTTTGGCGGCGGCGCGTTCCAGAGCGGCGCGATCGCCGGAGCCGAGACGAGAATAGTCGATGAAGTCCAGGGTGAGCTGGGTGCCGACGGTTTCCTCCGCGGCATGTCGGATACCCTGACGGAGAGGATCGAAGAAGGCAGCGATTTCGCGAGGAAGGACGGCGGCGATACGCAGGCTGCGATTGAGCTTGAGGGAACGGGCTGCGATGTTGGGTTTGTACCCCAACTGTTCGGCCATGCGCAGCACACGGGCTTTCGTGCGGGCGCTGACGCCGCTGCGCCCATGCAGGGCGCGATCCACCGTGCCGATGGAGGTTCCGAGTGCTTTGGCGATATCGCGGATGCCGGCGGCTTTGCCGGTTTTGTTGGGTTTCATGAGATCGCGCTGAGACCGATGGACACCAGTGTCGCACATCGGGAGGCCAGACAAACCGTTTTTGACAGCGCCCTACAGGGGCATGTAACGTGAGGGACGTTAACGTACACAGCAAAGGTTTTTATCGTCTTTGATTGCGATGCGGAGGTCAAGCCGGCGACCCTGACGCCGCACTTGCACATCGGGGCCGCGACTCATCAAATGCGAGAAAGCCTGATGGCGGGGATATCTTGGGCGTGAGAAGAAGAATGACAGAAGCCCGTTGCAACAGGAAGACCGATGGCCGCGACTTTTGGTGCCGCCTGGGCGTAGTGATCACTGTGTTTGTTCTGTACCTCGCTGGGCCGTACACGGCAGGGGCGCAAAGCAACGCCGCTGCTTCGATCCGCTATGACAATACAGCGCGGACGTTTCGTCTGGAAGCTGCGGATGTCTCTTATGTGCTGGGCGTGAATCGGGAGGGCCAGCTGCAATCGCTGTATTGGGGAAAGCGGCTGCAGCCTTCTGATCCAATTTCACCAGCGCGGCCTGACAACGGATCCTCGTCGTTTGATTTGCCCGTGAATGCAACCCCGCAGGAATTTGTCGGATGGGGCGGCGGTCTGGTCGTCTTGCCCGACGTGAAGATCACGTTTCCGGACGGCAACCGGGACCTGGTGTTGAAGTATGTTTCGTACAGTATTCAGGGCCTTTCCCTCACCATCACGATGAAGGACATTAGCCGCGATTTGACCGTGGCACTGCAGTACCAGATCGACGGCCAGACGGGAATTGTGGCCCGTTCCGCGCGCATTGAGAACCACACAGCGGCGCCCCTGACCGTGGAGCAGACCTTCGCGGCAACGTGGAATCTGCCGGCGAACCGCGATTATCAGCTGCGATATCTCACCGGCCGCTGGGCAGGCGAGTGGAACCTGCAGCAGGAGCCCCTGCATCCCGGCAAGGTCGTTCTGGAGAGCCGGCGCGGGTCGACCGGCGACGAGGTAAACCCCTGGTTCGCGATCGAACGGGGCGAGGAACCAGATCAGGATACGAGTGATGTCTGGTTCGGCGCGCTGGGATGGAGCGGATCGTGGCAGATCAATATCGAGCAGGACTGGCAGAACCGCGTGCGCGTGACGGGAGGATACACACCGTTCGACTTCGCTTACCGGCTGGCTCCGGGTGAATCGCTGGAGACGCCGAAGTTCTATGGCGGGTTTTCAGCGAGCGGGGTCGGAGGCGCATCGCGATTACTGCATCGATTCGAACTGGACACCGTCATACCGCAGCCGCATCGGTTGAGGCCCGTGCTGTACAACTCCTGGGAGGCGACCGGCTTTGACGTGAGCGAAGCCGGCCAGGAGGCGCTGGCGGAGAAGGCGGCGAGCCTGGGCGTCGAGCGTTTTGTGACGGACGACGGCTGGTTTGGCGAGCGTAAGGACGACCACGCGGGACTGGGCGACTGGTATGTGAATCCGCAGAAGTTTCCGCGTGGGCTCAAGCCGCTCATCGACAGGGTGCATGCGCTGGGAATGGACTTTGGGTTGTGGGTCGAGCCGGAGATGGTGAATCCGGACAGCGATCTGTACCGGAAGCATCCGGACTGGGTGTTGAATTTTTCAGGGCGGCCGCGGACGGAGGGACGTCATCAGTTGGTCCTGAACCTTGCGCGGCCGGATGTTCGTGCCTATGTTTATGGCTTTCTCGACAAGCTCCTGAGCGAAAACGATATTGCGTTCTTAAAATGGGACTACAACCGCAACTGGTCCGAACCGGGCTGGCCGGCAGCGCCTCTGGACGAGCAGAAGGAGGTGTACGTCAAGTATGTCCAGAATCTTTACAGCATTCTTGCTGAGCTGCGGCAGAATCACCCGCATGTGGAGATCGAGTCATGCTCCGGCGGCGGCGCGCGTGTCGACCTGGGCATTCTGCGCTACATGGATGAAGTGTGGCCTTCGGATAACACCGATCCATTCGACCGGTTGACCATCCAGAACGGTTTTACGTATGCGTATTCGCCTGGCCTCATGATGGCGTGGGTGACCGATTCGCCGAACTGGATGAACAACCGCTCGACATCGCTCGAGTATCGCTTTCTCTCATCGATGCAGGGGAGCCTGGGCATCGGAGCGAATCTCAACAAGTGGACAGCGGAGGATTTTGCGATCGGTAAAAAGATGGTGGCGCAGTACAAGGCCGTGCGCGAGACCGTTCAGGAGGGTGCGTTGTATCGGCTGATCTCGCCTGCGGGCAGCGAATATGCTGCCACAGAATCGGTGGCACGCGATGGCCATGAGGCCGTGGTATTTGCCTACCTGCATTCGAGCCAGGAGGGAAAACCATTTCCGATGTTGTATCTGAAGGGGCTGGATCCGAAGGCGATCTACAGCCTTCATGTCGAGGACGGAAAGGTTGCCGACGGGACGGTGGAGCGGGCAAGCGGCGACTACTGGATGCAGCAGGGAGTGGAGGTTTCGCTGCGGGGAGATTTCCTGGCAGCGTTCTTCGTACTGGAACGCGAGGGGAAGTAACGCCAGGCAGGGCATTTTCCGCTAATGCACAGGGGCGGCTGCGGTGTGGGCCGTTTGCGTTTCGATCTCTTCGAGGGTACGTCCTTTGGTTTCCGGAACGAAGAACCAGACGAAGACAGCGCCCGCCGCGCAGATGGAGCCATAAGTGAAGAAAGTTCCCGCGCTGCCAAGAGAGCGGTTCAGGAACGGAAACGAGTAGGTGAGAGCGAAGGACGACAGCCACAGCGCAGCGACCGCGGTGGAGACGCCGGCGGAGCGCATGCGGTTGGGAAAGATCTCGGCGATCAGGACCCAGGTGAGCGGCGCAAGTGTCATGGCATAGCAGGCGATCGCACAGAGAGTGAGCACCAGGACCGGCATTCCGTGCCAGCCGGTGCGATAGGCGAGCCCGGCCAGCAGGTGGGAGATGGCGATGCCGCAGCAGCCGAGCAGCATGAGCGGACGACGGCCAAGACGATCGACGAAAGCCATCGCGGCGACAGTGAAGAGAAGATTGATGGCCCCTGTGATGACGATGTCGAAAAGAATCTGGCCGGCTCCGAGGCCGGCGGCGCGATAAATCTCTTCGGCATAGTTGAAGAGAATATTGATGCCGCTCCACTGCTGCAGGACGGCAAGGACGATGCCAATGAGCAGCACCCGGCGCGCGCCAGGCTGAACCAGACCACGCCAGCTGCGTGAGACGGTCTGTTCCTGGTGCAGCGCGACACCGATGGCCGCGGCTTCGGACGCAGCCTTCTCCGCCGTGCCGCTGACCCGACCCAGGACCTGGAGGGCCTCGACCCTGCGATTGCGGATGAGGAGCCAGCGCGGGCTTTCAGGGATTGCCAGCGACGCGCTCAGGAACACGATGGCGGGGACAGCCACCGCCGTGAACATCCAGCGCCAGCCGAACTGCACATTCCACGAGGCGAGCAGCGCAACGTTGGACAGATGATCGGGAATGGGTGCGGCGATGAGCCAGTTCGCAATCTGCGCGAGGAGAATGCCGACAACAATGGCGAATTGGTTGAGGCTGACCAGGCGTCCGCGGTGCGCCGCCGGGCTGATTTCTGCGATGTACAGCGGCGAAACGTTGGAACTGAGGCCGATAGCGATGCCGCCGGCGATGCGCCAGGCGATGAACGCTGTGAAGTTGGGCGCCCATCCGGTAAAGATAGAAGAGAGGCCGAACAGGACTGCGGAGAGCACCAGGACCGGCTTGCGGCCATAGCGATCCGCGAACGCCCCCGCAACCAGCGAGCCCAGGAAACAGCCAATCAGCGCGCAGCTGTTCGCCCATCCCACGGCGGAGGCGGTGCGGAGATGGAAGTAGACCTCGAAGAACTGGCGCGCGCCGCCGATGACGACCCAGTCGTAGCCGAAAAGCAGCCCACCCAGTGCGGCGACGACGGCGATCCCCCAGACGTACGGGGTCGAGGGTGGAGGATGCGTCGTTGCGCCTTCGCGCGATATTGGCGCGGGATGCACGATTAGCGCGGTCCCTCTCTGGCCGCGTCGGTCGCAAGCAGATCGCGCGCGGCGGCGTGGGAGCGATCAAGATTAAGAACTTCAGTGAGGGCCGTGTGGCCTTCATCGTTCCGACCGAGGCCGAGAAGGGCCTGAGCGCGCAGAAAGGTCGCAACAATGTGCTGCCGTTTCCCGAGGTCCTCATCAAAGAGGAGCATGGTGGGCAGCGATGTGGCGAAGTAATCGATCTTTGGAGTTTCGCTATCCAGCGCCTGAGCAAAAGTGAGGATCTCCGTGAAGAGGGCAGCAGCCTCACGCTCGCGGCTCAGGCGGCGGAGAGCCATGGCGCTCCAGTATGTCATTTCTGAACAAGTGCGGACCTTCATCTGCTGAAAGTCGCCGCGCTGGCGTTCGGCCCGGTGCCAGTGCTGTGCCGCGCGGGCGGGATGGCCTGCGGCAGTCCACGCCTCGCCGAGCCAGTACTCAATGTTACTGCTGTTAGCCAGCAGATGACGGGCTTCATTGAGCGAATGGGGCGGATGGTTCGCTGCTTCGAAGCACGTGATGGCGCCGCGGACGTCGCCAGTGGCGAGACGAGAGCGACCCAGCAGGAGCTGGGCTCGGACGTATTCGCCCAGGACGAGGCCTTCGCCCCCTTCCCAGGGCTGAAATTGCCGGCCGGTCAGCAGCAGGAGGGCATCGGCCGGGCGTCCAAGATGGTTGTAAAGAGAGGCCAGTTCCACGGAAAGGTCGTCGCGCAGAGCCACAAGCGCGGAGTGAGCTTCGAGATCTCCGAGGCGTTTCGCGGGATCGTCGCCCAGGCGTTTGCGGAGTTGATCCTCTTCATAGAGGATGCGGGCATCCGAAGGGGCTGTGGCGCGGGCGCGGCGAAAAGCCTCGCGCGATTTCTGTGGACTGTGCTCCACGTTGTAGAAGGCAATACCCAGATTCCGCCAGACCGTCGGGAAATTGGGGTCAAGCTCTGCGGCTTTCTCCCATTGCTCGATCGCGTCGCGGTGGCGTCGCCGGCCGTAAAGAAAGTTACCCAGATAGTAAGGAGCGCGCGCGTCCGATGGGTTGGCGGCGATGGCCGCTTCGAGGATCCGCATCTCGTCCAGCTGGGCAGGGAAGACCCAGGTCGGATCTGCCGCGGCGGCACTGCTGTACAGCGCCGCACTCGCGGCCGCATCGCCACGCATGCGCGCGATGAACGCGCGTGTGTAGAGCTCCATAGCACCCGCGCCGCGAGCGAGAATCTGTTCGGCATCTTCGAGCAGACCGGCGCGCACGCAGTCGAAGGCGATGTCGTGGCGTGTTCCGGCGGCGCATGGAATAGTACGAGTCTTCTGGAAACGACTCCAGGCATCCAGCGGATCGAGGGCGAGAATCGCGTCGAATTCAGTCTCAGCTTCAGCGGGGCGTCCGAGGCGGCGCAGGACAGCGGCGCGAAGGTTGCGAGCGTTCAGGTTGTCGGCGTCGGCACGCAGGCAGCGGTCGAGGTGGTCCGTGGCAGCAGCCAATCGGCCCTGGCGGATATCGATCTCGGCGAGCCGATGATAAGCGGGTGCGCGCCACGCGGCCGACCATGTTGCCTTATAGAAAGCGTCGTAGGCTTCGTCGATCCGGTCCTGAAACAGCAGAGCCATGCCAAGGTGGTAGTGCGGTTCGCCATCATGCGGATTTGGATTGCGGGCTGTGAGCCGGGCGATCGCGGTGCGGAAATAGCTTTCAGCCTCGGCGAACTCGCCCCGGCGGAGATACCGGCGGCCGAGGGCGTTGTTGGCCCGACTGTCGTTCGAATCGCGGCGCAGGCTCTCGCACCAGTACGGTTCGGGCGAGCGGGTCGCATGACGGTACTGCTCCAGATGAAGGCCGGTTAAATAAAGCTCATCGGCAGTTACGATCTCTTCGGGAGCGGGAGGCTCG
>Ga0335072_10006729_pt1 | contig 16780 bp, 18 predicted proteins | sample Lox_Sample_21_FD_206725 | JGI IMG/M metagenome (GOLD analysis project Ga0335072, IMG submission 206725) | Soil microbial communities from Loxahatchee National Wildlife Refuge, Florida, United States - Lox_Sample_2.1 | ecosystem: Environmental > Terrestrial > Soil > Wetlands | place: USA...
CGATGATCGACAGCGCGCTGGGCTTGGGCTCTCCCGACCCCGCCGAGACCTACTCCAGCTCGCCACACCTGTATGACGAGCTTTCCATCCCGGCCGAGGTCGGCCCGACCGTCGGCGCACCACGCAAGTCGCAGGCCAACCGCCGCGCCGGCGCCGCAGACAAGTCGGACAAGAAGGACAACTCGCAGAAGTCGCGCAGCGGCACGAGGCGGCGGCGCACGCGTGCCGGCCAGCCCGTCAGCGGGCACCCTGCCGGCAGCCCGGCCGCCAGTGGCGAAGCGCCCGCGGAGACGCCGTCCGGCGCCCCCTCCGCCGGTGGCTCCCCCCGCCGGCGCCGTCGTCGCCGCAAGCCTGCGGACGCGACCGCGCACGCCAACTGAACCCGGCTGACTGGTGGTCAGACCCGAACGCCGGACCAAGGGCGATATTGTCGCTGCGGCGGCGATCGCGGTCACCGTTGCGCTGGTCGCAGCGCTGATCTGGTGGACCAGCGACGCCCGGGCGACCGTCAGTCGTCCGGCCGCCGGCCCGGCATCCAATCCCGTTCCGGCCAAACAGGTCCCGGCCGCGCTGAAGCAGCTATGGACGGCGGCCAGTCCCGCGACCACCACGCCGGTGGTGGTGGGCGGGTCGGTGACCACCGGCGACGGACGGCGGGTGGAAGGGCATGACCCCGCCACCGGCGAGACGCGCTGGAGCTATGCGCGTGACACCGACCTGTGTGGGGTGTCCTGGGTCTACCACTACGTGGTCGCGGTCTATCGAGACGACCGTGGTTGCGGACAGGTCAGCACCATCGACGGGTCCACCGGCCATCGTGGCCCCGCCCGCAGTAGCTACGCCGATGCGCGGGTGCATCTGGCGGCCGACGGCACGACCGTGTTGTCGGCCGGCGACACCCGCCTGGAGCTGTGGCGCTCGGACATGGTCCGGATGCTCGCGTACGGCGAGACCGACGCCCGAGTGAAACCGTCGGCACGGGGACTGCACTCCGGCTGCAAACTCGAGTCGGCCGCGGCCAGCCCGTCTGCGGTCTCGGTGTTGGAATCCTGCACGGGCCAGGCCGATTTGCGCCTCGTTCTGTTGCGCCCGGGCAAAGACGACGACGAACCCCAACAACACGTCGTGGTCCAAGCCGGGATCCGGCCGGGCTCGGGTGCACGGGTGGTGGCCGTTTCGGATACCAGCACGGCCGTCTATGTGCCATCACCGCAGCCCAGGGTCGACGTGATCGACGAGACCGGCGCGACAGTGGCGAGCACGATGCTGGCCAAGCCGCCGTCGAATGCCGCCGTCGCGTCGCAAGCCGGCAACCTGGTGACCTGGTGGACCGGCGATTCGTTGATGGTCTTCGACAGCGGGAAGCTGACGGTGCGCTACACCATCACCGCCGGCGACACGGCGGTGCCGCTGGGACCCGGAACGATGATGGCGGGCCAACTGCTGGTGCCGATCACCGGCGGCATCGGGGTCTACGAGCCGCTCAGCGGCGAAAGCAGCAATGTCATCCCGGTCGATCGGCAGCCGAGCGGCCCGGCGGCTGCAAGTGCCGTGGTCCCGGCAGTTTCGGGTTCCAAAGTGTTCGAGCAGCGCGGCGACACCGTCGTGGCGCTCGGCTAGCTGTGGCTACACCTCAACGGTGAAGGTAGGCAGCGCCTTGCCGGACTTCCAGTGCTTGAGCAACGCCTCCGCGAGCTCGCGGTAGGCCACCGCCCCTTTGTTCTTGCGCCCGGCCATCACCGACGAGCCCGACGCGCTGGCCTCGGCGAAACGCACCGTACGCGGGATCGGCGGAGCCAGCACCGGCAGGTCGTAGCGGTCGGCGACGTCGAGTAGCACGTCGCGGGTGTGGGTGGTTCGCGAGTCGTACAGCGTCGGCAATGCGCCGAGCAGCCGCAGGTCCGGGTTGGTGATCTGCTGGACATCGGCGATGGTGCGCAGAAACTGACCGACGCCGCGGTGTGCGAGCGTTTCGCACTGCAGCGGCACCATGACCTCGTCGGCGGCGGTCAGCCCGTTGAGCGTGAGCACCCCCAGCGACGGCGGACAGTCGATGATCACCACGTCGAAGTCCTCGATCTTGGCCAGCGCACGCTTGAGTGCGTACTCACGGCCGGCCCGCATCAGCAGCATCGCCTCGGCGCCGGCCAAGTCGATGTTGGCCGGCAGCAGCGTCATTCCCTCGTCGGTGGTGACCAGCGCGGCGTTGGGCTCGACATCTCCGAGCAGCACCTCGTGCACCGACACCGGCAGTTTGTCGGGATCTTGGCCGAGCGAGAACGTCAGACAGCCTTGCGGGTCCAGATCGACCAGCAGCACCTCTTTTCCGATATCCGCCATCGCCGCGCCCAGCGAAGCGACCGTCGTCGTCTTGGCCACACCGCCCTTCTGGTTGGCCACTGCCAGTACCCGGGTCTTAGTCACAGTGCCCATCCTGGCATGTTCGGCCGCCACACGCTGCGGCCTGTGGGCACGGCATGTCGTCCGGCAGAATCGGTCGGCATGGGCTTGCACAATCACCGTCTTGTACTGCTCCGGCACGGCGAGACCGAATGGTCGAAATCCGGCCAGCACACCGGCCGCACAGACCTCGAACTGACCGACACGGGCCGGGTCCAGGCCGAGCTTGCCGGGCGCGTTCTACGTGAACTGGAACTCGCTGACCCGCTGGTGATCAGTAGCCCGCGTATACGCGCCCTGACCACAGCCAGGTTGGCCGGGCTCGTTGTCGACGAGGTGTCTTCCCTGCTGGCCGAATGGGATTACGGCTCCTACGAGGGGTTGACGACCCCGCAGATCCAGGAATCGGTTCCAGATTGGCTGGTCTGGACGCACGGATGCCCCGGCGGCGAGAGTGTGGCGCAAGTCAGCGACCGCGCCGATCGGGCCGTGGCAATGGCGTTAGAGCACATGAGCTCGCGCGACGTGGTGTTCGTGGGCCATAGCCACTTTTCGCGTTCGGTCATCACACGCTGGGTGGAGCTGCCGCTGGTCGAGGGCAGCCGCTTCTGGATGCTCGCCGGCTCCATCGCGGTGTGCGGTTTCGAGCACGGCGTGCGACAGCTCGCTGCGCTCGGATTGACCGCCCAGCCGCAGGCGATCGCACCCGGGTGAGCACCGCCGAACCGCCGTTCGCGCTATGCGGGCCGAGGGGGACTCTGGTTGCCGACGGGGTGCGGGCGCGCTACGGCGACCTGCGTGCCGCGCAAGCCGCGCTGCGCTCCGGCACGGTGCCAATACTGTTGGGTGCGTTGCCTTTCGACGTGAGCAGACCCGCCGCGTTGGTATCGCCGGGCGCGGTGGCGCGGCCCGACGCACTGCCCGACTGGCCGACGGGCCCGGTCCCGCCGGTGCGCATCACGGCCAATCTCCCAGGGCTTGACGAGTACCGGGCCAGGATCAGCCGGGCACGCGATCAGCTCGCCGCGCCTGACAGTTCGCTGTGCAAGGTGGTGCTGGCCCGCGCGCTGCGACTGGCTGCCGACGCGCCACTGGATGCCCGGATGATCCTGAGCCGGTTGGCCGCCGCCGACCCGGCCGCATACGGCTTTCTCGTCGACCTGACTCCGGCGGGCGACGACTACGCGGGCGCGGCCCTGGTGGGCGCCAGCCCAGAGCTATTGGTCGCGCGCTCCGGCAATCGCGTTGTGTGCCAACCGTTCGCCGGCTCGGCTCGCCGTGCCACCGATCCCGAAGCCGACGCCGCCAACGGCGCCGCACTCGCCGCTTCGGCCAAGGACCGCCATGAGCATCAACTCGTCATCGACGCGATGCGCGTCGCCTTGGAGCCGCTGTGCGATGAGCTGAGCATCGCTCCCGAACCCCAGCTGAGCCGCACTGCGGCGGTCTGGCACCTATGCACCCCGATCACCGGCCGGCTGCGTGACACCTCAACCACGGCAATCGATCTGGCGTTGGCGCTGCATCCCACCCCGGCGGTCGGCGGGGTGCCTACCCAGGCGGCAGCCGAGCTGATCGGCGAGCTGGAAGGCGACCGCGGTTTCTACGCCGGCGCGGTGGGATGGTGCGACGCGGCGGGCGACGGCCACTGGGTGGTGTCCATCCGGTGCGCGCAATTGTCGGCCGACCGTCGCACCGCCGTCGCCCGCGCCGGCGGCGGCATTGTCGCCGAATCGGATCCTGACGACGAAGTTGACGAGACGACAACGAAATTCGCGACGATTCTGAATGCCCTGGGAGTTGCGCATGACTGAGATCATCCGCCGCGCGATACCGCAAGACGCCGTCGATATTGCGGACATGATCCACGGTTTGGCCGAATTCGAGCGCGCCCCCGATCAATGCACCGTCACCGAAACACAAATTTCCACAGCGCTATTCAGTAATTCGCCGACGGTGCACGGACACGTCGCGGTGGTTGACGGCGAGGTCGCCGCGATGGCGCTGTGGTTTCTCAGCTTCTCCACCTGGGACGGCGTCGCCGGCATCTATTTGGAGGATCTGTTCGTGCGAGCCAGGTTTCGCCGCCGCGGCCTGGCCCGCGCGCTGCTCTCGGAGCTGGCGCGCGAATGCCACGACAACGGCTACACGCGACTGTCCTGGGCGGTGCTGAACTGGAACTCCGATGCGATTGCGTTGTACGACGGGATCGGCGCCGCGCCGCAAAGCGAGTGGACCACCTACCGGCTGTCCGGCTCACGCTTGGCTGAGCTGGCGGAATCCTGCTGATAGGCGCTCGCTGCCCAGCGCACGGCCGCAGGGCTGAACAGCAATATCAATACGGTCAACGCCACGAGGGCCAGTGGGATCCCGAAGGCCAGCTGATGCGAGCCCACCGCCAGGTACCACGCCACCGGCAGCAGGAGCACCTGGGTGAACACTCCCAGCCCACGGCCCCAGCGCCGGCCGGTCCACAGGGCCCAACCCGCGGCCAGCACCGCGCCGCCGACCAGCGCGAACCAGATCGCGGTCCCCAGGCCGTTGACCCCGTGCTGCTGGGCCCCGGTGAGACCGCGGACCACCAGGACTGCGGCCACCACCAGTGCGGCCCCGCCCTGCAGCCCGACGATTAAACCCGCGCCACGCACGGGACCCGGGGCTGGGCCACGGACTGGAATCGTCACAGCGTCAGCGTAGTCACGCCCGGCGGTCCGTCGGCGGGCCGCTGAGCGGCCCGCCTAAGCTCGGGCATCATGCGCGCCGTGCTGATCGTCAACCCCGCCGCCACATCCACCACCGCAGCAGCACGCGATCTTCTGGCGAACGCGCTTAAAAGCCGCCTCGAGCTCACCGTCGAGCACACCACCCACAAAGGGCACGGGACCGAACTCGGGCACGCCGCCGTCGAGCACGGCGTGGACCTGGTCGTCGTGCACGGCGGCGACGGGACGATCAGCGGAGTGGTCAACGGTCTGCTGGGTCGTCCTGATTCCGTCCCGAACGGGCCCTCGAGATCCCTGCCGGCGATAGCCGTGGTGCCCGGCGGCTCGGCGAATGTGCTGGCCAGGTCCCTGGGCATCTCGCGAGACCCGGTGGCTGCCACCAACCAGGTGATCCAACTGCTCGACGACTACCGTCGCCACCAGACCTGGCGCCGGATCAGCCTCATCGACTGCGGTGAGACCTGGGCCGTGATCAACGCGGGAATGGGCGTCGACGCGGAAGTGGTCGCCGGGGTGGAAGCCCAGCGCGCCAAGGGCGTCAAGGTCACTCCGTTGCGTTACTGGCGGGTGGCGGTGCCGATCACGATCGCCTTCAGACGCCGCGAACCGACCCTCACGCTGGAACTACCCGACCGCGACCCCGTCGCGGGCGTGCACTTCGCGTGGGTGTCCAACACCACGCCGTGGACCTACAGCAACGACCGGCCCATGGTGACCAATCCGGCCTGCAGCTTCGAGACGGGCCTGGGAGTGTTCGCGGTCGACGGCATGAAGGTGATTCCGACGCTGCGATTACTGAGCCAGCTCCTCGCGAAGCGGCCGAACCCGCGAGCCAAACAACTCATCCGTGACGATGACGCGCCTTGGCTGCGAATCACGTCCATCGGAGAGCCGGCGGCGACTCAGTTCGACGGCGAGTATCTGGGCGTGCGCGAAAGTATGACGTTCCGGGCGGTTCGGGACGCACTTGCGGTGGTTGCCCCGCCCACCAAAAAATCATTCTGACCTGCGTAAATGCTGTGCCGACGGACTCTGAGACGAAAATCTCTGGGGAAGTAGCGCAGGAGTGTAGTACAACTGTGTAAGGGCTTTGGTAAGAGTTCGTCAAAGTGAGATAGCCCACGGGCTAACTAACGCTATTGACATCTGTAGAGCCTGTGAAACGATCGAAAGGTTGCACGCAGAAAATTTGTAGGGGTACGGGAACCTTTCTTGTGCAAGCGCTAACCGCAGAAGAAATAAGCCCGTGCACCTTGCTGCGCACTCAGTGAGGAGTAAGTACTAATGGATTGGCGCCACAAGGCGGTCTGCCGTGACGAAGATCCCGAGCTGTTTTTCCCGGTAGGGAACAGTGGCCCGGCGCTCGCGCAGATCGCTGACGCGAAACTGGTCTGCAATCGATGCCAGGTGACCACCGAATGTCTCGCCTGGGCTTTGAACACAGGTCAGGATTCGGGCGTCTGGGGCGGCATGAGCGAAGATGAGCGACGCGCGCTCAAGCGTCGTAGCACCCGGACGAAGGCCCGTAGCGGAGTCTGAACCAGTTTCACCTAGTTCCACACAGTGCGGCCCCGACAACCGTCGGGGCCGCACTGTTGCGTGCCCGCGTTACAGCAGCAACCGGGCCCGGCGGCCGATCGGTACCCGTAGCACCACGTCGGTGCCGTGCCCGGAGCCTTCCCGCATGCCTAACGTGCCGTCCAGCTCAGCCGACACCAGAGTCCGTACGATCTGCAGGCCCAGGCTGTCCGACTTCTCCAGGCTGAATCCCTCCGGCAGGCCGCGCCCATCGTCGTGAACCACGACATCCAGCCACCGCGCCGAACGCTCGGCGCGGATCGTCACCGATCCTTCCGCGACCATCGGGTCAAACGCATGCTCGATGGCGTTTTGCACTAATTCGGTGATCACCATGATCAGTGCCGTGGCGCGGTCGGAGTCCAGCACGCCGAGGTCGCCAACTCGGTTGATCCGGATCGGCCGGTCCACCGACGCCACGTCGTTCATGATCGGCAAAATCCGGTCGATGACTTCGTCGAGGTTGACCTGCTCGTCCACCGACATCGACAGCGCGTCATGGACCAGGGCGATCGACGACACCCGGCGCACCGATTCGATCAGCGCCTCCCGCCCTTCGGCGTTGACCGTCCGCCGCGCCTGCAGGCGCAGCAGCGCCGCGACGGTCTGCAGGTTGTTTTTCACCCGGTGGTGAATTTCACGGATGGTGGCGTCCTTGGATATCAGGGCCCGGTCCCGGCGCTTGACCTCGGTGACGTCGCGGATCAGGATCGCCGCCCCCGCGTTGGCGCCGCGAACCACCAGCGGCAGCGTCCGCAGCAGCACTGTGGCGCCTCCTGCGTCGACCTCCATCCGCATACTCGACCCGCCCGCCAACAGGTGCAGCACGTGCTCGGCCACTTCCTGGGCCTCGAAGGGGTCCGAGATGAGCGGCCGCGTCACCTTGATGAAATTGTGGCCCTCCAACTCGGTGGTCAGGCCCATCCGGTGATAGGCCGATAGCGCGTTGGGGCTGGCGTAGGCGACGACGCCATCGACATCAAGGCGGATGAAGCCGTCGCCGGCCCGCGGGGTGGAACGCGACATGGCCACGTCTCCCACGTCGGGAAACGTGCCGTCGGCCAGCATGTGCAGAAGATCTGTGGCGCACTCGCGGTAAGCGGTCTCCAGCTGGCCATAATTGCGCTCGGCTACCACCTCGGTTTGGTGCTGCGTCAACACCGCCACCACCTGCTTGCCATACCGTACCGGGGAGGCCTCGACGTTCGGGCCCGGCAGTTGCCACGAATGCGGTTGGCTCACATCGCTTTCCCGCTCGGCAGTGCCGGAAGCGAACGTCGCGGCGACGAGCGGCAGTTGGTCGTCACTGACGACGCTGCCCACCGCGTCAGTCTGCAGAACCGTGGGCGCGGTATTCGGCCGGCATTGCGCCACACACACCAGTACGCCGTCGTCGCGGTGAACCCACATCAGGTAATCGGCGAAGGACAGATCGGCCAGCAGCTGCCACTCCCCTACCACCGCATGCAGGTGGTCGACCGCATTGCCCGGCAGCATCGTGTGTTCGGCAAGCAGATCACCGAGAGTGGACATGACGTACCCCCGAGTCGCTCCCGGATTGCTCTTGTGTCGGGTCCAACGGCTAGCTGATCACCGCGATGAGGTCGCCGGCCTGGATGACGTCGCCCACCGACACGCTGACCTTGCTGACGGTGCCGGCGACTTCGGCCAGCACGGGGATCTCCATCTTCATCGACTCGAGCAGCACCACGGTGTCGCCCTTGCCGATCTGGTCGCCCTCGCTCACAACAACTTCGAGCACGCTGGCCACGATCTCGGCACGAACATCCTCGGCCATCTTCACCCCACTCGTATCGGCCATCCCGCATGCTGACTGCCAGTCCCTCAGGCTCATGTATATCGAACCATAAGACCCGCCGGAACGACGGCGCGTGGGCTTCCGACGCGCTGCCACAGGCCTCATGGGAGAATGGCGGATAACCGGCGGAGCTTAACGTACCCAGCCTGCCCAGCATCTGACGAACGACGGAGGTTAACGATGGCCAAGCGTGGCCGGAAGAAGCGCGACCGCAAGTACAGCAAAGCCAACCACGGCAAGCGGCCCAACTCCTAAGCGGCCGTTTTCACGCAGGCTAGGGCCCGCCACGGATGATCGTGGTCTGGCGGATCTCCAGTCGCAGACGCTCCCGTAAGCCCTCAGGGGCCTTCTCGCCGCTGCACTTGGTCGCGATCAATGCCTTGATCCGCTCCTCGAGCCCGTAATGCTGGAAGCATCCGGGGCACGCCTCGAGGTGGCGGCGCAGCTTCTCTCTCGACTCCGGGGTGCATTCACCGTCGAGCAGAGTCCACACCTCGGCGATCACTTGCGCACAACCGAGGGCACCATGCGAATCGTGGTCGGGTTGTACGCCGTCGGCGCAGGCGTCGGCCGGGCCGGGAAACTCGCTCATGACGACACCTCCTCGGGCGCCTGCTGACCGCGGGTAAAGCCCCGCTCTTTGGCCACGTCGGACAGGAGACCACGCAGCTGACGTCTACCGCGATGCAGCCGCGACATCACGGTTCCAATCGGCGTATCCATGATCTCGGCGATCTCTTTGTACGGGAAACCCTCGACATCGGCGTAGTAAACCGCCATCCGGAACTCTTCCGGCAGTGCCTGCAGCGCTTCTTTGATCTCGGTGTCCGGCAGCGACTCGAGCGCTTCGACCTCGGCCGAACGCAACCCGGTGGAGGAATGCTCGGCATTCGCGGCCAGCTGCCAGTCGGTGATTGCCTCGGTCGGATACTCCGCTGGTTGGCGCTGCTTCTTGCGGTAGCTGTTGATATAGGTGTTGGTCAGGATCCGATACAGCCAGGCCTTGAGGTTGGTTCCCCTGCGGAACGACCGGAACCCCGCGTAGGCCTTCACCATCGTCTCCTGGAGCAGGTCCTCGGCATCGGCAGGATTGCGCGTCATTCGCAGTGCACCGCCGTACAGCTGGTCCAGCAGCGGAATCGCGTCGCGCTCGAAGCGCGCCGTCAGCTCCGCGTCCGTCTCCTCAGGTGGTTCGGGCTCGGGGATGTCCAACTCGGTGACGCCGTCTATATCGGGCATGTCGATTAGCACAGTCCCTTCTGCAAACAAGCGAGCCAACTGCTCCTCACCCAACAGGCTCGTCGCCGTTGACACCAGAATCCTCCTCTTAATCTAAAGGCTGTGACCGACAGTGTCTGTAAGGGCCTTGCGTCAGTCAATTAGCTGCAGAAACCTCATCAATCAACAGCGTCAACCTGCGCGCTATTTCCGATGCCCGATTCGCGCTGCCGGTCCCGCGGCCAGAACGTGTCACGCAGGACGTTACTGTGACGCCATGTCCCTCCAAGGCAAGACCATGTTCATTTCGGGCGCGAGCCGCGGTATCGGTCTCGCGATCGCCAAACGAGCCGCCGAAGACGGCGCCAACATCGCCCTGATCGCCAAGACCGCCGACCCGCACCCCAAGCTGCCGGGAACGGTGTACACGGCGGCCAAGGAGCTCGAGGAAGCGGGCGGTCAGGCCCTGCCGATCGTCGGGGACGTCCGCGACCCGGATTCCGTCGATTCCGCGGTGGCCAAGACCGTCGAGCAGTTCGGCGGCATCGACATCTGCGTGAACAACGCCTCGGCGATCAACCTGGGGTCCATCTCCGAGGTGCCGATGAAGCGCTTCGACCTGATGAACGGCATCCAGGTGCGTGGCACCTATGCGGTGTCGCAAGCATGCCTGGCCCACATGAAGGGCCGGGAGAATCCGCACGTCCTGACGCTGTCGCCGCCGGTGCTGCTCGGTAAGGAGTGGCTCAAGCCGACGGCCTACATGATGGCCAAGTTCGGCATGACGTTGTGCGCGCTGGGCATCGCCGAGGAGATGCGCGACGAGGGCATCGCGTCCAACACCCTCTGGCCCCGCACGCTGGTGGCCACCGCCGCCGTACAGAACCTGCTCGGCGGCGATGAGGCGATGGCCCGGGCGCGAAAGCCCGAGGTGTACGCCGACGCGGCCTACGTCATCCTCAACAAGCCGTCCAAGGAGTACACCGGCAACATGCTGCTGTGCGAGGACGTGCTGGTGGAATCCGGCGTCAAGGACCTGTCCGTCTATGACTGCATACCGGGTGGACAGCTCGGAGTCGACTTCTGGGTGGACGGGATCAACCCGCCGGGGTACGTCCAGTCTTGAGCCCGCGTGGCCGGCGCAGCAACACCGGCGATCGCCGCGCTGGTCAAAGCCGGTGTGCCGCACGAGATCTTGCATTTCGAAGTCGTCACCGACCTGTCCGACTCCGGCGATTTCGCGCCCGAACAGGTCTTCAAGACGCTGATCATCGCGCTGCCCCGTGAATTGGCTGTCGCCGTTGTTCCGGTCCCGTCGAAGTTGTCGCTGAAGGCGACTGCGGCGGCGCTTGGTGTGGCCAAAGCCAGCATGGCCGAACCCGCGGCCGCCGAACGGGTCACCGGCTATGTGGTCGGCGGCATCTCTCCTTTCGGTCAGCGCAGGCGGTTGCGGACCGTGGTGGATAATTCGGCCTTGGCGTGGGACCGGGTGCTGTGCAGTGCCGGCAAGCGGCACTGGGACGTCGCGGTGGCTCCGCAGGAACTGATCCGGTTGACCGACGCGGTCACCGCCGACATTCGGGTCTAGAGCAGCCTCTCCTGGAAATCGGCGATGGCTTCGCCGACGCCGTAGCACGCGCGCTGGCGCCGGCGATGGGTTGGCGTCCTGTGAGTACGAAACGCGAACAGCGCGATCGACAAGCCTTGCCACGCCCACGGGCCCAGCTGTCGTCGTACGTGAACAGCGCGCCGAACTGAGCACGGGCGGCACCGACGGTCACGCAGGCCCCAAATGTCCTATAGGAGGCCAGCTTTGGTGCGCTGGCTGGTCGGGGCCGCGGCCAAGGGAGTGATAGGCGGTATTCAAGGAACCGCCGAGGGATCCGCGACGGCTGGAGTAAAGGCAGTCGGTCAGTGGCTGGCCGGTCGGGTGAGGCCGGGGTCAAGGGTGTCAACCGCGGTATTCAGCGAGCCGCCAAGGGGTCTGGGACGGCGGGAGTACGGGCAGTCACTCCTGCCAGCCACCTGTGTTGAGATTCTGGGCGACGCCGAGGAGCACCATCAGGGCCTCCGCTTCATTCGGGTCAGATTGAAGTCGTCGAGGTATAGATTGATTTGATGAAGACGACGCCGCACACATCGCCCGGGCTGCGGCAGATCAGCAAGGGCCTCGGTGCCCTCGACGCTGAGGTGTTTGAGGCGATCGCGGACTCGCGCAGCCCGTTGCTTGACACCGCGATGCCAACGCTCAGCCGTGCCGCCGATAACTCCAAGCTGTGGTGTGCGATAGCGGCTGCTATGGCGCTCTCGGGGAGTCGCTCGGCGCGGCGCGGCGCGGGCCGCGGTGTCGTCAGCCTGGCGGTGACAAGTGCGATTACCAATCAGCTGGCTAAGCGGGTGTGGCGACGCCAGCGGCCCCGATTCGGGTCGGTTCCGTTGGCGCGGCGCCTGCCCCTTCCGAGGTCTTACTCGATGCCCTCCGGTCATTCCGCCAGCGCGGCAGCGTTCGCGGTCGGTGTCGGGCTGGAAAACCCAACGCTGGGGCTGGTGCTCGCCGTGCTGGCCGGTCTGGTCGGGCTTTCGCGCGTCGCGACGGGGGCGCACTATCCCAGTGATGTGTTGGCAGGCTTCGGTATTGGCGCGTCCATCGCCGTGTTGGGTGGGCGTCTGGTCCCCCCGATCGTCGAAAACCATCTGCCGAACGCCGACCCGCTGCGCGTCGATACGCCGCCGCGGCCGGACGGTGCCGGCCTGGTCGTGGTCGTCAACCCCGCCGCGGGCGGCGGGACCGGGGAACGGGTGATCGCCCAGGTTCGCCGGGAATTGCCCAACGCCGAGATCATCCAACTGGCCTCCAACGACGACATCGAAAAGGTGATGCGTGCGGCGGCCGAGCGGGCCGAAGTGTTGTGCGTCGGTGGTGGCGACGGAACCATCGCATGCGCGGCGGCTGCCGCGGTGGATAGCGGCCGTCCGCTGGCTGTTTTCCCGGCCGGCACATTCAACCACTTCGCCAAGGACATTGGCTGTGAGGACGTGGGCAAGACCATTCGGGCGATACGGGAGGGCAGCGCTTTCTGCGTCGATCTCATGTGCTTCAACGACACTCGAATGATCATCAACACCTCGAGCATCGGCGCCTACCCCAGTTTCGTGCGGGCCCGCGAACGGCTTGAACACAAGATCGGTAAGCCGCCTGCGGCGGCGTACGCAATGCTGCGTACCTTGCGGAATGAGGAGCCGGTGCGTATCCGCTACGACAACAAGACCCTCCAGACCTCGCTGTTCTTCCTGGGCAACTCCACGTACCTGCCGTCCGGATTCGCGCCGGCGCAACGCAACCGGATCGATGATGGGCTGATCGATGTGCGAATTCTGGAAGCCGGGAGACCGTTCAGCAAGATCCGCGTCATGACGGCGATGATGGCCGGGCGGCTGGTACGCAGCCGGCTGTATCACGAGCAGCATGTTCCGGAGTTCAGCTTCAGCTGCGTCGACGGGCCGACCACTATTGCATTTGATGGCGAGGTGGATGGACAGCATGAAAATGCAAGCTTCAGCGTCCGTTACCGAGCCCTTCCGGTGTTTTGCCCCCAGCCGCGACGCTAACGATGACTTCGGACCCTACGCCGATCCGCGTGCGAGAGAGACGATGACGCAAGCCGTAGGAAAGCTATTCAGCAGAGAAGCGACATGCCCGATCCCGCTGAGCGTATACGCCACAGACTTACTGAACGAATCCGTCAGATAATCGACGAACATTGCGCGAGCGGTGACGGTGACGATACCGAGGTTGCCTGTAGTTGTGGAACGCAAGGGTCGTGCGATTATCCTCGTCATCTCGCCGAGCAGATCATCGACGGCTTGGACCTCAAGGCGGAAGCTACTGACCAGGTCAAAAATCACATCCGCTATGCAACCGCATGGTTCGACGGGGAGCTAACCCAGCTAGAGGGCGCTCAGTGCTAGGTCAGTGTCGTCGGCACGTGAAAACTGACCGCGGGACGGGTGTAGTTAATTCGATGCTCATCAAGGGCCCGGCTTTTCCTTGCCGACTCCTCTGCCCAGCCTGCCGGTGGTCATCCCGAGTTCATCCGCAACTGGGCGATCGGCTTAGCGTCTACGGGAAATCCGTACTTCCCGGAGCTTTCATCTGGGCGTGCGGCCCACAGCGCCACAGGCTCGGCCTCGTGGGCCTACTGCCGCCCGCTGTGAAGACCCTCGCTGAACAAGCCGACCATTGCTGGCATGAGTTCTCCACTCGCCGTGACGATCTCGACAAGCACATCTATCTGCGCGCGTTGCAGGACCGCAACGAAACCCTGTTCTACCGGGTGCTGCGCGACCACATCCCCGAAGCCCTGCCGATCGTCTACACCCCAACCGTCGGTGAGGCCTGCCAGCGTTTCAGCGAAATCTACCGGCGGCCGCGGGGATTGTTCGTCTCCTATGCCGACCGCGACCGCCTTGACGAGGTGCTGTGCAACCGACCCCAACGCGACGTCGACGTGATAGTGATGACCGACGGGCAGCGGATCCTCGGTCTAGGCGACCAGGGCATCGGCGGCACGGGCATCCCCGTCGGAAAGCTTTCGCTTTATACCCTGATCGGCGCCATCCACCCTGCTCGCACTCTCCCGATTGTGCTTGACGTGGGCACCGACAACGTCGAACTCCTCGACGACCCGCAGTACCTCGGCTGGCGCCACAGACGGATCGGCGACGACGACTATTACGCCTTCATCGACGAGTTAGTCGCCACCGTGCACGAGCGACTGCCCGATGTGCTGCTGCAGTGGGAAGACTTCGCCACCGCGCACGCACTGCCGATCCTGGCCCGCTACCGCGACAAGCTGCTGACCTTCAATGACGACATCCAGGGCACCGCCGCGGTCACCCTCGGCGCACTGCATGGCGCCGCCAAAGTCGCCGGCCGCCCGCTGTCCCAGCAACAGGTCGTCATGCTCGGCGCAGACTCAGCCGGCATCGGGGTCGTCGACATGATCCGCCGGGAGATGATGAGCGAGGGACTGTCCGAACACGAGGCCCGGCAGCGAATTTGGGTGGTCGACGTGGTCGGCTTGCTCACTGACGACCGCACCGACCTTTCGCATGGGCAGCGTGAATTCGCACAACCCGCCCACCGAGTGGCGGAGTGGAACCTGTCGGGGCCGCCCCAGCTCGCCGACGTCGTCCACCAAATTGACGTCGGTGTCCTGCTAGGCCTGTCCACCGCCGCCGGTGCCTTCACCGAGGACATCGTGCGCGAGCTCGCCAGTAAAACTGAGCGGCCGATCATCTTTCCGCTGTCCAACCCGACAAGCCGCGCCGAGGCACATCCGTTGGAACTGGACCAGTGGACCGACGGGCGCGCGCTGATAGCCACCGGCTCGCCGTTTGCACCGCTGCGGCGCAACGGCGTCGAAAGGCCCGTCGCGCAATGCAACAACGTCTACATCTTCCCCGCGATGGGGCTTGCCGTGACCGCTGCGCAGGCGACCCGGGTCACGGACGAGATGCTGCGAGTTGCCGCAGCGGCCCTCGGCGAGGCGTCACCTGCTCTTAGTGACCCCTGCCAGCCCCTACTGCCGGCGTGGCCAGATGTGCCCGACGTGGCAGTGCGCATCGCCCATGCCGTCGCCGCAGAAGCCGTCGCCGACGGTGTCGCCCCCAAACGCAGCGATGAAGAAATAAACCAACGCATCACGCAAGTGCGGTGGACGCCCGACTACCCGGCAGTGCCGGCCTGAGATTGCTGCGTGCGGGGTCACATGTCCATGCCGCCGTTGACACTCCACACTTGTCCGGTGATGTAGGACGAGGCGTCGGCGGCCAGGAAGTGGACAACGCGGGCGACTTCTTCGGGCCGGCCGGGGCGGCCGGCGGGGATCTGGCTGGTGAGTTTGGCCATCACCTTCTCGGGGATGGCGGCGGTCATTTCGGTGGCGATCAGACCGGGTGTGACGGTGTTGACGGTGATGCCGATGCCGTCGTCGGTGCGCTTGCCGGATTTTGCCAGTTGGTAGGCGGCTTCCTTGGCCAGGGTCTTGGTCAGCCCGAACAATCCGGACTTAGACGCCGCGTAGTTCGCCTGGCCGATATTGCCGGTTTCAGCGACGACGGAGGACACGTTGACGATGCGCCCCGATCCGCGCGCCACCATGTGCGCCAGGGCGGCCTGGGACATGAAGAACGCACCGGAGAGGTTCACCGCGAGCACGGTGTACCAATCCTCCTCGCTCATCGCGGCGACCGTCTTGTCCATGGTGATGCCCGCATTGTTGACCAGGATGTCCAGCCGGCCGTGAGTCTCGATGACCTCGGCGATAGTGCGGCGGCAATCGGCGGCCGAGCCGACGTTGCCTTGATGGGCCGATGCCGAGGCGCCGTGGCGGCCGGTGGCCCGGGTCAGCTCGGCGGCGAACCGTTCGGCGCTCTCGGGGCTGCGACTGTAGCCCACCGCGACCGTGGCGCCCTGGTTAGCCAGGCTGCGCGCGATCGCCGCGCCGATACCGCGGGTACCGCCGGTGACGAAGGCCACCCGGCCGGCCAACTTGGGTGTGGCGACTGCGTTCGTAGCCAACGGCTCGGTTTCTAGAATTGTCGTCATGGTTAGCCTCTCAATCATGTTGTCTTGCAGTGATTGTCGATATCGAGTCGGTCACCGTCGGCTGAGCTCGTGTAGCGCGGATTGGGCGGCGTTGGCACCGCACATGCCGTGAGCGCCCGGGCCCGGCGGGGTGGCCGCCGAACAGATGTACATGCCCGGAACGCCAACCCTATACGGCGACATCGTGATTCGCGGACCGAAGGTGAGCTGGCGGATGTCCTTCGAACCGGTCATGATGTCGCCACCGACGTAATTGGGGTTGTAGGAGGCCATTTGGGTAGTGGTCCGGGTGGTGTGGCCCACGATGCGGTCACGGAATCCCGGCGCGAAACGCTCGATCTGGGCGATGATCGCCGCGGTGGCGTCACCGCTATAGCCATTCGGCACATGGGCATAGCTCCACACCGGATGGACGTTGCCGACGGAGCGCCC
>Ga0335072_10006732_pt1 | contig 16777 bp, 16 predicted proteins | sample Lox_Sample_21_FD_206725 | JGI IMG/M metagenome (GOLD analysis project Ga0335072, IMG submission 206725) | Soil microbial communities from Loxahatchee National Wildlife Refuge, Florida, United States - Lox_Sample_2.1 | ecosystem: Environmental > Terrestrial > Soil > Wetlands | place: USA...
TTGCTCGCCGTCGATCACTACGAGAAGCTGCACGACCTCGGCATACGCACCGGCTTCGGCAACGCGCGACTACGCATCGGCGGAATAAAGTCGTTCGTCGACGGAGCGATCGGCGGCCGGACGTGCTTGTTGGCCGAGCCGTTCGAAGGAACGGACTATCACGGCATGCAGACGACGCCGACCGACGAGCTGCGCGACATAGTTCGCCGCAATCAGTTCGACGGCAATCGTTTATGCGTCCATTGCAACGGCGATCGGGCGCTCGAGATTCTCCTGGGCGCGTTCGAAGAGGCTGCGGACGAGTTCCCGCGCCCGGGCTTGCGGCATCGAATCGAGCATTGCAGCGTCGTCAACGAAGAGATTCTGGAACGGATCAAGCGCCTGGATGCCTGCGCCATTCCGTTCGCCGGATACGTCGCCTATCACGGCAGCAAGCTGATCGAGTGGTACGGCGCGAAACGGCTCGAGCGCATGTTCGCGCACAACTGGTTCTTGCGTGAAGGGATCACCGTCGCGGGATCGAGCGACTATCCGTGCGGACCGTTCGAGCCGCTTTACGGCATGCAGAGCATGGTGACGCGGCGCGCCGACGACGGTCCGCAGCTCGGAGCGAACCAGCGCGTGAGCGCCGAAGCAGCACTCGCGATCTACACGCTCGGCTCCGCGGAAGCCGCCGGCGACGCCGGAATCAAAGGCCGCCTCGCGCCCGGCTATCTCGCCGACTTCGTCGTCCTCGATGACGATCCGTTGAGCGCCGATCCGTCCCGCATTGCGTCGATTCCGATCCGGGCAACATACGTCGGCGCCGAAAGGGTCTGGTCCGCCGAGTAGGAACAGCTTTCGTCCGCTGTTTGAAGGAGGGGCTTTTGATGGCGCGTCTCGATCGAAGGACATTTCTCGAACTTTCCGCCGCCGGTATCGGCGCAGCTGCCGCGACCGGAGTTCCCGCGGAAGCAATCGGGGCCGCTGAGGCTTCACCATTCAAGCCTGAAAAAGGCTCGTCACTCCAGCTGCTGCGTTGGACTGAATTCGTCAAAGGCGATCGCACGGCGTGGGAAGAGAACACCAAGAAGTTCACGCAAGCTACCGGCGTTCCGGTACAGATCCAGTGGTTGAATTGGCCTGACGTTTCGCCTAAAGCCGCGCTCGCCGCGCAAATCAATTCCGGGCCTGACATCATCATGGGCTGGAACAGCGACGCGTATCTCTTCCCGGAGAAGCTCGTCGACGTCAGCGACCTCGTCGATTACATTCAGAAGAAATCCGGTTACGTCTATCCGGTCGCGCGCTCGTATTGTTATCATGACGCGCTCAAGCGATGGATCAGCGTTCCGATCGGCGTTCCCGGTAATGCGATGGTCTATCGCAAAGACTGGATGGAGCAAGCCGGATTCCACGAGTTTCCAAACGACATGGACGGCATGCTCGCGCTCGCGCGCGCCATGAAGAAACAAAACCATCCCTCGGGGTTCTCGCTGGGTCACGCAGTCGGCGACAGCCAAGGCTGGTCGCACTGGAATCTGTGGGGGCATGGCGGCCGCCAGGTCAATGCGGACAACTCTCCGGCGATCGTATCGGACGAGACGCAAGCCTCGATCGAATACGCGCAGCAGCTCTATGAAACGATGATCGACGGCGTTGCGTCCTGGGGCGACCCGTCCAACAATCAAGCGTTCCTTGCCGGGCAGCTTGCCCTGACGATGAACGGGATCAGCATTTGGTACGTCGCCAAGCAGCAATATCCCAAGCTTTTCCCCGTGACGTACAACGCGCTGCCGCCCTTTGGTCCGATCAAGCAACGCACGCAATTCAGCACGTTCACGCACGCGTTCATCTGGAAGTACACCAAATATCCCAATGCCGCCAAAGAATATCTGCGATTCATGCTGGACAAAGCGCAGGCCGGACCGTGGGTGACCGAAATGATCGGGTACGTGACGCCTGCCTATCGCGGCTTCACGAAGCTTCCGATTTGGACTTCGGATCCGAACGTCACGCCGTACCGCGACGTCCTCGACGGTGCGCGCTTTGACGGCTGGCCCGGCGTGCCGGGGCGTCCTGCGGCGCAGGCTACGGACCAGTTCGTGCTCATCGACATGTACGCAGACGTCTGCATCAACAAGATGACGCCGCGCGCTGCGATGCAAAAAGCCGAAAACCGACTCACACAAATCTACAAATCGGCGTAGCGTCTCTGCTCCGGCGTCTCGACTCGCCGCCCGTTCTCGGGCTCATCCTCATCCTGCCGGCCGTCCTGATTTTGGGCGGCCTGCTCGCATATCCGCTTCTGCTCGGAGTGTGGCTGAGCCTTACGAACACCGTGCTCGGGACGCCGGGCGACTTCATCGGCCTTAAAAACTACGTCGACCTGATCTCGGATCCGACGTATCGCGGCGCCGCGCTCTTTTCGATCGCGTACACATTCTTCGCCGAGCTCGGCAAAGTCAGCCTCGGCCTCGTTCTGGCATTGATCGTCAATCAGAAGTTCTTCGGCTATCGTCTCGCCCGCGCGATGATGCTGATGCCGTATGTCGCACCGACGGTGCTCAGCGCGCTCGCGTGGCTGTGGCTCTTCGATCCGCAATTCAGCGCGATCAGCTGGCTGCTGCTGAAGCTCGGGGTCATTCACACGCCGATCAATTTCGTCGGATCGCCGCTGCACGCGCAGATTTCGGTGATCGTGGTCAATATCTGGCGCGGACTGCCGTACTTCGCCATCGGTTATCTGGCGGGGTTGCAAGGAATCAACAAAGATCTACTCGAGGCGGCGGCGATCGACGGCGCGTCGGCCTGGCAATCGTTTTGGCGGATCACCTGGCCGTTGCTGCTGCCCGTCACGACGATTCTGGTTTCGTTCTCGTCGATTTTCACGCTGACGGATTTTCAATTGATCTGGACGATCACGCGCGGCGGCCCGACCGACGCGACGCAAGTCTTTACGACCCTCGCCTACCAGCGCGCGATCACCGGCGGATCGCTCGGGCAAGGTGCTGCGGTTGCGATCTCGCCGATCGTTTTCATGATCGTTTTCGCATGGTTCGTCGTGCGATCGGTGCGCGAGGAGCGCGCCACCGCATGAGCCGGGGCCGAGCGCTTCGCATCTACGCGCCGCTGGCGCTCTACGCGGTGTTCTTACTTCTGCCTTTTTATTGGATGCTCGCGACGACGTTCAAGCAGAATCAGGAGCTGCTGGTCACGCCCGATCCGTTCCTGATCTATCATTGGACGCTCTCGCACATCACGGACCTGCTGACGCAGACGCGCTACCTGACGTGGTTCGGAAATACGCTGGCGCTTTCGGCCGGCGCGACGTTGCTGAGCGTTGCGGTCTCGTACATCACCGCGTACGCGATTATTCGGCTGCGCTTTCCGGGAAGTCAGACGTTTGGGACGGCGATATTCCTGGCGTATATCGTTCCGCCCGCAATCCTGTTCATTCCCCTGGCGACCGTGCTGATCCAGCTGCACTGGTTCGACAAGCTCTGGGCGCTCGTTCCCATCTACGCGACCTTCCTGATTCCGTTTTGCACCTGGGTTTTGATCGGCTTTCTCAAGTCGATTCCGCGCGAGCTCGAGGAAGCTGCGCGCGTCGACGGCGCCAGCAACTTGATGATCATGTGGAAAATCATCTTCCCGATCGCAATCCCCGGCGTCATCACCTCGGCGATCTTTTCGTTCACGCTCTCGTGGAACGAATATCTGTACGCGCTCGTGTACATGTCCTCACCGGAGAACAAGACCGTCTCCGTCGGGATGACGTCCGAGTTGATCAGCGGCGACGTCTTTCAGTGGGGACAACTGATGGCGGGCGCGCTGATCGGGATCATCCCGGCGCTGCTCGCGTACTTCTTCTTCGCGGAGTACTACGTCGCCGGGATGTCCGGATCGCTGAAAGACTAGCCGCCGCCGTTAAAGATATTGTCCCAGGCTTTGTATTGCGACTGGGCGCCGTGCATCGAATCCTTGGCCATCTTCATGGTCTTGGAGTCTTTGCCGCACTTCATCTCCCACGCGCTGAGATCGCGCTGACCCTTGGCCATCGACATCATCGCGTGCGCGTAATCCTTGTCCATGTCGCCGCTGCTCGGCATCGACGAGAATTGCGAGCCCATCTTGGACATCGCCGCGTGCATCGCATCGGGAGTGCATTCCATCGCCATCGAATGCATGGAGCTCATGCTTTGCTGCGCCACTGCGGGCGCGGCGAGGCAGGCAAGGCTGAGCGCCAGCACCGGCGCCACGAGTAATTTGGCTAACATAGCAAACCTCCGAAAAAGTGGTGGACGTTTACGTCCGCTGCCAGGCTACGGTCGAATCGTCGCGGCGTCGGTAAGGCTGCTCACGCCTGGTTTGTAAGCCAACCTACATCGCCGGGGCAGGCGGGCGTATTACGCTTTCGCCATGAGCATCGCAGCAATAGGTTCTTGAACCGGGACGCAGGCGGCTAGTTGGGCCGCCGCATCAGCACCGGCTGCTGCCGCGAGCGCGTCGCCGGCACCGGCGCACACGATCAGCGCCGCACCCCAAGAGGGTCTGGGAACACATATCGACGCTTACGCATGAGTGCGGATCCCGTCGGCCTTAGGGGCGACCTTTGCCAGCTTACAACGACACCGGAACTATAGGCTCTATTTCTACGGCCAGCTGATCTCTCAGATCGGCACCTGGCTGCAGAACGCCGCGCAGGCGTGGCTGGTGCTCGATCTCACGCACTCGCCGGAAGCCGTCGGCGTGATGGGCTTCGCGCTCTACGGGCCGTACGCGCTGCTCGGTCTTTTCGGGGGCGCGCTCGCCGATCGACTCGATCGTAAGCGCACGATGATCGTCACGCAGAGCGCGCTGGCTCTTGCGGCGGCGGTGCTGGCGCTCGTCGTCGTGCTGCGCGTCGACCGCGTCTGGGTCGTCGATCTGCTCGCTGCCGTTCGCGGCACGGTCCTGGTCCTCAACAATCCGAGCCGCCAAGCACTCATGGTGCAGCTGGTCGGCCGCCGCGAGCTGGCCAATGCTATTGCGCTGAACTCCAGCCTGAACAACGCCACGCGCATCATCGGCCCGGCGATTGCGGGCGTGCTGATCGCAGCGGTCGGCACGGCCGCGTGCTTTGCGCTGAATGCGCTCAGCTTCGTCCCGGTCATCGTGGCGATTGCGATGATGCGGCGCTCGGAATTTCACACCCGTGCGCGCAGGCCGGCGCAGGTGCGATCGTTCCGCGCCGCCATCGTCGAGGGCTTGCGCTACGCACGGCGGCGCAAGACGATCGCCATCGCCCTCACGATGCTCTTCGTCATCTCGCTGGCAGCGATCAACTTCCAAGTCCTTTTGCCGATCGTCGCACGCCAGACGCTGCACGGCACCGCCGAGGTTTACGGCTTCATCACTGCGTGCTTCGGTTTCGGCGCGCTCGTCGGCGCGCTCTTCACTGCGTCACGCTCCAAGGCGGCACCGATGACGCTGCTGGCTGCCGCTGCCGGATTCGGTGTTATGCAATTCGTGACCGCACCCCAGACGAACGCATTCTTCGTCGGCGCATCCCTTTTCGTAATGGGAATCTTCTACACGACGTACACGGCGACGACGAACGCGCTCGTTCAGCTTGCGACACCGGAATTTTTGCAGGGGCGCGTTGCGGGGCTCTATTCCTATCTGTTCTTGGCATCCGGTCCGATCGGATCGCTACTCGTCGGATGGATCTGCGAACGCGCCGGAACGTCGACGATGTTCGAGGTCGCCGGCGCCGCGACGCTCGCGATTACGCTCGCCGGCGTGCTGGCGCGGCCGTGGCCGATGCCTTCGGGGGCAGGTTCTCCACGACGTCGTAGAGCGTAGAACCGTGGAGCCGTCGCTCGTCGCAATCGAAATCCTTAACGGAATCGTTCTGGGCGTCATCTACGCGCTCGTCGCGGCGGGCTTGACGCTGATCTTCGGAATGCTCGACATTCCGAATTTCGCGCACGGCGCTTTCTACGCACTCGGCGCGTACGTCGCGTACACGGCGATGACGCATGCCGGCTTCCCGCTCGCACTCGTCGCGGCCCCGCTCGTGGTCGGCGGCGTCGGCGTCGTCATCGACGCGCTCTTCATTCGGCGCCTGGCGCGCGCCGGACACACGTATCAAATCCTCTTCACGCTGGGCCTCGTCTTGATCGTGCAAGAGGGGATCGCGATCGTTTGGGGACCGGATCCGCTCAGCGTTGAAATCCCACACGCTTTGACGGGCGGGATCGCCCTCGGTTTCATCTCCTTTCCGTACTATCGTCTCTTCCTGGTCGCCGTCGCCGCGCTGCTCATCGCGCTGGTGTGGCTCGTGCTCGAAGGGACCAAGCTCGGCGCGATCATCCGGGCTGGGATCGAGGATCCCGAGATGGTCGATGCAATCGGCTATGACGTCCAGCGCTTGTTCACGATCGTATTCGGTGCCGGCGTCGGGCTCGCGGCGATCGCCGGCGCATTGGTGCTGCCGCTCCGCGGCGGCCAACCTGCAATGGGAAACGAGCTCAATGCGCTTTCATTCGTCGTCGTCGTGATCGGCGGGCTCGGTTCGTTTGCGGGCGCGGTGGTGGGCGGGATTCTCGTCGGCCTCGTGCAGTCGTTGATGTCGATCGTCTTTCCGGCAGCCGATGAAGTTGCAATCTTCGTTGCGATGGCCGTCGTGCTGCTGCTTCGCCCGCAAGGACTCTTCGGGCGGCGATGAGAGCGCCGAGATTTGCCTTCTTTGTCCTTATCGTGCTGATCGCGATTGCGCCGACGATCCTGCACTATCCCGACCTGCTCGCGCTGGCGTTGATCTTCGGTCTCCTGGCTGCAGCCTTCAACCTGCTGCTCGGAGAGCTCGGGTTTCTTTCGTTCGGCCAAGCCGTTTTCAATGGACTCGGCGCGTACGCGACCGGTCTGCTGCTCGTTCACGTCGCGCACGTCCCGATTCTGCTCGCGCTCCTTGCCGCGGCGGCGTGCAGCGCGGCCGGCGCCGCGATCGTCGGCCTGCTTGCAAGCCAGGGTGCAGGCGTTTATGCGGTGATGCTGACGTTTGCGTTCAACGAGCTAGCGTATTATCTCGCCTTTCAGCTGCGGGGCGTCACGGGCGGCGACAACGGGTTGCGCGGCATTCTCCGCCCGACGTTCTTTGGTCTCGATTTGAGCAACGACGTCGCGTACTATTATTTTACGGCCGCCGTCTTCGCGCTCGTCTTCTACGCGTTGCTGCGCATTCTCGACGCGCCGTTCGGATACGTGCTGCGCGCGATCCGCGAAAACGAAGGACGTGCGCGTGCGATCGGCTACGACACGCGCCGCTTCAAGGTCGCGGCTTTCGTGGTCTCGGGGGCGATCACGGGTATCGGTGGAGCCCTCTACGCGATGCTATACGGGTTCGTGCCGCTCGAAGTCGTCGATTTCACGACGTCCACCAACATCGTCGTGATGGGAATTCTCGGCGGCATCGGTTCGCCGTACGGCGCAATCGCCGGCGCCGCAATCTTCACCTTGCTCTCGGACCGGTTGAGTCACGTCTGGTCGCACTGGCCCTTGCTGCTCGGGGTTTTGTTTTGCACGGTCGTGATGGTCTTGCGCGGTGGCGCGGTCGAGCTGGTACGCTTCCGCGGTCTTGGAGTGACGAAGAGGGCATGATCTCCGCACGCGGTCTCTCCAAGCGGTTTGGTGGAACCGTGGCCGTCAATGACGTCGATCTCGACGTGCGCACGGGCTCGTTGCACGCGATCATCGGCCCGAACGGCGCCGGGAAGACGACGCTCTTCAACCTGCTCGCGGGGGACTTGCGACCGACCAGCGGAACGATCGTCTTCGAAGGTTGCGACGTCACGCGGCTCGACGTGCGCGAGCGCTCGCACTTAGGAATCGGGCGCAGCTTTCAAAGGACGAATGTTTTTCGCAATCTGAGCACCTTCGAGAACGTGCGCATCGCCGCGCAATCGCGAACGCGGGCGAGCTTCGACGTGTGGTTTTCCGCCCGTCACCTCACGGCAACGACGGAGCGCGCCCGCGCGATTCTCACCGAGCTCGGCCTCGAACGGTTCGCCGAGCGACGCGCCGGAGAGCTGGCGGGCGGCGATCAACGTTTGCTCGAGATCGCAATCGCGCTGGCAACCGATCCGGTCTTGCTGCTGCTGGACGAACCGTCGCAAGGGCTTTCCGCCCAGGATGCACGCGCCTTGTTGGCGCGGATTCGAACGCTTGCAGCCCGGTACACGATCGTGCTCATCGAGCACAACATGCATCTCGTCATGGAGCTTTCCGATGAGATCACGGTGATGAACTTCGGAAGCATCCTGGCGCGCGGAACGCCGGCTGCGATTCGCGCCGACGAGCGCGTTCGCGCCGCATACTTGGGAACGCGCGCGACGTGAGCCTGGTGCTGCGCGACGTCGAGGCCGGATACGGCGATCTGAGCGTCGTTCGCAATCTTTCGCTCGAGGTCGAGGACGGCTCCGTCGTCGCGCTGCTCGGTCGTAACGGCGCCGGGAAAAGCACGACCCTCAAGACGATCATCGGTCTCGTTCGCGCGCGCGCCGGTGAGATCGTCTTCCACGGAACTCGCATCGAAGGACGGAGCCCGCATGAAATCAATCGCTGCGGCATCGCATACGTTCCGGAAGAACGCCGGATCTTCTCGGAGCTGACCGTCGACGAGCACCTGCAGATCTCGCAACGTGCGAATACGCAGTGGCCTCTCGAGCGAATTCTCGAGCTCTTTCCGCAGCTTCGTGCACTACGAAACCGGCGCGGACGCCATCTCTCCGGAGGCGAGCAACAGATGCTCGCCATCGCACGAGCGCTGATCACGGGACCGAAACTGCTGCTCCTGGACGAGCCGTCGCAAGGACTAGCTCCCGTGATCGTCGATGCGGTCGTTGAATCGGTCCAGCGGATGCGCTCCGAGGGTTTGAGCATCCTACTGGTCGAGCAAGATGTTGAAATCGCGCTTCACTTGGCATCGCATGTGTACGTTTTAGAGACCGGCGAGCTCGTCTATTCCGGCGCTGCCGGCGAGCTCCGCGCGCGTAGCGACCTGCAGGCAAACTATCTCGGCGTGGGATAAAGGCTGCCGGAAGGGGGATTCATGCGAGCAGATCTTACACGGCGCGACGTCCTGAAGTTCGGAGCGAGTGCGGCAGGCGCGGCGCTGGCCGCTCGGTTCGCACGCGCGAACGCAGCGGAGAGCGACGTGACGCTGTGCGGCATCTTTTCACAAACGGGCGCATACGCCGTTTTCGGCCGCGACACCGACCGCGGAATCAAGCTCGCACTCTCGGAAGCGAACGGCAAAGTCCTCGGCCACGACGTCCGTTATATCATTCGCGACGATCAAACGAATCCGGGTGTCGGCGTCCAGCAAGTCACTGACGCTATCGACCACGACGATGCGAGATATTTTGTCGGCGTCGCTTCCAGCTCGGTTGGACTTGCGGTCGAAGGGGTCTGCGGACAGAAACATGCGATGTTCTTGACGAGCGTCGGTGCGGACGAGATCACCGGCAAGTCCTGCAATTCGTACACGTTCCGATGGGCCGTTCCGACCTACGGCGCCGTACGCGCCACGATGTATCCGTTCTTGAAGCGGTTTCCCAATGCGAAGCGCTGGTACACGATTACGCCGTCGTACGTTTTCGGCGATTCACTCCTTCACAACGTCGAGGACATCGCGAAAGAACGCAACCTGGATTTGGTCGGCAACTCGTATCATCCACTCGGCGCGACCGAATACTCCTCGATCGTCACGGCCGCAATCGCCGCCAAACCCGACGTCATCGCGCTGCTCAACTTCGGCGGCGACGCGATCAAGTCGATCAAAACGGCACAGGAATTCGGCGTCAAGAACAATGCGAAGCTGCTGTACGTGTGGAGCGGCGGACTACTGGACTATCAGGCCATCGGCCCGGCCGCCATGGAAGACCTTTACGTCGGTTGCCAATACTGGCACGACGCGACGCCCGACACGCGCAAAGCCAGCGAGCCGTATCAAAAAGCGTACGGCGAACCGATGGGCTACGTCGGCGCGAGCGCCTATATCGAGGCCAAGCTCGCGCTCACCGGGATGGATCGCGCGAGATCAATCGATCCGCTCGCTGCAGCGCGAGCGCTGCAAGGTTATAGTTACACCGGCCCGACCGGACGCGAAACGATCCGCGCCTTCGATCATCAAGTGATCAAGCCGTACTACTTCTTGCGCGGCAAAGGCGAGAAGGCGATGCAGAACCAGTGGGATTACGTCGAGACGCTCAGCTCGGGATCGTATCCCGTCCCGCAGTCGGAGAGTCAGTGTAAGCTGGGTTCCTGAGGCCGGGCGCCGGCGAAGAACGGGATCGCCGCCAGCTGCGCGACGACCGAAAATACGACGAGTCCGACGATCGAACGGTCGATCAGGAATCCCATGAGCAAGCTGCCCGCAAACCAAGCCACGCCGAAGATCGTGTCATAGATTCCGAACGCGGTTGCGCGCTTCTCGCCGATCACGCGCGCAACGAGTGCGACGAGCAACGCATCTTGCACCGCCGTGCCGAGGCCCCACAGCACGACGCCGGCTTGGGCAACTGCGCCGCTGCCGAGAAACGCGAGGGGCGAGGAGGCGGCCGTCACGATGAGCGAGAGGACGACGACGATCGAACCGTACTTGTCGAGCCACGTGCCGAGAAAATACGAGGCAATCGCGGCAACGCCCATCGCAACCGCAAACCAAATCGAGATCGCGGGAATCGAGACCACGTTGTCGCGCGCGAACCGAAATGCGATCAATGCGAAATCGACGTAGCCCGCGGCGACCAATGCCCCGCCGATCGCGTAGCGTCTGAACGTCGCAGGGTCCTTCAGTAATGTCGAACGGCCGGAGCTGGGCGTCAGGCCTTTGCTTGCCGTTTGTGCGACCGCCAGCGCGATCAGCGTGCAGATGGCCGGAACGAGCAAGATGCCGTAACCGAGACGGATATTCGAGTGCGCGATGCCGACGGCCAGCAGCAACGGACCGATCGTCGCGCCGATTTGATCCATCGCTTCGTTCATGCCGAAGGCCCAGCCACGGCGACCGAGCTGCCGTCCCGCTTCCGCGATGAGTCCGCTCGTCGCCGGTCTGCGCACGCCGCGTCCAAAGCGCTCGCCGACCACGAGACCCGCAGCCGCGGGCCAGCTTCCGGACAGCGCCAGGGCCGGAACGCAGAGTTGATTGATGAGGTAGCCTGCCCAAATGTCGATCCAATACTTTCCGGTACGATCGGCGATCGCACCGGCGATGGAACGGACCGCGTAGCCGACCAGCTCTCCGCCACCCGCGACCGCACCGACTGCAAAGCCGCTCGCGCCGAGCGAACCGAGCAGCGCACCGACTTCGCCTCGACCGCCTTCGTACACCATGTCGGCGAACAAGTTGACGAGCCCCATGAGGAAGACGAAACGGATGACGTTGTTCTTCACAATCCGCGCAGCTCCGAATTGAAACGCTGCGCATCTTCGAAGAACGGCGAGTGTCCGATGCCCGCGTAAAGCGAGAGCTTTGCGCCCGGAATCGTCCTCGCGTTGTGCTCCGATGACGCAACGGTCACGATTTCGTCCTTGTCCCCGTGCACGCACAAGACGGGCACGCCGAGCTTCGCAAGGACGTCGTCATTGTCGAGCCTGCGACGGACCATCCATTCGCGCGCAACAGCCGGACACTGCTCGCCGACTGCGAGCAGCTTCACGCGATCGTTTTCGGAGATCTCGGCGGGGTCGGCAACGCACATATCGACGAAACGTGCCATCGCCGGCCGCAACACGTCGGGCTGCGGCGAATTGAGCGCCGGGAACAGCGCGGCGAAGCGCTCGCCGGTGAAGCCGCGTGCTTTTTCTCCGCCCTTGAGCGTCAATGCGCAAGCAAACAATATCGCGCGAACCTTCCGGCTCCCGTAAAAACGCAGGTAGTCCGAGATTACGTATCCGCCGTACGACCACCCGGCGAGCGTCACATTCTCGAGATCGAGCGCATCGACGACTGCGTCCACGTCGTCGGCCCACAAGTGCGAATCGGTGTAGGCGTCGGCGGCGCCGGGTTTGTCGGACTCGCCGTGCCCGCGCAGGTCGAAGGCAATCAACCGAAAGTCGCGCGTCAGGTCGCTTGCGAACTGCTTGCGCCAGGCGAATGTCGACTGACAGTAGCCGTGGATGAAAAGAATCGGAGGGCCGGCGGGATGGCCTTCATCGACCACGTGCAGGGCGACGCCTCCGCCTCCGATAACGCGCATGCCGTGATGTTCCAAGGTTTTGCGACGCGGCGCCTTCCGGGCGCGGACGGGCTTGCGATCAATGCGGTGATCGGGGGCAGCGGCCCGCCGCTGCTGCTCCTTCACGGTTACCCTCAGACGCACGTGATGTGGCATAAAGTCGCGCCGGCGCTCGCGCAACACTTCACCGTCGTGGCCTCCGATCTGCGGGGGTACGGCGACAGCGACAAGCCCGCGAGCGACGCCGCACATTCGGTTTATTCCAAACGCTCGACCGCGAAGGACCAGGTTGCGGCGATGCGTTCGCTCGGATACGAGCGTTTCTCGGTAGCCGGACACGATCGCGGCGGTCGCGTCGCGCACCGCATGGCCCTCGATCATCCCGGTGCAGTCGAGCGCATCGCGGTGCTCGACATCGCGCCGACGCGCGAGATGTTCAAGCCGACGACATTCGAATTCGCGATGGCGTACTATCATTGGTACTTCTTGGCACAGCCGTTTGATTATCCGGAGCGGCTCATCGGTGCCGATCCCGAATACTACGTGCGCGAGAAGATGCGCGCGTGGTCGCGCGGGCTTGCCGAGGAGATATTCACACCGGAGGCGCTGGGCGAATACATCCGTTGCTTCAAAGACCCGAGAACGATTCACGCCAGCTGTGAGGATTATCGCGCGGCCGCCACGATCGACATCGAGCACGACGATGCCGACGCAGGCAAGAAGGTCGAAGCCCCACTTCTCGCGCTTTGGGGCTCGAAAGGCGTCGTGCACCGCTTGTTCGATCCGATCGCACTCTGGAATCAGCGCGCACGCGACGTGCGCGGCGAGGCGCTTCCCTCAGGACACTACCTTGCGGAGGAAGTTCCCGAGCCGACTGCAGAGCGTCTGCTTGCGTTTTTCAAGGGTCAAGCGTAGACGTTTTGCGCGCACCCACCCCGGGAAGGGATTTTGCATGCGGAATCCCGACGAAAACAAGAATGACGGCTCAGCGGGCAAGCCGCGCGCGAAAAAAGATCCACAGCGCTCGCCCTTGACGGGCATATTGGAAGATCCCAAGACGACCGACCGTGGCGTCGCGTCGCTCGATAAAGCGCTGTGGGATAAATCTCGCGGCAAAAGCACGCCCGAACGCGCTGCCGAAAAAAAAGACTAAGCCTTAACCACTCCGACCCGCGTCGCGAAACGCCTCGAGCGTTGCATCATCGGCAGGCGTCAAGTACCGTGTGTGCGCTCCGGGCCACCCGGCGACAGGCCATACGACTGCGTGTACGGAGAGAAGCCCGTACGCGGGATGAGTGATCGCGTAGGGTTTTACCATATTTTCTTGGTTGAGCTCGTCGAAGGACGTGACGTCGTGGGCCGCCCACAGGCGTTCGAATTCCGGCACGCCGCGCAAAGCATCCAGCACGAGCTTTGCAGCCGGACTTTCAGGATCGCGCGCAAGGGCCCGCCGGAACACTCCGAGGTTACGCCGTGTATGCTCTTCCCAACCCGAGCCCATCAGCGTTCGCAAGTCTTGGTCTTTGAAGGTGCGCCATAAAACGTTGCGCGCCAGCCACTCCTGACTTCGATGCAAGAATACTTTCTCGGCGACGGCGTTCGCGCGGACGCGCGTCAACCAAGGATCATAAACCAGGACCGCGGCGTCGCGCGTGTTCTGGAGCGAAAACGCCAATGAGGGATGAATCGGACGAACGCCTCGCGGAGGCGGCAGTTCGGCCCGAACCAAGGTGTATACATAGTCGCGTTCGACGCGATTCAATCGCAGCGCCCGCGCGACGGGATCGATGATGCGAACCGTCATCGCGCGATCGCGCCCCATCTCGAAGAGCGTGTACCATTCGGTGCTGATGTCGGCGAGCTGCGCAACCTCGGAACGCCGCAGCCCCGGCGTGCGGCGGTGCCGAACATCGGGGGCAGGCTCGGGAAGGCCGACGTCGGTCGGCCTCAGCCGCGCGCGCCGCGATTTTAGAAAATCGGTAAGCAGCGCACGGTGGGGAGCTTTGGGCATGTCACCGAGCTTTCGTGGGGGTGGTGCTCCGTATGCATTCGCCGTACCCTGGCAAATCCCAATATACTTGACTGAGACAACTAAATAGTTGACAATCGACGTATGGCCGCCGGCGAGAGCAAGATAGCAGCGGTTCGGGGCTTCAACCGCTTCTACACCAAGAAGATAGGCGTGCTGCGTGGGAGCGTCCTGGCGAGCTCATATTCTTTGAGCGAGGCGCGCGTGCTCTACGAGCTCGCGCACCGCAAGACTACGACCGCTGTAGAGCTGAGCCGCGACCTCGGCCTCGATGCCGGCTATCTGAGCCGTATTCTGAAGCGATTTGCGTCTCGAGGTCTCGTGAGCCGAAGGCGGTCGGCAACCGATGGGCGGCAAACGGTTCTGGCCCTGACGCCACGCGGCGCAGAAGCCTTCGCCCCGCTCAACCGTCGCCAAAATGCGGAGGTCGCTTCGATGCTGAGCGAGATTCCCGAGAACGAACAGGAACGCGCGATCGCGGCGATGCGCGAGATACAAACGGCATTTTCATCCGGCGCGAACGCCGAGCCGTATGTCATTCGCTCGCACCGGCCGGGAGACATGGGATGGGTGATCTCGCGCCATGGTTCGCTTTACGCGCACGAGTATGGCTGGGATGCGACCTTCGAAGCGTACGTCGCCGAGGTGTGCGCGAAATTCATTCGCGAGTTCAACCCGGAGCGCGAGCGCTGCTGGATTGCGGAACGCAACGGCCGCACGGCCGGGTGCGTCTTTCTATTCGACAAGGGCGACAACGTCGCGCAATTGCGGATGCTGATCGTCGATCCCGAAGCGCGCGGTCTCGGTATCGGACAACGGCTCGTCGAGGAGTGCGTGCGCTTTGCGCGCCAATGCCGCTACTCGAAGATGCTGCTCTGGACGATCGATATCTTGGCCGCGGCGCGAAAGATCTACCGGCAGGCCGGCTTCAAGCTCATCGAATCGACGAAGACCAAAGCCTTCGGACACGAGCATTTCGATGAATGGTGGGAGCTGCCGCTCCGCAAATAGCCCGCGCGCCGTCATCCCGAGCGAAGTCGAGGGACGCCGTTGTCATCCCGAGCGAAGTCGAGGGACAGCGGTAATGTAGACTGGATAACTTCACGTTCCGTATCAGATTCGAATTTACCCTAGTGCCGGTCATCTGTTCGACCGTGACTATTTCCGTCCGGCTGCCGGATTCAACAAAAGCCAGCGCGGACCGGACTCGGCGGCACGAGCAGCGGAGATTCAGACGCGGATGCCGCTGCGCGGATGCGCACAATTAAAAAGAGCCCCGGATGCCCCGGGGCTCTCGATTGTCTTTGTCCCTCGACTTCGCTCGGGATGACGCGTTGAAGCGGCGCGCTTTCACGCGCCGCCTCCAACTACATCATTCCGTCGTAGCCGCCCATTCCGCCGCCGGGTGCACCGACGGGTTCTTTCTTGGGCTCGGGCTTGTCGGCGATCAGCGTCTCCGTCGTGAGGATCAGCGAACCGATCGACGCGGCGTTTTGCAGCGCCGAACGCGTGACCTTGAACGGCTCCACGATGCCGGCCTTGAACATGTCGACGATCTCGCCGCTCATCGCATCGAATCCCTGAGGAGGTTTCGCTTGCTTGACGCGGTTGACCTCAACGCTGCCCTCGAAGCCGGCGTTGTCGGCGATTTGACGCGTCGGCTCTTCGAGCGCGCGGCGGATGATGTCGAATCCGATCCGCTCGTCGTTCTGTGCCGAGTGCGGCTTGCCGTTGCCGAGCTCCGATGCCTTCTTGTCGAGCTCCTTGAGCGCGTGGATGAGCGAAGCGCCGCCGCCGGGGATCATGCCTTCTTGAACGGCCGCTCGCGTTGCCGAGAGCGCGTCCTCGATGCGGTGCTTCTTCTCCTTGAGCTCGGTTTCGGTGGCTGCGCCGACTTGAATGACGGCGACGCCGCCGGAGAGCTTGGCAAGACGCTCTTGCAGCTTCTCGCGATCGAAATCGCTGTCGGTCTCGTCGATCTGCCGCTTGATCATCTCGATGCGGCCCTTGATCGCATCCGACTTGCCGTGACCGTCGACGATCGTGGTCTCTTCCTTCGTAACCTTGACCGTCTTGGCCTGACCGAGCAGGTCCGGCGTGACCTTGTCGAGCTTGAGGCCCAGCTCTTCGCTGACGACCGTTCCGCCCGTCAGGGTCGCGATGTCCTTGAGCATCTCTTTGCGGCGGTCGCCGAAGCCCGGCGCCTTGACCGCAACCGACGTGAACGTGCCGCGCAGCTTGTTGACGACGAGCGTCGCAAGCGCTTCACCTTCGACGTCTTCCGCGATGATGAGCAGCGGCTTCTGCACCTGCACGATCTTCTCGAGCAGCGGCAGGATGTCGGCGATCGCCGAGATCTTGCGCTCGGTGATCAGGATGTAGGGATCGCTGAGCGTCGCTTCCATCCGCTCGGAATCCGTGACCATGTACGGCGAGATGTAGCCCTTGTCGAACTGCATGCCGTCTTTGGTCTCGACTTCCGTCTTCATCGACTTCGACTCTTCGACCGTAATGACGCCGTCTTTGCCGACTTTCTCCATCGCGG